>Ga0209257_1003677_pt1 | contig 12813 bp, 16 predicted proteins | sample AraplaCvi_mCL_r2_FD_184277 | JGI IMG/M metagenome (GOLD analysis project Ga0209257, IMG submission 184277) | Arabidopsis root microbial communities from North Carolina, USA - plate scrape MF_Cvi_mCL_r2 (SPAdes) (version 2) | ecosystem: Host-associated > Plants > Roots > Endosphere | place: USA...
GCGATCCCGGCGATCAGTTTCTCGGCCGACGCCGACACCGGACTTTTCAGGCCCGGTGCCAATATGCTGGGGCTGGCGGCGGGGGGCAGCGAGCGCGCGCGGCTGACCGCGACCGGGCTTGGCATCGGGATTGCGCCGGCGGTGCGGCTGCATGTCTATACGACGGTCGCGGACAGCATCCGGCTGGAGACGTCGAACGCGCGGGGCACGGGCAACCTGTTCCAGTCGTGGTTCGACGCATCGGGCCGCAAGGGATATTTCGGCTATTCGGCCGCCGACGACCGCTTCGGGTTCATGAACGAGATGAACCAGCTGATGCAGTTCGGCACGAACGCGGTCCAGCGTCTCGTCATCCAGGCCGACGGCCACACGAGGGCCGCGTCCGACAACAGCTACAGCATCGGGACATCCGCCTTTCGCTGGTCGGTCGTCTATGCCGGCACCGGCGCGATCAACACGTCCGACATGCGCGACAAATCGTGGCGCGGTGGCGCCACCGCGGCCGAATTGCGCGCCGCGCGGCGCATTGCGAGCGAACTGGGCTTTTACCAGTGGATCGACGCGATCGCGGCGAAAGGCGCCGAGCATGCGCGCTATCATTTCGGCGTTCGCGCGCAGCGCGTGTGGGCGATCATGGCCGACGAGGGGCTGGTCGAACCGGTCGGCGCCGACGGCGCACCGGGGGCGACGCCCTATGCCTTTCTGTGCTGGGACCGCTGGGAGCCCGACGGGGGCGGCGAGCCTGTCGACCGGTTCGGTGTCCGGCCCGACCAGCTGGCGCTGTTCCTGATCGCCGCGCTCGACGCCCGGCTGGCCGCGCTGGAGGGCGCCGCGTGATCGGCGGGCAGGCACTGGCATCGCGCGCGATCGGCGACGGCGCGTGGCGCGACCTTTCGAGCGAGTGGGGTGGTCCGCCGCCCGCAGCGAGGCAGATCGCCGTGCCGGTGGCGCAGGCACGCGACCGCCGCATCGCGATCCGCAAGCCATAAGGGAGAAACAGCTATGACGATGATGGTCAAGGATCCGGGCACGCGGATCGATTTCGAATTCGACTGGTCGGCGGCCTATCCCGACGGGCAGGCGGTGACGGAGAGCGATTGGGTGGTTGTGCCCGACGAGCCCGAGGGCCTCTCGGTCGACGCAGCGGCCTTTGACCTGACGCGTTCGACCGTGACCCTGGCCGGCGGAATTGCGGGCCATGTCTATCGCGTCTCCAACCGGGTGGTGCTGAGCGACGGGCAGATCGACGAGCGGTCGATGACCGTGCGGGCGGAGGAAAGATGATGGCGGAGAGCGCGATTCCGGGGGAGGCCCCGGTAAGCCTGAACGAAGCGCGCAACTGGCTGCGCATGGGGACGACGATCGATGATGCGGTCGTCGCCGGGCTGGTCCGCGCGGCGACGGGCATCTGCGAAGCCTTTATCGGCCAGTGGCTGATCGTGCGTGCGGGCGAGGAGATCCTGCCGTGCCGTGCGGAGGGAGTGCAACCCGGCGCGCGGCCGATCGTGGCGATCGAGGGCGTGGCGCTGATGTTGGCGGGAGATGAAGAGGTGGCGCTCGATTCTGCGGGCTATGGTGTCGCCATCGGGCGCGACGGCACTGCGCGGGTCACGATATCCGATCCTGGCGCGGCCGATAGCGTGCGAGTATCCTATCGCGCCGGGCTGGCGGAAGGGGCGAACGGGGTCCCCGAGGCGATCCGCCAAGGTATTCTTCGCATGATGCAGCATCTGCACGACGCGCGCGACGGATCGGGCGCGGCGCCGCCGGCGGCGATTGCGGCGCTATGGCAGCCATGGCGCCGCCTGACGCTGGGCAGCGGACGATGACGGGCGCCGAGGCCGCGGTACGCGCAAGAGCGCTCGACGTGCTGGGCAGCGACGCCGGGTTGGCCGCGCTGGTGCATGGCGTGTTCGACGGCACCCCGCCGCGGGCAAGCATGCCCTATGTGTCGGTCGGCAATACCGAGGGAAGCGACTGGGGAACGAAGGACGTCGGCGGGCGCGAGGTGCGGCTGACGCTGACGCTCCACGGCGTAGGCGACAGCCGGGGCGACGGGGCGGCGGCGCGGATCGAGACAGCCGCGTCCGCGCTGCGCGGCACGACTGACGGCTGGACGATCGCGGCGGCGCGGGTCGTCCGGACGCGTTTCGCCTTCACGCGCGAAGGCGGATGGCGGCACGAGATCGTCGTGCGGTGCCGATGCCTTGAAGGATAGGGAAGGGCCGTCCCGGCGAAAGCCGGGACGAGGATCATTCGCCCGGCATGGTGTTGGTCGAGGAGTAATCCTTGAACTTGTCGGTGAAGTTCGCGTGATAATCCTCGATCTGCATCTCGGCATTGTCGGCGGCGTCTTCGGGCTTGTCGCCCGAGGCGCGATTGGCGACGGTCACGGCGCCGCGGAAGGCCTCGCGTTCGGTGTCGCACGCGCCCTTCAATGACATTTCATATTCGGCCTCGCCCATCTTGGCCTCGAGCGATTTCTTCATGTGCTCGCGAAGGCATTTCGTGAAGGCGGCGCGCGTCGTGTCGACGTTACCCGCCGGTGCCGGCGCCATGGCGGCCATGGCCAGACTTAAAATCAGCATCCTGCGACTCCCCGTTTGCAGACGATGTTCTCGGGTTCTGACCCGTATGTGGAGGAGATTAAACGATGGGAATCGAAAATGGGAGCGCTTTTCTGTTAAAGATCGGTAATGGAGCGGTGCCGCCGGTCTTTGCGACAGTAGCCGGACTTCGCACGACCCAGTTGTCGGTGAACGGCGAGGCGGTGAACGTCACGACGAAGGATTCGGGGGGCTGGCGCGAGCTGCTTTCGGGCGCCGGCGTGCGATCGGTCTCGGTCAGCGCGGCGGGGATTTTCACCGGTTCGGCGGCCGAGGTGCGGCTGCGCGGCCATGCGCTGGCCGGGACGATCGACGATTATGAACTGAGCTTCGAGAGTGGCGAGCGGCTGCGCGGGCGCTTTCTGGCGACGCGGCTCGACTATGCCGGCGACTATAACGGCGAGCGTCAATATACGCTGAATCTGGAATCCAGCGGCGCGGTGACAAGCCTGTGAGCGGTGCGGCGAACCCGCTGCGTGGCGAGGCCGGGCTGCGTATCGAAGGGACCCTGCATGTGCTGCGTCCGAGCTTCGCGGCGCTTGTCGCCGCCGAGGCCGAGTTGGGCCCGCTGTTCGCGCTGGTCGAGCGTGCGGCAGAGGGCCGGCTGGCGATCGGCGAGCTGGCAATCCTGTTCTGGCATTGCCTGCGCGAGCGGCCCGATACGCTGACGCGCGAAACGGTCGGCGAAGCGATCGTGATGCAGGGGCTGTCGGCTGTGACGCCGGCGCTGCGGGTGTTGCTGGGGCAAATCCTGCAGGGGCGATAGGGTGGATGCGGATCGGTTCGGACCCGCGGCGGTGACGCTTGCCGGGGTGATGGCGCGTGCGCTGGGCTGGCGTCCGGACGAGTTCTGGCGGTCGACGCCGGCCGATGTCGCCGCGGTGCTTGCTGGCTGGCGCGACGGGGCGGGCGAAGGCGTCGACAGCGCGGCGCTGGCCGTGTGATGAGGGAGCGATTTCCCGATGAGTGACAATCTGGAAGAGATGGTCGTTGCGGTGCGCGCCGATACGGGTGCGTTCCGGAGCGAAATCGCGTCGTTGCGCGGCGAGCTCGAAGGCTCGCTGGGGGCTGGGGCCGATGCGGCGGGACGCGCGATAGAGCGTGCGCTGACGCGCGCGGTGACGACCGGCAAGCTGGGGTTCGAGGATCTGAAGCGGCTGGCGTTGTCGGTGATGAACGACATTGCGCGCGCCGCGGTTTCCGAGGGGTTTGCTTCGCTGGGAGGCGGGTCGCCCGGCGGCGGCGCGGGCGGCGGCGGCTTGCTGTCGCTCGGGACGTCGATCGCGATGGCGCTGTTCGGTGCGCCGGGGCGTGCGACGGGCGGGCCGGTAAGCGCCGGACGCGCCTATCGCGTCGGCGAGCGCGGCCCGGAGTTGTTTGTGCCCACGGCGAGCGGGCACGTCGAGGCGGCAGGTGGCGGCACGCGCAATATCGCGATCACGGTGAATGTGCGCGGCGATGCCGTGAGCGAACCGCAGCGGCTGGCGCAAACCGGCCGGCAGCTCGCACGGGCGGTGCGGCGCGCCGTGGTCGCGGGAGAGGATTGATGGGCTGGGCGCTCGTCGCGGCCGAGCCGCATCACAGGAAGGGCTGGATCAAGCGGTTCGATCCGCGTTTCTGGACCGTCGATTTCGCGCGGCCGATGATGGCGAGCGTGGTGACCACCGATCCGGCGGCCCTGCGGGTCGAGACGGTCTTCCATAACAGACAGGATCTGGCGGGGCTGATCTGGGAAAGCGAGGATCGCCGGGACCATCCGCTGCTCGCCTATGAGACGAAGCGCGATTTCCGGCATATGCAGCTCAGCTTTCGCTGGCGTTCGGGAGGGGTGAAACCGCTCGATGCGCTGCACGGGCCGACGCTGACGATCGAGGGGCGCGACGCGGCCGGAGATTCGCGCGCCTGGTATGTGCGGCTGTGGAACTATGCAGAGGGGAGCGCCGAGGATGCGGTAATCTCGCTCGATTTCGATGCGATCGACGGAGGCTTCCTGCTGCCCGCCGAGGCCGAGCGGGTGTGGGCGGGAGACGTCGACCGGATGTTCGTCTCGCTGGTGCCGCCGGGGTATGACGGGACCGACGGCGTGCTTGCCGCTCCTGCCGAGGGCTGGGCCGAAATGAGCGGGATCACCTGCTCCGGGTCGGGATCGGTGCTGGCGATCGGCGATGCGATGCTGCCCGAACAGGGGCTGGGAATCGCAAGCGGCTATGACGACGAATATCATCTGACGCCCGCGCGCATCGTGCGGCAGATCGTGCAGCTCGGCTATCGCGGCGACATCGTCCATTATGTCGGGATGAGCCACTATATGCGGCTCGAGGCAGCGAGCGGTAGCTTTCGTGCGAGCGTTGCGGGCGGCGTACTCAACGCGCCCTGCACCGCATGGCACGCAGACTTCGCCGCACGGTGCGGGGCAGCGGGGCTGGGGCTGATCTGGTCGCTCTCCTACGAGCTGTTCGACGCCTGGTGTCCGGACGACTGGAAACAGCGCGCGGCCGACGGATCGCCGGCGCTGACCGGATGGGTGCCGCCCTCGACGCTCCTTTCGCCCGCCAATGCTGCCGCGATGGGCTATCTGCAGCTGGTCGCGCGAAGCTTCGTCGCGATCGGATCGGCGGCGGGGCTGGCGCCGAAATTTCAGGTCGGTGAGCCTTGGTGGTGGATCGCCGATGGCGGACGCATCTGCGCCTATGATGCGGCCACGACGGCGGTGCTGGGCAGCGCGAGCGTTGCGATTGCCGATGTGCGCAGCGCGTTGACGGCGCCGCAGCAGGCAATGCTCGACGCGCTCGGCACGCTATTGGCGACATCGACGGCGGCGATGGTTGCCGCGGCGCGCGACGAGGCGGGGGCGGCGGGGCTGACGAGCCATTTGCTCGTCTATCTGCCGACGGTGCTCGATGCCGCGGCTTCCGAGGTGCGGCGTGCGAATGTGCCGCCGGGGTGGGCGGCGCCGGCGTTCGATGTGCTGCAGCTCGAGGATTATGACTGGGTAACCGGCGGGCGTGGAGCCGAGACCGCGCATGCCCGATCGGTTTTGGCGGGTAGGCTTGGCTATCCCGTTGATGAACAGCATTATTTTTCGGGGTTCGTGCCGCGCGCGGAGGACCGGGCGCAGTGGGCGGCGATCGCCGATGCCGCAGCGTCGGCGCGGCGCGATGTGGCGCGGACCTTCGTCTGGGCGTTGCCGCAGGTTGCGCGCGACGGGTTCGTGGTTTTCGACGAGGAGGATGAGGTGCAGGCTTTCGATGCGGTCGATTTTCCGCTCGCGATCGGGCGCGAGGCAATGGCGCTGACCGAATTCTCGACCCAGATCGTCAGCTCGCCCTCGGGCCACGAGCAGCGCGCGAGCGAATGGGCCGACGCGCGGATGCGCTATGACGCGGGACCGGGGGTGCGGTCGGAGAGCGATGTGCGGAGTCTCGTCGATTTCTTCCGGGCCAGGCGTGGCGCCGCCCGGGCGTTCCGCTTTCGCGATCCGTTCGATCATGGATCGGCGGACGGCGGCCTGCCGGGCGCGACGGACCAGTGGCTGGGGACGGGGGACGGAAGCCGGCGGCAGTTCGCACTCGTGAAGCGCTATGGCGCGGGCGATGCCGAACAGGTGCGGCCGATCCGGCTGCCGGTGGCGGGGAGCGTGCGCGTTTCGGTCGACGGGATCGAGACGGCGGCGTTCGAGGTTACCGAAGACGGCGAGGCGCTGCTCGATGTCGCACCGGCGGCGGGCGTTGCCGTGCGCGCAGGATTTCTGTTCGATGTCGCAGTGCGCTTTGCCGAGGACCGGCTGGAGGTCAATCGCGCGACCTTCCTTGCTGGCGAACTGGCGAGCGTGCCGCTGGTCGAGGTGCGCGCGCCGTGGTGACGGAAGCCGCGCCCGGGTGGCTGCGCGAGGAGCTGGTGACGCTCGCCTGGTGCTGGCGGCTGTCGCGGCGCGACGGGATCGTCATCGGGCTGACCTCGCACGATCGCGACCTCGTAATCGGCGGACTGCCCTATCGCGCGACCCCGGGAATGACGCCATCGGCGATCGAGACGAGCGACAGTCTGGATGTGCCGACGATGGACATCGAAGGCGCGATCGCGAGCGATGCCATTGCCCCGCGCGACCTCGACGCCGGACGCTGGGACGGCGCGGCGCTGGAGCTGTTCGTGGCCGACTGGACGGCGCCGGAAAGCGCGCCGGTGATCGTTGCGCGCGGCTCGCTGGGTGCGATCGAACGACGCGGGGGAGCCTTTACTGCCGAACTGCAAGGGGTAACGCGGATTCTCGACCGGCCGGTGTGTCCGGCAACCTCGCCTTCCTGCCGGGCGATGCTGGGCGACCGGGCGTGCCGGGTCGATCTGGCGCCCCGCCTGCATATGCGGCGCGTGGTGGCGATCGACGGGCGGACGGTGACGCTGGACAGCGCGGCGCCGCCCGGGACGATGGCGTTCGGCGAGCTGATGTGGATGGAGGGTGCGGCGTGCGGGCTGTCGAGCCCGGTGGCGGGAGAGGACGGGGCCGTGCTGATGCTCGCCGAAATGCCGCCGCTGATCCCGGCGTTGCCGGCGCGCGTCCGGTTGATCGAAGGCTGCGACAAGCAGCTTGCAACCTGCCGCGACCGCTTCGGCAATGCCGTCAATTTTCGCGGCGAGGCGCATCTGCCGGGGAACGACCTGCTGACGCGCTATCCCGGTGGCTGAGACCGGCGCGCGCGCCTTTGCGGCGGCGCGGACGATGATCGGCGTGCGCTTCCGGGCGCAGGGGCGCGACGTTGCAGGCGGACTCGACTGCGTCGGATTGGTGTGGGCCGCCTATGCCGCAGCCGGACGGGCGCTGCCGGTACCGGATTCCTATCCCTTGCGGGGCTGGGACCGCGCGCGGGTCGAGGCAGCGCTGGCGGTCGCGGGATTCGGGCCGGCGCACGGCCGGTACGAGGGCGACGTCGCGCTGATCGGCTTTCGCGGCGAACAGTTTCATCTGGGGCTGATCGGGCCGACGAGCCTGGTCCATGCGCATGCCGGATTGCGACGGGTGGTCGAAACGCCGCTCGACGCGGCGATGCGCGAGGCCGCGGTGTGGCGGCTGTCCGCTTCGCGCGCGGCAGGCGGTGAGGCCTGAGGATTTTTTCGGGAGCAAGGCAATGGCGACTCTGGTGCTTACGGTGGTCGGCGGGATCGTCGGCGGGCCGGCCGGTGCGGCGATCGGGGCGATGGCGGGGCAGCAGATCGATGCCGCGATCTTCAAGCCGAAGGGCCGCGAGGGCCCGCGACTGGCGGACCTGAAGGTCCAGGCATCGACCTATGGCCAGCAGATTCCGAAGCTTTTCGGGACGATGCGGGTGGCGGGAAGCGTGATTTGGGCGACCGATCTGATCGAGCGGCGGAGCAAGCACGGCGGCGGCAAGGGGCGCCCGTCGACGACCGAATACAGCTATGCGGTATCGCTGGCCGTTGCACTGTCTTCGCGGCCGGTCCGCGCGATCCGGCGCATCTGGGCCGACGGGAACCTGCTTCGCGGATCGAGCGGCAGCTTCAGCGAGCGCTGCACCTTTCGCTGGCACGACGGCAGCGAGGACCAGGCGCCCGACCCTCTGGTGGCGGCCGCCGTGGGGATCGGATCGGCCAGCGCCTTTCGGGGACTGGCCTATGCGGTGTTCGAGGAACTGGAGCTTGCGAGTTTCGGAAACCGTATCCCGTCGCTGACTTTCGAGGTGGAGGCCGACGAGGGCAGCATCGATGCGGGCCTGATCGGTGACGAGCTGCTCGGCGAGGCGGGCCGATGCCGGGGCCGCTGGGCCTTTGCCGGCTTTGCCGCGTCAGGCGACCGCGTTCGCGACGCGCTGGCACCGCTGTGCGAGGTCGACCGGATTCGCCTGCAGAGCGGTCCCGATGGCTGGAGGCTCTCGCCTCCCCGAACGGAAGAGGCGGCGGCGCTCGCGGATTTCGACGAGGCGCGGCGGGTGCCTGCTCCGTCCGACCGGATCGAACAGGGGCGGATGCCCCTGTCGGGCTGTCCGGGGACGATCCGCCTGCGCCACTATGAACCGGAGCGCGATTATCAGCTCGGCCAGCAGGCGGCGCAAGTTGCGGGCGGCGGAATGCGCGAGGATCGCATCGACCTGCCCGCCGTCCTGTCGGCGGGTTCGGCAAGAGCGCTGGCGCAGGCACTTGCGGTTGCGGCCGCGGACGGACGTGAAACGATCGTGCTGACCGTAGATATTGCCGCGCTGGCCCTGCCGGTCGGCGGCGTCATCGAACTGGTCGACGGGAGCCGGTGGTGCCTCGTGTCGCGGACCGTCCGCAATGCCACTTTCTCTATCGAACTCAGGCGGTTCCAGCCTGCGGCGACCGATGCGGTCGATGCCGACCCGGGTCTGCCGGTGAGCGCCCCCGACTGGCCCGACGCCGAGGCGATGGTGGCGCTGTTCGACGTGCCGGCGCTCGATACGGCGGCGGCATCGGCCCCCCGGCTGCTCGTCGCCGCGGCGGGCAGCAACGATGGCTGGCGCGGGGCCGATATCTGGATCAGGCCGGCGGCCGGGGCCGAACCGGTGCCGGCAGGTTTCGCCCGTCCGGCCGCAGCGCTGGGTGTCCTTGCGGAACCGCTGGCGGCGGGTAGCCCGAATCTGTTCGACGAGGCAAATCCCGCCGTCGTCGATCTTTTCAATCCGTCCATGAGTCTGGAATCGATCGACGATCCGGGCCTTCTGGCCGGAGCGAACCGCGCGATGATCGGCGGCGAGCTGGTGCAGTTCGGTTCGGCCGAATGGATTGCGCCGGGACGATGGCGGCTGTCGCGGCTGCTCCGCGGGCGCGGCGGAACCGAGGTTGTCGCGCACGGCGCGGGTGTGCCCTTCGTCCTGCCGGGAGACCCCGCGTTGCTTCCGGTCGCCGACGCGCTTGCGCGGCTTGCCGAGAGCGGGGAAGCCGAACTGCAATGGGCTTCGCGCGGCGATACCGAAATCGGGCACGTCGCGATTGCGCCGGCCGGGCATGCCTTGCAGCCGCTCGCGCCGGTGCATGGCCGGATCCGGGCGGACGGCGCGGGCGGCGTTGTGGTCGGCTGGATCCGGCGCAGCAGGGCCGATGCGGGCTGGCGCGACGGCGTGGACCTGCCGCTCGGCGAAAGCCGGGAGGGATGGCGTGTCGAGCTTGTGCCTCCCTCGTCGGGTGCCGGGCCGTGGGAAACCGGCGAACCTTCGCTTTCGATCGCGGCGACGACGATCGCGGCGCTCGCGCCGGGGCATATGCTCGCCATTCGCCAGGTGGGGGATTTCGCGCTCTCTGCGCCGCTTTTCGTACCGTTGACCTGAAGGACAAACCGATGACCGATATGCTCAAGACGGCGCGTTTCGCACTGCCGCTGCTGGCCGTGGCGCAGGCGCAGAAGGAGGTCGTGCACAACGAGGCGCTGGCCTTGCTGGATGCGCTCGTTCATGCCGCGATCGAGGACGGTCCGCTTGCCGTGCCGCCGGCATCGCCCGCCGAGGGACAATGCTGGCTGGTGGATGGCGCAGCGACGGGCGCATGGGACGGCGAGGGCGGCAAGCTCGCCGTCTGGAGCGGTGGCGGCTGGCGTTTTGCACCGCCGCGACCGGGCATGCGGGTCGTGCGCCTGCCGGACGGGGCGTGGCTGCGCTATCATGCCGGTGCGTGGGTCGTGCCAGAGGAGATTGCGAGTCCGGCGGGCGGTGTCACAATCGATTCCGAGGCGCGCTCCGCGATCGCCGCGCTGATTCTGCTCCTCGAGGCGCAGGGCATTCTGATTTCAGGCTGATTTTGCCCGTGTTCGCATGGGAAGTGCGACTTTTTGGCAACAGATTGACGATTTGTTAGCTTGCACGGAACCAAAGCGACGAGTAGGACGTCTGACGAGACGTAAATCTCAATTGAAAGGGGAATCTACTATGAGGAAGCTTGCCGTCGCTATGGCGTTGGCCTCCACTGCCCTGGCGTCGCCGGCTCTGGCGCGCGACAACTCCTGGTATGTCGGAGTTGGTGGTGGCGTGATGATCGTCGAAGACATGGATCTCGACATCGGCACGGTCAACAATGCCGGTTCGCTCGATCATCGCAAGGGCTATGATGTCGAAGGCACTGTCGGTTACGATTTCGGCGGTTTCCGCGCGGAAGTCGAAGTCGGCTACAAGGAAGCCGACATCACGTCGGGGACGTTCGCGACCCCGGGCATTCCGCAGACCGCCAACGGTTCGGGCGCAGCCTTCACCGGCGCGACCTCGCTGAACGGCGACTCGAACGCCCTCAGCTTCATGGTCAACGGTCTGCTCGACTTCGGTGACGACGATGGCCTTCAGGGCTTCATCGGCGGTGGTGCCGGTGTCGCTCGCGTCTCGGTCGAGCCGGTTTTCGCCGGTGCGTTCCTGGACGATTCGGACACGGGCTTTGCCTGGCAGGCGATCGCGGGCGTTCGCGCTCCGCTGACCAAGAACTGGGACGTCGGCCTGAAGTATCGCTTCTTCAACGCCAGCAACCTCGACCTGGTCGACCAGCTTGGCCGCGACGTTTCGACGCGCTTCCGTTCGCACTCGATCCTCGGCACGCTGACGTATAACTTCGGCGGCGCTCCGGCTCCGGTCGAAACGCCTCCGCCGCCCGCTCCGCCGCCGCCGGCTCCGCCGCCGCCGACCCCGCCGGCTCCGCCGCCGCCGGCCGTTTGCGACCCGGGTCCGTACATCGTGTACTTCGACTGGGATCAGTCGAACATCACGCCGGAAGCGGCTGCAACGCTCGACAACGCGATCAGCGCCTACAACCGTGGCTGCACCGGCCAGCAGGTCTGGCTCGCCGGTCACGCTGACCGCTCGGGTTCGGCCAAGTACAACGTCGGTCTCTCGGAACGCCGCAATACTGCGGTCCGTGGCTACCTGACGGCTCGTGGCATCTCGGATGGCTCGATCTCGTCGGAAGCGTTCGGCGAAAGCCGTCCGGCTGTTGCGACCGCCGACGGCGTCCGCAACGACCAGAACCGTCGCGTGGAAATCAAGTACGGTCCGGGTTCGGGCAACTAAGATTTCCAACCCGGTTCGGGTTCGAAGACAAAGAGGGGCGGTACCGAAAGGTGCCGCCCTTTCTTTTTGGCATGATACCGGAGCGCCTGCGGGCGCTTTTCGTTTGCCCATCCTGTAAAATGTTATACCATATCAAAATGGGGCGGAGTTCCGGCCCGTGATGCGGGACGGCATCGGGAGAGATCCTGTCCCGCCAGACAGGGAGACAGACGATGCGCAGAGCCCGCAGCCGGTTTCACCAGAGCATTTTCCGCACCGACCCCAATGGCGACCCCGCGATCAACACGACGCCGCTGATCGACGTCATGCTGGTCATGCTGGTCATGTTCATCATCACGCTGCCCCCGCCGACACACAGTGTCGACATCACCCTGCCGATCGGCGGCCACGCCGAGGTCCGTGACGAGAATCGCGTTACGATCGACACGCACGATATCATCCGCTGGAACGGCGAGGCGGTCGATCTGGCGCAGCTCGGCCAGCTGGTGAAGGTTGCCGCCGAGCGGCCCGAGCAACCCACGCTGATGTTCGAACCCGAAGCACGGGCGCGCTACCTGCGTGTCGACGAGGCAATAGGGGCGATCCGGCGTAATGGCGGCAGCAAGCTCGCCTTTCCGGGCATCCACCAATATGGCGGATTGATCTGACCCGCCCGGCGCGCCCGCGGCTCAGCCGGCGGGCGCGGTTCCGGGGCGGAGATATTGCATCATGTAGCCGACATAATCGGCCTTGCCGAGCGGGACGCCCATGTGGCGGAGGATCGAATAGGCCGCAACCGCGTGGAAATAGAATTGGGGCTGCGCCCAGTCGCGGAGGTAGCTGTCGGCGGTCATGTCGAACGCCATGCCGTTGGGAAGGTCGAAACCGACGGCGCGGCCGCCGTCGTTGCCGAGCGCTTCGGGGACGATGCTGCCGAGCCATTCGATCGTCTCGGCGATCTGCGCCTGTAGCCCCGCAAAGTCGGTGGCATCGTCGGTGAGTGCCGGCGCGCCGGTTGCGCCGAGGCGGGTCGGCGCCTGCACCGCTTGCATGCAGGTGAAACGCACCTGCGTCGCGAGCGGGAACATGTCGGGCGCAAGGCGCGAGGCAATGAACTGGAGCTCGCCGACGCCATTGTTCGCGCCCCAGGCAAGCGCCTTGTCGAGTTGGCCCGAAAGCGCGCGGAGGCCGTTGATACAGGCGGGGATGCTGAGGTC
>Ga0209257_1003680_pt1 | contig 12805 bp, 10 predicted proteins | sample AraplaCvi_mCL_r2_FD_184277 | JGI IMG/M metagenome (GOLD analysis project Ga0209257, IMG submission 184277) | Arabidopsis root microbial communities from North Carolina, USA - plate scrape MF_Cvi_mCL_r2 (SPAdes) (version 2) | ecosystem: Host-associated > Plants > Roots > Endosphere | place: USA...
GTCCGGACATGCTGGCCGATTCCCTGTGCCGCGAAGGCGCTACCGCGCTGGCCGAACGGCTGGCCGCGTTTGCGCAGGAAAAGCTGGGCAAACTGACCCCGCTGCAGCCGGAAGTGGTCAAGGCCTTCCCGCTGCGGCTGATGCGTCCGCACTCGATGGTGGCGCCGCGCGTGGCCCTGGTGGGCGATGCCGCCCACGTGGTGCACCCGCTGGCCGGGCATGGCATGAACCTGGGCTTTGGCGACGTGCAGGAGTTGGTGAAAGCGGTGGCGGAGCGGGAAGAGCACCGTTCCATCGGCGATGACCGCGTGCTGGCGCGCTATGCCCGCGCACGCAAAGAAGAAGTGAGCCTGATGCTGGCCACAACAGATGGCCTGGAGCGCCTGTTCGGCACCGATCTCGAACCGGTGCGCGCAGTGCGTAATTTCGGGCTAAACTTGCTGGATAAATTGCCGGGCGTAAAGCGCCGGCTGATTTCACATGCCCTCGGAAAGCTGTAAAGCGGAGACCCTATGAAGAAGAGTAAGCTGGTATTGGCATTGGCTTCGGTCATGCTGATGTCCTGTGCGGACGCGCAGAACGCAAAAGAAGAAGCGCAACTGCGCAAGGCCCTGGCGGAGCGCCTGAACGGCGTCAAGATCGATTCCGTCAAGAAGTCCCCGATTGCCGGGATGTATGAAGTGGCCATCGGCAGCGAGGTACGCTACACCGACCCGACCGGCCGCTTCCTGGTGGAAGGCCACATCATCGACCTGCAGACCCGCACCGACCTGACCCAGGCCCGCATCGATGACCTGAACAAGATCAAGTTCGACGAGCTGCCGTTCGAGCTGGCGCTGAAGACCGTCAAGGGCAACGGCAAGCGCGTGATGGCCATCTTCGAAGATCCGAACTGCGGCTATTGCAAGCGCTTCCGCCAGACCACGCTGGCCAATACGGACAACGTGACCGTGTACACTTTCCTGTACAACATCCTGTCGCAGGACTCGTTCACCAAGTCGCAGAACATCTGGTGCGCGGCCGACCGCAACAAGGCCTGGGATGACTGGATGTTGAACGGCAAGGCAGCGCCGGTTGCGCCAAACGGCTGCTCCTCGCCAAACGACAAGGTACTGGCCCTGGGCCAGAAAATGAGCATCAATGGCACGCCAGCGATCTTCTTCGCCGACGGCAGCCGCATTGCAGGAGCAGTTGACCAGCGTACGCTGGAAGCAAAATTCGCCACCATCAAATAGTCGTATAACTAGGGAGCTGGCATGGTCACATTGAACATCAACGGGCGCGACGTGCAAGTCGACGCCGACCCTTCCACGCCCATACTCTGGGCGCTGCGCGACAACCTCAATATGACCGGCACCAAGTTCGGTTGCGGCATGGCGATGTGCGGCGCCTGCACGGTGCACCTGGAAGGGCAGGCAATCCGTTCCTGCGTGACGCCGATTTCGGCGGCGGTGGGGCAGAAGATCACCACCATCGAAGCCATGTCCGCCGACAAGGTGGGCAAGGCGGTGCAGGATGCCTGGGTCAAGCACGATGTGCCGCAATGCGGCTACTGCCAGAGTGGCCAGGTGATGAGTGCAACAGCACTGCTGCGCACCAACAAGGCGCCAAGCGACACCGATATCGATAACGCCATGTCGGGCAATATCTGCCGCTGTGGTACCTATCAACGGATCCGCGCCGCCATCAAGGACGCCGCGAAATCCATCGCTTAAGGGAGGCCGCCATGCGCAAAGAATGGTTCATGGCAGCTCAAGCGGACGGTGTGGCTCCTGAAGGGGTGTCGCGCCGTACTTTCCTGAAGGCCGGCAGCGGCCTGGTTCTCGGCTTTTACGTGGCCAGCAATGGCGGGCGCTTTGCCCGTGCGCTGGCCGCCGACGCTCCGGCCAAGCCGCCGGTGGCGCCCAACGCCTTCCTGCATATCGCACCGGACAACACCGTCACCATCCAGGTCAACCGCCTCGAATTCGGCCAGGGCGTGCATACCGCGCTGCCGATGCTGATCGCCGAGGAGCTGGATGCGGACTGGTCGCAGGTGCGCTCTTCGCTGGCGCCAGCCGGCGATCCGTACAAGGATCCCAACTTCGGCATCCAGATGACGGGCGGCTCCACCGCCGTCAAGCACTCCTGGCAACAGCATCGCGAAATCGGCGCCCGCGCGCGCGCGATGCTGGTTGCCGCCGCGGCCGAGCAGTGGAAAGTGCCCGTCGCGCAGGTGCGTGCATCGAAGGGCATGCTGACCGGCCCGTCCGGCCAGAGCGCGACTTACGGTGCGATGGCCGATGCGGCCATGAAGCAGCCGGTGCCAAAGGAAGTCAAACTGAAAGACCAGAAGGACTTCACCATCATCGGCAAGCCGACGCCACGCCTCGATGCGCGCGCCAAGTCGACCGGTACCCAGCAATTCGGCATGGACTTCAAGCCGGAGGGCGCGAAGGTGGCAGTGCTGATGCGTGCCCCGGTGTTCGGCGGCAAGGTGAAGAAGTTCGATGCATCCAAGGCCAAGGCCATTCCGGGCGTGATCGACGTCATCAAGGTCGATACCGACCGTGGCGGCAGCGGCTTGGCAGTGGTGGCGAACGGCTACTGGCCGGCCAAGCAGGGCCGCGAGGCGCTGGCGGTCGAGTGGGATACCGAAGGCCTGGAAAAGATCAGCAGCAAGAAACAGCTGGCCGAATACAAGGCGCTGGCGAAGAAGGCCGGCACGCCGGTGAAGAAGGCCGATACCGCGGCCATCGCCAAGGCCCCGAAGAAGATCAGCGCAACCTACGAGTTCCCTTACCTGGCGCACGCGCCAATGGAGCCGCTGAATTGCGTGGTGGACCTGAAGGCCGATTCCTGCACCATCTGGGCCGGCAGCCAGTTCCAGACGCTGGATGCGGTAGCAGCCGCCAAGGCGGCCGGCCTGACGCCGGACAAAGTCACGCTGAACACCATGATGGCCGGCGGCGGTTTCGGCCGTCGCGCGGTGCCGACTTCCGACTACATCGTGGAAGCGGTGAACGTGGCCAAGGCCTGGGGCAAAGGCCCGCTCAAGCTGATCTGGAGCCGCGAGGACGATATCAAGGGCGGCTACTACCGTCCTTCCCATGTGCACCAGGCCGACATCGGCTTTGATGCCAAGGGCAACATCGTCGGCTGGAACCATGTGATCGTTGGCCAGTCCATCATCACCGGCACGCCGTTCGAGCCGATGATGGTCAAGGATGGCGTGGACGCGACCATGGTCGAGGGCATGGGCGATCCGTATTCGGTGCCGATGAACCTGAGCGTGCATAACGTGAAGGCCAACGTGCCGGTGCTGTGGTGGCGCTCCGTGGGCTCGACCCACACCGCCTTCGTGATGGAGACGCTGATCGACGAGGCGGCGCATGTCGCCAAAATGGATCCGGTGGAATACCGCCGCAAGCTGATCGATCCCAAGCATGCACGCCAGCTGGCGGCGCTGAACCTGGCGGTCGAGAAGTCGGGCTACGGCAAGACCAGGCTGCCGAAAGGCCAGGCTTGGGGCGTGGCGCTGCACGAGTCATTCGAGACCTCCGTGGCCTACGTGGTGGTGGCGTCGATGAAGAATGGCCAGCCCAGGCTGCACAAGGTAACGGCGGGCGTGCATTGCAACCTGCCGGTGAACCCGATGACCATTGAAGCGCAGGTGCAGGGCGCCGCGCTGATGGGGCTGGGCACCACCCTGCCTGGCGCGGCGATCACGCTGAAGGATGGCGTGGTCGAGCAATCGAACTTCAGCGACTACACTGTGGCGCGCATGACGGACATGCCGGTGGTGGAAGTGTTCACCGTCGCATCGACCGACAATCCGACCGGCATGGGCGAGCCAGGCTTGCCTCCGCTGGCGCCGGCCCTGGCCAACGCAGTGTTCAAGCTGACCGGCAAGCGGGTTCGCAAGCTGCCGTTCGACCTGGGCAAGGCCTGAGGCAGGCGTTGCACGTGACCGTCCCCACTGCCGCCCAAGCATCCGCCGCTGCTGCGGATGCGGGCGTCGCGACGGGCGGCGGCACAGTCGTCGGCATCCTTCTGGCCGCCGGCCGCGGCAGCCGGTTCGACCCGACAGGCGAGCGTTACAAACTGCTTCAGGCTTTGCCGAACGGCGAACCGGTTGCAGTCGCCAGCGCCCGCGCCATGCTGGCTGCGCTGCGGCGCGTGGTTGCTGTTGTGCGGCCGGATGATGGGGCAACGGCCAAGCAGCTCCAGGCCGCCGGCTGCGAAGTCATCGCCTGCGCCAATGCCGACGCAGGGATGGCTGCCTCCCTGGCATGCGGCGTACAGCATGCACGCGAGGCCAGTGGCTGGCTGATTGCGCTTGCCGACATGCCTTATGTTCAGCCGTCCACGATGGCCGCACTGGCAAAGGCGGTAGGGCAGGGCGCGGGCGCGCAAAACCCGGCTGCGATTGCGGCGCCACTGTACCAGGGCCGCCGCGGCAATCCCGTCGCCTTTGGCCACGCCCACTTGCCGGCCTTGCTGACGCTGGCCGGCGACCAGGGCGCCCGCAGCATATTGAAGAACAACCCGGTTAACGAACTGACGGTGGACGATCCCGGCATCCTGCAGGACATCGACACGCCGTCCGACCTCCAATGAAAAAAATCAGCTACACCATCGCCGCCAAAGACCCGGCAACCCATATGTTCCAGGTCAGCATGACCATTGAAGCGCCGGCACCGGAAGGCCAGGTCCTGGTCCTGCCAGCCTGGATCCCCGGCAGCTACATGATCCGCGAGTTCTCGCGCAACATTGTGCAGATCCGCGCCGAAGCAGGCGGCCAGCCGGTGGAGCTGGCAAAGCTCGACAAGCACTCCTGGCAGGCAGCGCCTTGCAGAGGCAAGCTTACCGTGCATTACGAAGTCTATGCCTGGGACCTGTCGGTGCGCGCTGCCCACCTCGACCAGACGCACGGCTTCTTCAACGGCACCAGCGTGTTCCTGCGCGCGGTGGGACAGGAAGACGAGCCGCATGTGGTCGACATCCAGCGTCCGGGCCATGAGGCGGCGGCCAAATGGCGCGTCGCCACTGCATTGAAAGAGCTGAAGGCCAAGCGCTACGGCTTCGGCACTTATATCGCGCAGGATTACGACGAACTGATCGACAGCCCGGTCGAAATGGGCACGTTCGAGATGGCCAGCTTCAAGGCGCTGGGCGTGCAGCACGACGTGGTGTTCACCGGCCGCGTGCCCAACCTCGACATCGCGCGTGTGTGCGCCGACCTGAAACAGATTTGCGAAACCCAGATTGCCTTCTTCGAGCCGCGCACGAAAAAAGCCCCGATGGACCGCTACGTCTTCATGACCATGGTGGTGGGCGACGGCTACGGCGGCCTGGAACACCGCGCCTCCACCGCGCTGTTCTGCTCCCGCGCCGACTTGCCGACCACCGCGCAGAAAGGCAAGGAGCCAAGCGAAGGCTATATGAAGTTCCTGGGCCTGTGCAGCCACGAATACTTCCACACCTGGAACGTCAAGCGCATCAAGCCGGCAGTGTTCGCGCCCTACGATTACCAGGTGGAGAACTACACCCCGCTGCTGTGGCTGTTCGAAGGCTTTACCAGCTACTACGACGACCTGATGCTGGTGCGCGCCGGACTGCTGTCGGAAGAGGGCTACTTCAAGATGCTGGGCAAGACGGTCGGCGCCGTGCTGCGCGGCAGCGGCCGCACCAAGCAAAGCGTGGCCGATTCCAGCTTCGATGCCTGGGGCAAGTACTACCGCCAGGACGAGAACTCGCCGAACGCCATCGTCAGCTACTACGCCAAGGGCTCGCTGATCGGCCTGGGCCTCGACCTGACCATCCGCGCCAAGACCAACGGCAAGCGCTCGCTGGACGACATCATGCGCGCGCTGTGGCAGAAATTCGGCCGCGACTTCTACAACGGCAAGCCGCGCGGCGTGACGCCAGCGGAAGTGGAGGCGCTGTTTGACAGCGTGGCCGGCTTCAAGCTGAAGACCTTCTTCGACAAATACATCCGCGGTACCGACGACGTGCCGCTGGCCAAACTGCTGCCGCAATTCGGCGTCGGCTACAAGGACGAGCGCAAATCGTCCAAGCCAAGCCTGGACGTCAATCTCGGCCGCGAGGGCGCCGACTGCAAGCTGAGCGCCGTGCATGATGGCGGCGCTGCGCAGAAGGCCGGCCTGTCGGCCAACGACCTGCTGGTGGCAATCGACGGCTTGCGCGTCAGCGGCAACCCGTCCAATGTGGATGGACTGCTGTCACGCTACAAGGTCGGCGAAACCGTGCAGGTGCACGCCTTCCGCCGCGACGAGCTGATGGCCTTCAACGTGGTCCTGCAAGGCGACCGTGTGCCGGGCATCACCATCGCTGTGGAACAGCAGAAGACCAGCCTGCGCCGCCCTACGGCATGAAGCTGCCGTGAAATTTGCGCTGGACCCGTTCACCATCCTGTTCACCACCACGCTGACATGCGCGGTGCTGGCGGTAGCCATGTATTCGATGCATATGAGCTTCCGGCGCGAGGTGGAAGGTGTCGGGCACTGGGCGGGCGGCCTGCTTTGCATGGTCGGCGCCGGCGGCCTGTTCCTGTCGCGCGGGACGCTGCCCGATGAAGTGGCGCTGCCAGCAGCGAATACCTGCCTGATGTGGGGCATCGGCCTGTCGATGGTGGGGACGCGGCGCTTTTTCGGCGAGCCGCCGGGATGGGCGATATTCCATGCCGTGTGGGTACTGGAGTTGGCAGCCATCCTGTGGTGGCTGCTGGCCGAACCCAATTTCCCGCGCCGAGCAACTGCCTTCAGCTTCCTGGTCGCGGTGTTCTACATTGACCAGTTGCGGCTGGTCTGGCGTTATCGCACGCCGCATTTCACCAGCTGGTTCTTCGGTATCCTGCTGGCGCTGCAAGTGGTGAACGTGCTGACGCGCGGCGTGGCCGCCATGTTCATCAGCGGCGAGGCGGCCGACCTGATGCAGCGCAGCCCGCTCGTCAACGTCTACCTGGCGCTGGCCAACTTCATGGCGTTGCTGATGACGGTGTCATTCCTGATGCTGGCCACGCGCAAGCTGCAGAAAATCCTGGAGCAGCGTTCCACCCATGATCCCCTGACCGGTGTGCTGAACCGGCGCGGTTTCCTGCAATGCTTCAGCGGCGTGCGGGCACGCCAGCAGCGCCACGACGCGCCGTTGTCGCTGATGGCCATCGACCTTGACCTGTTCAAGGCCATCAACGACCAGCATGGCCATGCGCAGGGCGATAAAGTGCTGGTGCATGTGGCGTCGGTAGTGCTGAGGTCTGTGCGCCAATGCGATTTCGTCGCGCGCTTCGGCGGCGAGGAGTTTGTGGTGCTGCTGCCGGACACTGCACTGCCGCAAGCGCAGCAACTGGCGCAGCGGATCCAGTCACAATTGCATGAATGCCAACAGGCGGGTTTGCCGCCTTGTACAATCAGCATCGGTATTTCTGGCCAGCAAACATCGGCCGAATCCCTTGACAGTCTGCTATCGCGCGCCGATGCGGCCCTGTACTGCGCCAAGGCAAATGGCCGTAACCGCACTGAAATCGCGGCCCCTACACCGTTAGCTGCCTGAGTGTCGCCACGTTGGCGGCTGTCGTTTTCATGCCGCAGAGACTATTATTTTGCCCGCCGGTAATTTAACATCAGCCATTACGAGTTTGGCTACGTTTAATTTATGACTTATCTACTGCACATCGTCGCGCGCGAAGTTCCAGCCAACGATGCGGAAGTTCTCCCTTTCCTGGAACAGATTGCCGGCGCAACCATCAGCATTGCACCATCCCAGCAGTTAAAGAGTTTTCGCGATGCCATCCTGAAACTGTTCCCCTGCCTGAGCAGTTATGGTGCGGGTGACAAGGCAGTTGATGAATGCCCATGGGCGGATGGCCCGCTGGCCGACAACTTCAAGGGCGGCTACGGCAGCGTAGCGATCACGCGCCGCCACGATGAAGTGATCCCTCACGTACTGCGCATTGCCAGCGACCTTGGCGTGACCGTGGTCGACGAGCAAAATGGCGCCGTCCACCGGCCGCTGGCTTACCAGGTCGTGCTGGAAGGCCCGCTGGAAGGCGTGGAAATCGAAGTCGCCGCGACCCAGCTTGCCGAGTTGATGAACCAGCCGCTGCCGCAGATGGTGCTGCTGCTGCATTCGCGCCGCCGCACCCTGGTCAAGAAAGGCCTGACCCGCGCGCAGGCCGACGTTTATGTCACCGCGCTGCGGGAGCGCGCGAGCTGCCGCGCCTCGGTCTCTCCCGAACCGCGCAAATCCAACGCCAAGGCGGCGCCAAAGGCGGCAAGCGCGCCACCGGTGCGCACGGCACAGCCGCAGCCGCAGCCGGCCCCCAGCTTCGACCAGCCGGCGTTTGTCGGCATCGAGCCGGACGACAACATGTTCAAGGCCGCGGAATCCCAGCGCATGGCCGCCAGGGCGCTGACCATCAGTTTTGTGCTCCTGCTGCTGGTGATTGTCCTTCGCCTCAAGTCGCCTTACCTGGTTTCGCTGGTGTTGGCGATGAATGTGCTGGGCGCTATTGCGGTGTTCCAGCTCGGCCAGGCGACGGGCTCGAGCCTGTTCCGCCTGGTACTCGCGCCGCTGGCACTGGTTCCTGGCGTGGGCAGCCTGCTGGCCGCATGGAGTTATTTCCGCGCTGCGAGCGTCCTCAAAGAAAACGGCCTTATCACCGGCAACTCCCTGCTGGACGCCGACGAAGTGCGGGAACTGGGTGGGCGCGAAGGGATGCTGCCATCCACCAAATTGCTGATCGCATTGCTGGTCCTCGCGGCAGCTGGCGGATACGCCTTCATTAACTTCATGCCTTGAGATCGATGCGGCTGGCCAGCGTTGTGCTGCCAGCCGGTCCCGTGCCAAGCCTGGAAAGCGGGACGCATTGTCGTTGCCATGCCATTTGAATCCTTTATTTTTGCCTCATAGTAATTTAACATTGCTTAATAATAGTTTAAGCAAATTGCATGAGTTACCAGATTCAACTGGCGTCGGTCGCCACCCCGGAAGCAGACCTCGACGTTTTTCCCTTCATGAACAAGTTAAGGCAGGAAAGCGGCGCGCAGCCGCCATCGGCCTTGCTGAAACGCTTCCATGATGCGCTGGCGGCGCTGTTTCCGGATACACCGTGGTCGGATGGCCATTTCGCCGGCGAGGCGGGCCGCCTGAGCGTGACCCATCGCCGCAACGAAGTCATGCCGCATGTGCTTCACCTTGCGGGACAATTCGGCCTGACGGTAGTGGATAACCAGTCCGGCGAAGTGCACCGTCCGGCCGTCTACCAGGTTGTGCTGGAAGGCCCGGCGCCAGGCGTGGAACTGGGCGATGCCGCCCGCCGCCTCGCGGCCTTGATGCGCAAGCCGGTCACGGAAATGCTGGCGCTGTTGTCGGGCGGGCGCCGGACCATCGTCAAGAAAGGCGTGCTGCGCGCCCAGGCCCAGCACTACGTCGATGCGCTGAACGAGCGAGCCGGCTGTCACGCTACGCTCATCCTGGAATCCGGCCGCGAGGTCGACCAGGCGCCACCGCCGCCAAGCCCTCTGCCTGCACGGCCGGCTGCTGCACGGCGAACGCCGGCTGCCGCTGGTTTGTCGCTGGAACCGGCAGAGGCCAAAACGGCCATGCCGCCGCTATCGCGCCGCGAGCCGGAATCGGAAATCGTTGCGCTGCGTGATTCCGGCGCCGACCCAGCCCTGTTCATACTGGCCGATGGCCTGCGCCTGACGGTTTATGCGACCTTGCTGTACCTGGCCACGGCTTATTTCTTCCGCGGCCTGGCCGGCTGGCCGAGGATTGCCCTGGCATTTGGCGTTACTGGTTTGGCGATGGCTGCTGTCTATCGCCTGGCCAAGGGAGCGGGTTCGAATATCGTCATGCGTATCCTGGCGATGGTATTCATGATCATCCCGCTCGCCAATATCCTGGTACTGCTGCTGATGGTCCGGCGCGGCAAAGTGGCGCTGCGTGAAAACGAGATCGGCGCCGGATGGTTCGGCGCTACGTTCGATGACATTGTCCGTCTGCGCGGCGGCAACAGCGGCATGCTCCCGTCGACCATCATCGGCATGGCTGCAGCGCTAGGCGTGGCGGGCCTGGTCGCCCTGGGCAAGCAGACGGCGGAACGGTATATCGATGCCGCGCTCGGCAGTCATCCGCAGCCTTGTGCAATCGTCGGCATCTGGGAGTCCAGCAAGATTGGCCCGGATGGCAGGGTGCTCATGCGCGACGATGGCAGTTACTTTGTCCTGCCGGTAAAGGGCAAGGAAGACAAGGTCAAGGAGGAACAGGGCGAGTGGTCGGTGCGCAAGCGCAGCTTCGTATGGCAAGTGCCATTGGCCGACCAGCCATGGATAAAGGCTGAGCGCATCGAGACCTTCAGCATCAGCCTCGATGGCGACACCATCACCATGCTCGAGCCGCAGGCAATGGGCCTGTTTACCGAATGGCGCCGTGCGGGCGCCATGAAATCGGATCGCTGCGGATTTAATTGAACAGCTTGCGCAGCTCGGCTCCCGGGTCGGGCGCGCGCATGAAGGCTTCGCCGACCAGGAAAGCGTGCACGTCGTTTTCGCGCATGCGCTGCACGTCGGCCGGGGTCATGATGCCGGATTCGGTGATCACCATGCGTTCCTGCGGGATGCGCGACAGCAGGTTGAGCGTCGTGTCCAGCGTCACGTCGAAGGTGCGCAGGTTGCGGTTGTTGATGCCGATCAGGCGGCTCTTCAGGTTCAGCGCGGCGCTCAGTTCGTCGCCATCGTGCGATTCGATCAGCACATCCATGCCCAGTTCGTGGGCGCAGGCTTCCATCTCCGCCATCAGGCCGTGGTCAAGGGCAGCCACGATCAGCAGGATGCAGTCGGCGCCCATCGCGCGCGCTTCATAGATCTGGTACATGTCGACCATGAAATCCTTGCGCAGCACGGGAATGTCGCAGGCGGCGCGCGCCTGCTGCAGGTATTCGTTCGCGCCCTGGAAGAAGTTCACGTCGGTCAGCACCGACAGGCAGGCCGCGCCGGCCTTGGCGTAGCTCTCGGCGATGTCGGCAGGACGGAAGTCGGCACGCAGCACGCCTTTCGATGGCGAGGCTTTCTTCACTTCGGCAATGACGCCGGCATGGCCGGCTTCGATCTTTCTGCGCAGGCTGGCTTCAAAGCCGCGCAGGCCGGCGCGCAGGTCCTTGTCGCCCTCCACTTCGTCGCGCAGGGATTGCAGGCTGCGGTGTTTTCTGGCAGCGGCTACTTCGTCGGCCTTGACGGCCAGGATCTTGTTCAGGATGTCGGACATGATGATTCTCAGTGTTGTTCGGCCAGGGCCAGGCGTGCGCCAAGCGCGATGAACAGGCCTCCAGTCACGCGGTTCAGCCATAGCGCCACCAGCGGTTTGACCTTCAGCTTCGCGCTGGCAAAGGCAGTGAAGATGGCAAGGCCGTTACACCACAGCATGCCGTTGAAATTGAAAATGCAGCCAAGGATAAGGAAGGCCAGCGGCTTGTTGGCCGCATCGGCGTCGATGAACTGCGGCACGAAAGCCAGGAAGAACAGCGCAACTTTCGGATTCAGGACGTTGGTCAGGAAGCCTTGCGCGAAGATTTTGCGGTAGGGCAGTGTCTGACCCGGTGGGGCAGACGGGACGGCCGATCCGGCTGGTTTGCCGGTTTCAGCGGTCTTAAGGCGCGCGCGCAGCATACCGATGCCGCACCAGACGATATATGCCGCACCCACCCATTTCACCACGGTGAAAGCTGTGGCCGAAGTGGCCAGCACAGCCGACAGGCCAAGCGCCGCCGCACCGATATGCACCATGGTGCCGGCGCCAATCCCCAGGGCTGCTGCGCAGCCCGCGCGCCAGCCCTGCGTGGCGCTGCGCGCCATGATCAGCAATGAATCCGGTCCCGGCATGATGTTCAGCAGCAGACCGGAGATTACAAACAGCGTCAGGTCATGGATGCCGAACATGGCTTAACCCTCCCGGCCGAGTTCCTGGGTGACGCGGACGAACTGTTCCAGCTTGGCGACAGCGGCACCGGAGGACACGACTGCGCGCGCGCGCGCCAGCCCATCTTCGATCGAGGACGCCACGCCTGCCGCATACAGGGCGGTGCCGGCATTCAGCGCCACGATGTCCGATGCAGGACCCGGCTCGCCGCGCAGCGCCTCCATCACGCGCACCTTCGACTCGGTTGCATCCGCCACCTTGAGGTTGCGCGAAGCGATCATCGACAGGCCGAAATCTTCGGGGTGGATCTCGTACTCGCGGATTTCACCGTTGACCAGTTCACCCACCATGGTGCCCGCGCCCAGGGACACTTCATCCATGTTGTCGCGGCCATACACCACCACCGCATGCTGCGCACCGAGGCGCTGCAGCACGCGCACCTGGATACCGACCAGGTCCGGATGGAACACGCCCATCAGGATATTCGGCGCGCCGGCAGGATTGGTCAGCGGGCCGAGGATGTTGAAGATCGAGCGCACGCCCAGTTCGCGGCGCACCGGCGCCACGTGCTTCATCGCGGCGTGGTGATTCGGCGCGAACATGAAGCCGATGCCGGTCTGCGCGATCGACTGCGCGATTTGCTCAGGCTTGAGGTTGATGTGCGCGCCCAGCGATTCGATAAGGTCCGCGCTGCCGGAAGACGACGACACCGAACGCCCGCCATGCTTGGCCACGCGCGCACCTGCGGCGGCGGCGACAAACATCGATGCGGAAGAAATATTGAAGGTATGGGCGCCATCGCCGCCGGTACCGACGATATCCACCAGGTTGGTGGTGTCGGCCATCGGTACCTTGGTCGAGAATTCGCGCATGACTTGCGCCGCAG
>Ga0209257_1003682_pt1 | contig 12792 bp, 11 predicted proteins | sample AraplaCvi_mCL_r2_FD_184277 | JGI IMG/M metagenome (GOLD analysis project Ga0209257, IMG submission 184277) | Arabidopsis root microbial communities from North Carolina, USA - plate scrape MF_Cvi_mCL_r2 (SPAdes) (version 2) | ecosystem: Host-associated > Plants > Roots > Endosphere | place: USA...
AGAGCTGCTCGGTCTCGCCGAACTCGACCAGCTTGCCCAGGTACATGAACCCGGTGTGGTCCGAGAGGCGGGCCGCCTGGCCCATGTTGTGGGTCACGATCACGATCGTGTAGTCGCGCTTGAGCTCCGAGATGGTCTCCTCGAGGCGCGCCGTCGAGATCGGGTCCAGGGCCGAGGCCGGTTCGTCCAGGAGCAGAACCTCGGGCTTCACGGCGATGCCGCGCGCGACGCACAGGCGCTGCTGCTGGCCGCCGGAGAGGCTGAGGCCCGACTCCTTGAGCTTGTCCTTCACCTCGTCCCACAGGGCGGCGCGGCGCAGGCTGTCCTCGACGCGGTTGGCGAGTTCGGCCCTGCCCAGCTTCTCGTAGAGGCGCACGCCGTAGGCCACGTTGTCGAAGATCGACATCGGGAACGGGGTCGGCTTCTGGAACACCATGCCGACGCGGGCGCGGAGCGCGGCCACGTCGACGCGGGGGCTCAGCATGTCCTCGCCGTCCAGCATCACCTGGCCCTGGGCGCGTTGCCCCGGGTAGAGGCTGTACATGCGGTTCAGCACCCGCAGCAGGGTGGACTTGCCGCAGCCTGAAGGACCGATCAGCGCCGTCACCGCGTTGGCGGCGAAGGAGACGCTAACGTCGAACAAGGCCTGCTTCTGTCCGTAGAAGAAGTTGAGGTCCTTGATCCCCAGCTTCACGACCTCGGGCGGAAGCTCGAGGACCGCCGTTTCGGGCGGGGATTCCAGTTGGGCGTTCATGAGCGGCGAGGCTCCCGGGCGAGGATGCGGGCGATGACGGTGACCGTCAGCACCGTGGCGGCGATCAGCAGCGCACCGGCCCAGGCCAGGCGGCGCCAATCGTCGTAGGCGGAAAGCGCGAAGTTGAAGATCACCACCGGCAGGTTGGCGGTGGGCTTCGTCATGTCGAGGCTGAGGAACTGGTTGTTCAGGGCCGTGAACAGCAGCGGCGCGGTCTCGCCGCTGATCCGGGCGAAGGCCAGCAGCGCGCCGGTGAGCATGCCGCCCTGGGCCGACTTCCAGATCACCGCCAGGATGGTGCGCCAGACCGGCGCGCCCAGGGCGACGCTGGCCTCGCGCAGGGCGATCGGCTGCAGGCGCAGCACGTCCTCGGTGGTCCGCGTGATCACCGGCGCCGCGATGAGCGCCAGGGCGACCGCGCCGGCGAAGCCGGAGAAGCCTTTCAGCGGCGCCACCAGGATCTCGTAGATGAACAGGCCGACCAGGATCGACGGGGCCGACAGCAGCACGTCGTTCAGGAAGCGGATCACCTTGCCGTAGTGGCTGTCGCGGGCGAACTCGGACAGCCAGGTGCCGGCCAGGACGCCGATGAACACGGCGCCGATCATGGCCACCACGCACATCATGAGCGAGCCCATGATCGCGTTGAGCAGGCCGCCCTCGGACCCGGGCGCCGGGGTCGACTTGGTGAAGATGTTGAGGTCCAGGCCGCCGATGCCCTGGCTGAGCAGCGACCAGAGGATCGCCGCCAGCGCCAGGACCGCGATCGCCGTGGCCACCCAGCAGAAGGTCAGGAAGACGCCCTCGCCGATCCGGCGGGAGAGCCGTGGTGCGCCTGCAACAGCGGTCATAGGTTCGCCTGCCGTCCGATGAGCAGCCGGGCAATCGCCAAGACCGCGAAGGTGATGATGAAGAGCACGAGGCCCAGCGCGATCAGCGACGAGGTGTGCAGCACGCCGGTGGCCTCGGCGAACTCGTTGGCGATGGTCGACGCGATGGTCGAGCCCGAGGCGAAGAGCGAGGTCGGGAAGCCGTGCGCGTTGCCGATGATGAAGGTCACCGCCATGGTCTCGCCCAGGGCGCGCCCGAGGCCCAGCATCACCGCGCCGATAGCGCCCGTGCGGATGTAGGGCAGGCTCACCTTGCGGATCACCTCGAAGGTGGTCGAGCCCAGGCCGTACGCGCTCTCGCGCACCTGGGCCGGGATGGTCAGCAGGAGCTCGCGCATGGTCGCCGCGATGAACGGCAGGATCATGATCGCCAGGATGATCGAGGCCGAGAGGATGCCGGCGCCGTTGGGCACCCCCGTGGTGATCTTTTCCCACAGGGTGCCGGGCTTGGCCGACATCATGATCGGCATCTGCACGTGCTTGGCGAACCAGGGGGCGAAGACGAACAGGCCCCACATGCCGTAGACGATCGACGGGATGCCGGCGAGCAGCTCCACCGCCGTGCCGATGGGCCGGCGCAGGACCGGCGGGCACAGCTCGACCAGGAAGATCGCGATCCCGAACGACAGCGGCAGGGCGAAGAGCAGCGCCAGCGAGGCGCTGATCAGCGTGCCGGCGACCGCGCCCGCCGAGCCGTAGATCTCCTGGACGGGATCCCACTCGGCGCTGGTGAAGAAGGCGAAGCCGAAGGCCTGGAACGCGGGCCAGCCGCCGATGGCCAGCGAGACGACGATGCCGCCCAGCGCCGTCAGCAGGAAGGTGGCCGACGCGAAGCAGAGGATCTCAAAGCCCCTGTCGAACGCGGCCCCGAAGGCCGATCGCGGCGGGGCGGCCGCGACCGCGGGAGGGATGTCTGTCGTCGCGGTCATTTGGCGGCCGGGGTGAAGACGGGCTTGCCGTCCGGGCCGACGACGGCCGACCAGCTCTGGCGCACCTGATCCTTGAGCGCGGCGGGCAGCGGCACATAGGCCAGCTCGCTAGCGGCGGCGTCACCGGTCGAGTAGGCGCGGTCGAAGAAGCCCAGCACGGCCTTGCCGGTGGCGGCGTCAGCCTGCTGCTTGTGTATCAGGATGAAGGTGGCGCCGGTGATCGGCCAGGCGCCCGCGCCGGGCTGGTTGATGAGCAGCAGGTAGAAGCCGGGGGCCTTGGTCCAGTCGGCGCCGGCCGCGGCGGCCGCGAAGCTCTCCGCCGTGGGGGCCACGAACTGACCGGCGGCGTTCTGGAGGCTGGCCTGCGGCAGGCCGTTCTGCTTGGCGAAGGCGTACTCGACGTAGCCAATGGCGCCCGGGGTCTGCTTCACATAGCCGGAGACGCCGTCATTGCCCTTTCCGCCCTGCCCGGTCGGCCACTTCACCGCGTCGCTGGCGCCCACGCTGGCCCACTGGGGCGCGACGGCGGTCAGGTAGCTGGTGAACAGGAAGCTGGTGCCCGAGCCGTCCGAACGGTGCACCACCGTGATCGGCAGGTTGGGCAGCTTTGCGCCGGCGTTCAGCGCGGCGATGGCCGGGTCGTTCCACTTCTTGACCTTGCCCAGGAAGATGTCGGCCAGCACGGGGCCGGTCAGCTTCAGTTGGCCGGGCTGCAGGTCGGGCAGGTTCACGATCGGCACGACGCCGCCGATCACCGTCGGGAACTGCGCGAGGCCGTCGGCCTCGAGCTCCTCGGGCTTCAGCGGCTTGTCGGTCGCGCCGAAGGCGACCGTCTTGGCCTTGATCTGCTTGATGCCCCCGCCGGAGCCGATGGCCTGATAGTTCAGCGCCAGGCCGGTATCGGCCTTCTGCAGCTCGGCCCACTTGGCGTAGAGCGGCGCCGGGAAGCTCGCGCCCGCGCCCGAGATCTGCACGCCGGAAGCAGCGGGCGCCGCATCCCCCTTCTTGCCGTCGTTCTGCCCGCAGGCCGAAAGGGCCAGGCAAGCCGCCAGGCCAAGGACGATTTTCCGGTACACGCGCCACCTCCGCTGTCGGGGGATCCTGGCCTCGCTCTACGCGGGCCGCATGACACTTCGGTGACAGTCGACCGAAGGTTTTGCGACGCTGACATGACAGTTCGATGACGCCGGGCGCGGATCGCGCTATGGACCCGCCGCGCACCCGCCCCGACACGCCAGCTATAGAGGTCGAATGTGAACTGGTTCCAGGCCCTCATGCCCAAGGAGGGCGGGTTCTTCGACCTGTTCGAGCGCCACGCGGCGACGCTGTGCGCTGGGGCGCAATCGCTGCACAAGCTGCTGGAGGGCGGTCCGGGCGTGCCCGAACACTGCGCCGCCGTCGCGAAGCACGAGAACGACGCCGACGACATCACCCGCGAGGTGATGCTGCTGGTCCGGCGCACCTTCATCACCCCCTTCGACCGGGCCGACATCATCGACCTGACCACGTCGATGGACGACGCCATCGACCAGATGCACAAGACGGCCAAGGTCACCGCCCTGTTCGAACAGCGGACCTTCCAGCCCGACATGCTGCGGCTGGGCGAGGTGATCGTACGGACCGCCGACCTGACATCGCAGGCGGTGCCGCTGCTGCGGTCGATGAAGAGCAACGCCACGAAGCTGAACAGCCTCACCGAGCAGGTGACGAAGCTCGAGGAAGAGTCGGACCACCTCTACGACGCCGGCATCGCGGCCCTGTACCGCGACGTCGGCAAGACCGATCCGATGGCCTATATCGTCGGCGCCGAAATCTACGACCACCTCGAGAAGGTGGTCGACCGCTTCGAGGACGTGGCCAACCGGATCAGCGGCGTGCTGATCGAACACCTCTAGGCCGCCATGGACCTCGCAGGCGCGAGCTACCTGCTCATCTTCCTGATCTTCGTGGCGCTGGCGTTCGACTTCCTGAACGGCCTGCACGACGCCGCGAACTCGATCGCCACCATCGTCTCGACCCGGGTGCTGTCGCCGCGCTGGGCGGTGATCTGGGCCGCCTTCTTCAACTTCATCGCCTTCCTGTTCTTCGGCCTGCACGTGGCCAACACGGTCGGCAAGGGCATCATCAACGCCAACATCATCTCGGACGCGGTGATCTTCGGGGCCCTGGGCGGGGCGATCACCTGGAACGTCATCACCTGGCTCGCCGGTATCCCGTCGTCGTCGTCGCACGCCCTGATCGGCGGCCTGCTCGGCGCGGGCATCACCAAGGCCGGGTTCGAGGGCGTGATCTGGTCAGGGGTCTGGAAGACCGTGGCCGGCATCGTGGTCTCGCCGGCCCTGGGGTTCACCCTGGCGCTGGTCCTGGTGCTGATCGTGTCGTGGACCTTCGTGAAGGCGACGCCCGCGCTCGCCGACTCCACCTTCCGCAAATTGCAGTTCGTTTCGGCGGCGATGTTCTCGCTGGGTCACGGCGGCAACGACGCGCAGAAGACCATGGGCATCATCGCCGTACTGCTGTTCGCCCACGGCCAACTGGGGCCGGAGTTCCACGTGCCGTTCTGGGTGGTGATCAGCTGCCAGGCGGCGCTGGGCCTGGGCACCCTGCTCGGCGGCTGGCGGATCGTGCACACCATGGGATCCAAGATCACCCGGCTGTCCCCGCAGCAGGGCTTCTGCGCCGAGACCGGCGGGGCGATCACCATCTTCCTGGCCACCCACATCGGCGTGCCGATCTCGACCACCCACACCATCACCGGCGCCATCGTCGGCGTGGGCGCCTCGCGGCGGGTCTCGGCAGTCCGGTGGAACGTCGCCGGTCGCATCGTCTGGGCCTGGGTGATCACCCTGCCCGCCTCGGGCCTGATCGCGGCGGCCTTCTACGGCCTGGCCAGGCTGGCCGACCGCACGTTCGGGTAGGCCCGGAACGCACATGGCCGGCGCAAGGCCGGCCATGACGTCCCGATGGAAGGATCGGCTAGCGGTAGACGGGTTTGCCGTCCGGGCCGACGACCTTGGCCCACGACTTGCGGACCATGTCCTTCACGGCCGCCGGCATCGGCAGGTAGTCGAGCTGCGTAGCGGCGGCGTCGCCGTTCTTGTAGGCCCAGTCGAAGAAGGCCAGGACTTCGCGACCCTTGGCGGCGTCTTCCTGCTTCGTCTTCACCAGGATGAAGGTGGCGCCGGTGATCGGCCAGGCTTCGGCGCCCGGCTGGTCGAGCAGCAGCAGGTAGAAGCCGGGGGCGGCGTTCCACTTGGCGTTCGCGGCGGCGGCGCTGAAGTTGGCCGCGGCCGGGGTCACGTACTTGCCGGCCTTGTTCTGCAGCAGGGTGTAGGTCAGGCCATTCTGCTTGGCGTAGGCGTACTCGACATAGCCGATGGCGCCCGGGGTCTGCTTCACATAGGCCGCGACGCCGTCGTTGCCCTTGCCGCCCAGGCCCGTCGGCCACTTCACGGCGTCGTTGGCGCCCACTTCGCTGGCCCAGCGCGGAGCCTTCATGGCCAGGTAGCTGGTGAACAGGAAGGTCGTGCCCGAGCCGTCCGAGCGGTGAACCACCGTGATCGGCAGGTTCGGCAGCGTCACGCCCGGGTTGTACTTGGCGATCAGCGGGTCGTTCCACTTCTTGACCACGCCGCGGAAGATGTCGGCGGTCAGCGCGCCGGTCAGCTTCACCTGGCCGGACTTGATCCCCGGCACGTTGATCACCGGCACGACGCCGCCGATCACGGTGGGGAACATGGCGAAGCCGCCCGTGGCCAGGTCATCCGGCTTCAGCGGCTTGTCGGTGGCGCCGAAGTCGACGGTGCCCGCGGTGATCTGGCGCACGCCGCCGCCGGAACCGATGGCCTGGTAGTTCAGGCGATTGCTCGTCTGGGCGCGGTAGGTTTCCGCCCACTTGGAGTAGACCGGCGCGGGGAAGGTCGCGCCGGCGCCGGAGATGTCGGCGGCCTGGGCCGAGCCGACCCCGGCCAGGGACACCGCCGCGACGATCGCGGTCAGGTAGCTTTTGAACATTGGGAACCCCCTCGTCGGTGGGGCGCGATCGGCGCCCGGTCGGGGGCCGGTGTACGGAGCCTGCGCGAAGCTCAGATGACGCCTGCGTGTCAGTTGCATGACAGTGACAGTCGACGCCGAGCTGTCACAAATCTGCATTCCGTCTTTCGTCGAACCGTCGCAGGACAAGCCTAGAGACCGCCCCCGTAAGCGTCGCTGCCTTGGCGACCTAAGAAGGGGTTCCGACATGGGGATGTCTCTCAAGCGCGGCGCCGCCGCGTGGATTTCTGCGGGCCTGGCGGGAGTGCTGATGTGCAGCGTCTCCACCGCGGCCCTCGCCGCGCCCGCCGCGGCCGGTGAAACCAAGCTGCAGGCCATGCAGCGTCAACTCGACGACATGCGCGCTCAACTCGACGCCATGAAATCGGCCGGCCAGCAGCCCAGCCCGCAGCTGTCCGCCATCCAGCAGCAGCTCGACACGATGGCCGCCCAGCTGGCCGAGATGAAGTCGAGCCAGGATACGGCGTCGACCGACATCGCCACGCTGAAGCAGGCGCCGGCCGGCACGTCGGTGACGACCACGCTCTCGAACGGCAAGCCGGGCTTCGCCACCGCCGATGGCCGCTTCACCGCGAACATCAAGGCGATCCTGATGCTCGACGCCGGCAAGTACTTCCAGAAGAACAACCTGCCGGCCTCGGTCACCAACCGCGACCTGAACGAGGGCGCCAACTTCCGCCGCGCCCGCATCGGCATCGACGGTAAGCTGTTCCGCGACTTCGACTACTCGTTCATCTACGAGTTCGGCGGCTCGGGCCAGGAAGACCCCGGCCGGCTGTATGAAGCGGCCATCACCTACACGGCGCTGAAGCCCTTCCGCATCAAGGTCGGCGCGTTCGAGCCCAACATCGGCCTGGCCGCGGCGGTCTCGACCAGCCAGATGCCGCTGATGGAGCGCCCGGCTCCGGCTGAAATCGCCCGCAGCGTCGCCGCCGGCGACAGCCGCGTGGCCGCCCAGTTGAGCGGCAACGGCGTGCTGGGCAGCGGCGACGAGGGCATCGCGACCCGCTGGTTCTTCTCCACCGCCTACACCGGCAACATCATCGCCACGGGCAGCTCGGCCGCCTCGGCGACGGTGCAGCCCTTCGACGAACAGACGGGCTGGATCGGCCGGGTGGCGTTCGCCCCCTACTCCGGCACGACCTGGCTGGCCCACGTCGGCGCCAACTACCAGTACGTGATCCAGCCGAACGACGCCGGCGCCGCGGCGAACCCGCGCTACGCCGCCCAGCTCCGCGATCGCCCCGAACTGCGCCTCGACGGCGCCCGCCTGATCGACACCGGCGCCATCGATGCCGACCACACCCGCGTCGTGGGCCTGGAAGGCGCCGTCCAGTACGGCCCGGCGATGATCGAGGGCGAGTGGTTCGAGTACAAGATCGACCGCCGCATCACCACGGCCACGCGGCCGGCGGATCCGAAGTTCAAGGGCTGGTACGTGCAGGGCTCCTGGGTCCTGACCGGCGAACCCCGCGTCTACAACCCGGTCGAGGCCCGCTTTGACGCGCCGAAACTGAACTACAACTTCAACCCAGAAGCGGGCACCTGGGGCGCCTTCGAAGTGGCCGCGCGCTACTCGATGGTCGACCTCAACTTCCGCGAGGGCAATCGCGGCACGGCCCCCGTGCTGGGCGCCATCCGCGGCGGCGAGCAGAAGATCTACACCGTCGGGGTCAACTGGTACCTCAACCCCTCGATGCGCCTGATGCTGGACTACCAGCACGTGGACATCGACCGCCTGGGCGCCACCGGCCTGCAGGTCGGCCAGAAATACAACGCCGTCGCCGCGCGCGGTCAGGTCAACTTCTAGAGCTCCTCCCCCCCGGAGACCTTGGGCCGCCGCGGTTCGCCGCGGCGGCTTTTTCTTTGCCTTCGCAGGATCGTCACGGCGCCGACACGGGGCGCGGCTAGCGTTCCGCGCAGTAAACCCCTCGCGTATTTCTCCAGTCGGCCGCCCCGAGGCCGGTTCGGCCGCGACCGCCCCCCGGTCGCGGCCATCTTTTTGCGCGCATCACAGACCGTCGCGGCCTTAAAGACGGCGCCTGCGGCGCGCGCTTAGCCGGACAGTGGAGTGCGACCCCTCATCCGTCAGCCTGCGCCGACACCTTCTCCCGCAAGGGGATAAGGGCGAAAGGAAGTGAGACTGAGCTCAGGCCGCCAGGGGGGCGCGGATCGCGATCGGGGCGGCGGCCGCAAGCGCCTTGCGGGCATCCAGCCAGTGGACGATCTCGAACGTGCCGTCGAAGCCCTCGACGATGGCGGTGCAGCTCTCCACCCAGTCGCCGTCGTTGAGGTAGGCCACGCCGCCGATGTCGCGCATCTCGGCCTTGTGGATGTGGCCGCAGATGACGCCGTGGACGCCGCGCCGGCGGGCTTCGTCGGCCATGGCGCCCTCGAACTTGTCGATGAAGGCCACGGCGTCCTTCACCTTGTGCTTCAGGTAGGCCGACAGGCTCCAGTAGCCCAGGCCCATCATCCGGCGCACGCGGTTGAAGTAGGTGTTGAGCGCGATGAGCGCGCGGTAGCTCCAGTCGCCCAGGAAGGCCAGCCAGCGGGCGTTCTGCACCACCCCGTCGAACTCGTCGCCGTGGGTGACCAGATAGCGCCGGCCGTCCGCGGCCTCATGGATGGCGTCGCGCGCCACGATGACGCCGCCAAAGTGCACGCCGCAGAAGTCGCGGACCACCTCGTCGTGGTTGCCGGGGACGTAGACGACCTTCACGCCCTTGCGGGCAAGGCGCAGGATCTTCTGCACCACGTCGTTGTGCGCCTGCGGCCAGTGCCAGCCCGACCGCAGCTTCCACCCGTCGACGATGTCGCCGACCAGGTAGAGCGTCTCGCACTCCAGTTCGCGGATGAACTCCAGCAGGAGCTCGGCCTGGCAGCCGCGGGTCCCCAGGTGGATGTCCGAGATGAAGGCCGTCCGGCAGCGGACGGCAGGCGTGGTGTCCGGCATCGCAGTCCCCAACCCAGCGAATGATCAGACCGCTAAGCGGAGTCTGTGACAGGTTCGTGAAACGCGGTTCCGCGACACCGCCCTGCGACCTCGTGGCCGGACGACCTCAGCCCTCGGTATCGAGAGCGTAGCCGGCCGACCGCACCGTCCGGATCAGGTCCGGCGAGTTGGTCTGGCGCAGCGCCTTGCGCAGGCGGCCCACGTGGACGTCCACGGTGCGGACCTCGACATAGGTGTTGGCCCCCCAGACGGCGTCCAGCAGGCGCTCGCGGCTGAACACCCGGCCCGGCCGCTGCATCAGGAAGTCCAGCAGGCGGTATTCCGTCGGGCCCAGGTGCACGTCCTTGCCGGCCCGCGTCACCCGGTGGCGGCCACGGTCCAGGATCAGGTCGGCGTACTCCAGGCGCTCTTCGACGAGTTCGGGCCGCGTCCGGCGCAGGAGCGCGCGGATGCGGGCCACCAGCTCGCTCATGGCGAACGGCTTGACCACATAGTCGTCGGCGCCGGTGTCCAGGCCGCGGACCTTGTCGGCCTCCTCGCCCCGGGCGGTGAGCATCAGGACCGGCGTGCGGCGCGTCTCGGCGCCGGCGCGGAGCTGGCGGCAGACCTCGACGCCCGAGACCTTGGGCAGCATCCAGTCGAGGACCACCAGGTCCGGCGGTTCCTCCGCCACGCGGAGCAACGCTTCCTCGCCGTCGGCCGCCCGCTCGACGCGGAAGCCTTCCTTCATGAGGTTGTAGTCGAGGAGGGTCGCCAGCGCGTCTTCGTCCTCGACGACCAGAACATACGGGATCACGACTGCACGCCTTCCACGTCAACGGCGGGCAGGCTCACCTTGGGCCGCTCGCCGGTCAGTTCCTGGCCGGTCATCTGGAAGTGCAGGATCTCGGCGATGTTGGTCGCATGATCGCCGATGCGCTCCAGGTTCTTGGCGACGAACAGGAGATGGGCTCCCGCGGCCACCGAGCCGGGATGGTTGGTCATCAGCGAGAGCAGTTCGCGGAACAGGCTCTCGTAGTGTTCGTCGACCTCGCCGTCGCGGCGCCAGACGTCCAGCGCGGGCTCCACGTCGCCGGCGGCGTAGGCGTCCAGCACCTCGCGCAGCCGGGCCGAGACCAGCCGGCCCATCCGCTCGATGGCGCCCGTCAGCGGCAGCAGCGGCTCGCCGGCCGACAGCACCAGGCTGCGCTTGGCGATGTTGCGCGCGAGGTCCCCGCAGCGTTCCAGGTTCATGGCCAGCTTCAGGGTCGAGATGGCGCGGCGCAGGTCCGCCTCGCCGGGATGGTGATGGGCGATCAGGCTGAGCGCGCGGCGCTCCACCTCGCTCTGCAGGGTGTCGAGGCGCAGGTCGCGAACGATCAGGGCCTGGGCCAGCGGTACGTCGCGGCGCACCACGGCATCCACCGCATCCACCACCTGGGCCTCCGCGAGCCCGCCCATGCGGATGACCTCGGCGACCAGCTGCCGCAACTCGGCTTGGTATGAACGTGTCACTCGGCCCTCGATCCGTTGGCCCGCAAACTAATGCGATCTGGCGACAGTTTTGCGACAGCGACGGCTGTTTGCCGCCGGCGGCGTCACGAACCGGCGGCCGCCATCGGCAAATATACGCTGAAGGTGCTGCCCTCGCCTTCCGCGCTCTCGACGATCAGGCCGCCGCGGTGGCGGTTGACCACGTGCTTGACGATGGCGAGGCCAAGGCCGGTGCCGCCGCTGCGCTGGCCCTCGACGCGATAGAATCGCTCGGAGAGGCGTGGCAGGTGCTGGCGCGCGATACCCGGACCCTCGTCAGTGACCCGCAGCACCACATAGGCCTGGCCCTCGTTGGTGTCGGGCGACAGCAGCGATAGCCCGACGCCGGGCCGGCTGGGCGCCCGCGCGACCTCCAGATTGGCCGCAGCCTCGAGGGTCACGCAGACCTTGCCGCCGGGGGGTGTGTACTTCACCGCGTTGTCGACCAGGTTCTGGATCACCTGCACCAGCTGGTCGCGGTCGCCGGTCACCGAGCCCACGCCGGGGCTGGGCTTGATGGCGATGGTCACCCGCCGCTCGGCGGTGAGGGGCTTGATGGCGTCGGAGACGTCCTGGACAGTACGGGCCAGGTCCACCTTGCCCGACGGCGCGATGTGCTCGTTCAGCTCGATGCGGCTGAGCGACAGGAGGTCGTCCACCAGGCGCGCCATGCGGGTCGCCTGCTGGGCCATGATGCCCAGGAACTTGTCGCGCGCCTCGGGGTCGTCCTTGGCGTGGGTGCGCAGGGTCTCGACGAAGCCGGCCAGCGAGGCCAGCGGCGTACGCAGCTCGTGGCTGGCGTTGGCCAGGAAGTCGGCGCGCATGCGTTCGGTGCGCCGGGCGTCGGTCTCGTCGCGCAGCACGACGACCAGCTGGCGCGGCCCATCCGGGTCGGCCTCAAGCGGCCGTGCGAAAGCTCGCCAGAAGCGCGGCTGCACGCCGATGGTCTCGAACGCCACCTCGGCGGACGTCGAGCTGGCCAGGGCCCCCTCGATGGCTTCCAGCACCTCGGGGCGGCGAAGGGCGGCGCCCAACGGCGCGCCGGCCAGCTCGATGCGGAAGACTTCGCGGGCGGCCTGGTTGCCATAGGCGATCTCGGGCGCATCGCCGTCGCGGCCCTGCACCAGGATCACCGGCTCGGGCAGCAGCTCCAGGATCAGCTGCGCCGCCGTCCCCGCTCCACGTCTGTCCGCAACCATCGACATCAGCCCACCGGAACGCCGAGTTGGGTGGCGGTGTTGCGCAGGGCCTGCTGGTCGGCGGGCGAGCCCGCGAAGGCGCGGGCCGCGTCGCGGTAGTCCGCCGCCGCCTGCTGGGTCTGGCCCAGCACCATGCGGGCCCGCAGCAGCCGCTCCCAGCCGGCGCGATCCCTGGGGTTCTGCTTCAGCCGCTGGGCGAGGCCCGAGACCATGCCCTGGATCATCTGCTGGCGGTCGCCTTCGCTCATGGTCTGGGCGTCGGCCATCTGCTGCTGGGTCGGACCGGGCGCGGCCATCGGCGGAGCGGCCATCTGCGCCTGGGCGGTCTGCATCGGCGGCAGGCGGCCGGCGAGGTCGATCTTGCGGTCGGCGGCCACCTTCTCGACGAAGGTCCGCACCTCGGCGGCCCACGGCGCGTCCGGCGGCGCAGACTTCAGCAGCGCGATCCAGTCGTTCATCGCCGCCTCCTGTTCGCCGCGCTGGTCCTTGGCGACGGCCA
>Ga0209257_1003684_pt1 | contig 12784 bp, 8 predicted proteins | sample AraplaCvi_mCL_r2_FD_184277 | JGI IMG/M metagenome (GOLD analysis project Ga0209257, IMG submission 184277) | Arabidopsis root microbial communities from North Carolina, USA - plate scrape MF_Cvi_mCL_r2 (SPAdes) (version 2) | ecosystem: Host-associated > Plants > Roots > Endosphere | place: USA...
CCGCCGCCACCCGCTTCTCGATGGTGGCCTTGTCGTGTTTGCGCAGCTTCAGGCCGAAGGCGAGGTTTTCGGCCACGGTCATATGCGGGTAAAGGGCATAGCTCTGGAACACCATGGCGATGTCCCGGTCCTTCGGGGCCACTTCGTTGACCACTCGGCCGCCGATGGAAAGCGTGCCGTCGGTGATTTCCTCAAGCCCGGCGATCATCCGCAGCAAAGTGGATTTGCCGCAGCCCGATGGCCCCACCAGCACCATCAGCTCGCCATCGGCCACTTCGAAACTGGCCCCATGCACGGCCACCTGGCCTTTTTCGTACACCTTGCGGACGTTGTCTAGTTGAACACTGGCCATCATTTCTCCGGCGATGAAGTACTGATGTCGCCGGCCCTCCCGGTGACTGCTCGCATGCCCGACACTGCCAGCGGCGGCAATCGGGATGCAGTTGGCTTTATCTCCATTTCTGCCCTAGAACGGTTCCGCTGGTCGAAGGCTTGCGGTATTCTGCCATGTAACCGTTTTCACAACGCAATGCTTCGAATTCCAGCTATATCCACCGACACCGCCGGAGGGGCCATGTCGAATATTTACCAGTTCCCGGACGATTTCGTCTGGGGAAGCGCCACCGCCGCCTACCAGATCGAAGGCTCCCCACTCGCCGATGGCGCCGGCCCCAGCATCTGGCAGCGTTTTGCCCACACGCCGGGCCGCATGCTCAACAACGATACCGGCGATGTGGCCTGCGACCATTACAACCGCTGGCGCGGCGACATTGCGATCATGAAAGAACTGGGCATGCAGGCCTACCGCTTCAGCATTTCCTGGAGCCGGGTGCTGCCAGAGGGTCGCGGCCGGGTGAATCAGAAAGGCGTGGACTTCTACGAACGCCTGGTCGACACCCTGCTGGAAAACGACATCCAGCCCGTCGCCACCCTGTTCCACTGGGACCTGCCCGCCGCGCTGGACGACCAGGGCGGCTGGTTGAACCGCGATGTCGCCGATTGGTTCGCCGACTACGGGCGCCTGATGTTCGAGCGCCTGGATGGCCGCATCAAGCGCTGGGCCACGCTCAACGAACCGTGGGTGGTCACCGACGGCGGCTACCTGCACGGCGCACTGGCGCCGGGCCACCGCAACCGTTTCGAGGCGCCCATCGCCACCCACAACCTGATGCGCGCGCACGGCGCGGCGGTAAAGGTCTACCGCGAAGTCGGCAAGCACGAGATCGGCCTGGTGGTGAACATCGAGCCCAAGTATCCGGCCAGCGACAGCCCCGAAGACCTCGCCGCGACCCGTCGCGCCGAGGCCTACATGAATCGCCAGTACCTGGACCCGGCCTTCTTCGGTACCTATCCGGAAGAGCTGCGCGAGATCTTCGGCGAAGCCTGGCCGGAGTGGTCGCAGGACGACATGGACCTGATCAAACAGCCGCTGGATTTCATCGGCGTCAACTACTACACCCGCAACGTGGCCAGGCACGACGAATCCAACTGGCCGCTGAAAGTCGCGCCGGTCCGGCAGAACCAGCATACGTATACGGAAACCGGTTGGGAGGTATTCCCGCAGGGGTTGACCGACACGCTGGTGTGGGTGAAGGAACGCTACGGCAACCCCAAGGTTTTCATCACCGAGAACGGCGCGGCCTTCTTCGACCCGCCCAAATCCGAGAACGGACGCGTCCGCGATCCCTTGCGGCTCAGCTACTTGCGCCAGCACCTGCGGGCGGTGCACGCGGCCATCGGGGCCGGTTGCGACATCGGCGGCTACTTCGTGTGGTCGCTGCTGGACAACCTGGAATGGTCGCTGGGCTATTCCAAACGGTTCGGTATTGTCCACGTGGACTTCGAGACCCAGACCCGCACGCCGAAGGACAGCGCACGCTATTATGCGAAAGTTGTCGCCAGTCACGGCGCAGCCTTGGCCAACGAGGACGACTGAGTCGGATGCCGCGGAATACTCTTTGTAACCATCGCTTGAAGTACTCCGCATGACCGCCGCGCCTGCAGCTTCCGCAGAACGCGCTTCGGAAGAACGTGCTTCCGTAGAACGCGTTCCTGCAGAGCGCGTACTGCTTGCCGACATCGGCGGCACCAATGCGCGCTTCGCATTGGCCGACACCTCGCTGGATTCGCCGCTGATCGTCGACAGCGTGGGCGAATTCGCGGTCGCCGACTTCCCCTCGCTTGCCGATGCCGCGCAACACTATCTGGACAAGACCGGTGCGACTGCGCAGAAGGGCGTGTTCGCCGTAGCTGGCCGCGTGGACGGCGACGAAGCCCGCATCACCAACCATCCCTGGGTGATCTCGCTTTCCCGCACGCGCACCGCGCTGGGATTCGAGGACATCAAGCTGGTCAACGATTTCGCCGCGCAGGCGATGGCGGTTTCGCTGCTCACCCCTGCCGACGTGGTGCCGATCGGCGGCGCGCGCTGGTCGCCGGCGCCGTCGTCCGTGAACAAGACCTACGCCGTCATCGGCCCGGGCACCGGCCTGGGTGTGGGTGGTCTGATCGTGCGCGAGGGCCGTCGCTATCCGCTGGAAACCGAAGGCGGCCATGTGAGTTTTCCGCCCGGCACGCCCGAAGAAATCGAGATACTCGAGAAGCTGTCGGCGCAGTTCGGCCGCGTTTCCAACGAGCGTCTGATCTGCGGGCCTGGCCTGGTCAACCTGCACCGCGCCCTGAGCGAGATCGCCGGCGAAGATCCCGGCCCGATGCAACCTGCCGACATCACCGCGCGCGCCGCAGCCGGCGATGTGCGCTGCATGCGCACCCTTGATGTGTTCTGCGCTGTCTTCGGCGCGATTTCCGGCGACCTGGTGCTGAGCGCCGGTGCCTGGGATGGCGTGTTCCTCACCGGCGGCCTGGTGCCCAAGCTGCTGTCCTCGCTGCAGCATTCCGGTTTCCGCCAACGCTTCGAGCACAAGGGTCGGTTCTCGCCAGCGATGGCGCGTGTGCCTACCCTGGCCGTAGTGCATCCACGCCCGGGGCTACTGGGTGCGGCTGCTTTCGCGGTGGAAAGCTTCGGCTCCAAGTAGCGGGTTGCTGGGTGGTATTAAACTGGCATTGCAAATAGCCGGGAAATCTGTCGCAGGAAGGGCTAAACTCGGTCTGGCGGTGCGATCGGTCAGACCTGTCCGCATAATTGGTATTGTTGTGGTCTGAGAGCGGGACCTTCCGCCTCGTTCCCCTGCCTTGAAGGCCTGGGAGCTGATCGTGCCCTGCCCCCTTCGCAGACCCAGCCACCGCCATGACCCTGCACCCACGACTCCACGAAATCACCGAACGCATCCGCAAGCGCAGCGCCGATTCGCGGCGCGCCTACCTGGCCGGCATCGACGCCGCCCATCGCGAAGGCCCCAACCGCACGCGCCTGAGCTGCGGCAACCTGGCCCATGCCTTCGCCGCTTCCGGCAGCCCCGACAAGGGCCGCCTGCGCGCCGACATCACCCCCAACCTGGGCATCATCAACGCCTACAACGACATGTTGTCGGCACACCAACCCTTCGAGCATTACCCGGAGATCGTGCGCCAGGTCGCCCGCGACCTGGGCGCCACCGCGCAGGTCGCCGGCGGCGTGCCGGCGATGTGCGACGGCGTCACCCAGGGCCGGCCGGGCATGGAACTGTCGCTGTTCTCGCGCGACAACATCGCCCAGGCCACCGCCATCTCGCTCAGTCACGACATGTTCGATGCGGTCCTTTACATGGGCGTGTGCGACAAGATCGTGCCGGGACTGCTGATCGGCGCGCTTGCCTTCGGCCACCTGCCGGCCATGTTCGTGCCCGCCGGCCCGATGACGCCGGGCATTCCGAACAAGAAGAAGGCCGAAGTGCGCGAACGCTACGCCGCCGGCGAAGCGACCCGCGAAGAACTGCTGGAAGTGGAAGCGGCTTCGTACCACGCCGCCGGCACCTGCACCTTCTACGGCACCGCCAATTCCAACCAGGTGTTGCTGGAAGCGATGGGCCTGCAGTTGCCAGGCACTTCCTTCGTCAACCCGGGCACGCCGCTACGCGACGCGCTGACCCGCGCTTCCACCGAACGCGCGCTGCGCATCACCGCCTTGGGCAACGACTACCGTCCTGTCGGCCACCTGATCGACGAGCGCGCCATCGTCAACGCCATGGTCGCCCTAATGGCCACTGGCGGCTCCACCAACCACACCATCCATTGGATCGCGGTGGCACGTGCGGCCGGCGTGATGCTGACCTGGGACGACATGGACGAGCTGTCGCAGATCGTGCCGCTGCTGGCGCGCGTATACCCGAACGGCGATGCCGATGTGAACCGTTTTGCGGCCTCGGGCGGCACGCAGTTCGTGTTCCGCGAATTGATCGATGCCGGCCTGATGCATGGCGATATCGCCACCGTCGTTGCCGGCGGCATGCGCGCGTTCTGCGACGAACCCCGCCTGACCGACGGCAAGCTGGACTACACGCCCGGCATCGCCAAGAGCGCGGACGAAACTGTCGTACGACCTGTAAGCGATGCCTTCGACCCGCAGGGCGGCTTGCGCCTGTTGCGCGGCAACCTGGGCCGTTCGCTGATGAAAATCTCGGCGGTGAAATCCGAATACCACCGCATCGAAGCGCCCGCCGTGGTCCTGGACGATCCGCGCGCGCTCAACAAACTGCATGCCGCCGGCGTGCTGCCGCAGGATTTCATCGCCGTTGTCCGCTACCAGGGCCCGCGCGCCAACGGCATGCCGGAACTGCATTCTCTAGCGCCGCTGCTGGGCTTGTTGCAGAACCAGGGTCGGCGCGTGGCGCTGGTCACCGACGGGCGTCTTTCCGGCGCCTCCGGCAAGATTCCCGCCGCCATCCACCTCACGCCAGAAGCGGCGCGCGGCGGTCCGATCGGCAAGCTGCGCGAAGGCGACATGATCCGGTTGGATGCAGGGGCCGGCACGCTGGAAGTATTGGTCGATGCGGACGAGTGGAACGCGCGTAGTCATGCGCCCAACACCGCACCCGCTGCGCAGGACCTTGGCCGTAATCTGTTCGCCTGGAACCGCAATCTGGTGACGCCCGCAGACCAGGGCGCGCTGTCGATTTCCTGTGGTCCGCCTTCGCCTGAGGGTGGTTGGGAATACGATGCGGAATACGAGCTGGGGCATGATCATGCTGCGGCGGGAGCTCCTCATGAAGCCAAAGACGCCTAGCTCTTCCTTCTCCCACTGGGAGAAGGTGGCGCGTAACGCCGGATGAGGGAATGGGGTATCAGCTTGTAATGAAAGTCTGTCGCGACGGAGAGTGCACTCCCTCATCCGCCCCTTCGGGGCACCTTCTCCCAGTGGGAGAAGGAACCGCTCACTTGGAATCCACATGACGACCATCGCCCAACACCAGCAGAAAGCCGAACAACTCCTCCGCGCCGCCGGCATCCTGCCCGTGGTCACCGTGCACACGCTGGACGAGGCCCGCAAGGTTTCCGCAGCGCTGCTGGAAGGCGGCCTGCCCGCGATTGAACTGACCCTGCGCACGCCGGTGGCGATGGAAGCGCTGGCGATGCTGAAGAAGGAACTGCCCGACATCGTGATCGGCGCAGGCACCGTGCTGACGGTAGAGCAGATGGAGCAATCCATCGCCGCCGGCGCCGATTTCCTGGTCACACCCGGCACGCCCGCGGAAATGGCCGACGCCTTGGCCAAGGCGCCTATTCCAGTCGTGCCCGGCGCGGCGACGCCGACCGAACTGCTGTCTTTGATGGCGCGCGGTTTCCGCGTGTGCAAGTTGTTCCCGGCCAGCGCCGTGGGCGGTCTGGCGATGTTGAAGGGTCTGGCGGGTCCACTTTCGGATCTGAAGATCTGCCCGACCGGCGGCATCACCGAAGACAACGCCGCCGATTATCTGTCGCAGCCCAATGTGGTCTGCATCGGCGGTTCGTGGATGGTGCCGAAGATCTGGATCGAGGCCGGCGAGTGGGACAAGGTCACGGCCAGTTCGGCCAAGGCCGCCACAATTGCAAAGAATGTGCGCGAAGCCTGATCCACGGTACGGGGCTGATCATCTAGTTGCGCAACAACAGTAAATTTTCCATTCGTATATTGAGGAATGTCGTCCAACTCACTTTTTCCGGTTCTTTTCGATGGCGCATCATCCCTCCAAGGACGATAGAAGCGAGTAGCGCGACTACATTTTCGTCCATTTCTTAAGCTTCTCTGGTCACCGTTCGCAAACCGCGAACGATGGGTTCTCGGCCTCTTACTTCCGGCATGAGCAACGTTGCGATAAGTAGCTTATCGTCGAGAGTGAAGCATCTCTCTGATCCTTGGCGCGAAGGACTCGCGTGATACCCAATGGAGAAAGTCATGAGAACGTTGCGTACCCAAGAAGTTTTCAGTGTTGGCGGCGGAGTCGGGGTACCTAATCTGAGCAGGGGCGGAACATTGACCGGCAAGGGCCAAGGCCCTTCTCAATGCACCGCAGGCTCGCTAAGAGACACGATGGTTACCGGAATAGTGGGAGGCGCAGTAGCAGGCGGTCTACCAGGGGCAGCTATCGGTGCAGTAGCGGGCTTTGTCGGCCAATTTGCTGCGTGCATGGCTGCAGACGCCACGGATTAAACGCCATCCACCAATATGGCTGTGGAGCGCAAGCGCTCCACAGCCATACAATCAATCGAGGTTCTGATATGTTTCAGAAAACCATATTATTTTTCTTTGTCGTACTTGCCTCGCTGCTCGTCATTAACCTAGTTAGGAACGGAGCGTTTGCTACGGCCGATCTAGGTTTTTCACTGATCACCGCAGCGATCGCTACTTTTATCTTTAATGTTCTTTATAGAGGCTCGATCAAGAAGTCTTAGACAAGGCATATTTGTTCGAAGCGAGGCTTCACGACTCACCGCTTCCATAATCCAAATACCTATGGAGCCTCTACGGTAAGCTGCGCAGGTAGCGCGAGCACTCTGAACTCTCCATCCTTCCATTGCACCGGCTTGCCGTTAATCCATGTCCTGCCGGGTGGATTGGGGTAAGGCCATGGCAGAACCAAGCCGCCCTCAGGCAACTGGTTCAAGCCTGAATCGATCTCCAGTTCCAACTTGCCGCCAGCGCGTCGCAGGGAATAGTCCAATTTTCCCTGTGGCGTACGCAAGCCGCGGATCGCGATGCCTTTGCCTTCCAGCCAATCGGTCGGGATACCTGCCGCCAGCACGATGCTTTCGTCCGACTGGCGCGCGTAGGCGAACATGTCCAGCGCCGAGCGCACGAAATCCGACGCCACCCACGCATGCGGCAGATCGCCCAGGAAGAACGGCTTGCGCGGCGTGCGCGAGACCACTTCGGCCCACTGGTTCCAGGGCTGCGGCGCGCGATCCTTGAAGAAGAACTGGACCGCATCCCAGGCGCGTTCGCGCCAGCCCAGGCGCACGAAGGCGGCGACATTGCGCCATTCGTAGGGGGTGTAGTCCTTCCACTCGCGCGTGCCGTTGCTGCGTTTCTCGAACTCGTTCCAGTAACGCTCGAAAGTGGCATCCAGCAACTGCTTCGGCATCCTGTCCTGTTCGCCGCCGGGGGCCAGACCGATGGTGGTCGAGGTGGCGTCGAAATCGCCCAGCTCCGCCGAGCCCGGCAGGAAGTCGATGCCGTGCTGTTTCACCGCCGCCTCGAACGAAAGATACAGATCGTCGTGGAACTGGTCGCGTGAGGCGGCGAAACGCTTGGCGTCCTCCTCTTTGCCCAGCCAGAGGGCCACATCCACCGCGTCCTTGTAGCCGCGCAGCGCCCAGAAATTGTCCCAGTACGAATGCACCGGCTTGGCCGAATAGCCTTCGTGGCTGATCGATACCGGCATCATTCCGTAGAAGGCCGGGTTGAGCGCACGGTTGGCCTCGGTGCGCTCGCTCAGGCGCAACTTCTCCATGTACTGGTAGGCGCCCAGCACATGCGGCCACATCTTCTGCAGGAACGCCTTGTCGCCGTCGTAACGGTACAGCTCGGCGATGTTGTAGATCAGTTCGCCATGGCTGTCGTTCTCCGGCACCGGGTCGCTGCCGCGGTCGTCCACACAGCACGGCACCATGCCGTCCTTGAACTGGTACGGCGCATAGAACTCCACGTAGTCGCGCACCACTTCCTCTCGGCCCATGCGCAGCAGGCCTTCGGAGATCATTGCGCCGTCGCGTATCCAGCTGCGCGCGTAGGAACGCGTGCCCGGCTGCAATCGCGGACCGATGCGCGAGATCAGCATGTGCGCGGTGGCCGTGCGCAGGGTATCGGCCAGCGCCTGCCCCGGCGCTGGAACATCGATCCGCACCTGATCCAGCTTTGCGCGCCACTGCGCAGCGACACGCTGCTGTGCGGTACTGGCATCGAAACCGGTGGCATTGACGTGGTCGTAGGCGATGCCGCCTTCCAGCGGCGCCAGCCACGCCACTTCGCGGCTTTCCCCGGGCGCCAGCTTGATCCGGTACAGCAACGCGCCGGAAGCCAGTCCCGTGGCATCCTCATCCACCGCGGCCAGCTTGGTGTCTTTGCCACTCCAAAGATACTCACCCGCCTGCAGCCGCCCGGCGATCATGCCTGCGTCGAAAGGCGTCGCCAGCGTCGCATCGGCAGGCTGGGCGGCATATACGATCTTGTGCTGGAGACCTTCGGGCCGGTGGGTATCGTCGTTGATCCAGATATGGGTGGGGGTCAGCTGCAGCTTGGTGATCGCACTGACGCCGCCAGGAGTATTGAGGAATTGACTTGGCGCATTGACCTGCCAGGGCTGCACGGCCAGGGCGAGCACGTAGTCATGCGTGCGCTTTCCGGTATTGGTCAGCCGATAGCGCCCCACCAGCCTCGCATCGCCCGGCTCGCCTTCGGCGAAGGCAGTCACGCGCAAGCCGAAATCGGCGTGCTTCCAATCCACGCTGGGAATGGGCAGATAACCGTCCTGCAAGGACTGGCTCAATTCGACGGCGGCCCAGGTGACCAGTTTGCCGTCGACCAGCACCATCGGCGCGATGCTCGGCGCGCCCTTGCCAAACTCGATGGCGCCGTCTTCGCCGATCAGGCCCTGTTCGTGCCCGCCGTCGATGCCGACAATGGTCCAGTAGGTTTGTTCGCCGGAAAATCCTCGGGGATACAGGCCACGGTCGGCCGCAGCCGCCATCGACTTGACGAAATCGTTTGGCGTAGCGGCGAATTGCAATGGCTGCAGCGAGACCTCGGCGATTCCGAATCGCCCGTGTGGGCCCGCCTCCGGCAGAACGCGGACGTAGCGCGCTTCGGACTCCGGCAGCGCGATGGCATCGGCCCCGCCGTTTCCGGCCGTCACCGCGCGCGCTTCGCGCCACGCCTGCCCGTCGTCGGAGAGCATGATGCGGTAACGGTTCGACTCGCCCTCCAACGCCCACAGCAGCGTCAAGCCGCCGAACTCGCGAACCTTGCCCAAGTCCAGGGTCCATTCGGGGGAACGCGCCTGCGGATCGCTCCACCATGCGCTGTTCGCGTCGCCATCTATCGCCAGGCCGGCACTGCTTCCCGCCACCGTACCTAGCGCGCTGGCGGTGGCGGCGGCCCGCAACGGAGTGTCGTCCGCGGGCGGCAACGCCGTGAAGGTCAATTCATCGAAGCACACCGAGCCTTTGCCGCCGGCGTTGTTGTAGATGGTGAATTCCAACCTGGCGCTCTTGCGCAGCACTGGATCGGCGCCCGGCCCCCAGGCCTTGCCGATATGCCGCTGCTTGTAGCGGATGGGCGTCCATTGGCGGGGGAAATCGTATTTCGGGTTGTTCACCCACCATACGTTGTCGCCGCTGGCATCGACCACTTTGAACTGCAGGTCGTTCTTCGGCGAATCGCCGCGCAACTGGAAATCGAAACGGTAGTTCTGCGGATACTCCAGCGGCAGCTCGCGCTGGATCCCGGCATAGCCGGATACTCCGTTGTAGTCGTAGTCCAGGCACAGCGCCTTGGCTTTGACGCCCTCCACCGTGCGCAGGCTTGCGCTGACCTGGTTGGAGGTGACTACACGCCAGCTGGCGGGGTTGCTGAAATCGTCGAGGATGCGGGGCTTTTCCTGAGCGTTAGCGATGCTTGCAATCGACCAAAGCAAAACAACCGACAAAAATGATCTCGTCATTCCCGCGCAGGTGAGAACCCAGCGACTTGGCTTTTCAACTATCGATGCGAAAAAATCAAAGTCACTGGGTTCCCGCCTAAGCGGGAATGACGATTCAACTATTTCTCGCAAAACATTCATCGCTATCCTTTTACGCTTCCCAGCAGCAGACCCTGGATGTAGTAACGCTGCAGCACCAGGAACAACAACAGCACCGGCAGGATGGTCACCACCGAGCCGGCCATCATCAGTTCGTAGTCCATCACGTGTTCGCGCGACAGCGAGGCCAGCGCCACTGGCAGCGTCTGCAGCCGTTCGTCGCTCAGCACGATCAGCGGCCACATGAAGTCGTTCCAGGCGCCCAGGAAACTGAAGATGGCCAGCGTCACCAGAATCGGTTTGAGCGCCGGCAGCACGATCTGGAAAAAGATCCGCCATTCGCCCGCCCCATCGATGCGCGCCGCTTCCAGCAGTTCGTCGGGGATGGTGCGTGCGTACTGGCGCACCAGAAAGATGCCGAAGATCGCCGCCATGCCCGGCACGATGGCGCCCATGTACGTATTGACCAAGCCCATCTGCTTGAGCAGCAGGAACAGCGGCATCATCGCCACCTGCGCCGGAATCACCAACGCGGCCAGCAAGGCGCGGAACGTGCGGTCGCGGCCCTTGAAGCGCAGCTTGGCGAAGGCGTAGCCGGCCAGCGTATTGAACAGCACCGACAACAGCATCACGCAGCTGGAGATCAGGAAGCTGTTGAACAGGAAGCGGCCCATGCCCGCGCGCAGGAACAGTTCGCGGTAGTTGTCGAAGGTGGCGTGCGAAGGCAGCAACGGCGGCGGGAAGTGCCCCGCTTCGCCGGTCTGCATGAACGACACCGACAGCATCCACAACAACGGCGCCAGACTGATGACCGCAACCACTACCAGCATCGCGTTCACCGCAAACGACCAGAGCGGGCGGGATTTCATTCGACCCCCTTGCGCCGCGCGAACCAGAGCAGGCCGCTGGTGGTGGCCACCATCAAGAGGAACAGCAGGAACGCCACCGCCGAGGCGTTGCCCAGATTCCACCATTTGAAACCTTCTTCATACATCAGGTACAGCACGCTCTTGGTGCTTTCCAGCGGGCCACCCTGGGTCATCACGTAGGGCTCGGCGAACAACTGGAAGTAGCCGGCCATGGTCAGGATGCTCACCAGCAGCAGCACCGGGCCCAGCATCGGCAAGGTGACGTGGCGGAACTGCTTCCAGGTATTGGCGCCGTCGATGCGCGCGGCTTCGTACAGGTCTTCCGGGATGCTCTGCAGGCCTGCCAGGAAGATGATCATGTTGTAGCCGAAGTTCTTCCACACTGCGAACAGGATGATGGTGGGCATGGCCCAATGCGGGTCGCCCAGCCAGTCGATCGCATCGATGCCCAGCGCGGACAGGCCCCAGTTCACCAGCCCGTATTTGGTGTGGAACAGGTAACGCCAGATCACCGCCACCGCCACCACGGTGGTCACCACCGGCGCGAAGTAAGCGGTGCGGAAGAAAGGCTTGAATCGCCCGACCTTGGAATGCAACAACAACGCCGCCCCCAGCGACATCGCTACCGACAGCGGTACGCCCACGATCACGAAGTAAAGCGTATTGCCCAGCGACTTCCAGAAAAGCGGGTTCTGCAACAGGCTGACGTAGTTGCCGACGCCAACAAAGCGCAGATTTCCGGGGTCGGCCAATGCGTAGATGTCGAAGTCGGTCAGGCTCAACGCCAGCGCCGCCACCACCGGCAGACCGAAGAACAAGCCGATCACCGTGAGTGCGGGCGCGGCGAACAACCAACCTGCAGTCGAGGTCTTCATGGAGCACCGGCCTTGGCGGCCTGGTCCAGCATCCAGCGGCGCTTCTCAAGGAAACGATCGGCGCGGCGGTCCATTTCCTCGGCGGCCTGGTCGACGGTCATGCGTCCATTGGCGACTTCTTCGCCAATGATACGCATCTCCTGCGCGATGCGCTCCCATTCGGGCACCTTGGGCGTGGGCACGGCGCGCTCGAGTTGTTCGCGGAATGCCTTGGCGTGCGGATCGTTGGCCAGCGCCGGCGTCAGCCAGGGCGAACGCCGCGGCGGCAGGTCGCCGGTGAGTTGATGGAACCGCGCCTGCGTCTGCGGCAGCGAAAGATAGTGGATCAGCTTCCATGCCGCCGCCTTGTGCTTGGACTGGCGGAACACCACGAAGCTGGTGCCATTGGCCAGCGATGCGCCCGGGCCGTTGGGGCCCGGCAGCGGCATGGTCATCCAGTCGTCCTGCTGGGCGGCGGGCAAGCGCTCCTTGAACTTGGCGATGTTCCAGGGCCCGGAGATGTAGTACGAATAGAAACCCTTGCCGAATTCGTCCCAGACATTGGAAATCTGGTTGTTGGTCACCACCGGCGCCAGTTTCTGGTCGAATATTTCCTTGTAGAAGCCCAAGGCATGCTTGAAGCCGGAGCTGCGGAAATTGCCGTAGCGGCCGCCATCGCGCAGCAGCGGGTCGGGTTCCTGGATGGCCAGGCTGAGCAGCGGTTCGAACTCGTTCAACGGCAGCAGGATGGCGTAACGCTCCGGTCCCACTTCGCGCTTCACCTCCTGCATGGCCTTGCGCCATTCCGCCCAGCTCTGCGGGGGTGTCGTCACGCCGGCCTTGGCCAGCAGGTCCGTGCGATAGAACGGCAGTCGCGTCTCCACGTACCACGGCACCGCGTAGATTTTCC
>Ga0209257_1003686_pt1 | contig 12773 bp, 11 predicted proteins | sample AraplaCvi_mCL_r2_FD_184277 | JGI IMG/M metagenome (GOLD analysis project Ga0209257, IMG submission 184277) | Arabidopsis root microbial communities from North Carolina, USA - plate scrape MF_Cvi_mCL_r2 (SPAdes) (version 2) | ecosystem: Host-associated > Plants > Roots > Endosphere | place: USA...
AACAACGACGGCTTCATGGGCCGGATCAACGACCGGGCCCAGGCCGCCAGCCTGCCGCCGCTGATCTCGATCGCCGGCTCCAACCTCTGCCTGATCGGCGACCGCACCGCGCCGCTGATCCTGCCCTCGTCCGGCTCGATCGTGCGCAACGGCTACAACGCCGCGACTACCGATCCGGCCGTGAAGGCCCGCCAGGCGGCGCTGGACGTCTTCGCCGACGCCTCGTCATACGGCGCGATCACCGATCTCACCGGCAAGGGCATGAGCAGCGCCTACGCCCAGGCGGTGGCCGCCAACACCATCATCAGCGGGACCACCTCGGCCGTGGACAAGCACTTCGTCCATCCGACCACCGGTGCCGCCCTGACCTCCGACATCTCCCGCCAGCTGCTGCGCGCGGCCCGGATGATCGAGGCCCGCGGCAGCCTGGGTCACGCCAAGCAGACCTTCTTCGTCAGCCAGGGCGGTTACGACACCCACACCAACGAGCTGGCGGCGCACAACACGCTCTACGCCGACCTCGCCAACGCCCTGGCCGGTTTCTACAACGCCATGAAGGCGCTGGGCCTGCAGGACAACGTCACCGCCTTCACCATGTCCGACTTTGGCCGGGTGTTCAAAGGCAACGCCAGCGGCGGCTCCGACCACGCCTGGGGCTCCAACCACCTGGTGCTGGGCGGGGCCCTGGCCGACGGCAAGGTGCATGGCCGCTACCCGGACATGACCTTCGGCGGGCCAGAAGACAGCTCCAACGACGGTCGGTGGATCCCGTCCATCGCCACCGAGGAGTATGTCGGCGCCATCGCCAAATGGTATGGCGTCAGCGCCACCGACCTGCCCTACGTCTTCCCCAACTGGAGCACCTGGAACGGAGGCGGCCGCGGGCCCGTGCCGCTGTTCGGATAGGATGAGCCCCCACCAAGCGCAACAGCTAACCTGCCAAGTCTAGTTATCTATTACGACGATACATTGAAGAGGTAGTGTTTGCGCTTAGGCACCAAAGATCATGCGCGTTCGCACAGCAAGAGCGTGGCAGCGACAACCCATTGTCACATACTTTGAACGTCCCCCGGATGAATCATCGTTAACGGCGCCTGCTTGTCGCTCAATCACGACTTTTGACGCCGCACTGCAATAACGTGGTCGCATCGATCGAAAGCTTCCGCTATGAGGCGTCTACGCTAAGCGGAATAGCTGCGTTCTCGAAGGTGGGGATCTAATGACGGTTAAGAGCAATGGTAAAGTCGCGCTCATCACGGGCGTGACCGGGCAAGACGGCGCGTATCTGTCGGAACTGCTTCTGTCGAAGGGCTATACGGTCCACGGCTTGAAGCGACGCTCGTCGTCGTTCAACACGGGCCGCATCGAGCACATCTATCAGGATCCGCATGAAGCCGATCCGCGCTTTATCCTGCACTACGGCGACATGACCGACAGCACAAACCTAATCCGGATCGTGCAGCAGACCCAACCGGACGAAATCTACAATCTGGCGGCCCAGAGCCACGTCCAGGTGAGCTTCGAGACGCCGGAATACACCAGCAACGCCGACGGCACGGGCACCCTGCGCCTGCTGGAAGCCATTCGCATCCTGGGCCTGGAAAAGAAGACCAAGTTCTACCAGGCCTCGACCTCGGAACTGTATGGCCTGGTCCAGGAAGTGCCACAGAGCGAGAAGACGCCCTTCTATCCGCGCAGCCCGTATGCCGCGGCGAAGCTCTACAGCTACTGGATCGTAGTGAACTACCGCGAGGCCTATGGCATTCACGCCAGCAACGGCATCCTGTTCAATCACGAGAGCCCGCTGCGCGGCGAAACCTTCGTCACCCGCAAGATCACCCGCGCCGTCGCGGCCATCAAGCAGGGCTTCCAGGACAAGCTCTACCTCGGCAACCTGGACGCCAAGCGCGACTGGGGCCATGCCCGTGAATACGTCCGCGGCATGTGGCTGATGCTGCAGCAGGAACAAGCCGACGACTACGTCCTGGCCACCGGCGAGACCACCCTGGTCCGCGACTTCGTCACCAAGGCCTTCTCGGAAGTCGGCATCACGATCAACTGGTCGGGCACGGGCATCGAGGAAAAGGGTACGTGCGCCGAGACCGGCAAGGTGCTGGTCGAGGTCGATCCGCGCTACTTCCGCCCGACTGAGGTCGAGCTGCTGATCGGCGACCCGACCAAGGCCAAGACCAAGCTCGGCTGGGTCCACGAGACCAAGTGGGAGCAACTGTGCGCCGAGATGGTCGCCGCCGACATGACCAATGTCGCCCGGGAGCAGCGTCGCAACACGGAATAAAAATGGGAGGATCGTAGATGGCCAGTAAGCGTGAACTTGATGCTTCGTCGTTTCCTGGTCGTCTGCGCCGCCTGTCGCAGAGAATAATCTGGCGCCTAGGCCGCCTCGCCATTCCTATCGCGCCGTGGCTGTCGGCAAGGGTTAAGAACGCCCCTCGCCCACTAGTCAGACTAGGTACGGAATATGGCGGCTGGACGATCGTTCAGCCGACGGCCGAGGCGAGCCAAATGTATGCCGTTCTCTGCGGCGCGGGAGAAGACATCTCGCTGGACCTGGCCCTACAGGCCAAATTCGACCTGTTCTGCGTCATTGCCGACCCGACGCCCCGGGCAATCGCTCACTGGCAGAAGATCAATGACGACAAAGCTCAAGGCATTCCGACACCAATCAACGGAAATCCTAAAGAGACCTACAGCACCGCGTCGGTCAATTTCAGCAAGATAGAATACAAGTGCGTAGCGGTTTGGACCGCAGAGGCGGAATTAAAATTCTGGACTCCAGCAAACCCAAAGCACGTTTCACATTCAGCAGTGAATCTGCAGAAAACCGACAGCTTCATCGTCGTCCCGGCGAACACGTTGGACAAAATATCCAACCAACCGCCTTCGATGGTTGAGATCGTGAAACTGGATGTCGAGGGCGCTGGACTAATAATCGTCAACTGGATGATTGATAATAAATACCTACCAAATCAAATTTTGGTTGAGATAGAGGAATGCCTTTATCCAAGCAGTAGGAAATTTGACAGGGTAAAGAGCAGCCTAAAGCGCCTCGAAGAATGCGGATACGACTTGGTGCATTTCGACGGCATTGCGAACTGCACCTTTGTGAAGCACGGGTCAGAAAGATATCCAAAGAAGGAAAGCTATGCAGCCTGAGATCATTTTCCCCCTGGCCGGCAAACGCGTCTGGGTTGCCGGCCATCGCGGCATGGTCGGCTCCGCCATCGTGAGGCGACTGGCTTCGGAAGGCTGCGAAATCCTGACCGCCGCCCGCGACGTCCTGGACCTCGAGCGTCAGAGCGCCGTCGAAGCCTGGATCGCGAAGGAAAAGCCGGACGCCATCTTTATGGCCGCGGCCAAGGTCGGCGGCATCCTGGCCAACGACACCTATCCGGCCGACTTCCTCTACAACAACCTGGTCATCGAGACCAACATCGTCGACGCGGCTTGGCGTAGCGGCGTCGGCAAGGTGCTGTTCCTCGGCTCGTCGTGCATCTATCCGAAGTTCGCCCCGCAACCGATCATGGAAGACGCCCTGCTCACCGGCCCGCTGGAGCCGACCAACGAGTGGTACGCGATCGCCAAGATCGCCGGCATCAAACTGGCCCAGGCTTATCGCAAACAGCACGGCTGCGACTTCATTAGCGCCATGCCGACGAACCTGTACGGCATCGGCGACAATTTCGACCTGAACAGCAGCCACGTGATGCCCGCGCTGATCCGCAAGGCCCACGAGGCAAAGCTGGCCGGCGCCGAAAGCATCACCATCTGGGGCACGGGCACGCCGCGCCGCGAGTTCCTGAACGCCGACGACTGCGCCGACGCCTGCGTGTTCCTGATGAAGACCTATTCGGACTTCGAGCACGTCAACGTGGGCTCGGGTGAAGACGTCACGATCCTGGAGCTGGCGCAGTTGGTTTGCAAGGTCGTGGGCTTCGAGGGAAAAGTCGTTACCGACACCTCCAAGCCGGACGGCACTCCCCGGAAGCTTATGAGCGCCGCGAAGCTGAAGTCAGCCGGCTGGACGCCGCACATCGGCCTGCAGGAGGGCATCAGCACCACCTATCAGTACTTCCTTGATCGCCAAGCATAACCGATGACTGGCGAGCTTCCGACGCCCCACCTCATCATCGCTTCAGACGCATCTGTGTTTGGGGGCCATGAGCAAGTGTGTCTCGACTTCGCGGCGGAGGTTGCGAAGCTTTGTAAAGTCGACTTCGCCACGGCCCGCGCCAACACCCTCCTGAACGACAAGGTTCGGACGGTGCTCGGCGTCGAACCGTTGACGATGCCAATCACCTATCGCCGGTTCGGCGCTTATCTGGGCGCTCTCTATTTCGATCAACGCCGAGAGTTCCGCAAAATCCTTCAGCGCTTCCCCAACGCTACGATCTTGCTGGCTCAAGGACGCATTGAAACCGCGGCGCCCTTCATGGCCGAGCTAAGGGCGCAGGGGCGTCCGTTCCACAGCATCATCCCGTTCGCCCACAAGCTCGCCGAGATCAAAGGCGAGTCTCCCCTTCGCTCGCTCGAGGACAAGCATCGGCGGTCGCTTTACAGCCTGGCTCAAAGCTACGTCGTTCCGTCGGAGACCGCGAAGGCCCAACTGCGAAGCAACGGAGTCCATGCCCCGATTCACATCCTGCACAATCTCGCACAGGACATAAGCCACTCGCCGCCGGCCAGCGGCACGGTCATCCGCTGCATCGGACGAATTGACTTCTGGCAGAAGCGGCAAGATCTGCTTCTCCGTGCGATCGCGGAAGATTCCACGCTCTTTGATGGCATACGCTTCGAGTTCGCGGGCACGGGACCTGACGAACAAAAGCTCTTGGACCTCATCAAGGAGTATGGGCTGGGTGGTTTCGTAACCCACCTGGGTCAGGTGGATCGAGATAAGTTGTTCCACGGCATAACGGCCATCCTGATGCCTTCCCGCTTCGAAGGCGTTCCCCTGACAATGCTTGAAGCGTTGTCCGCGGGCCTGCCCTTCATCGGCAGCAAGATCGATATTTTCGAGGACTACCTTCCTCCCGCTGCTCTCGTGACGGAATTTTCGGCCCGCAATCTGCGATCGGTCATCGACAGCGCGACGGCGGATTCCCGCAGCGATACCTGGAACTCGATCGCGGAGACCGTTTCCCGGCTTCACGGCGCAGAGAATTTCTCCAACTCAAGCCGCGACATCGCGAAACTAATAGTTGGAATGTGACATGAATATTCTGTTTGTATGTGGCTTCTTCGAAACGACCCTGGAGAGCTTCCGGGAAAACCAGATTTCAAGACGGCTCGCACAGCGGGGACACACGGTCACGGTTGTTACCAGCACGGAAAGTCACGTCTGGAAATTTGGGCGGCAGCGCCACCGGATCACGGACCCGGACGGCAACCTCTCAAGATACGCCGACACTCCGAACTTGAAGATCGTCCGCAGGAAACCGACGTTCCGGGCGGGCGATCTGGTCATGTTTCCGCTTCACAAGTCAGATTTTGCAGGCATCGACGTCGTACACGTCCTCGATTTCCGTCAGGGGATCACCGCCGCCGCGGCGCGCCTAGCCGCGTCTCTCCGTATTCCCGTCGTGTACGATCACGAGCAGCGCGGTGACCGCAGGGGCCATCTGCTGCATGCTGTGGACAACTACGTCAGACGTAGCCTGATCAAGCACGGCGCGAAGGGCGCGACGCTGGTGAGGCACACAGTGGACGCGAACCTCGAGTTTCTGCTTTCGGTGACCCAGCACATTAAGCCTGAGCAGTGCCACCTGGCCCCGCTTGGAGCCGATGAACACATCTTCTTCCAGGACGCCGGCCTCCGCAAAGCCACTCGCGGCCTATATGGCCTGTCTGATCATGAGAGGCTCATCGTCTGCACTGGTCGCTTCTCCAGCGAGAAGCGCCCTGTGGACGTGGCCCGGGCCACCGCGAACGCCAACTGCAAACTTTACTTCTGCGGCTCCGTTCCAGAGAACATCGCGAACGAACTCAAAGATTGGCCACACGCCTCGCTTCTCGGACCCAAGTCCCAGAAGGAGGTCAACGCCCTTTATAACGCCGCGGACTGCGCGCTGTTCACGACGTTCACGCTGTCATACTGGGAGGCTTTGGCGACGGGCTGCCCGATCATCGTCCCCAATACGACCTTTTCCCAAAAAATTCGGGGCCAGTGCCAAGGCGTTCACCTGTTTGGCGCGCCGGAAATGTTCCTGGTCTCCGAAGAGCAGTATCAACCGGGCTTCGACCTGACCGAACCCATCTCCAAGACACTGGAGACCTTTGATTGGGCGCGACTAGACACGCCCCCCGCCTGGGTCAGCTGGGATTCGCGCATCACCGAGGTCGAAGCACAATATGCCTCGATCCTTTCCCCTTCAGCCCCGGGGCAATAGCCATGGGCTCCGGCCTAATTCTTGCGATCAGACTGCTATTTGTGAGCGGCGCGTTCGTGCTCGCCCTCGGCACCCTGTCGTGGACTCACTCCGACAGTGCACTTGCGGCGCTTGTCGAATTTCAGAACAGAACTATCCTGATCTCATCGCTGGTATCCCTCGGATACTCCAGCATCATCTTATATTACGCCTCGCGCGGGCGCAGGCAGGGCGTCTGGTCAACCCTGCAAATGTTCAACTTCACGCCCATTATGACCGCTTTCTCGATCACCATCGCGCTGGTCTACGATCACAACATATCCAATATGTACAACATCGCGGCCGTAAGCTTCGGAACCGTTCTGTATACGTTGGCGACGGCCATGCCGTCCTACTACATCGGGCGCGGTCGACTTCGGTACTTCGCGGCGACGGAGATATTGACCACGCTAGGCTTCGCTCTGGCGACGATCCTGGCCGCGGCCCTCCACAGCGCGACGCCGGTTGTCGTCATCGGACTGTATGTTGCGATGAACGCGGCTAAGTGCGTAGCCTACACGGTCGGCGACGCCCAAATCCTCACCCACCTGACCACGCGCTGGAACGGCCGCCCCAACTTCGTCTTGGCCAAGAAATTTGGCCTCCTTTCCTGGATAACGGGAGCCGCAACCGCCCTGATCTACCGCGGCCTTCTCTTCGAGGTCATCAATCTAGGCCAACGGGTGAACAGGACCGATGCGTTGTTCTATTGGTCCATACTGGATCGGGCGCAAAACGTCGTGCAGGTCATAAATACGCTCTCCTTCAGACATGCAGCCATATCCAAAGCCAACCAGCGAGACATGGCCAAGAGGAGCATCGCTCTTTACCCGCCCATCGGGGCGGCCTGCATCATAACCTTGAGCGCCGCGGTAAGCGTTTGGTACTGGCTCAAGGGCCAACATCTGGAGATGGCGGTGTTCCTTCTGGCCCCGCTCTTCCTGATCTGGGGCTTTCGTTCAGTGGTCCAAAATCTCCTGTTGGCGCGCCGACTTTTTGCTCCGGTCATATCCAACGCCTTCCTGGTGCTGGTCGTTGCTGGGGGCGGTTGGCTGGCGATCAAGTCGGCGCAACTCTCCTTTGCCTCACTCGTCGGGCTGGCGTCCGTGACGCTTGTTCTGTCTTCCGCTCACTTGGTTTGGAGCCTGCGTCGTGTCTGACATCGCCAACAATTCATGGCCACGTGCACAGACCCAAACACAGGCGTCCACGATCAAGCCTGGCCTCCTGCTGCCAACACTCACGCTTATCGCGAGCCTTCTCCCCAGCACCTTTGTTGGCGGCGGCTCCATCGCGCTCCTCGGCGGAGTGTTCTCCGCCCTATGGGCGCTACGCAATCGGCGCGTAGGCGAGCTGACGTGGATTACCGCCGCTTGGGGGCTCGCGATCGTCTTCACGGCCATTTCAGGGCAAGGAGACCTCCCCCTCATCGAAGTGATGAAGGCGGGCATCGGCATGGGCCTGTTCTTCACGGCGCTTGTCTGCGCCCCAGGTCAGATAGCGGTCCTCAGAGCGACCAAGGCCCCAATTCTGGAGACCATCGCCCTGGTTTCGAGCTTGGCTTTCTTTCTCGAATTTTTTCACATCCTTTCGATGAAAGACCTCGGCCTGGTCGGCTGGTTTGAAACCGCGGCCTTCAAGGCTCGCTTCGATCTTCGCCCCTCTGGTCTGTACTCCGAGCCCTCCTGGCTTGCCTTGAGCCTGTCGGCCCTGAACTTCGCGATGATCGACAGGCGCCACAAGTGGACTCCCGTCGCACTCATCACCTCGATCGTATCTTGCGTTCTGTGCGGCTCGTCGATCGGGCTGCTCTTGAACGGCCTGCTCGTTTCGTGGATTCTGTTCACCCGTCCCCTTCCCGGACTGCCGAAGGATCGCGCGATCCTCGCGAGGTTTGCGCTGGTGTGCCTCGCCATCTGCGTCGCCTTCGCGTTGGCGGGCGTCATGGCTCCGGCGCAGTTCGACAAGATTATCCACCCGACGCGCTACGGTTCGGGCGTCGCGCGGTTCGTGGCGCCGCTCTACTATCTCTCCCAAGCCGTCGGGGAACGGCCAATCTTCGGGCTCGGCCTCTCCTACATGACCGAGCGGCTGTTCGGCCTGACCGGCATGGCGATCCTGCCGCTCAACGTGACGATCGAGACGGGCATTCTGGGCCTCCTGCTCTACAGCCTCTACCTCACGAAAATCACCGTTCAATCGCATCCGAGGCTGCTTGGCCTTTTGGCGGCCTTCATCTGCCTGATTTCACTCGGAATGCAGTACAGCCCCTATCAAGCAATGCTTCTGGCGCTCTTCGTGAGCTTCCAGGATCTCGAAAAGTCTCAGGCGTAAGTCGATGCGTATCGCTTTTCTAAAAAAGCACGACCCGGCGGGCTATAACGGCGGCGACGCAATCTATGATCGCAAGTTGATCGCCGCATTGCGCGACCGAGGCGACACCGTTTCGATCCTGGAGCTTTCTCCAGCTAGTATGAAAAAATCTCTGGGTCGCCTCGTATTTCACGGCGGAACAGTCGCGACGGCGAAGTTCGACACCCCTGAAAATCGCCAGCTGGTCCGCCAGACACTCGCCGAAGCGCCGGAAGCGCTGATTGTGTCGCATGAAGCGCTCGTCGATGTTGTCACGGCCGTCGGCACGGAACTGCCCACGCTCTTCATTCTTCACAATGTGATGTCTCTCATCGAGGGCGACGCTGGCCTGCACGGCGTGTTGAAAAACAGAGCCCGCGCCAGTGAAAGCCGCGCGTTCGGCCGGCCGAACTATCAGGTCGCCGTGCTTTCTCATCGGGAGAGAATCGCTCTTGAGCGCCTCAAGCCGCAACTTATCCACTTGATGCCGCCGGGCCTGGGCAAATTGGCGGCGGCTCGCCCCTCCAAGCTGGATGCGACGAAGATCTTCGTTCACGGCTCCACAGAATGGGGCTTAAAGAGGCGAGATTGGACGAAGCTTATCAAAGATCCAGTCGCTCGCCAGCTAAGCATAACGACCGATGCGCTCGAGGACGACGGCGTCATTCGGATCGGCCTCGTGCCAGATCGGTTCCTGGCCGGCTTCAAACTCAAGGCTATGGACTATATTGCGCAGAATTGCGCGGTCATCTCCCTTTCCGAAGTCCGCTCGGACTTCCCACCTCAGTCTGCGCCTGAAAATTCGATCCAAACCATTGAAAATGCGGGGGACATTCCTGCAGCAATTGCGCATATAGTTGCGCACCAAGATCTTATCGCCCGCGAAATCGAACAGTTGAAGGAAGCTTGGCGACTTCACCTAACTTGGGCGAGTGCAGCTGCGATCGCCGTTGAGGCGCTCCAGCGCACGAGATTACAATTGTAGGCGACCCGAGGGCAAAGATGACTCAAAGTGCAGACGCCCCATCGCTGCCTCAACGCCTTCCGTATTTGGACGGATGGCGCGGCATTGCTATCATTTGCGTCCTTGTCGGGCACTTTTTCCCGGTACCGCAAATCAACCTGGGTCATTTTGGCGTAGAGCTGTTCTTCGTCCTGAGCGGCCGCCTGATGGCCGAAATTCTCTTTATCAAGAAACAAGAACTTTCTGAGTTCTTTCGCCGTAGATTCTCGAGAATCTATCCGGCCCTTCTTGTTTTCGTCGCACTTACGATCATCCCAGCATCGCACAGCTCCGCGATACTTCACACCAAGCGCGCTCTCGCTGAGATTCCAGACGCCGTCGCCGCTCTAACCTTCACGATGAACTACGTCGAAGCGATTTTCACGCGAGGCTCGATCTACACCCACACTTGGTCCCTCTCCGTCGAAGAGCACAGCTACATATTGCTCGCTATTTTGGCGGTCATCGTACGCCGCAGAGTTGCTCTCGCCAACATGCTGATAATCGCCGCCTCAATGCTCTGCATCGTCAACGGCTATGTAAACTTCAGCATTCTCCATCTGGCCGACTATCAGGTCTATTGGCGCACGGATGTTCGAGCGGCCTCCATTTTCCTGTCGGCGGCCACCTGCCTGACCTTTCACATGCTGAAAGTGAGCGAGCGGCTGAAAGCCACCCTTTCCATCGCGTGCCTGCCCATCGCGCTGCTTCTGTTCTGGACGGCCATACCTGAATACGTCAGATACAGCCTCGCCACCTTGGCTCTGGCCCTGTCGGTCAACTCTCTCGAAGCCGCACCGGCCGTGCTGCGACGTGGGCTGTCCATCAAGGTTTTCACCGGCATCGGCTTGATCAGCTATTCCCTCTATCTCTGGCAGCAGCCGTTCTATTCGGCCGCCAACGCCGTTCGTGACCGCCTTGGCCTGGTGGGGATCGTAGTGCTGCTAGCAGCGGCGTTCGTCGCCGCGGTCGGCAGCTACTTCTTCGTCGAGCAACCGGCGCGCAAAGCGATCAATAACTTCCGGGCCAAGAAGGGCCAAGACGCTGTCGCCAACTCGATAGCGGCCAACTGACGGCATCGGCGGCTTACCCATCCGTTTGCTCGCGGACCGGCAGGGTGCCGCCCGGCACCCTGCCGGAATGCCGACAAAACCCGTTATGCGTGCGCCGCGTGATGACACGGCGCATGCCACTATCTAAGGTCTAGCTCGTACCTGGGGGGGGCGAGCCGGATGATGTTCGGTTGGGACGAGAAAGACATGACGGCGGCGAACGGCGCCGCCAAGGATGGCCGGCGCGCGATGCTGGCCATTATCATAGCGGCGATCCCTACAGCCATCGGGATCGGCATCGTCTGCTTGCTACTTCTCAAGCGCCACTAGGCCGCCTCGGCGACCAGATGCGCGTCGACAAGGCCTATTGCGGCTGGCTCAATTGAGGCCCGACCCCGCCTCTCGCGTTTGCGGCTCAATGACCGGCTCCACGGACTGTGTGGCCAAGCGCTTCAACTCGGTCTCCAGGCTGTCGATGACAGCGGAACGGCGCCAGCGCTGCTCCGCGCGCTCCCGGGCCGCGCTCGCGAACTGTCCGCGCAACGCATGGTCGGTGGATAGCTGGAGCACCGCTTCAGTCATGGCCGCTCCGTCGCCAGGCGGAACAATGAGGCCACAACCCTCGACCTCGATCGCCAACCCGGTTCCAGCATCCGCCATCGCGACCACGGCGCGTCCCGAGGCCAGCATGCCCGTCAACTTCGACGGCAGTACCAGATCCGCCGCTTCGGCGCGCTGTGGCAGCAGGTGGATGTCGGCCGTGGCCAGCAGCTCCGGAAGCTTCTCGATCGGCTGCAGGTCCATGAACCGGACGTTGGTCCGCTCCGCGCAAGCCGCTTCCAGCACGCTCTTCAGCGGCCCCTGGCCGCACAGCAGAAGCGTGACCTTGGCCGATTGCGCCTCGAGCAACGCGGCCACTTCGGCCAGCGTTTCCAACCCCTGCTTGCCCGCCATGTTGCCGGAGTAGAGCGCGACGGCATGGTCGGCCGGGATCTTCAGCGCCTCGCGGTAGGCGGTGTTGCTGCTGGGCCAGGCCGTGACCGTGTCGACGTCCACCCAGTTGCGAACTTCCAGCGCCGCGTCATCACCAACTCCCTTACGGAGCAGCAACCGGCGCATGCTGGCGGAGATCGTCGAAACCCGGTCGAAGCTGGCAAATAGGGCGCGCTCGAACCGCTCGGCCGAGCGACGCGCACCCTGCCCCTTCAGCATGCCGAGCTCGAAAGCGGCATCGACTTCGAAATCCTGGATATGCAGCCACGAGCGAGCGCCCGACAGCTTGGCGGCGACCAGCGCCGTCGGCGCCGACATTAGGGACGGAGCCACCGTCAGCACCACGTCAGGCCGTTGGGTGAGCGCGCACCAGACCGCCGACGGAAGCGATGTCGCGGCGAACGACAGGTGGTGCAGAAGCCTCGTGACGCCGCTTGGCTTCTTTGGCACGTAGATCGGAGCACGCACCAACCGGACGCCGTTCAGCGTCTCTGACCGCCAGGCGCCGCGATACGCTGCCGGCACTTCCCAAGCGGGATAGTACGGCGGTGCCGTGACGACGCTTACATTATGCCCGCGACGCGCCAGCTCCTCGCACATTTCCGTGGTGTATTTCGGAATGCCGATAAAATCGGGGGCGTAGTTGAGACCCACGACCAACAGCTTCAGCGGTTTTTCTGGCATACGAGCGCGGATATCTTGCATCGGATTACCCTCGCCCGATGCTAGCGTAAGTAAAGCCGTGACGGACCATCTCGACGGGCTTGTAGACGTTGCGCAGGTCTACGACGACGGGCGTCTTGAGCGCGTCCTTGACGCGATCCAGATCCAGAGCCCGGAACTGGTCCCACTCGGTGATGATCACCAGGGCGTCGGCGCCCTCGGCGGCCTCGTAGGCGCCGGACTTGAACTCGACGTCCTTGAGCAGGTGGGCGGCTTCCTTGGCGC
>Ga0209257_1003687_pt1 | contig 12769 bp, 13 predicted proteins | sample AraplaCvi_mCL_r2_FD_184277 | JGI IMG/M metagenome (GOLD analysis project Ga0209257, IMG submission 184277) | Arabidopsis root microbial communities from North Carolina, USA - plate scrape MF_Cvi_mCL_r2 (SPAdes) (version 2) | ecosystem: Host-associated > Plants > Roots > Endosphere | place: USA...
GAAGCCGCGGATCGACTCATCGAGGTTGTACATCGAGAGCGCGACGCCGGCGCCGGGGAAGGAGAACACTTCCTTCTCGATCGGCGCGCCGCCGTTCTCCGGCACGAACTTGACGGTGAGCTTGCCCTTGCCGGGCACCACGAAATCGGTCGCGCGGTACTGGTCGCCGAAGGCATGGCGGCCGATCACGATCGGCTGGGTCCAGTTCGGCACCAGGCGCGGCACGTTCTTGCAGATGATCGGCTGGCGGAACACGGTGCCGTCGAGGATGTTGCGGATGGTGCCGTTCGGCGACTTCCACATCTGCTTCAGGTTGAACTCTTTGACCCGCGCCTCATCCGGGGTGATGGTCGCGCATTTGACGCCGACGCCGTATTGCTTGATCGCATTGGCGGCGTCGATGGTGATCTGGTCGCCGGTCTCGTCGCGCTTCTCGACGCCCAGGTCGTAGTATTTCAGGTCGATGTCGAGATAGGGCAGGATCAGCTTCTGCTTGATGAAGCTCCAGATGATCCGGGTCATCTCGTCGCCGTCCAGCTCCACCACCGGCGTCTTGACCTTGATCTTCGCCATCGTCCAATCCTCCGTTCAGTCTTGCCTGTTAGATGCGTTCCGGATGTTCCGTGACCTGGATGTCGGCGGGCTGCTCCAGGAGGTCGAACATGCGCCCGACCGAGCTCACCACCGAGAAGTACTGCCGGGAATCCTCGCGCGCGAAGCCTTCGCCGATCAAGTGATCGATCAGCGCCTGGAAGCGGTCCCAATAGCCGTCGATGTTCAGGACGACGATCGGCTTGTCGTGCAATTTCAGCATCCGCCAGGTGATGATCTCGAAGAGCTCGTCCAGGGTGCCGTAGCCGCCGGGCAGCACCGCGAAGCCGTCCGAGAGATCGAACATCAGCTTCTTGCGGACATGCATGCTCTCGACCACCTTCAGCTCGGTGATGCCGGAATGGCCGACTTCGGTGGTCTGCAGATGCTCCGGGATGACGCCGATCACTTGGCCGCCGTTCTTCATCACGGCATCGGCGACCTCGCCCATCATGCCGATGCGCGCGCCACCGTAAACCAGGCGAATCTGCCGCTCGGCCATGGCTTCGCCGAGCTCCTTCGCCGCAGCGAGATAGCGCGGCGAACGGCCACGGGCCGAGCCGCAATAGACACAGAGAGATTTAACCAAGGTCATGAGATGTTTTTGAGCCCGTTTGGCTCCGGCGCCGACCTAAAGAAAGGGGGGCCGGATGGGAGGGATTTAAGCCTTTTCTATGCGGCTGTTTTGGGGCCTATTCCGGGTGCCGTCAACCCGATATTGCGGCGCGGGAGACCCTTGAAATATCGGCCTTCCGGGAGCCGCTCGATTGCACCGGTCCGGTATCGGGATTACCGTGTGATCGAACTGTCATGAGACGAATCGAGCAATTTTCATGAACCGGCTGACCTTGGTCGCAACCATCGGTGCCGTCCTGGTTGCGGTGCTTCTGGGCCTGATCTATGCGGTGTCGAAGCAGGATCTGGACGACACGCCCGAGCCCACCGCCCAGGAGCAGCCGGCAACCCCGCCCGCCAATCCGGCCCCGGCCGCGGGCCAGTCTTCCACTGCGACGACCGAGCAGCCTGCGGGCCAGCCGCCCGCGAACGGCACTGCCGAAGCGCCGGTGCAGCAGTCCACCATCACCGGCGCGACCGCGCCGAAGCCGATCAACCCGCCCGCGACTGCGACCAATCCGGCGCAGCCGGAAACCGCCGGCACCCAGACCGCCGCCGTGACCCCGTCGCCGGCGCCGGAGGTGAAGCCGAGTTTCGACGTCGTGCGGGTCAACCCGAACGGCGATGCGGTCATCGCCGGACGCGCGGCACCGGGCACCAAGATCACGCTTCTCGACAAGGGCCAGCCGGTCGGCTCGGCCGAGGCCGACGATCGCGGCGAATGGGTGCTGCTGCCGGATTCCGCGGTCGATCCCGGGCAGCACAATTTCTCGGTCCGTGCCACCAATCCGGAGAGCGGCAAGAGCCTCGATTCCGAGAAGGAAGTGATCGTGGTCGTGCCGAAGCCGGCGGAGGATATCGCCGGCCAGCCGGTGACGCGGCCTTCGGGGTCGCTCGCGATCGAGGTGCCGAAGGCGGGCGAGGGGCCGACCCAGCTCTTGAACTCGCCGGGTGCCGCCGCCGCCACGCCGCCGGCGCCGGTCACCGCCGCCTCGCAGGAGACGCCCGCACCGACCGCGCCGCAGACGCCGCCCTTGAGCCTCGACACCATCGACTACACTCAGGACGGGCGCGCGATGCTGAGCGGCCATACGCTGCCGGACAGCGATCTTCTGCTCTATCTCGACAATGCCGCGATGGGCAATGCGAAGGCCGACAGCTCCGGCCGCTGGACCTTCGTGCCGGAGCAGAAGGCGCCGGCGGGCGATCACCAGCTGCGGGTCGATATGGTGGATGGCGGCGGCAAGGTGCAGGCGCGGGTCCAGGTGCCGTTCTCGCAGCCCGATTTCTCGACCGTCACCTTGAAGGACGACAGCGTCATCGTGCAGCCCGGCAACAGCCTCTGGCGCATCGCCCGCCGCACCTATGGCAACGGCGTCCAGTACACGGTGATCTACGAGGCCAACAAGGATCACATCGGCGATCCCAACCTCATCTATCCGGGCCAGATCTTCAATCTGCCGAAGAAGAACTGAGACCTGGCTCCAGCTTGCACGAGATTGCCGGGTCAAGCCCGGCAATGACGCTTGTGTGAGTCAGTGCGCCGTCGGGGTGCGCGGGGGCAGGGCTTCCTGCAGCATGACGAGATAAGGCTTCGCTTCGAGCACGAGGCGGGTGGCCGCGGCGATCACGTCCTGCGGCTCCCAATGCGTCGGCAGGGCGGCCTTGCCGATGCAATAGATCCAGCGGTGCTTGCTCACCACCAGCCGCGCCTCGGGCATCGCCTGCGACGCTTCGATGATGGCGATGACCGCGCGCCGCGTCGGCACGCCTTCGGCGGAATAGGGCAGCGGCGCGACCTCGGCCGCAATCTGCACCACGGTGCCGTTGGCGGTCGGCCGTGTGTTGGCCTCGAAGGTGATGCCGAGATATTGGAAGGCGAACTCGATCTGCCCGTCCTTGCGGCCGATCTGCAGCGAGCCATCGGCATTGACCCGCAAGCGCGGTTCTTCCGGTGGCAGCTGTTGCAGCTTCAGCAACGGGAGGGCTTTCAGGTTCACTTGGGTATGCCGGATCCTAATTCCTGGGCTGGGAAAGTACCCCGGACCCTCTTAACGATCTGTAAAGCGCATTGCAGGCCAGGGCCCTGGCGGGGTGACGCGCCGCATGAACTGTGGCATTTGAAGGGCTTGGGTGCATTCCCTATATCTCCGCCGAGAGCGTTTCCCGACCCTTGAGAGGCCACCTTTGTTCGACACCGTATTAACCCCCATCCATCCCAAAGGTTGGCCGCTGATCGCCGCCTTCGCCGTGGCGACCATTCTGCTCTGGTGGCTGTGGATGCCGTTCGGCCTGCTGGGCGTCGTTCTGACCGCCTGGTGCGTCTATTTCTTTCGCGATCCCGAGCGGGTGACGCCGGTCCGGGCCGGCCTGGTGATCAGCCCGGCTGACGGCGTCGTGCAGATGATCCAGCCCGCCTCGCCGCCGCCCGAAATCAATATGGGCGCGCGCCCGCTGATGCGGATCAGCATCTTCATGAATGTGTTCAATGTTCATGTGAACCGCATCCCGGTCGATGCCGAGGTGGTGACCCTGGCGCACCGGGAGGGCAAGTTCCTGAACGCTTCGCTGGACAAGGCCAGCGAGGAGAACGAGCGGCAATCGGTGCATCTCAGGCTGGCCGACGGCCGCGATGTCGGCCTGGTGCAGATCGCCGGCCTGGTGGCGCGCCGGATCCACTGCGACTTGACCGCCGGAAAGCGGGTGCGGGCCGGGGAGCGGTTCGGTATCATCCGCTTCGGCAGCCGGGTCGATGTCTATCTGCCGGACGGCGTCCAGCCGCTGGTGGCGGTGGGCCAGACCACCCTGGCCGGCGAGACCGTGATTGCCGACTTGAATTCCGACGAGCCCACCCGGCTCGGCGAACGCCGCACCTAGCGGCTGGAGAAGAACGATGCGCAAGCGAGAAGGCCTGATGCGGATGCGGCGGAACCGGCTGCGCGATCACTCGATCAACCGGTTGATCCCGAACATGCTGACTCTGTTCGCGCTCTGCGCGGGCCTGACCAGCATTCGCTTCGCCATGGACCAGCGCTGGGAGCACGCGGTGCTGGCGATCCTGTTCGCCGCAGTGTTCGATGCGCTGGACGGCAGGATCGCGCGGCTGCTCGATTCCGCCTCGAAGTTCGGCGCCGAGCTCGACTCTTTGAGCGACTTCATCAGCTTCGGCGTAGCGCCCGGTGTCGTGCTCTTCATGTGGACCATGCAGGACGTCAAAGGCATCGGCTGGGCGCTGACCTTGCTCTTCGCCTCCGGCATGGCGCTTCGCCTGGCGCGCTTCAACACCAAGCTCGACAATGCCGACCTCCCGGCCTGGCACAGCCGCTTCTTCACGGGCGTGCCCGCTCCGGCCGGCGCCGGTCTCGTGCTGCTGCCGCTGATCGCCTGGCTGCAGTTTCCCGAGATCGAGATCCTGCGCAGCCCGATCGTGGCCGGGCCGGTGATGCTCGCCGTGGCGGGCCTCGCCGTCAGCCGCATCCCGACCTTCTCCTTCAAGCGGTTGAAGATCAGCCAGGCGCTGGTCCTGCCGACCATGGTCGTCGTCGCGGTCTTCACCGCGCTCGCCATGGCCGAGCCCTGGGCGACCTTGCTCCTGGTGCTGGTGGTCTATCTCGCCAGCATCCCCTTGAGCATGTCGGCGCATCGCCGCCTGCAGCAGCAGCGTCCGCTGCCTGCCGCGGCGACGGCACCCGCCGACGACGCGGACGCCGACCACCTTTAGCTCTATATGCTCGACCGCGCGGCACGCCGGCGGTTCGATCCACTGCTGGAGCGCTCGGCCGAGCGCTGCATCGCGCTCGGATTGAGCGCCAATGCGGTCACGTGGCTCGGTTTCGCCATCGGACTTCTGGCGATGCTCGCACTGGCCGGTGGCCACAACCTCATCGGCCTCGCGCTCCTGCTGGTCAATCGTGCGGCCGATGGCATCGACGGCGCGATCGCGCGCCGGACGCAGCCGACGGAGCGGGGCGGCTATCTCGACATCGTGCTCGATTTCATCGTCTATTCCGGCGTGCCCTTCGCCTTCGCGGTCGGCCATCCCGAGCACGCACTGGCCGCGGCCTTCCTGATCTTCGCCTTCGTCGGCACCGGCACCAGCTTCCTCGCCTTCGCGATCTTCAAGCCCGATGCGCCGAAGCAGGGCAAAGCGTTTCATTACCTCGGCGGATTGACCGAAGGGACGGAAACGATCGCGTTCTTCGTGCTGGTGTTGCTGTTTCCCGACGCGTTCACGGCCGCGGGGTGGGTGTTCGGAGCGTTGTGCTGGGTGACGACGGCCGGACGGATCGCGGCGGCGATGGGGGCTTTGCGGTAGGGCGCTGGATCTTCTTTCGCCGCTTCCTGAAACATCACGGCTGCAGTGCCCCCCTCTTACTTCCCCCTAAAGAGGGGGAGAAGAACACTGGCGCTGCGTTTTACCCAGTTGTAACGACCACTCGGTGGAAGCCTCACCCTCTTCAGGGAGGAGTTGGAGGAGGCATTGCAGCCTGAGCGTTTGGTGAGTTCGCGCCGCCGGAAGATCCAGCGCCGCGCTATCTACCGATGCAGGTGATGGGCCTGGAGGGACTGGACGATCTCTTCGAGCTTCGAGCGGTCCATGATGTAGAGGTTGCGGCCTTTGCGCTTCAGCACGCCGCCGTCGTAGAGCTGGCTGATGGCGCGGTTGACGGTCTCGCGCGTGGTCGAGGTCATGCTGGCGATCTCGTGCATTGGCGGCAGCGGCCGCACGACCCACAAGCCCGGCACCGCCGCGTCGGGCTGTGCCATGCGCAGGAGCTCGGCATAGACGCGCTGCGCCGCCTGCAGGGTCGAGAGCTCCAGGATCCGCAGGCCGCTCGCGCGGACCATGCGGGCCAGGCGCTGCATCAGCTGGAAGGCGACCGGCGGGTGGCCGCGAATGATCTCCAGAAACATCTCCGGGGGCATGATCGCGATCTCGGTCTTCTCGATCGCAGTCACGCTGGCGGAGCGCGGCTGGCCGTCGATCGCCGCCAGCTCGCCGAAGAAGTCGCCCGCCTTGACCGCGGCCAAGGTGACTTCGCGGCCCGCCGGGGAGAAGGTGATCACCGAAACCGAGCCTTTGAGGACGAAGAAGACCTCGCGGCTCTGGGACCCCTTGTCCAGGATGGTCTCGTTCCGGGAATAGGTGCGCTTATGGCAGCGCTGCTCGATTGAGCGCTTTTCCGGCTCGGCCAATTCCTCGAGCAGGTTGAAATCTCCCAGCCGTCGGCTGGCATCCGGCGTTGCGACGATCGTCCCCATGAACTCCACCCTAGCAGAAATCCACCATACTGGAACCTTTGCAAACTGCCAATAACGGTGGATTTGTGAATGCCGACGGTCCGCAAAACTTAATCTTTCGCCGGTAATTGCACATCGTAATCCAGGGTATTGGCCGGACTTGTTCCCGGGGCGGCTTTTTGGCAAAGGGGTCGGAAGAAAAAGGAGTACGGATCCGCCATGGCCACAGAATCCAAGGCTGCCCAAGAAGAAGACGACGAGGAGGCCGAGTCGGTCCCGGGCGGCAAGAACTACATCACGCCGGACGGATTCGAGCGCCTGAAGGCGGAGCGCCGCCAGCTTTGGACCGTGGATCGGCCGGAAGTCGTGCGAGTCGTCGAATGGGCCGCCGGCAACGGCGACCGGTCGGAGAACGGCGACTATATCTATGGCAAGCGACGCCTGCGCGAGATCGACCGCCGCCTGCGCTTTCTGGATAAGCGCCTGGGTGCCGCCGTGCCGGTCGATCCCGCGCGCCAGACCCGGCGCGACCAGGTCTTCTTCGGCGCGACCGTCACCTATGCCCGCGAGGACGACACGGAAACCACCGTCACCATCACCGGCATCGACGAGACCACGTTCGCGCCGGGCCGGATCAGCTGGACCTCGCCGGTCGCCCGCGCGCTGATGCAGAAGCGCGTCGGCGACACCGTCACCGTGCGGACACCCGCCGGCCGGGAGGAGCTGGAGATCCTGGCGATCGTCTATCCGGAGTAGATCACACGCGTCTTGCCCGGGCTTGACCCGGGCATCTGGTTCCAAGCGGCGCGTCATTTGCCGGGTCAAGCCCGGCAAATGACGCATTCAATATATTACTGCACCACACCACAGGCGATGCGCGGGCCGCCGCCGCCGAGCGGCTTCGGCTGGTCCGAATAGTTGTCGCCGCCGGCATGGATCATCAGCGCATGGCCGAGCATGTCGGCGAGTTTGAGATGCGGCGCCACCAGCGTTTCCGCGGCGCTGCCGTCATCCGCGACTTTCAGCACCGGAAGATCGCCCTGGTGCCCGCCGGCCGCGTCGGGGCCGAGATGCTTGTGGGTTTCATGCGGATCGAAATGGCCGCCGGCGGCGATACCCGCGGCCATCTTGCCGTCCTGCTCACCCGGCCCACAGCTCGGGTTGACGTGCAGGTGGAAGCCATGCTCGCCCGGCGGCAGGCCTTTCAGATCGGTCTTCAGCACCAGCCCTTCGGCCGAATCTTCGAGCGCGATGGTCCCGAGCGGCGCGCCGCCGCCTTCGGCCGAGATCAGGTTCATGGAGACCGTCTTTGGCTCGGCATGGGCGAGCCCGGCAAAGCCGGCGGTCGCGGCGAAGGCGAGAAGGGCGGTCGTCAAAGGGTGGGTGTGGCGCATAGGGGTTCTCACATCTTCAATCCAGCAGGATCTTAAGATCGTCCCAGACGACGATTTGGTTCCGTGATCGCCAAATCGGTCCAGGATCGATGTAGGAACCCGCCGGTCGTCCGCCAAGCTTCTTGTAGAATGCGATCGCCCCGGTATTGCCGTCGACCACGCCCAGCGCAAGGCTCCGATAGCCCTGATCGTGCAGGGCCCGGGCCAAATGTCGCATCAGCAGCCGGCCGATCCCGCGGCCGGTATGGTCGCGGTCGACATAGAGATGCAGGATCTCGCCGCTGTCGCCGAGCTCCGGCACGGTCGGCGCGCCGGCAGTGCCGACGCCGACGATCCGCCCGTCGCTCTCCGCCACCAGGGCCGTGCGCTCGGCTTTGACGAGCGTTTCGCGCCAGCGCGCTTCCCGATAGGGCAGGTTCAGGCGCTGGATCGCCTCGGCCGGTGCCAGATCGCGATAGGTTTCGTGCGAGACTGCGACGTGGAGCGCCGCGATCGCCGGAGCGTCTTCCGGCATGGCGGTGCGGATCGAGACATCACTTATGCTCATGCGTGGTCCGCGCGAACCAGACGACCGAGAGAACCTGAACGAGCAGCATCGATCCCAGCACGGTCGCGTAGCGTGTCTCCGCATCGGCGCCGAAGCCGATCGCGTTCAGGAGATCGAGCGCCCAGCCGATGCCGGATTGGATCAAGGCCGCGGCCAGGAACAACAGCATGTTGAGGCTGGTCTGCGCCCGTCCTGCCAATGCGGGGCCGAACTGATCGCCCAAGGTCACATAGGCGAGATTGGAACCGGATCCGGCGAGGCCCAGCACGCCCACCAGCAGCCAGGCGGGAACCGGGAGATCTAGGATCACGCCGAACTCGGCGAGAGCGAGGATCACAAAGCAGCCGATCATCACCGCTTTCAACCCGATGCCGCGGCGATGCGCCCAGTCGGCGACGAAGCCGGTGATCAAGGAGCCGGCGGAAAAGGTCACCGCCATCGCCATCAGATCGCCCGCGACCGCCGCGCGGTCGAGCAGCCGCACATCGGTCAGCCAGCGCGCGATCCAGAGGCTCTGGATCGCGATGAAGCCGCCGGTCACGAAGGCCACCATCGGCGCGATGCCCCAGAAGGTCGGCGTCGCTAGGATCGGCCCGATGTCTTTCAGGCTCGCGCGCCAGCCCTTCGGTGCCTTGGCCGCATGTTCCGGCTGTCCGTTGCCATGGGGCGCCAGCCCATAGACCAGGATTGCGGTCAGCAAGGTCACGGCGGCGAGCAGATAGAAAAGACTGCGCCAGCCGAAATGGCTGGCCATCCAATCCGACGGCCCGGTCGCCGCGAAGACACCGAGGCCGCCGAAGGCGACCACGACGGAATTGGCGAGCGGCACCCGCGCCGGCGGGAGCCAGAGCGCATTCGCCTTGAACGCCGCCATCAAGCCGCCCGAGAGCCCGATCCCGATCACCGCGCGCGAGAGCGTGAGGGTGAACGCATCCGGCCCGATCGCGAACAGCAGGCTGCCGCAGGCCGCGATCGCCAGCAGCACCGCATGCGTGCGGCGGGGTCCATAGCGGTCGAGCAGGAGTCCCAGCGGCAATTGAAACAGGGTGAAGGCATAGAGATAGGCCGAGGTGATGAGCCCGAGACCCGCCGCGTCGAGATGGAGCTCGGCGATGAGATCGGGCGCGATCACCGAGTTCACGGTACGGAAAAGATAGGAGATCAAATAGCCCGCGGAGAACGGCAGGATCACGCAGCCGATGAGGCGCGCGGAGATCTTGGCGTCCGTTTGACGGTGGCTTGTTGTTTGCATTTACTCAGTCGTCATCCCGGCGCTAGGCGCCGGGATCCACGCCTTGGGGCTTGAAGAAAGAAGGCGTGGATTCCCGTGACACCGCCGACGAAGGTCGGCTTCGCCTTCGGGTCACGAGATGACGGCGGAGTTTTAAGTCGCCGTCGTGCCAAAGAACCATCATACCGACCCGCCGACCGGGCTCTTCGCCAGGCTGCGTGCGGCGCGGCTGGCGCGGGCCATGTCGTAGAGCGTGTTGCCGGCGACGGCGGCGAGCGTGAGCAGGCCGCCGATCAGCGCCTGGGTGCCGGGATCCTCGTCGAGGAAGATCCAGACCCAGAGCGGGCCCAGCACGCATTCCAGGAGGCCGAGCAGCGCCGCTTCGCCGGCGGGGATGAGCCGCGCGCCGCTGGTGAACCAGATCATCCCGATCGCGAGCTGCACCGCGCCGAACAGGAACAGCAGGCCGACATCGTTCACGGAGACCGCCAGGGGATCGCGCATCGCGAAGCCGACCACCATGATGATGGTGCAGGCGAGGCACATGGCCGGGGTCATGCGGATCGAATGGTAGCGGCGCACCATCACCGTCGCGAGGCCGAGTGCGAGCGCGATCACGCAGGAGAGCGCGATGCCCAGCGTGTCGCCGCCGCTCTCGCCGCCGGACACCATCTGCCAGACGCCGAACAGCGCCACCAGCATGGCAAGGCTGCGGATCCAGCCCGGCGGCTCGCGCATCCAGATCCAGGCGATGATGGCGGCGATGAACGGCGCCGTGCTCTGGATGACCAGGATCAGCGCGACGCTCGCATGCTTGAGCCCGACGATGAAGGAGAGCGAGGCCGAAGCGAAGCAGATACCGACGACCAGGCCCGGGATGCCGAGCGCTTTGAACAAGGCCCAGGTGTTGCGCCCGTCGCGCACCAGGAGGAAGAGGAGGAGGGTGATCGCCGCAAAGAAGCCGCGCCCGGCGGCCTGGGTCCAGACATCGGCCTCGATATGCCGCGCGATCAGCCCGCCGCTGCTCCAGCAGAAGGCCGCACCCAGAACCAGAATGGCACCCTTGCGATGCGCCTCGATCGCGCCCGACATTTTTCTTCCCCTGCAACGCCGCCGCCGAGATTAGCAGGCTGGGGGCGTCGGTTCACAAGCGGCGGCGTTGCAGGGGTGATATGCGACGCGCTGGCGCGCCTCGCGCGATCACGCTCCGGATGAATCCACCATCTCCAGCCATTCCAGGAACACCGCAAACGGCGCCTCGTGCTCCGCGCCCGGCCGGTGGATGACGTACCAGGCGCGCCGCTCCTCCTCGACCACGAGGTCGAACGGCTTCACCAGGCGCCCGGCGGCGAGATCGTCCGCCACATAAGGCGCCCGCGCCAGGGCGACGCCGAGCCCGTCCAGCGCTGCCTGCAAGGCGAAGGCCGAGTAGTCGAAGGAAAGCCGCCGCCGGAGCTTGGCCGGATCGACCCCGGCCGCTGCCAGCCAGCGCGGCCAGTCCTGTGGCGAGTGCTCGACTTCCAGCAGTGTCTGTCGCGCAAGATCCGCCGGCTTCTTCATTTGCGCCGCCAAGGCCGGGGCTGCGACCGGAAACAAGGCGGCGGTGAAGAGCTGCCGCCCGGCATGGCCGGCACCCGGCCCTTCGGCGAGGCGGATCGTGGCGGTCCAGTCCGGGCGCAGCTCGGTCGGCTCGCCGATCGCGGTCACCACCCTGACTTCGATCCCGGGATGGGCGCGCTGGAAGCCGGTGAGGCGCGGGATCAGCCAGCGCATGGCGAAGGTCGGCCCGACCGCGATCGTGATCGAAGGCCCGCCCGGCCGCCGCTGCAGGCTCGCGACCGCCGCCTCCAATTCGCGGAACGCATCCGAGAGCCGCGGGCCGAACACGCGCCCGGATTCGCTGAGCTCGAGCGTGTTGGCGCGGCGTTCGAACAAGGTATGGCCGAGCCAGAGCTCGACCTCGCGCACCAGGCGGCTGATCGCCGTTTGGGTGACATTGAGCTCGTCCGCGGCTCGGGTGAAGCTGCCCAATCTGATGGCAGCCTCGACCGCCCTAAGCCCTTTCAGACTAGGAAGATTCATGGATCTGTCCAACCTTTGATCGGGCTATTCTGGCATGGGTTGCGGGCGAGACCAAGATGGCGCCGGCATGGGTGGCCTCGCCTTTGACGGGCGTTCCAGCCTATTCTGTCGTTCCCCTCGAATCGGTGGGAATCGAGCTGGAAAGGGTCCGATGCACAAGATTTCGCTCCTCGGCGCATTGCTGTTGCTCTCCGCCTGCGCCACGCAACCCAACCAGGCGCCCTTGCCGCCGAGCGGGCCGATCCCGGCCGCCGATCGCTTTGCTTTCACCAAGCTCGACCAGAAGACCTGCCCGACCGAGGCCGCGAGCTTTGCCGACTGGGTCGAGCGCTACGAGGCCTTCGCCTACAAGAATGGCCAGCCGAAGGAGCTGATCGCCGACGCTTTCGAGACCGTGAAAGAGAATCCCGCGATCACGGTGAAGCAGGCGAAGCAGCCGGAATTCGTGACGCCGGTCTGGACCTATCTCTCGAAGGTGGTCTCCGACGACCGCATCGCCCGCGGCCAGCAGCAATACGCCGCCAACCGCATGGTGATCGACACGACCGCGCGGCAATACGGCGTCGATTCCGCGACGCTGATGGGGATCTGGGGCATCGAGACCGATTTCGGCCGGAGCTTCGGCGACGTCAATGTGTTCGAGGCGCTTTCGAACCTAGGCTATGGCGCCAAGCGCACCGACTTCGCCTGCAAGGAACTGGCCGCCGCCTTGACCATTGCCAACCGCGACAAGATCCCGGTCGCGAAGATGATCGGCTCCTGGGCGGGGGCGATGGGCCATAGCCAGTTCCTGCCGAGCAACTATCTGGAGCTCGGCGTCGATGCCGATCATTCCGGTGCGCCCGATCTCTGGACCTCCATGCCGGATGTCTTCGCCTCGACCGCCAACCACCTGACCAAGGCCGGCGGCGGCTGGCTGCCCAACGTGCCGGCGCTCGTCGAGGTGAAGCTGCCGCTCGGCTTTCCCTATCAGCAGGCCGAGCTCGATCTCGAGCAGCCGGTCGCGACCTGGCGCCAGCTCGGCGTGAAGACGGTGGGCGGCATGCCGCTGCCGGTAATTCCCGGACC
>Ga0209257_1003689_pt1 | contig 12763 bp, 10 predicted proteins | sample AraplaCvi_mCL_r2_FD_184277 | JGI IMG/M metagenome (GOLD analysis project Ga0209257, IMG submission 184277) | Arabidopsis root microbial communities from North Carolina, USA - plate scrape MF_Cvi_mCL_r2 (SPAdes) (version 2) | ecosystem: Host-associated > Plants > Roots > Endosphere | place: USA...
ACTTCGCGGCAGGGAAGGTCGATACCGGTTTCATCGAACGCCACCGCGCCGAATTGCTCCCGGAAGCGCAGCCGCTGCCGGTCAACGCCCTCGCCCTCGCGGCACTCGCCGTCTTGCGCGCCGGCGAGCGCGATGCGGTCACGCAAGCGGGCGATCCCTATTCGCCCTGGGTGCGGCTTCCCGGCTGGCGGGTCAACCGGGCCGCCTATTCCGACCTGGTCTTCCAGGACGGCGAGGCGACGCTCACGGTGCGCGCGCATTATCGCGCCGGCGGCTACGCCCTGGCGCTGCCGGACGGCACGGTCGATGCGGATGCGACACTCGAGCCGGATGGCACGATCTCGGCCCGCATCGGGACCGCGCGCCGCAAAGGCCGCGTCATCCGCCGCGATGCCGACTGCCTGGTCTTCCTCGACGGTGCCACCCATCGCCTCACCCTGATCGATCCGCGCCGTCCCGCGGCTTCGGGTGCCGCGACCACCGGCAAGATCCTGGCGCCGATGCCCGGCACCGTGACCAAGGTCCTGGTCGCCGCAGGCGCTTCCGTCAGCAAGGGCGCTGTGCTCGCCATCGTCGAGGCGATGAAGATGGAGCATGCGGTGAAGGCGCCGCGCGATGGCACCGTGAAGGCGATTCATTTCGCCGCCGGCGATCAGGTGACCGACGGCGCGGAGCTGCTGGTTCTGGAGGACGCATGACCCTGCCAGCCGCTATCCGCATCGTCGAGGTCGGCCCGCGCGACGGCTTGCAGAACGAGCCGACGCCCGTCTCCGTCGCCGCGCGGATCGCGCTGATCGAAGGCCTGGTCGATGCCGGCATCAGGACGGTGGAGGCGGGGAGCTTCGTCTCGCCGAAATGGGTGCCGCAGATGGCCGAAACGGCTGCCGTGCTCGCCGGCCTCAAGCGCAAGGACGGCGTCCGCTATCCGGTGCTGGTGCCGAACCTGCAGGGGCTCGAGGCCGCCGAGGCGGCGAACGCGAAGGACATCTCGATCTTCGCCGCGGCCTCGGAGAGCTTCAGCAAGAAGAACATCAACTGCTCGATCGCCGAAAGCCTCGACCGCTTCCGCCCGGTCGCCGCACGGGCGCTGGAGCAGGAGCGGCGCTTGCGCGGCTATGTCTCCTGCGTGCTCGGCTGCCCTTATGAAGGCGCGATCGCGCCCGAAGCCGTCGCCCGCGTCGCCAAGGCGCTCTACGAGATGGGCTGCGAAGAGATCTCCCTCGGCGACACGATCGGCACCGGCACGCCTTTGAAGGCGCAGCGCATGATCGAGACCGTGGCGAAGCACGTGCCGATGCGGCAGCTCGCCGTCCATTTCCACGACACCTACGGCCAGGCGCTCGCCAATATCCTGGCAACGCTGGAGATGGGCATCGCCGTTATCGACAGCTCGGTCGCCGGCTTGGGCGGCTGTCCCTATGCCAAGGGTGCCTCGGGCAATGTCGCCACCGAGGACGTCGTCTACATGCTGGACGGAATGGGCATCGCGACCGGCATCGACCTCGACCGCCTCGCCAAGGTCGGCCGCTTCGTGCTGCAGCAGCTCGCCCGCCCGCCGGCCTCCAAGGTGGCGCAGGCATTGGCGGCAAAGGCCGGCTGAAAGGGCCGCGCCTTGCTCAAGAACAAAAGATGAACTAAATTATCTTACAAAGCGGGCCGGCTACGGCCGCGCCGCCGTCCGGCCGTCTATCGCCAACGCAGACCGGACGCAGACAGAATAAAAATCATTTCAACCCAGACGGAGCCAGATAAATCGTGTCAGATCAATTCGTTATGTCATCTTTTGGGTCCGAAACCGCGGTCGGAGTCGTCTGCGTCAGCCTTTCCGGTGCGCCGCGACGAAGGCCGCCATGCTGGGGAAGTGGAAATCCGTGGTGACCCCCTCGACCGGCGTGGTGGCACCCGATCCGCTTTTGCCCATTCGCCGGTCGATCCAGTTGGTGGCGAGCCCCATCTGCTTCGCCGTCTGGTGGTCGTGGAACAGGCTCTGCGCGGTGTGGAGGATGTCCTTGGGTTCGAAGCCGAACTTCTCCTTCACCGTCTTGAGCACGAACTCGAAGTTGCGGCGGTCGGGCTTGTAGGAGCCGATGTCCTCGGCGGTGCAGATCGCATCGAAGGTGACGCCCAGCTTCTTGTTGCTCTCGGCAAAGCTCGCGCGATCGATGTTGGAGAGGATGACCAGTTTGTAATGCTGCTTCAGATAGGAAAGCGCCGCCGCGGAATCCGGAAAGGCCGGCCAGTCGGGCACCGAATTGCCGAACGTCTCGGCCTCGGCATCGGTGACCGCGACGTTCCACTCCTTCGCGAGTCCGCGATAACAGGCGGCGAGAATCTTCCGGTAGTTCAGCCCCGGCTGTGCCTCCTCCAAAGCCGATTCATGCCGGGCGAAAGCGGCCAGCGCCGCCTCGTCATCGACCTTGAGCTTGGAGAGCAGCGGCCGCAGCGCGGCGAGGATGCCGCTCTCCCAGTCGATCAGCGTGCCGTAGCAGTCGAAGGTCAGGACTTTGAAATCGGTGAGGCGCATGGCGTTCTCCAATGCCGGTGATGCCACAGCTGTAGCGCAGAGAACGGCGTCCGGCTTGACCGGGACTATCGCGCCTTGTGCCGAAACTCCAGGCGGCGGCGATAGGCGGCAGGCGATTCCCCGAAGCGACGCCGGAAGGCGCGGGTGAAGGCGCTCTGCTCGCTGAAGCCGACACCGAGCGCGATCTCGACGATCGGCTCGGCGCTGCCCGCGAGCCGATCCCTGGCGCGGTCGAGCCGGATCTCGCTCAAGGTGCGGCCGGGCGTGACCCCCAGCCACTGCTTGAACAGACCATGGAGATGCGCCGTGCTGATTCCCGCCGCCTTCGCCACATCCTCGCATGCAATCGGCCGCGCATAGGCGCGCCGCATGTATTCGGTCGCCTTCAGCACCGCTTGCGGCGCACGCACGTCGCCTTCCGTCTCGGCCAGGGCCGATGCCAGCAAAGGCGCCAGATGATCGGCATCGTCACCGAGCGTATCCGCCCGCGATGCGACATAGCCCAGCAGATGCTCGACGGCGCGCGAGACCGAGAAGAACGGCTTGCCCGTGCCGAGCAGCCGCGCGGGCTCGGCATCGGACGCAGTGTCGATATCGAGCGTCACGAATCGGTTCCGACCCACTCCGGTGAAAGCATGCAGCATGCCGGCTGGCACCAGCGCGAAGCGGCTTCCATCGACCCGGCCCGCGCGCCCGCCAATCTCCATCTCGAGCTGGCCTTCCAACGCCAGCACGACCTGGTGATGCGGATGGTCATGCGCATAGGGCATGCCGGCATAGGAGCGAAGATCGAGGGCGAGAGACGGCATGGGCTTGAGCCTCAAGTTGCGGCGGCGAGATTACAGGAAAGGGACCCGCCGATGAAACCCGCGTTTCGGACGGCTCGGCCCTTGCATTTCAGCCGTTTAGCCCCGACATTGGGCTTCATGAACGGGAGCGCCCCGCGCGTCACCGCCGTGCTCGGGCCCACCAATACGGGCAAAACCCATCTCGCCATGGAGCGGATGCTCGGCCATGCCACCGGCATGATCGGCTTCCCGCTGCGACTGCTCGCCCGCGAGAATTACGAGCGCGTGGTGAAGGCGAAGGGCGAGGGCAGTGCCGCCCTGGTGACGGGCGAGGAGAAGATCCTCCCGCGCTCGGCCCGGTATTTCATCTGCACGGTCGAATCGATGCCGCTCGACAAGCAGGTGGCCTTCGTCGGCGTGGACGAGATCCAGCTCGCCGCCGATCGCGAGCGCGGCCATATCTTCACCGACCGCCTGCTGCATGCCCGCGGGACTTCCGAGACGATGTTCATGGGCGCGGAGACAGCCTCGCGCTGGATCCGCGCGCTGGTGCCCGGCACCGAGTTCATCCAGCGCCCGCGCTTCTCGTCCTTGAGTTATGTCGGCCCGAAGAAGCTGACGCGCCTGCCGCCGCGCTCGGCGACAGTCGCCTTCTCCGCCGCCGATGTCTATGCGATCGCCGAGCTGATCCGGCGCCAGCGCGGCGGCGCCGCAATCGTCATGGGTGCGCTTTCGCCGCGCACGCGGAACGCGCAAGTCGAGCTCTATGAATCCGGCGAGGTCGACTACCTGGTCGCGACCGATGCGATCGGCATGGGTCTCAACATGGATGTGCAGCATGTCGCCTTTGCGAGCCTGCGCAAATTCGACGGCATCACGCCGCGCCCGCTGACCAAGGCCGAGATCGCCCAGATCGCCGGCCGCGCCGGCCGCCACATGGCCGACGGCACCTTCGGCACGACCGCGGAAGTCGGCCCGATGGATCCGGAGGTGGTCGAGGCGGTGGAGAACCACCGCTTCGATCCTTTGCGCCATCTGATGTGGCGCAACTCGCGGCTCGATTTCCGCAGCGTCGTGACCTTGCAGCGCAGTTTGCAGGAGCGCCCGCCGGTCGACGGTCTGATTCGCCAGGGCAGTGCCGAGGACCATCAGGCGCTGGAGCTGCTGTCGAAGGATCCCGAACTGGCCGAGCTTGCGGTAGGACGCGAGCGCGTCGAATTGCTCTGGGAGGTCTGCCAGGTCCCCGACTTCCGCAAGCTGATGGCCGATGCGCATATCCGGCTCTTAGGCCAGCTCTACCGGCACCTGACCAAGCTCGGGAAGCTGCCGGACCAGTGGGTCGCCGATCAGGTCGCGCGCCTGGACCGGGTGGACGGCGACATCGATCAATTGACCGGCCGCATCGCCCATATCCGCACCTGGAGCTATGTCGCGCATCGTGCCGACTGGGTGGCCGATCCCAAGCATTGGCAGGGCCGCACCCAGGCGATCGAGGATCGTTTGTCGGAGGCGCTGCACCAGGCGCTGACCCAGCGCTTCGTCGATCGCCGCCATGCGGTGCTGCACCGGCGCTTGCGCTCCGGCGACGAGATCGAAGGCGCGGTCAACGACGACGATACGGTCACGGTCGAAGGCCATACCGTCGGTCGCCTGGTCGGCTTGCGCTTCCAGCGCGCCGACGATGCCAAGCCCGACGAGGTCCGCGCCTTGCTCGCAGCGGCGCGGCGCATCCTCGATCCGGTGGTGGCGGCCCGGGCCGCCAATCTGGTGGCCGAGTCCGACCGCGATCTGACGCTCGACCTCAAAGGCCGGATCCTCTGGCGCGGGGCCGAGGTGGCGATGCTGACCGCCGGCGACACGCCGCTCCGGCCCGGCCTTCGCCTGCTGCACGACGACCTGCTGGAGAGCCGCCAGCGCCGCGCGATCGAGGAGCGCCTCAAGGCCTTCATCGAGGCCGAGATTCGTCGCCGGCTGCGGCCCTTGCATCTCGCGGCCAAGACCGACCTCCCGCCGATTCCGCGCGGCATCGTGTTCCAGCTGATCGAGCATCTGGGGGGCCTGCCCGCCGAACGGTTGCGCGAGGCGCTGAAAGGCCTTGGCGATGCCGACCGCACGGCGCTTGCGAAGCTCGGGATTCGCTTCGGCCGCGAAACGGTCTGGATCGGCGGCCTCGGCGACAAGCGGCAAAGAAAGCTGCTCGGTCTGCTGCTCACCGTCCACCGGGGTGCCGCTGAAGACCAGGCGGCGCTGCTCGCCGTCGGCAAGCGCCGCATCGGCGGCAAGGTCTTCGAGTTCGGCGCTCTGGAGCGCGTTGCCGCTCTGCTGCGCCGCCGGGCGAAAGCGGGCGCCATCTGCGCCGATGCGGAGACCGCCGCCGCTTGCCGCATCGAGCTCAATGAGCTCGAGCCGGTGATGCGCGCCCTCGGCTATCACGCCAGGCATCCGCACAAGCCCGAAGAAGGCGCGCCGCGCACCTTCTCCAAACCGCGCCACCGCCGGCCGGCGCCGAAGACCGAGCCGCGCCCCGGTTCGCCCTTCGCTGCCCTCGCGGATCTCAAATTCAAGCGATGAGCGAGACGCTTCGTCTGGACAAGTGGCTCTGGCACGCCCGCTTCGCGCGCACCCGGTCGCTCGCGGCGAAGCTGGTGGCCGAGGCGCGCTTCCGCATCAACGGCAATCCGACCGGGAAGGCGCATCACGCGGTCCGCGCCGGCGACGTGCTGACCTTCCCGCTCGGCCCCCATATCCGGGTCATCAAGGTGCTGGCTTTGGGCGTCCGCCGCGGTCCGGCGCCCGAAGCGCGGACGCTCTACGAGGATCTCGAACCGCCCCCGCCGAAACCCGCCGTGCCGGCGGATCCGCCGGTCGCTCCACGGGAAGACGGCGCCGGCCGCCCCACCAAGCGCGAACGGCGGGCGACCGACCGGTTGCGCTCGGACGAGTAGTGCGGCAATTCCCTGTTCTCCGTCTGCGCTCTCCCGCTCGGTTGCGGGCGGGGAGGGGCTATGCTAGCTAGCCCACCTGCCTGTCCAATCGCCGGGTTCCGTCAAAGCCCGGTGTAGTTTCGGAGTTGCCAAATGGCTTATGTCGTCACCGAGGCCTGCATCAAGTGCAAGTATATGGACTGCGTGGAGGTCTGCCCGGTCGACTGCTTCTACGCCGGCGAGAACATGCTGGTGATCCATCCCGATGAATGCATCGATTGCGGCGTCTGCGAACCGGAATGTCCCGCCGATGCCATCCTGCCGGACTCCGAGGGCGGCATGGAAAAGTGGCTGGAAATTAACCGCGAATATGCGACGAAATGGCCCAACATCACCCGCAAGGGCGCCGCGCCGGCTGACGCCGATCAATGGAAGGGCGTGCCGGACAAGTTCGAGAAGCATTTCAGCGCCAATCCGGACAAAGCCTGATTTTTCAAGCCTTTGATGGGAGCATCGCCGCTCGCCCTAGGCCTGCAGTCCCGAGTCGGCAATGGCACGGGTGCGGGTGGTGCATAGCTGCGTTTCCTTGAATTACGGCCCCCAATCTGGTATATATTTCGCGTAGGTCGTTCGGGCGGTTTTCGGCGGAAATGTTAATTAATTCCGCGCCGCCCAAGCCTCAAAACGGGGATAACGCAATTCGGATAGGAATATCCGAAAGGGCGTAGCTTGTGCCCCGCCTCGGGCCCTTCGCGGGTTGGCCTTTAAGGGTCGGCTCATTGCAGCAAGGGCAGCGGGTGAGGAGCGATCTTGCGTCGGCTGATGGTGGCCGCCGCCCTGCCTGTTTAGGCCTGATGAATCGGATTGGGAGCGGAACGTGGTCGATAAGAAGAAAGCAGTTGCTGCAGTAAAGGCAACGCCGGCAGTGAAGGCAAAAGACAAGGATTCCGGCTTCAAGAAGGGCGACTTCGTCGTCTACCCGACTCATGGCGTCGGCAAAGTGCTTGGGGTCGAGAACCAGGAGATTTCCGGCCACACGCTCCAGGTCATCATCATCAGCTTTGACAAGGACCGTATGACGCTCCGCGTGCCCGTCGCCAAGGCCCGGAATTCCGGTCTGCGCAAGCTTTCCTCCCGCAAGGTTATGGAGACCGCGCTCCAGACCCTGAAGGGTCGCTCCCGGGTGAAGCGCGCGATGTGGTCGCGCCGTGCCCAGGAATACGAAGCCAAGATCAACTCCGGCGACCCGGTGTCGATCGCGGAAGTCGTCCGCGACCTGCACCGCAACGCCGACCAGCCGGATCAGTCCTACAGCGAGCGGCAGATCTATCAGGCGGCGCTCGACCGTCTGGTCCGCGAGCTGGCGGCGATCGATGGGATCGACGAGACGCAGGCCACCCAGCGCCTGCACCAGGTGTTGAAGGCGGCCTGAGCCGTCTCTCTCGAGATCGGTGGGATGGTTCTCATCCCGCCGCCGAGCTCTCTCCTCGGAGAGGCCCCCAGCGGTCCCAACCGCAAGCGACGGATGGCATCACCGCTTCCCCAAGCGGCGTCATCCGTCGGGGGTGTCCGATTTTCCCCGCTCCCTAAGCTTCCTCAAAAGACCGACGTCATCTCCGCTTCCGCACGCGCCGCCCGCGCGGCGTGGATGATCGTGTAGAGCCCGCAGAGCATGATCACGACCGCACCGCCGAGGGTGATGAAGTCCGGCAGGTCCGCGAACAGCAGGAAGCCGAAGCCGATCCCCCAGATCAGCTGGGAATACATAAAAGACGAGACCAGCGCCGCCGCCGCATAGCGGAAGGCGAGGATCAGCAGCAGGTTGCCCAAGCCGGAACAGGCGCCGGTCGCGGCCATCAGCCCGAAATCGAGCACTGCCGGCGCGCGCCATTGGCCGAGCGTGAAGGGCAGGCTGATCAGGAACAGCATCACGAAATAGACCAACAGCAGCGCGCCGCTCGATTCCGTCTTGGCGATCCGCCGCAGCATCAGCATCGAGAGCGCGAACAGCGCGCCGGAGGCGAGCATGGCGAGCTGGCCGGTACCGACCACGCCGAAATCCGGCCGCAGGATCATGAGCACCGCTGCAAAGCCGATGATGACCGCCGCCCATTGCCGCCGGTCCACGGCCTCGCGGAGCAGCGGTGCCGAGAGTGCCGTCACCGCGAGCGGCGTCATGAAGGCGATGGTGTAGGCATCGGCCAGCGGGATCATGGAGAAGGAGACGAAGGCAAGGACCAGGCTCCCAGCGCCGAGCGCGCAACGCAGGGTCACGATGCCCGGCCGGCGCGGCTTCAGGCTGCCGACCCCCTCCCAAAGCGCCAGCACCGGCAGCGCGGTGATCAGCGCGAAGACCGCATCCACCGTTGCCACCTGGAACACCGAGTAGCCGCGGGTCGAAAGCAGCTTGGTGACGGCATCGGCCGTCGCCAGCACGGCGAAGGCGAGAAAAGCAAGACCGGTACCGAGAACCGTCCGGTCCTTCCGGACAGAAGCGCTGCGCATCCCCTCCGAACCCTTCAACCTTTAAGCCCCGAGTCGTTCCGCATATAGCCGAAGGGCGTCCTGCGGTCAGTGCAGAAATGCCGGTCAAGCTGATAGACTGCGGTGCGCGCGATTCGCTGGAGACCGCGCGGGAGCGAGACGGAGCGATGCAGGACCCTGCCCAGGAACCGGAGAAGTTCGCGGTGTTGCGCCGCGCGCGCCGCATCTGGGCGGTCTCTCCGGTGCATGGCGACATGGCGCGGCTCCGCGCGCTCCACGCCTATATCGAGCCCCTGTTCGAGGACGGCGACCGCATCGTCTATCTCGGCGGCTATCTCGGGCGCGGGCACGAAGTTGCTGGCACGGTCGATGAACTGATCTCGTTTCGCCGCCACATTCTCGCCCGGCCGCGCATCTTCGCCTATGACATCGTCTACCTGCGCGGTCAGCAGGAGGAGATGTGGTCGAAGCTGCTGCAGCTCCAGTTCGCGCCTAACCCGAAAGAGGTGCTGCCCTGGATGCTGCAGCAGGGTGTGGGTGCCACCATCACCGCCTATGGCGGCGATCCGGCGCAAGGCATCATCCATTGCCGCGAAGGCGCCATGGCGATCACGCGCTGGACCAACAGCCTGCGCGCCGCGATGCAGGCCAAGCCCGGCCACGCCGCGCTGATGTCCAAGACCCGCCGCGCGGCTTATACCGACGATCAGGGGCTGCTCTTCGTCCATGCCGGATTGGATCCCGAACGGCCGCTATCGGCGCAGGGCGACAGCCTCTGGTGGGGCAGCCCCGGCTTCGCGGCGCTCAACCATCCCTACGGTGAGTTCCTGCGCGTGGTGCGGGGTTATGACCATGCCCATCAGGGGCCGAGCGCCGGCCCTTTCACGCTCACGATCGACGGCGGCTGCGGCTACGGCGGCAAGGCGCTGGCGGCACTGCTCGATCCTAGGGGAGAGCTCTTGAATCTCGTGGAGGCGTGAGGCTCCCGGCTTCGGCCGCATCGCCGTCCAGGCGATAGACTTCCATCGGCTCTGCGCGCTCGACCACGTCGTGCCTGCCGAGCGGCTGCTGCGGGATTTCGACCGGCAGGCGGCCGGCGACCTTCTCGCTGGCGACGATGATCACCTCGGAATGCCCGTCGTCGATCTCTTTGGCGAACTGCTCCAGCCGCTGCGCCACGTTCACGGTCTCGCCGACCAGCGTGTAATTGATCCGCCCGGTCGCCCCGATATTGCCCGCGAGCGCCGTGCCGGTGTGCAATCCGATCCGCACGCGGATCGGGTTCAGGCCCTTGCGCTTGCGCCGCATGTTGTCGTGCTTCAGGCGCCGGCCGATGGCGACGGCCGCGCGCGCGGCGCGTTCCGCATGGTCGCCCTGTGCCGTGGGCGCGCCCCAGAAGGCCATCACCGAATCGCCGATATACTTGTCGATCGTGCCGCCTTCGGCCTCGATCGCCTCGCCCAGGATCTCGAAATGCCGGTTGAGGAAACGCGCCAGCGCCGGCGGCCGCAGCCGATGCCCGATCGCAGTGAAGCCGATGATGTCGGTGAACAGCACCGTCACCTCGCGCTCCTTCGCGGTGAAGGATTCCGCGCTGCCGGGCTCCATCAGCGCCGGGACCAGCGTGCGCGGCACATACGTCGAGAGCCAGGTGAGGCCCGAGCGCATGCCGTTATAGGCTTCGGCGACGGTGTCGAACTCCCGGAGCCAGCTGCCCTTCATCGGCTGGGTCTTGTCGAACTCGAGCGCGGTCAGGTTCCGGATCGCGGCGGCGAAGTTGTGAATGGGCCGGCTGATCGAGCGCCCGAGATAGAGCGCGCCGATCACCGCTACGGCGGCGACGCCGAGCGAGATCCAGAGTGCCGTCTGCAGGTTCTCGAACTGCGCCCCGATCTCCGACCCGCGGATCGAGAGCACGGCGATCCAGGGCTTGGTGCCGACCACATCGACTGCGCGCGAGAGAAAGATCCAGTCCGTGTCATCGACCTCACGGGCCTGGACCGAGAAGTCGAGCTGGACGTCGGGGTGGATCTCCGGCTGGTCGCGGTGCATCGGATCGAAGGCGCGCAACACCGGATCCGCCACGTCCGCCATCTTCGGCAGCGGTTTCTCGTCGCTGCCCTGGAAGGTCCCGTTGGCCAGCAGCGGATGCACGATCAGCGATGTGTCGTCGAGCAGCACGAAGGCATCCACGCCGGGCTCGCGCGTCCGGTTGAGCACCCGCCGCGCGAAATCCGGCACCGAGATCAGGGTGGCGAGGACGCCGATCACCTCGCCGTTGCGCCGCAACGGGGCCAGCAGCGGCAATCCGGTGACATGGAGGTCCGGCCAATAGAGTGGTGTGCCCCAATCCGGCTGCTGCAAGGTTGCACCGTTGCGGTACATGAGGCGAAACAGCGGCTCTTCCAGGGACGAGCGGGCGAGGGTCGCAAAGGGCATGCCGTTGGCATTGCGGGCTGCCGCCATGGTGAAGAGATCGGAACGGATGAAGGCGACGCCGATCACCTGGGGCGAAGCGGCCAGCGAGCCCAGGAGCAGATCCTGGATCCGCCGCTCGTCCGTGACCGCGATCCGGTCGGAGAGGAGGTAGGCGGAGAGGAAGCGCGAGGAGTATTCGGCCGGTTGCAGCTCCGCCTTCACCGCGGCGGCGAGGGCGGCCGTCCGGGTATCGCCCATCTCCGCCACGAGGTCGGTCGTGCTGCGCAATGCGCTGGAATAAAGCCGCGCCGCGACCAGGGTCGTTGTCAGCACGACCAGCCCCGCGAAGGCGAGCGCCAGGACCAGCCAGATGGGCGCCCGGATCCGCTTCATCGGTGGCCGGCCCTAGGGTTCGGCCGAGGCGAGCTCCTTAACGCCCGGGTCGGCCGGCAGGGCAGAGACCTGCGGGTTCCCGTTGACGATGATCTTGACCTTCTGCCCGGCCTGGAGCTGGGCATTGGCGCCAAGGTGGTTGATGACGCGGAACCAGTCGGCCGGCGCCTCATCGACCTGCATCTGCTGGGCGAGCGAAGCGACGGTGTCGCCGGACTTGACGGTGACGACGCGGATCCGCTTCGGCGCATAGCCAGAGGCATCCTGCGCGCTGATCTCGCGGAAGCTCTGCGCCGAGGCGAGGAACCGCTGGTCCATGGCGTTGAAATTGTCGGGTGGCGTCGCATAGAGGAATCGATAGACCGTTTTGGCGCTCTGGCGAATCGCGACCATGCGGATCGCGACCGGCGTCTGGTTGATGGTGCCCTTGGCGACGCCGGTGGCGGCTTCCATGCCGTTCACCTGGAAGGATTCTACGTCGGAGATCTTCGCCCCCTCTTGCCACTGCGACGAAATGTACTGGGTGAGCGTGCCGCTCGGCGGCGGCGAGGCGAGGTCGAAGATCATCGCCGCGTTGTCGCTCTTGCCGACCACGGCATCGGGCGAGTTCTGCAGCTTCATGCCCTTGGGCGCATCGAAAGCGAACTTGAGGCCGGGATGGATGAAGGTCGAGCCCTTGATGACCCCATCGCGCGGATCCGGGCCCCAGATCATGCCGTCGATCTGCTGCAGGAAACGGTCGCGGTTGACCTGGGGTTTGGCGACCGGGACATTCGCCTCGGCAATCGCACGCTGCACACGGTCGGGGGTCCTGGGATGCGACTGCTTCATGCTGTAGGCGTCGGCAGCGGCCTCATTGCCGGCGATCTTGGCCTCGAGATGGGTTTCGTTGTTCAGGCTGTCGAGGAAGGAAGCCATCGCCTGCGGGTCGTAGCTCGCCTTGGTGAGATAGCGCACGCCGAGCGAATCCGCTTCGAACTCTTGGCTCTGCGAATATTTGCCGAGATAGTTCTCCGCTCCTTCCTGGGCGAGACCGCCCAGCAATTGACCGCCCGTGTCCCCGCCCAGCAGCTGGCCGAGCAGCATGGCGCCGAGCACGCCGAACTGCGCTCCCTGCTGCTGGCCGGCGCGCGCCGCGGTGTGGCGGGCGTTGACATGTCCCGCCTCGTGGCCGAGCACGCCGGCGATCTCGGCCTCGTTGTTGGCGAGCGTGAGAAGGCCGCGGGTGATGT
>Ga0209257_1003695_pt1 | contig 12730 bp, 13 predicted proteins | sample AraplaCvi_mCL_r2_FD_184277 | JGI IMG/M metagenome (GOLD analysis project Ga0209257, IMG submission 184277) | Arabidopsis root microbial communities from North Carolina, USA - plate scrape MF_Cvi_mCL_r2 (SPAdes) (version 2) | ecosystem: Host-associated > Plants > Roots > Endosphere | place: USA...
TGGCCAAGCGTCAGGCCGCCTACAAGAAGGCGACCGAGGTGATGTGCGACGAGGCGCCGGCCCTCTTCCTCTACACCCAGCCCGCCACCTACGGCCTGTCCAAGCGTATCACCTGGACCGCCCGCGGCGACGACTGGGTCCGCGCCTTCGACATGAAGCCCGCGGCCAACTGAGCGGCAATACGCCAAATGTCGCCGTCCCGCTTCAGCCGAAGCGGGATGGTCTTCGGTTGTCCCATGATATCAGCAGGATAGGATACCCCCATGCCGACAGTGACCCTCAACAACGCCACCTTCGTCTACGACGACATCGGCAATCCCGACGCCGAGACCATCATCGCGCTGCATGGCGGGCGCGGCATCGGCGACCGCCATGGCGAGTTCAACGCCTACAAGGTCCTGTCGGACCGGTATCGGGTGATCGCCTACGACCAGCGCGGCTGCGGCGAGACCAGCCTGACGCCCCCCTACACGTTCGAGCAGCTGGCGGACGACGTCGAAGCCTTTCGCTTGAACCTGTGCGGCGGCCGCAAGATCATCCTCGAGGGCGGTTCGTTCGGCGGCATGATCGCGCTCACCTATGCCGTGAAATACGGCCACAACCTGTCGCGGCTGATCCTGCGCGGCACGGCCGCGAGCTACCACCACGAAGACGACGCGATGGTGGTGTTCAAGCAGCGCATCCACAAGGCGACCAGCGCCTCGCTCGACATGCTCGACAAGATGTTCTCCGACCGGGTCAAGGACGATACCGAGCTGCGCCTGATCTGGCTGGCGCTGCAGCCGCTCTATTTCGAAAAATTCGATCCGGATGCGGCGCTGGAACGCACCCGCACCATGCATCTGCATGCCGAGACCCACAACGCGCTGTTCAAGGAACGGCTCTACGACCTGCGCGACAAGCTGAAGGACATTCCGGTCCCGACGCTGGTCGTCTGCGGCGCCGAAGACTGGATCTGCCCGCCGAACCATTCGCGCCTGATCGCTGAAAGCATCCCCGGGGGCGAACTCCTGGAAGTCCCGAACGCCAACCACGCGGTCCATGTGGAAGCGCACGAGGTCGTCATCGCCGCGATCCGCGAATTTCTGGCGCGCACCTCGAACTGAGGCGGCGGCTGATCCGCACCTAGCCGCGGCCTCATGTGGTTCATCGGCGTTGAGGACAGAGGGTTCCGACTCGGTGCATTTGGACCTGGCGCTTACGGGGAGGGAAGGCATTAATCGTTGCGAGCTCGCATCGGTCACGCCTGAGCCTGACGTTTCGGTTGGCGGAAAGAGTTGCCTTGGATGGTCTTTCAGGACTACACACAGCCGCACGCCATCCGAGGTGGACATGCAAACTCACATGCCAGCGCAGGTCCGATGAAAGAAAAATACAGCACCCTTAGCGTCATCAAGCGGGTTCTCGCGGAAAACGCGCGAGAATATGCCGGTCGCTATTTGCTTGCTATCGCGTGTCTCGCGACGCTTTCGTTATCGACGGCATTTACGGCCTGGATCATGAAGTGGGTGGTCAACGGAGCCTTCGTTGACCGCCGTCCTGATCTCGTATGGGCAACCTGCATCGCGATTTTTCTTGCGTTCTTTCTCCGCGGCCTTGCAAACTACGGTCAAGCCGTAATTCTTTCCAGGATTAGTAACAACATCTCTGCGAGGTATCAAATCCTCGCGTATAATCATTTGATGAGCTGTTCGGTTGAGTACTTCAATCAGGTGCGCTCTGGACAAATCATATCGCGGATAAATTACAGCATTCTTGGAATTCGCAATATTATGAATATTGCTGTGACCGCCTCTGTGCGAGACGTACTTACATTTTTATCACTTATCGGGGTGATGTTTCTTCAGGAACCGTTGCTTACGCTTTCCGTTTTCGTAGGGTCTCCGCCCTTGATTTTCGGTTTGCGTTACCTTTCCAAGCGTATTCGAACCGCCACCCGGGACGCGGTGCAGACTGGCGGCCATATTTTCAGCGCCATGCAGGAAACGTTGCAAGGCATTTCCGTCGTCAAGGCCTTCACTATGGAAGGTGCCCTGGAAAAAAAGGTTGGGAACCTGATCGAGACGGCTGAGCGCCGTAATAACCGCATTGTCCGCATATCTGAGCGAACGACGCCGCTGATCGAGATATTCGCAGGCTTAGTCGTGGCGAGCATTGTCGCTTTTGCCGCATATCGCTCTATTTATCACGATGTGCCCCCCGGCGGGTTCATGTCTTTCTTGACGGCACTTCTGCTTGCCTACGATCCGGCGAAACGGCTTGCCCGTCTGCCGACTCAATTGCAGAACGCTGTAACCAGTGCAGAGATGATCTATGAACTTCTGGATATGGAGCCCCGGCAGCGGGACAAGCCGGGAGCAAAGCCGCTTGTCGTGACCAGAGGGCAGATTGAGTTCAGAAATGTCGCTTTTAGCTACGGCAACGACCCAGTCCTGCGAGATATCAGCTTTGTAGGCGAAGGCGGAAAAGCAACCGCCCTGATCGGTCCGTCGGGGGCGGGAAAATCGACTATTATTACGCTTATTCCCCGGTTTTTCGATCCCCAGGCAGGAAGTGTCTTGATCGACGGGCAGGATATTGCAGACGTGACCAAGCGGTCTCTGCGCGAACAGCTGGCCTATGTATCGCAGCAGGCCTATATGTTTGCAGGCACAATCAGAGACAATATCCGCTACGGCCGACCTGAGGCGACAGACGCTGAAGTGGAGCAGGCGGCCCGCCTGGCTTTTGCGCACGACTTCATTCTGGCGCAACCACTGGGTTATGAGACACAGGTTGGCGAGAATGGCGTGACCTTGTCGGGCGGCCAAAGGCAACGGCTTTCGATTGCCCGAGCGCTTGTACGTGATGCGCCTATCTTACTTCTGGACGAAGCCACATCGGCGCTCGATTCGGAATCGGAAGCATTCGTGCAGAAGGCGTTGGATCATGTGATGGTCGGACGTACCGTAATCGTAATCGCACACCGCCTGTCGACCATTCGAAACGCAGACAAGATCATCGTGGTGCAACACGGCCGAGTTCTCCAGGTGGGAAATCACGAGAGCCTGTCAAAGGACGAGGACGGTCTTTATGCGCGGTTGCAGAAGGTTGGCAAGGAGGCCGTGTAGTCGCAAGAAGGCCCGGCCTTTGGCCTCTGGCGCAGATCTGATCGGCTGTCGAAAACGGACATGGTTGACCTACCAGTGGAAGCTTTTGGCCGTACTTGAATGCGCAAATGATGCCCTATAAGAAACGTCCCACAGGAAAGCCGCTTCTAGCGGCACTGATAACAGCCACCGAAAGGCCGCTAAATTATGAACAAGGTGCTCGTGACGGGGGCGGACGGCTTCATCGGCTCACATCTGGTCGAGACGCTCGTCAAAGCCGGCTTTCACGTCCGCGCTCTCTGCCAGTACAACTCCTTTTCAAGTTGGGGATGGCTGGATGAATCTGAGCACATCGGCAATTTTGAAGTCATTTTAGGCGACGTCCGTGATCCCGCTCAGATGGGCGCCATCACCAAGGGCATCGATACCGTATTTCATCTCGCAGCGTTGATTGCGATACCGTATTCCTACCAGGCGCCTTCGAGTTATGTAGATACTAACGTTCAAGGCACATTGAATATGCTCCAGGCAGCCCGCGACGCGGGTGTCGGCCGTTTCGTGCAGACTTCGACGAGCGAAGTCTACGGTACCGCTAGATCTGTGCCGATTAGCGAAAGCCACCCTTTGCAGGCACAATCGCCATACTCGGCGAGCAAGATAGCTGCCGATGCGATGGCATATAGCTTCCACTCCAGCTTCGATTTGCCTGTCGTTATCGCCCGTCCGTTCAACACCTTTGGACCACGGCAGTCGGCCAGGGCCGTAATTCCGACTGTTATAACGCAGCTCTTGAGCGGGAGGTCCTCGATTAAATTGGGGGCGGTGTCGCCGACACGGGATTTCAACTACGTTCAGGATACCTGCGACGGATTCATCGCTTTGGCTCAATGCGACGCCGCGATCGGGAAGACCGTGAATATCGGGTCCGGTCGCGAGATCTCGGTTCTTGACACAGTGAATATGATCGCACGGTTGATCGGCACCGATGTCGATATCGAATGTGATGAACAAAGGCTTCGGCCCGCCAATAGCGAAGTCGAACGGTTGCTTTGCGATAATAGTCTCATCCGCAGCCTTTCGGGTTTCATGCCACGGTTTTCGCTCGAGGAGGGACTGGGCGCGACTATTGAATGGCTCCGGAACCCAAAAAATCTGAGCAAATACAAGGCTAATTCATACAATGTCTAGGCGGGCAGTTATTCTTGCGGGCGGGCAAGGGACACGGTTGAGGCCGTACACTATTGTGTTGCCGAAGCCCTTGATGCCGATCGGCGAATATCCAATTCTCGAAGTCATAGTTCGCCAGCTCATTGCCGCCGGCTTCGGCCATATTACCATGGCGGTGAACCATCAGGCGGAGATCATCAAGGCGTTTTTCCAGGATGGCGCCAAGTGGGGCGTACGCATTGATTATTCTCTGGAAGATCAACCTTTGGGCACGATGGGCGCTCTCAAGCTGATTTCGGATCTTCCCGAGAACTTTCTCGTCATGAACGGCGATATCTTAACAGATTTGGATTTCGCGGCTTTTCATGATGCCCACGTGCAAAAGGGCGATATATTCACAATCTCGGCCAAGAACCGGGAGCACCGCATCGATTACGGCGTCCTAGACACGGATGACCAGGGTATGCTCAGCGGGTTTCGGGAAAAGCCGGTGGCGACATATCGGGTGAGCATGGGTGTCTATATGCTTTCCAATCGAGCGCTCGCGCATTTCCCTCCTGCCGGCGCCTATGGCTTCGATAACCTGATGTTGGATCTTCTGGCAGCCAAGGATCCGGCCCATGTTCGGACCTTCGACGGATACTGGCTCGATATTGGTCGGCCCGACGACTACGCGCTCGCTATAGAGGAATTCGAATCGATGCGGCACAGATTTCTGAATGATTGATGCAATTGTCACCGGTGGGGGCGGGTTCATAGGCCGCAGGCTGGTCCGGAAGCTCAAAGCCTCTGGAATGGAAACCATCGCCATGGAACGTTCGCAGGATATATGCGACGCGGCCACGTGGCGTGATCTGCCTTCAGCCCCGGTGCTCTTTCATCTTGCGGGCCGGAGCTACGTTCCTGATAGCTGGACCGACACCCCGGCATTCATGCAGACAAATGTCGTCGGAACCCAAAACGCGTTGGATTGGTGCAAGCGTCACGGTTCCCGGATGATATTCGCAAGTGCCTATATCTATGGTGTTCCCGCCACCCTGCCGATCAGGGAAAGTGATCCCGTCTATCCGAATAATCCCTATGCGGTTTCCAAGAGGCTTGCCGAACAGCTTTGCGAATTCGCAGCCATTCACGAGAACATCTCCGTAACCGCGCTGAGAATATTCAATGTCTATGGCGCGGGGCAAAGACCTGAATTTTTAATCCCGATGCTGATCTCGCAGATCAGGGCGCGATCATCAATTAACGTGGCCGACCTGACGCCGCGAAGGGACTTCGTTTATATCGACGACGTCGTGGACGCATTCATAAGTGCCCTAAAGGCTCCTAAAGGGTATAACTGCCTCAATATCGGCTCCGGTATATCTCTGTCGGTGCAAGAGATCATCGATACCATCCAGAACGTTTGCGGTACAAGCCTTCCGGTAGGTTCGGCTTGCGCGGCTAGAAGGAATGAGATATCTGACGTTCGCGCTGACATAGAGCGCGCGGAGAAGCTGATCGCGTGGCGCCCGAAGTGGGATTTTTCAGCGGGCATCAAGGCTATGATAACGGAGCTTTAGATTGACGGAGCGCAACGTCCCGATCAACAAAGGCAACTATTCCATGGATACCGACGAGCGCGAAGCCGCGTTTGAAAAGTATCGTGGCGAAGGTTGGGAAACAGAATACGCAACCTATCGTAAGAGATGGGCTGATTACGCGAAGAACCAAGAGGTTTCCGAATATCCTCTGCTGGTCGATCTTGAACTGGCCTCGATCTGCAACCTGCGTTGCCCGATGTGCTACACGATCAGCGACGAGTTCAAGAAGCACGTCAATACGACGCGCATGGACTGGGATCTTTACCGCCGAATTATTGATGAAATCGGTGGGAAGGTTCCGGCGATACGTCTGTCGCTGCGCGGTGAGGCGACCCTTCACCAGCGCTTTGCGGACTGCGTCCGTTATGCGAAGGATCACGGGATCAAGGAAGTCTCAACACTTACCCATGGCTTCAAGCTGAACCGTAAGTATTTCGAGCAGATCGTCGATGCCGGCATCGACTGGATCACGATTTCCGTAGATGGAACCGGCGAAACCTACGAAAACATCCGAAAGCCCATCAAGTTCAATGATCTGCTCGATAAGATCAAAGGCATCAAGGCATACAAGGAAGAGCGTGGGCTGAATCGTCCGGTGATCAAGGTGCAGGGTATCTGGCCGGCTGTCCGAGAAAATCCTGATCTTTACTACCAGACGTTCGCTCCGTACGTCGATCTCGTCGCTTTCAATCCTTTGATTGACTATCTGGGCAACGATACCGACGTCGCCTATCTCGATAACTTCAGCTGCCCGCAACAGTATCAGCGCCTCGTCATTGGCGCCGACGGACTGGTCATGAAGTGCTCGAATGATGAAGAGAATCGGGAGGTGATCGGCGACGCGAACACGGAAACCGTATATCAGATCTGGCACGGAGAAAAAATGAATGCCGTCCGCGCTCTGCACAAAGAACCGAAGGGCTTCATGAAGAGCGAGGTCTGCCGTCGCTGCTACCTGCCGCGTCTTACGAACGACGAGACGGCCGAGATTTGCGGGCGCAAGGTCATCGTGCATAACTACGTGAACCGCAGCCAAGTTATTGGAACGTGACGTGTCGACCAAGCCGGATCGCGCCTCTTATCGAAACCGGGGCGGTCTTTTTCAAAGGGTGGTGTCCGCCTATAAGGCGGGGCGGTATTTCTCGAAATGCGGCAATGACTTTGTCTGTAAATTGACTGCTGAGTTTCGACTAGTCGACCACGCGATCCTTGAAGTCGGCGATAGTGTTACCATTCAGGATTACTCCTTTTTCCAGCTGACGATGCCGCATCCCAAGGTAGTCATCGGCAATAATACAGTTATTGGACGCAGAAATATAATAACTGCCAAGAATCGCATCGAGATCGGCAGTAATGTACTGATTGGATCGGACGTGCAGATCATCGATCACAGCCATGGGATCGCCCGCGACCGCCCTATCCGCGAACAACAGGCGGAGATCGGGGAAATCGTGATCGAAGACGACGTATGGATCGGCGTGGGTGCAAAGATCCTCATGAACACTCATATCCGCAAGGGTGCCGTCATAGGTGCGAACGCCGTGGTGCGGGGCGAGATTCCAGAATATGCGATAGCGGTAGGGGTTCCTGCCAAGATTGTTAAATACAGAGAGTAGCCGATGTTCCGCAACTACCGGGCAGACCGAGCCTACATCATTGCCGAAATTGGCGGCAACTTTACAACTTTTGAACAGGCCGTGCGCCTGATCAACGAGGCAAAAGCTGCGGGCGTCGATGCCGTGAAGCTCCAGACCTACAAAGCCAATACCCTGTCTACCCGAAGCGCCATGTTCGATATGGAAAATACCGGCGTTACGTCGCAGTTCGAGTTGTTCCGGCGGTACGAGGTCGACGAAAGCCTTCACGGCGACGTATTCAAGTATGCTGAGGATCAGGGGCTGGACTGGTTCTCTTCTCCGTCTCATCAATCCGACGTAGATCTCCTTCAGCGATGCGGCGTCGGAGCACACAAAGTTGGTTCGGACGACGCGGTGAACCTGCCCCTACTGCGCTATCTTGCCAAAACCGGGAAACCGATCATCCTCTCGACCGGCATGTGCACGCTGGAGGAAGTTCGAGAATCCGTCGCGGCAATCGAGGCGGAAAATGGGGGCAAGCTCATTCTGCTGCATGCCATCACGAGCTATCCGACCCATCCGGAGAACGTCAATCTCGCTGCTATGCAGACGCTGATGCGCGAATTTCCGAACCTTGATGTCGGCTACTCCGACCATACTCTGACACCGGTGGCGTGCTTGTCTGCGGTCGCCATGGGCGCTCGTGTGATTGAACGTCATTTCACCTACGATAAAAACGCTGACGGCCCTGACCACATGCTTTCGGCCGATCCGGACGAGATGAAATGGCTGGTCGATGCCATCCGGTCGTTCGAAGTCATGCGCGGCTCCGGTATCAAAGAGCCTGCGGCGAGCGAAACGGTGACTCGCGTCAACAACAGGAAGAGCATCGTGCTGGAGCGCGACATCAAGGCTGGACAGGTGCTGTCGGCGGCGGACATCGCCGTGAAGCGGCCAGGTACCGGCATCTATCCGAAACATTTCGAAGATGTGATCGGCCGGAAGGCCGCCTTTGATCTCAAGGCTGACGCCATCCTGCAATGGAGTGATCTGGCGTGACGCTGGGGATTATCATCCAGGCGCGCATGGGATCCACCCGACTCCCGGGGAAGGTCTTGAGGCAGGTTGGGGACAGGCCTCTGCTTTCGCATGTCGTCGGACGGTTGGCGCTTTTGCGCCATGATGCAAAAGTGGTCGTGGCGACGTCGACGGCGTCTGAAAATGAGGCGATTGCGGCCTGGTGTGACGAAAACACCATGAATATATTTCGTGGCGACGAACTTGACGTTCTTGATCGCTACTACCGCTGTGCGGCGGCCTCTGGTTTCGACAACGTAGTTCGCTTGACGGCTGACAATCCTTTTACGGATATTGAAGAATTGGATCGGCTGATCGATTTCCATTACGACGGCGATTATGATTACAGCCATGCGTTCGGCCAACTTCCCATCGGGGTAGGCGCCGAGATTTTCACTTTCGGAGGCCTTGAGCAAAGTCATCGGGACGGCCATCTGCCGCATCATCGTGAGCACGTGAACGAATATTTCACCGATCATCCCGAACTTTTCAAGATTGGGGAATTGCCAATACCCGAGGCAAAGAAAGCACCGAATCTTCGTCTCACTGTCGATACCCCGGAGGATTGGCAACTGGCCAACAGATTGATCGATCAAGCCTCGGGGATGTGGCTCGGCACTGAGGAAGCGATTCGCTTATGTTCGTCTTCTGTATAGAGAGCTCGCATCAGCGGGGCCTTGGCCATCTCTATCGCTCCCTCACACTTGCTGATGAACTGAAAGGAAGGGGCGAAGCGGTCTGTTTTGCGGCCAATCGCCACCAGGCCTCACACGATATTATTTTGGCGCGGGGTTTCGACGTTCATGGCTATGAATTGTCCGATGAAGCCGGAAGTTGGGAGCCAACGCTTGTCGAAGGGATCGGTTCGGCCAAGGTGTGGATCGATGATCGCCTGAATACGCAAGCCGCCCATGCGGAGGCGGTGCTGGCTGCCGGGTTGAGGTTGGTTACCTTCGACGACAGGGGGGACGGGGCGGCACTTGCGGATCTCAACATTGCGGCGCTGGTGTTCGAGGATATAGACGGTCTGGGCGGCCGGAATGTCTATAGCGGGGTCGAGTTTATGATCCTCAATCCAGAAATCGGTGTCCACAGGCGGCAACGGGACGGCCTGTCCTCGATTTTGGTGACGATGGGCGGCGCGGACACCTACGGTGTCACGATCCGGGTGGCTGAATGGCTGCGTGATCATTCTCTACACGCTACGATCGTCACAGGACCGGCGTTCCAACACGTTCGAGAACTGAAGGCAGTTCTCGCTGATGCGGCTGGGGCCAACCTCATCCACCTGGGATCGGTGCCATCGCTTGCCAAGGAAATGGGTCGCCACGACCTCGCCATAACCGGAGGTGGTGTAACTCCTTTTGAGGCCTTGGCGGGTGGTCTTCCCTGCATCGTAATCGCCAATGAAGAGTTCGAGATACCCGTCGGCAAAGCATTGGAGAAGCTCGGCGGTGCAAGGTTTGCTGGGCATCATAGGGAGTTTGATCTGAGCTCGGTATTCGAAGATCTGCCAATAGGATCGATGAGCCGCTCAGCTTTGAAGAGCGTTGATCTGGATGGGGCGCGTCGCGTTGCCGACCTGATCGGAGGACTGAAGTTGTGAGCCGGACAGTTGTCATCCATCAGCCGGACTTCGCGCCCTATCTCGGATTTTTCCAGCGGTTTTTACATGCCGACCTCTATGTCGTGCTCGATCACGTGCAGTTTGTGAACGGCACCAGCAGAAGCTGGACGCATCGTGACAAGATCAAGACGGCCGAAGGAGAGCGATGGCTGACGATTGGGATTCGAAAGCCCAAGCTCGGTACGCCAATCAACGAAGTTGAAATGATGCCAGGGACGGAGTGGATTGAGAGGAACTTGTCTCTGCTCCATGAAAACTATCGAAAAAGCCACGGCTGGAACGAGGTTTTTCCTGTGGTAGAGGGCCTATATTCTGCGCAGTTCGATCTTCTTGTCGATTTCAACCTCCATTTCCTGAAAGGGGTTATGGAGATGCTCGATGTGCAGATTCCGATGGTTCGTTCCAGCCTGCTGCAGCCCAGCGGCAGCAGGAACGAGCTGTTGATCGGCCTCCTGCAAAAGGTAGAGGCCGACCGTTATCTGTCCGGATCAGGGGCCAGAGGCTACATGCAGCCGGAACTGTTTGAAGCTGCCGGTATAGAGGTCGTCTGGCAGAAATTCGACCATCCTGTCTATCGACAACCCTTCGGAGACTTCATGCCATTCCTCAGCATTCTCGACCTGCTGCTGAATTGTGGTATTGCAGAGTCGCGCGACATACTGAGGAACTGCAAATGAATATTCTAGCGATTGGTGCCCATTTTGATGACGTAGAACTGGGCTGCGGTGGTGCGCTTGCCCGTCACGCGGCAAATGGCGATACCGTTTACGTCTATGTGGCTACTGTATCGGGATTTTCCAATCAGTACGATCAATCAGTCCGCAGCAGCCAAGTCGCTCGGGCGGAAGCCGATGCGGCAATGGAAATCCTTGGCGTCGAAAAGATGTATTGCGGTGATTTCAAGACGCTTGAGATAGAATTTGTCGACAAACTTAACATCGAGATCCTTAAACTTGTCCAAAACTTGAATATCGACTTGGTTTATACTCACTGGGCGGGGGATATCCATCACGACCACCAGGCTCTCTCCCGAGCGTCGCTTCATAGCTGCCGCCATGTTCCCCGACTCTTGATGTATCGCAGCAATTGGTACCATTCCACTATCGACTTCCGCGGCAATTTTTACGTCGATATCACTCCCTACTGGGCGCAAAAGGAGCGCGCGATCCTCGCCCACGAGTCCGAGATGGAGCGCACCGGGCGCAAATGGGTGAGTTTCTTCCGCAATGAAGCCGAGAACGCCGGGCAGCGTATAGGGGTTCAGTACGCCGAGGTGTTCGAGGTGGTTAAATGGCTTCAGTCGTAAAAAATATTGGTTCTGTTCTTTCGCTATTCGTGCCGCGGGGTGTTCAGGTTCTTAGGCAATGGCGCAAAAGCCGCTCAGCTACCTCGGCAGAAATAAGAGCCCTTCTCAAAGCAAACCAAGACCTTGCCAATAGGCATAAAGGCGAGCGTTGTTTTATCCTCGGTAACGGTCCGAGTGCGAAGAAGCTTGACCTCTCCAAGCTGAAGGGTGAGACGGTATTCAGTGTCTCAAACGGCTATCTGTTTCCCGGATATGCGGACTTCTCTCCCCGATATCATTGTGTGCCGCAGATTACCTATGGATTGATGACCGAAGAGGATACCGTTCGCTGGTTCAAGGAGATGCACGAAGGTTTGGGCGATGCCGAGCTATTCTTAAGCTCGAATGAGGCAGGCCTCGTGCGTGATCGGCAGCTGTTCCCCGGGCGTAAGGTGCGGTACCTGAACCTGGGGGGGGGCTTTGATCATTGGCCCGGGCAAGGTCTTGTTGATATTTCGAAAATGGTCCCTGCCGTCTATTCGGTACCGGTGATGGTATTGATGATCGCTATGTATATGGGCTTTAAGGACATTATTTTGCTTGGTGTCGATCATGACCAGTTTCTGACCTCCAAGTATGATTACGCGTTCGAACTCAAGGCCCAAAAAGGCAAGGACATCACGCTCAACCCCGATGGGAGTTCAAGTCTCAGCAGATATGAAGAATTCCGGTCTCTTTTTCGATTGTGGCACCAATATAGAAACTTAGCCTTGCTCGCCCGTGCCAATGGCATTGAGATCTTTAACTCGACGCCTGGCGGAGAGCTGGACGAGTTTCCCCGCAAAAATTTTGATGAATGGTTTTCGGCGAAATAGAAAAAGGCATAACTGGCCTGAGCCGGCCACGGCCGGCATTCAAGGTGTCGTTTCGGATATAAGTGGCTGACCGGTGTCATTGCGGGCCAGCCGATTACGACATCGACGGCCAGCCTTGTCGGCAACCTTGCGCCGTCCCGGGGGAACGGGGCAAACCTTTGACTCCCGGTTCATCCAACCCCTTTTGCCGCCCCGGGGCAAACAGAAGGCCGCGGCCGGCCCCAGGGGCTCGGCCGCTTGCGATCTCGTGAGGCGCCTAGACGGCGCCGCGGGTTTCCACGTAGATGGCGTAGACCGAGTGGCTGCTCGCCATGTAGAGGCGGTTCTTCTTCGGGCCGCCGAAGACGAGGTTGGGGCAGCGCTCCGGTAGCTTGATGAAGCCGATGGCCTTGCCGGCCGGGTTGAATACCTTGACGCCGTTCAGGTCCTCGGGCCTTGCCCCTGCCGCGC
>Ga0209257_1003701_pt1 | contig 12719 bp, 11 predicted proteins | sample AraplaCvi_mCL_r2_FD_184277 | JGI IMG/M metagenome (GOLD analysis project Ga0209257, IMG submission 184277) | Arabidopsis root microbial communities from North Carolina, USA - plate scrape MF_Cvi_mCL_r2 (SPAdes) (version 2) | ecosystem: Host-associated > Plants > Roots > Endosphere | place: USA...
ATCTTGAACCGTCAACACTTCGTTTTCGGTTCGTTCCGGCGGAGTGAAGTGAATCTCTCCAACCGGGTCGGCCATTCTAACTGGCCGTGATCAAACCGTCAACACCGCGCTTTTCAGCTCGTCCCCGGCAGCGAAGCAATCCGCCGTCGGGAGCAGGAAATTATGCGAGGCCTTCACAACTTCGTCAACTTCTTTTTCGAAGAAATTTTCGAAGCGTCCTGCCTTGCAACATTCCCTCATCTTGCCCTGGTTCAACTTCGAACCAGGCCGCCGGTGAAGCGGCCGCGCAGTCTAGGGGAAGGTTCCGGGAAAGGAAAGCCTTTTCTTCGTGTGCCTCAGCTTCTGCAGCAGGGACTGCCCAGGGCAGCCCCGGCTGCATCGATGCGTCAATGCTCGCGCGGTGGCGCGGGCATGCGCTCGGTGCCGGCGCTGCGGTCCTGCTCGCGCAGTTCGAACCACATGCCGTTGAGGATGGCGAAGAACGCCGCCAGGCTGACGCCGAGGATCCAGGAGAAGTACCACATGGTGCGCATCCCTCTCGATTAGTACGCGTTGGGGTTCTGGCCGACGTCGCCATCGCCGACCTTGCCGCGCAGCACGCGGTACACCCAGGCCGTGTAGGCCAGGACGATCGGCAGGAACAGCGCGGTGGCCAGGAGCATGATGAACAGTGTCAGCTGGCTGGAAGAGGCATCGAAGGCGGTCAGGCTGGCGTCGGGCTGCGTCGAGGACGGCAGCAGGAAGGGGAACACCGCAAAGCCTTCGGTGAGGATGATGCCGGCCACGGCCGCCGACGAGGCCAGGAACGCCATCCCCGCCCTGCCCGCCTTGAATGCCGCTGCGCTGGCCAGGGCACCGGCGATGCCCAGCAAGGGGAAGAGCCAGGTCCACGGATGCAGGCTGTAGTTGGCCAGCCACAGGCCGGCGCCCTGCTGCACCGACTTGATCAACGGGTTGGAAGGTCCATTGGGATCCAGGCCGCCGTGCACGGCAAAGCCCGACACACCCTTGGCCAGCCAGATCCCCGCCAGGGCGAACAACACGGCCGTGGCGATGGCCGCGATGGCGCCGTAGCGGCGTGCGCGCGCAGCGACGGGTCCATCGACCTTCATCGCCAGCATGCCGGCGCCATGCATGGCCAGCATCGCCACGCTCACCAGGCCGCACAGCACCGGGAAGGGCATCAGCAGTTGCAGGAGATTGCCGGTGTAGATCGGACGCAGGCTGTCGTCGAAGTGGAAGGGCGCCCCGACCAGCACGTTGCCCATGGCCACGCCGAACACCAACGCCGGCACCGCGCCGCCGACAAACAATGCCCAGTCCCAGCTCGCGCGCCAGGTGGGGTGCTGGATCTTGCTGCGGAACTTGAAGCCCACCGGTCGCAGGATCAGCGCGATCAGGATCAGGAACATCGCCAGGTAGAAGCCGGAGAAGCTGACCGCGTACAGCGGAGGAAAGGCGGCGAAGATGGCGCCACCGCCCAGGATCAACCAAACCTGGTTGCCTTCCCACACCGGGCCGATGACGTTGAGCACCAGGCGGCGCTCAGCATCGGTGCGGGCCACGGCCGGCAGCAGCGTGGCCACGCCCAGATCGAAGCCATCCATGATGGCAAAGCCGATCAGCAGCACGCCCAGCAGCAGCCACCAGACCATGCGCAGGGTTTCGTAATCGAGCGGAATACTTGTCATGTCAGCGTCCTCAGACGGCCTTGCCGGCGAGCGGCACACCGGATTGATGGGGTTGATGGCCACCGGCCAGCTCGGTAGGCCCCTTGAGGATCACCTTGCGCAGCAGGTAGACATCGATCACCGCCAGCGTGCTGTAGATGACCACGAAGCCGATCAGGCTCAGCACCACCTCGTAGAGCTTCAGGCCGGAGGCGGCGAAGAAGGTCGGCAGCACGCCGTCGATGATCCAGGGCTGGCGGCCGTATTCGGCGATGATCCAGCCCGCCTCGATGGCCACCCAGGGCAGCGCCAGACTGAAGAAGGCCAGCCGCAGGAACCAGCGACGCCGGTCCAGGGTGTGCGTGGTGGCGTACCAGAACGCCAGGGCGAAGAAGACGATGAAGTAGAAGCCCAGGCCGGCCATGGCGCGGAAGAGCCAGAACAGCGGTGCGACCCGCGGCACGGTATCCAGCGCGGCCTTGGCGATCTCCGCGTCGGTGGCGTTGCCGATGTCCTGGCGATAGCGCTTGAGCAGCAAGCCGTAGCCCATGTCGCCCCAATATGCCTGGAAGGTCTGGCGCGCCGCCTCGTCGCTACGATCCGCGCGCAGGTCCTGCAACGCGGCGAAGGCGATCTGGCCGTTGCGGATGCGCCCCTCGGCCCGCTGCACCAGCTCCTTGATGCCCGGCATCTGCGTATCGAGCGAGCGCGTGCCGATCAGGCCCATCACCCAGGGGATATGCACGGCGTAGTCGTTGCGCTGACGCGCCTGGTCGGGAAGGGCGAAAGGCGTGAAGCCCGCCGGCGCCGGCTCGGTCTCCCACATGGCTTCGATGACGGCCAGCTTCATCTTCTGGTTCTCGCCGGCCACGTAGCCGCTTTCATCGCCCAGCACCACCACGCTCAGCGAGGCGGCCAGGCCGAAGCTGGCGGCCACGGCCATCGAGCGCTTGGCGAAGTGCACATGGCGTCCGCGCAGCAGGTACCACGCACTGATGGCCATGACGAACATCGCACCGCAGACATAGCCGGCACTGACGGTGTGCACGAACTTGGCCTGCGCGACCGGGTTGAAGAGCACGGCGGCGAAATCGCTGATCTCCATGCGCATCGTGTCGGGGTTGAAGGTGGCCCCGACCGGGTACTGCATCCACCCGTTGGCGATGAGGATCCACAGCGCGGAGAAGTTGGAGCCCAGCGCGACCAGCCAGGTGACCACCAGATGCTGCACCTTGGACAGCTTGTCCCAGCCGAAGAAGAACAGGCCGATGAAGGTCGCCTCCAGGAAGAAGGCCATCAGGCCCTCGATGGCCAGCGGCGCGCCGAAGATGTCGCCGACGTAGTGGCTGTAGTAGGACCAGTTCATGCCGAACTGGAACTCCATGACGATGCCGGTCGCCACGCCCATGGCGAAGTTGATGCCGAACAGCGTGCCCCAGAACAGGGTCATGCGCCGCCAGATGTCGCGGCCGGTCATCACGTAGACGCTTTCCATGATGGCCACCAGGAAGGACAACCCCAGCGTCAGGGGCACGAAGAGAAAGTGGTAAAGCGCGGTCAGCGCGAACTGCAGACGGGATAGCTCGACAACGGTCATGTCTGGCATGACGTCACTCCTTGGCGGACCGGAGGCACTGGAACGGCATGAAGCGCCTGATCCGGGCGCGGCGCTTCCCCGGAGCGCAAGGTAGGCAATGGCATGCGCCGCGGCATTGATCCGGATCAACGCCGTGCCGCCAGTGCCGGCGCAGGCACGGTCCGGGCCTTGATCACGATCAATGGCGACCTGGCCGCGCGGCGCTAGCCTGAGGATCAGGAGACCGCCCATGCCCATGCGCACCGCACCCGCCAGTCCCGCACCACCGGCCGCGGCCACCCCGGCCCGGCGCCTGCGCGCGCTCGAGCGGCGCGCCGGCAGGCCGTTGCGGCTGTCCAGCCTGTGCACGGTGCTGGCCGGCTGGCTGCTGGTGCCGCAGGCCGCGGCCATCGCCTGGTGCGTGCAGCGGGTGCTGGTCGAAGACGCGGCGCCGGCGCAACTGGGGCCAGGGCTGGTGACGCTGTTGGGCGCCGCCTTGCTGCGCGCCGGCTTGCAATGGCTGGGCCGGCGACAGGCCGATGCGGCGGTGGAGACGCTCAAGCATCAACTGCGGGAGGAGCTGCTGCAGGCGCTTGCCGCGCGCGGGCCGCGCTGGATCCGCCAGCAGCGCAGTGGCGCGCTGGCCGAGCTGCCGGGCACACATGTCGATGCCTTGGATGGCTACATCACCGGATTCGTGCCGGTGCGCACGGAGATCCTGGGCGTGCCGCTGGTGCTGCTGGCGGCGGTCTTCTACGTGGATGCGGTCGTGGGTGCCCTGCTGCTGTGCACGCTGCCGCTGATTCCGCTGTTCATGATGCTGGTCGGCTGGGGCGCGGAGGCCGCCAGCCGGCAGCAGCTGCAGGCGATGACGCGGATGGGCGCGCATTTTGCCGATCGGCTGCGAGCACTGGGGCTGATCCGCCTGTACGGCCGGGGCGAAGCGGAGCAACGTGGCGTGCGGGATGCGGCCGATGCGCTGCGCCAACGCAGCCTGAAAGTGCTGCGGATCGCCTTCCTGTCTTCGACCACGCTTGAGTTCTTCGCTTCGGTCGGCGTGGCGATGGTGGCGCTCTACCTGGGCCTGACCCATCTGGGGATGCTGCATCTGCGGGCCACGCCGCTGACGCTGGCCGCCAGTGTGTTCTGCCTGCTGCTGGCGCCGGAGTGCTACCTGCCGCTGCGACGCCTGGCGGCCCATTACCACGACCGCGCCAGCGCGCTGGCGGCCATGGAGGCGTTGTGCAGCGTCCTCGAAGCCGACGCCAGCCCCAGCGCGACGACGACGCGCACATCGGCGCAGGCGCCGGCCATCGTGATCGCCCGCGGGCTGCAGCTGGGTCACGGCGCGCAAGCCCCCGCGGTGTTGCGCGGCCTGGACTTGCGGCTCGCACCGGGACAACACCTGGCCCTGGCCGGCCCCAGCGGCTGCGGCAAGAGCACGCTGCTGGAAGCCCTGGCCGGCTGGCTGCCGGCCCAGGCAGGCGAGCTGCGCATCCCCGATGCCTGGCGCATCGGCTACGCGCCCCAGCGCCCGTACCTGTTCGCCGGCAGCATCGCCGACAACCTTCGCCTGGCCCGGCCAGGGGCCAGCGATGCCGAACTGCACGCCGCCGCCGAGGCCGCGCAGGTCATGCGCTTTGCCCGCGCCCTGCCGCAGCGGCTGGACACCCGCATCGGCGAGCGCGGTTTCGGACTGTCCGGGGGCGAGGCACGGCGCATCGCCCTGGCGCGGATCTTCCTGCGCCAGCCCGAGCTGCTGCTGCTCGATGAACCCACCGCCTTCCTGGATGCCGACACCGAACAAGCCCTGCTGGACGCGCTGGCCGACTTCGCCTGTGGCCGCACGCTGGTGATGGCCACCCACAGCCCGGCGGCGATGCAGATGGCCGGGCAGGTGCTGTGGTTGCCCGGTGGCCAGCTGCAACAGCGCAGGCAGGCCGCATGAGCGCGCTGCATCCCTCGCGCGAGCGCCTGCTGGCCGGTGCCCTGCGCCGCCAGCGTCGTCCGATCCTGCTGGCCTGCGCCCTGCTGACGCTGACCTTGCTGGCAGGCAGCGGCCTGCTGGCCTTGGCCGGGCATTTCCTCACCGCCGCGGCCCTGGCCGGCGCGTTGGCGATGGGCTTCAACCTGTTCGGGCCCTCGGCCGGCATCCGCGGGCTGACCTTCATCCGCATCCTCTCGCGCTACGGCGAGAAGCTGATCGGCCATGACGCCACCTTGCGCATCGCCCGCGACCTGCGCGCCGGGTTCTTCGCGCGCCTGCTGCCGCAGGCCCCGCTGGGGTTGGGCGGCCACCGCGTCGGCGACCTGCTGGCGCGGCTGATGGCCGACATCGAGCGCGCCGATGGCCTGCTGGTCCGCGCCGCCGGCCCGATGGTCGGGCTTGCGGCGCTGGCAGCGACGGCGGTGGCCTGCAGCACGTGGGTGCTGCCGGCCGCGGGTGGGCTGCTGGCGCTGGCGATCGCGCTGCTGGGGATCGCGGTGCCGCTGGCGGTGGGCTGGAACACGCGCCAGGCCGAGGCGCGTCGTGCGCAGGCGCGCGCCGACCTGCACGCAGCCGTGCTCGAAGGCCTGGAAGGCGCGGCCGACCTGGCCGCGCTGCAGGCCACGGCGCCGTGGGTCGCGCGCACGCTGGCGCACAGTGGGCAGCTGCGCGAGGCCGAAGGCGCGCGCCGGCGGCGATTGGCGCTGGGCACGGCGCTGCATGCGCTGGTCGCGGCCTTCACCCTGCCGGCGATGCTGTGGCTGGTGCTGGATGCCACTTCGCGTCACGCGCTGTCCGCACCGATGGCGGCAGGCCTGTTCTTCCTGACCATGGCGGTGCTGGAAGCGATGGCCGGCGTCGGGCTGGCCTGGCAGCACGGCGCGGCAGCGCTGGAAGCCGAGCGCCGGCTGGAACGCGTGGCGGCCCAGCCCACCGGCCTGGCCGATCCTGCGCAGCCGCGTGCTCCAGCGTCTGGCGCGCAGTCCCTGATGCTCTCAGGCGTGTGGTTCCAGTGGCCCGGCCAGCCGCGGGTACTGCTGCGTGGGCTGGACCTGGTGATCGCCCCCGGGCAGCGCATCGCCCTGCGCGGCGACAGCGGGGCGGGCAAGAGTTCGCTGATGGCGCTGCTGCTGCGCCTGGCCGACCCCACCGCCGGGCAGCTGCGCTACGGCGGCGTGGCGCTGCGCCAGTTCTCACAGGCCGCCTGGCACCAGCAGATCGCCTGGCTGCCTCAGGATGCGCAGGTGCTGGCCGGCAGCGTGCGCGAAAACCTGCTGCTGGGCGCGCCCGATGCCAGCGATGCGCAGCTGTGGCATGCGCTGTCCCAGGTGCGGCTGCAGGCGCACTTCCAGCAGCACGCGGACGGACTGGATGCCTGGATCGGCGAAAGCGGCATCACCCTGTCGGCCGGGCAGTCCCGGCGACTGGCGCTGGCGCGCGCCTTGCTGCGCCAGGCCCCGCTGCTGTTGCTGGACGAGCCCACCGAAGGCCTGGATGTGGACACCGCCCATGCCCTGCTGCGCGACCTGGCCGTGGCCGCGCGCGGCCGCAGCGTGGTGATCATCACCCACGACCCCCTGCCGGCGGGCGTGGTGGATGCCAGCTACCGGCTGGTGGAAGGACAGCTGCTGCGCGAGTGCTGAAGCGTGTGGCGGGCCAGGAGCCGCTGAGCGCGCGTGCCTTGCTTCAAGCGGCCGCTTCGGCCAGCGCCTCGAGCCGCTTCAGATCCAGCAGCTGCACGGTGTGCGGGTCATCGGTGGCGATCAGGCCTTGGCCACGCAGCCGGGTAAAGCTGCGGCTGACGGTTTCCACGGTCAGGCCAAGATAGTCGGCGATATCGGTGCGGGTCATCGGCAACAGCACCAGGGCCGGGTCCTGGCCCTGGCGGCGGCGTTTGTCGGCCATTTCCAGCAGGAAGCCGGCCAGCCGCTCCAGCGGCGTCATCCGCGCCAGCGACATCAGGTTGTTGCGGGTGGCGTCCAGGTCGGCGCAGGCGCGCTGGTAAAGCTCGTGCTCCAACCCGGGGAAGCTGCCGCACAGGCCTTCCATGTCCTTGTGCGAGACCGCGCACAGGACGCTGTCGGTCACCGCTTCGATGGAATGCCGGTACTTGGGACCGACGCTGAAGCCGATGTAGTCGCCTGGCATGATGAAGCCGGCCACCAGGCGACGCCCATCGGGAAGTGTGCGGATGCGGCGCAGGGCGCCGGAGGTGACGGTAAAGACATAGCGGCGGGCATCGCCCTCGCGCGCCAGCAGCTGGCCGGCGTGCAGCTTCACGTCCCCGGCCAGGGTCTCCAGCGTGCGCGCGTGTTCTTCCGGCAGGGCGGTGCACACGGCCAGGTGGCGGACCAGGCAGGCGCTGCAACCATGGCGCAGGCCGTGAGTGCTGGCGAGCGCCTGGCGCTCGGCCGTGGAGGCTTCCTGGTGACGCGGTTGGACGCGCAGGTTCATGGCGTTCACGAAACGGACGGGCTGTGCGGATTGTACGCCCCGTTCCCGGGCGCCTCCCCGGCGGGCCCGGATCGGTTACCATATGCGCCGCCAGCAGGCGGCCGTCCGTTTCCCTTCCGGGCTCCAACGCGGGATGTTCTCCGCGAAACCCACTCCGACGCCTTCCTTCTGCTGTCCCGGCTGCGCCATCCGGCGCCCGCCGTCTTTCGTTTCTCGCAGCGCGGTTCATCGGGAACGCTTCGGGCAACACCAGCGTACGAGTCCACCGATCCGGCGGGCGGCCCATGGCCGTTGGCCGCCGGTGGCTTTGGCGCTTTCACCGGAGTTTATTCATGTCGTTCGAATCCCTGGGCCTGTCCGCCCCGATCCTGCGTGCCCTGTCCGAGCAGGGTTATGACACCCCCACCCCGATCCAGCAGCAGGCCATTCCACTGGTGCTGGAAGGCCACGACCTGCTGGCTGGCGCCCAGACCGGCACCGGCAAGACCGCCGCCTTCGGCCTGCCGCTGATCCAGCACCTGGCCACCTCGCCGCAGGAAGTCACCCGCGGCGGCCCGCGCAAGCCGCGCGCCCTGATCCTGACCCCCACCCGCGAGCTGGCCACCCAGGTGTTCGATAGCCTGCGCGGCTACAGCAAGTACCTGCGCGTGCCCAGCACCACCATCTACGGTGGCGTGGGCATGGGCCCGCAGATCGACGCGCTGCGCCGTGGCGTGGACCTGGTGATCGCCTGCCCGGGCCGCCTGATCGACCACCTGGAGCGCCGCAGCGTGGACCTGTCCGGCATCGAGGTGCTGATCCTGGACGAAGCCGACCGCATGCTGGACATGGGCTTCCTGCCTTCGATCAAGCGCATCCTGGCCAAGCTGCCCAAGCAGAACCGCCAGACCCTGCTGTTCTCGGCGACCTTCGCCGAGCCGATCAAGGCGCTGGCGCGCGAGTTCATGCACGACCCGCGCGAGGTGCAGGTCACCCCGAAGAACACCGTGGCCGAGACCATCACCCACCGCGTGCATCCGGTCGACGCCGCGCGCAAGCGCGAGCTGCTGCTGCACCTGCTGGCGCAGGACAGCCGCGTGCAGACCCTGGTGTTCGCCAAGACCAAGCACGGCAGCGACAAGCTGGCCACGTTCCTGGAGAAGTCCGGGATCCAGGCCGCGGCCATTCACGGCAACAAGAGCCAGGCCCAGCGCCTGCGCGCCCTGCGCGACTTCAAGGCCGGCAAGGTGACGGTGCTGGTGGCCACGGACATCGCCGCCCGCGGCATCGACATCAACGAGCTGCCCAAGGTCATCAACTTCGACCTGCCAATGGTGGCCGAGGACTACGTGCACCGCATCGGCCGCACCGGTCGCAATGGCGCCACCGGCGAGGCGGTGTCGCTGGTCGCGCAGGAGGACACCAAGTGGCTGCGCCAGATCGTGCGCCTGCTGGACCGCGACCTGGAGATCCGCGACGTGGCCGGCTTCGAGCCGCAGGTGCCGATCCGCTGGGGCAACAGCGCGCCGGGCAAGGCCGAGCGTCCGGGCGGCAGCCAGGCGCCGCGCAAGCACGCCCGCCGCCCGCATCCGGGCAACGGCGCCCCGCCGCGCCATGCGCATGCCGGTCCGAAGAAGCACGGCGGCGCACCGCGCAGCGGCCAGGGCCCGCGTGGCCCGCGCCAGCCGCGTAACGAGCGCTCGGGCGCCAACGCCTGACGCCTCCCGGGCGCGCCCATCACAGGCGCGCCTGTCCCTGCCCCATCGCCGGCCCGTACCCGGGCTGGCCTGCCACCTGTTGCGAGAGATCCGACTTGGACATCTTCAAGGTCTTCACCCTGGAAGCGGCCCATCGCCTGCCCAACGTGCCGGAAGGCCACAAATGCGCGCGCCTGCACGGGCATTCGTTCCGCATCGAGCTGCATGTCTCCGGCCAGATCGATCCGCACACCGGCTGGGTCATGGATTTCGCCGACCTCAAGGCGGCCTTCAAGCCGCTGTACGAGCGTCTGGACCATCACTACCTCAACGACATCCCCGGCCTGGAGAACCCCACCAGCGAGCGCATCGCGGTGTGGATCTGGGAGCAGCTCAAGCCGGACCTTCCCGGCTTGTCAGAGGTGGTGGTCCATGAGACCTGCACCGCAGGCAGTCGTTATCGCGGCGTGTAGGGAAAGTAATTCAACTTTCGTCTAATGCATTGATTGTGAAGGAAATTCGACCGCTCGTCGGTTTGTGACCAAAGTCTGTTGCGCCGCAGCAAAAGCAGGTCTACGCTGCACCACAACATCGATCAGGCCACGCATGGAGGCCGTAATGTCCGCTCAGTTCAACGATTTCAGTGCTTACACCCAGCAGTTCGCCGCCATCGCCAGCCGTGCCAACCGCCTGGCGCTGGAAAACGCCGAGTCGGCATTCAGCGTTGGCGTGAAGACCGTCGAGCGCAACGTCGAGGCCGTCACCGATTACTTCAGCGAGCTGGCCAGCGCGCGCGACTTCGACAGCTACAAGACCCTGTGGCCCAAGGGCCTGCAGATCGCGCGTGACAACGCCGAGCGCATGGTGGCTGCCCAGCAGGAAATGTTCGGCCTGAGCCTGAAGACCGGCGAAGCCTTCGGTTCGCTGGCCAAGTCGCACATCGAGTCGGCCGCCGACAGCTTCAACGCCACCGTCGCCAAGGCGACCAAGGCGACCAAGTCCGCCGCCAAGTAATCCCCGGCGCGCGAGCGCTTTACGGGCGCCCCTCCCCCGCCCGGTTCCGAAGGCCCGACAGCGTCCGCGCTGCCGGGCTTTTTGTTTGGTGCTCCGCCGCAGTGCAGGTTGCTGAAGCGTGCCGGCCGGAATGTGGAGGACCGCAAACGCAGACCCCGCGCCTCGTCCCTGAGGTTGGTGATTCTTCTCGGCTCGGCCGGCCAGCCATGGCTGAGTCGTCATCGCAAGCCATCCCGATCCCAGGCGTATCGCGGTCCACCTCAATGTGAGGCAAGGCCAAGGCAAGTTGGTCCAGGGGATCTCGATCGACTCCCAACCATCCAGTGGAGCGGCTCCAGTTGGCCTAGGGCCATCAGCCGCGAAGTGGCTCGCTCGGTGACGCCCCTTCGCGGCAGACGCCGCTCCCACAGGGCCTGCGCCGGGCGCCTTCTCTGCCGTAATCCCAGCGCGCGGCCTCGCCGCGCACGATCCTGCGTTATGCCTGTTGCCAAGGCGGGCAGTGCGCTGCGGCGTTCGGCGGCGCGCCGCCTCGCAGTTCCCTCAACGCGGATCGCACGCTCTAAAATCGGCCGATGTCCTTCACTTCCCAGACGCTCTCCGGCAGCAAGCCGGAACAGTACGGCCAGCTGCTCGCGCAGGCGCGTGGCCTGATGCACGGCGAAACCGACCGCATCGCCAACGCCGCCAACCTCTCCGCGCTGGTCTATCACGCCCTGCCCGATCTCAACTGGGCCGGCTTCTACTTCTACGACGGCACCGAACTGGTGGTCGGGCCCTTCCAGGGCTTGCCGGCCTGTGTGCGCATCGCGCTCGGGCGCGGGGTCTGCGGCACTGCGGCGGCCACGCGCCAGACCCAGCGCGTGCACGACGTGGAGGAATTCCCCGGCCATATCGCCTGCGACGCGGCTTCGCGCTCGGAGGTGGTGGTGCCGCTGTACAAGGGCGACACCCTGATCGGCGTGTTCGACCTGGACAGTCCCAAGGTCGGGCGCTTCGATGCCGACGACCAGCAGGGGCTGGAAGCCATCGCGCACGCCTTCATCGAGACCCTGCCATGACTGTCACCGCACTGCGCAACATCGGTCCCAAGTCCGCCGCCTGGCTGCGCCAGGTCGGCCTGCGTAGCGCGGAAGACCTCAAGGCCGCCGGCGCCGTGGATGCCTTCATGCGCATCCGTCGCGCCGGCTTCCGGCCCAGCCTCAACCTGCTGTACTCGCTGGAAGGGGCGCTGGTGGACTGCCACTGGCAGGAGATCTCCGAGCATCGCCGGCAGGAACTGGTGCAGGCCGTGGAGGCGGCCTCGGCCCTGCTGCCCGCGCCGCGCGGGCGCCCGGCCGCCGCGCCGGTGACCACCACCCATCGCGAGCACGAGGACAGCGCCCCGTCGCTGGACTTCTTCGACAGCCCCGACCGCGAGGATTGAAGGTCTGCGCGTCCGGCGCCGCCTCCTGCGGCGCGCACTGGCGTACACTTGCGCCCGCTTTCAGGTGACCTCTCGCGCGTGTTCGGCGCCCTGGGGTTGAAACGGGAAGCCGGTGGATCCCTCGGGATGAGTCCGGCACTGCCCCCGCAACGGTAAGCGAGTCGATCGGCGACATCGGCCACTGTGCGCAACCGCGCATGGGAAGGCGTCGCCGGGGTGCGCTGGATGCGCCGCTCGCAAGTCCGGAGACCGGCCTGGAAGTCCACGGGTTGCGATGCGGTGGGCGTCGTGGCGTGCCGCATCGGCGTGCCTGTATGCAAGGCCGACGATGTCGTCCGCTGCTTGTCTGCCGCCTGCGATCTTCCTTCCTTCCAAGGCGTGCACCCCATTGCGCGCGCGGAGCAGAGACCCTCATGCAGTACCGCCGTCTTTCCCTGGCCATCGCGCTGGGCCTTCCTTCCCTGGCCCTGGCCGAGGACGCCATCGACCTGGACCAGGTCCTGGTCACCGCGACCCGCACCGAAATCTCGCTGCAGGACAGCCTGGTCCCCGCGCAGGTCATCGACCGCGAGGAGATCGACCGCAGCCAGGCTAGCTCCCTGGTCGAGCTGCTGGCCGGCCGCGCCGGTATCGGCTTCAGCAACCAGGGTGGGCCGGGCAAGCTGACCAGCTTCAACATCCGCGGAACCGAATCGGACCACGTGCTGGTGATGATCGACGGCGTGCGCATGGGCTCGGCCAGCGCCGGCACCACCGCCTTTCAGGACCTGCCGCTGTCGCAGATCGAACGCATCGAGATCGTGCGCGGCCCGCGTTCGAGCCTGTACGGCTCGGAGGCCATTGGCGGGGTGATCCAGATCTTCACCCGCGGCGCCGCATCGGGCCTGCAGCTGCATGCCCAGGCCGGCTTCGGCAGCTA
>Ga0209257_1003703_pt1 | contig 12717 bp, 10 predicted proteins | sample AraplaCvi_mCL_r2_FD_184277 | JGI IMG/M metagenome (GOLD analysis project Ga0209257, IMG submission 184277) | Arabidopsis root microbial communities from North Carolina, USA - plate scrape MF_Cvi_mCL_r2 (SPAdes) (version 2) | ecosystem: Host-associated > Plants > Roots > Endosphere | place: USA...
CCGCATATTCAGATGCCTGTCCGCATTAAGGAACCGTGATCGACCGTCTGCTCATCGTCCTGCTGCGAGGCTACAAGCGCTGGATCAGTCCGCTGCTTGGCCCGCGCTGCCGTTTCCATCCCACGTGCTCGGAATACGCCATGCAGGCCATCGCCCGTTTCGGCGCATTCAAGGGCGGATGGCTGGCATTCCGGCGCATCCTGCGGTGCCATCCCCTTCACCCGGGCGGGATCGATCCCGTGCCGGAACCTACCTCCGGGAAACCCACATGCCATCGACACTGATCGTCAACGCCCGCCTGGTCAACGAAGGTCGCGAGTTCGACGGCGACCTGCGCTTCGAAGACGGGCGGATCGCCCAGATCGGCACAGGCCTGTCCGCGCGCGCGAACGAGCAGGTGATCGACGCCGGCGGCCGTCGCCTGCTGCCGGGCATGATCGACGACCAGGTGCACTTCCGCGAACCGGGCATGGAATACAAGGCGGACATCGCGACCGAATCGGCGGCCGCGGTAGCCGGCGGCCTGACGGCCTTCATGGACATGCCCAACACCAACCCGCCGACGCTCGACGCCGAAGCGCTCGAGAACAAGTACCGCCGCGCGGCAGGCCGCGCGTGGGGCAACTACGGCTTCTACATGGGCGCGAGCAACGACAACCTCGCCGCGATCCAGGCGCTGGATCCCCTCGCCGCGCCGGGCATCAAGGTGTTCATGGGCGCCTCCACCGGCAACATGCTGGTTGATAACCCCGAAACCCTCGACAGCATCTTCCGCGACGCGCCGACGCCGATCATCACGCATTGCGAAGACACCCCGATGATCGACGCCGAACTCGCCCGCTACAAGGCGCAGTACGGCGACGACATCCCGGCCGCGTGCCATCCTGACATCCGTTCGCGCGAGGCGTGCATGAAGTCGACGCTGCTCGCGCTGTCGCTCGCGCGCAAGCACGACACGCGCCTGCACGTGCTGCATATCAGCACGGCGGACGAACTGGCGTTGTTCGAACAAGGCCCGCTGATCCGCGCCGACGGCAGCCGCAAGCGCATCACCGCGGAAACCTGCGTGCACTTCCTGCGCTTCGATCGCGCCGATTACGCGCGCCTCGGCCACCTGATCAAGTGCAACCCGGCCATCAAGGACGCGAGCGATCGCGAAGCCCTGATCCAGGCGCTGGCCGACAACGTGATCGACGTGCTGGCCACCGACCACGCGCCGCACACGCTGGAAGAAAAGGCGCGCCCCTACACCGGCGCACCCAGTGGCCTGCCGCTGGTGCAGTACGCGCTGGTCGCCGCGCTCGAACTGGTGCACGAAGGCCGCCTCACCACGGCGCAGGTCGTGCAGAAGTTCGCGCACGCGCCGGCGCAGCTGTTCGACGTGAAGGAACGCGGTTTCCTTCGCGAAGGCTACGCAGCGGACCTGGTGCTGATCGACGACACGCCGTTCACCGTGCAGCGCGAGGACGTGCTGTCCAAGTGCGCCTGGTCGCCGTTCGAAGGCACGACGTTCCGTTCGCGCATCGCCTCGACCTGGGTCAACGGCGAACTCGCGTGGGACGGCCGGCAGCTCGTCGGCCAGCCGCACGGGCAGCGACTGGCCTTCGACCGATGAGGTTCGTGCACGCCATCGCGCTGTCGCTGCTGGCGACGGCGTCGACGGGTTGCGCCGCAACGCCGGTGTCGCAGGTCGCGCCGACCGTTGCGCAGGCTTCGGCCGCGACGAACGCGAACGTCGTCGATACCCGCGTGGTGTGTCCCGCTTCCGTGCAACAGGGTTCGCTGGTGCTCGCCAAGGTGCCCGCGAACGCGACCGTGCGCTACGGCACGCGCATGTTGCGTCCGACGAATTACGGCACGGTCGTGTTCGGTATCGGTCGCGATGAGGCAGGTCCGGTCAGCGTCGAGGTCACCACCGCCGACGGTCGCACGCAGACCGCGCGCATCACGGTGACGCCGCGCGACTGGCCGGTCGAGAACGTGAGCGGCGTGCCGCCCAAGACGGTCGAACCGCCGCCGGACATCGCCGCGCGCATCGAGCGCGAACAAGCGCAGGTCGTCGCCGCGCGTGCCCGCGACGACGATCGCGCCGACTTCGCGCAGGCGTTCGTCTGGCCGGTGAAGGGTCGCATCAGCGGACGTTTCGGCAACCAGCGCGTGTACAACGGCGTGCCGAAATCGCCGCACTCGGGCATGGATATCGCCGCGCCGACCGGCACGCCGGTACTGGCGCCGGCGTCGGGCGTGGTGACCTTCGCCGCACCGGACCTGTATCTCACCGGTGGCACGCTGCTGCTCGACCATGGGCACGGCGTGAGCTCGAACTTCCTGCACCTGTCGCGCATCGACGTGAAGGTGGGCGATCGCGTCCAGCAGGGACAGGTGATCGGCGCCGTGGGCGCGACCGGCCGCGCGACGGGTCCGCATCTGCATTGGGGAATGAACTGGTTCGACGTGCGCGTGGATCCGCTGCTGGTACTTGAACGCACGCCGTAATCCGGTGGTTCATCCGCGCGGCGCAGGCAAGTGTTCCGTCATGCGAGTGCGGATACTGCGACTGCCTCACACCACCGTACTCGCCCCGTGCGAGTTCGCCGTATTCGACACCGGCGTCGCGGCGGTCGTGCGCAGGCGCGAGGCGGTGTAGCCGGTGACGCGGTCGCGGCCGGCGGCCTTGCTCGCGTACAGCGCGGCGTCGGCACGTTCGAGCAGTTTCTCGACCGTCTCGCCGTAATGCAGTTCCGCCACGCCCAGGCTCAGGGTCGTGGTGAACAGGCGGTTCTCGATCGACAACGGCCGGCAGTTCACCGCCGCACGCAGGTTTTCGGCGACACACAGCGCTTCGCGCAGCTGCGTGTCGGGCAGCACGACAAGGACTTCGTCGCCGCCGTAACGCCCGAACAGATCGTAGGTGCGCAGGCGGTTACGCGTGCGCAGCGCGACGATGCGCAGCGTCTGGTCGCCGACACGATGGCCGTGCGCATCGTTGATGCGCTTGAAGTAGTCGATGTCGAAGAACACCACCGACAGCGGCCGACGCCCGCGATGCGCCGCTTCGGCCAGCGCTTCCAGGCGCTCGTTGATCGCCGAACGCGTGAGCGCGCCGGTAAGCACGTCATAGGTCGCCAGCCGGCTCGCGTGGTCGCGGTCGCGGCGCATCTGGTGCATGTGGTCGGTCAGGCCGATGGTGAGCACCAGGCCGCCCATCGCAAGGCCGATCGGGAAGGCGTATTCCATCCACTCCGGATTCCGCCAGCCGCCCAGCAGTTCCCCCAGGCGCAGCAGGACCAGCACGATCATCGGCGCCCACGACAACACCATGAAGTACGCCTCGCGCTGGCGGCCCACCGCTGCGGTGACGCTGACGGCGAACGTCGTCACCGCCGAAACCAGGAAGACCGAGTTCGCGACCCAGGCCAGCCACGCAGCGCCAGTGCCCAGGTTGGCCAGCAGCAGCAACAGCAGCGCGGCATTGCAGCCGTGCAGCACGCGCATGAAGCGCGGGTGGCGATCGGGCAGATTGAGGTAGAGCGCCACGAAGCTGTTGCTCGCCACCACGCCAAGCAGGCCGAACATGCGGCCGACGCGTGGATCGGAGCCGACCAGTTCCGCCAGCCACGGCACGGCGCGCACCTCACCGCCCACGCACGCCAGGTAGAGCGCCTGCGCGGCAAGCGTCAGCGAGAGGTACGCGTAGGTCCGCTCGCCGATGCCCACCCAGAAGCCCACCGCCAGCAGCGCCAGCACTACGAGCGTCCCCAGCACGAAGGTGCGCAGCGCGACGTGTCGCAGGTCCTGCCGATGCACGGAGGCAAGCGATTCGACGTCCACAGACATCGGGGTCGGTGTCAGCGCGGTCACGCGCAGGTAGATCGATTCGCCCGTCGCCAGGCCCTGCGGAAGCGGAATGACGAGGGCGCGGGTCGAGAATTCCGGGTCGGCGTCGTTGCCGATCAGGCCACGGCGCAAGGGGATCGCGTCGCCGGGGCGCCAGACTTCGACATGGTTGAGGTACGGGAAGCGCAGGACCAGGTTCGGCGCATCGGCCGGCTGCACGGCCTCCCGGGCGGTCAGGCGCCACCAGCGGGGACGGCGGCTGGTTTCGTGGATGGCCTGGCCTTCGACGCTGGCGAATTCACCCTGGTGCCGGCCGGAGAGGACTTCGAGCGGGACCGGGTCGCCGTCGAGGCGGGACACGTCGAAGAGCTGCGCCGACGCGGACGTCGCCACCAGCATGCCGACCGCTGCCATTGCGGCCTGCCACCACCGACGAAAGGGTTTCCCCATAACCCGTCTAGGTCCCCTAGCCAAGGGCTCGGAGCATATCGTAATGAGACGGGCGTCGCGGAACCGCCCGACGAAGGGCGGCGAAGCCGGGGCCGACGGTGCCCCGGTGGGTCAGGCCGGGGCGCCCTGCCCCGTCACCCGCGCCACGGCGTCGTGCGCGTGCAGGCTTTCGAAATGCGATACCTGGGCGTCGAAGCGCTCGATGCGCGCGTCGGCCGACAGGGTGGCGGCGACCCGACGGGCCGCGTCCTCGCAGAACATCAGGTTCTCGGCGTTGAGGCGCGCGAAAGCCTGTTCGTCCTCGCGCTTGACCGCGGTCTGCACGGGCGTGGCGAGCGCGGCTTCGAGGGCGTCGATCAGCGCGGCCAGCGGCACTTCGTCGAAGGCCGGGCGCAGTTCGACGCGTACGTCGGCGCGGCTGCGCTGGGCGTGCGGCGTGGCGGCGAGGCCGCGTTCGGAGGCGAGCCAGTCGCTGACGACCGCCGTCGACAGCGGTCGCGCAGCGGCGAAATCCTCGGAAAAACGCTCCGCATTGAGCTGGCGCGACAGCGCCGCCGATGCCGGGCAGGTGCTCGAGTACTCGACGCTGAAGCCCAGTGCCAGATGCAGGTGGCCGTCCCGCAGGGTGGCGTCGATCTCCACCGGATAGCGCTTCCAGCCCGCGTTGTCGCTGGCGAGGGCGCGTCGCAGCAGGAGTTGTTCGTAGCGCAGCACGAGTCGCGCAGCGGTCGAGATGCCGCCCTGCTTCTCGACCAGCGTCTGCAACACGCGACGCAGGCCTGCCGGCGTCACCGTCTCGCTGGCGAACGCGTCCTGCAGTTGCAGGTACATGCGCGACATGTGGATGCCGCGGGCGTCGGCGTCCTTCAGATCGACACTGACGTCGACCGACGCGGCAACGGTGATCGCCTCGCCGTCGGGCCCGGCCACGCGCAGCGGCAGGGCAATGTTGGACATGCCGACCCAGTCGAGCGGTCGCGCCGCGGCGGCGGCATCGAAGGCGACATCGGGAAGACGACGCGGAGTGGTGGAAGTCGTGGTCACGGCGGACGAGATGGGGTTGGCGCGGGGGAGCGCAAGCCGGGCCATTGTAGCGGCCGCATCCGGACGGCCGGCCGGACGGGCTGCAACAGTCAGTTTCGGGGCGTCGCGGCGACTATCGCGACGATAGCCGCAGCCGCTCGTCAGGCACGCGCGCCGCGCCAGGCGGTCCACAGCGCCGACCACGGAGGCAGCGGCAGCGCCGGATCGCCGCGCCGCAGACGCTGGCGTGCCAAGGCATTCCATACGCGACGGGGGCGGCTCGCGTCTGCGCGAGGCCAGTGTTCGAGGAGTTCCGCAGCCCAGGCGCGGGTCGTGGCGCCCTCGCCCGCCCGGGCGATGACGCTCATCGGCACGGCCGGTTCGCCGGTGTGTGCCAGGCGCGCGTGCAACAGCGCGGCCTGCACGGCGGAAGCGCCGGCAGCCGTGGTGCCGAACAGGGCCGCTTCGATTTCCGCCGCCGCCTGCGCGAACGGCGCCAGCACGGCAAAGGCTTCTTCGCGATCGCGCGGCCGTTCGCGGCTTTCGCGCAGCGACGGGATCGCCGCGCCCAGCGTCGTCCAAGGCGCCTGGAGCTTCTGCAGCGTCAGTCCCAGCGGATGACGCCGCAGGCCTCTCGACCAGCCCTGCAGTTCTTCCATCCACCACGCGAGTTTCGCCTCGCCCGGACGCGCGTCGCTGCCGCCCCACGCGGCGTCGGTCAGTTCCTGCTGCAACGACGCCCACGCGAGCGCGACATCGCGCTGCGGCATCGGCACGAAGGCCTGCGCGACGGCCCATTCCGGCCAGCGCGCGCGCCACTTGTCGAGGAAGCTGTCGAGCGCGTCATCGCGTGCCGGCCCGGGGTGTTCGTGTCCAGCCTCGCTCATCGCGTGCCCGGCCACGCCTGCGCGTCGATCAGCTGCGACGGCAGGTCGATCATCACGTCGCCCTGCCAGGCGACCGGATTGTCCTCGTCGAGGCGATAGCCCCACAGCGCGACCACCGACGGCATGCCGGCCGCGCGCGCGGCGATGATGTCGCGCTCGTCGTCGCCGACATAAACGCACTGCGCCGGTTCCACGCCGATACGCTCCGCCGCGACGATCAACGGCAGCGGATCGGGCTTGCGCGCGCTCAGCGTATCGCCGCCGATCAGTACGGCGCAGCGCTGTTCCCAGCCCAGCACCGGCATGATCTGGCGCGCGAGGTATTCGGGTTTGTTGGTGACGATGCCCCACACGCAGCCGTTGGCTTCCAGTGCGGAGAGCATCGCGTCGACACCGTCGAACAGCGCGCTGTGCTGGCCGATCGCGCGCTCGTAGTGGTCGAGGAATTCGGGCAGCCACTGCTTGCGTTCGTCGTCGCCGATGTCGGGGAACGCCGCACGGATCATCGCCAGCCCGCCCTTGGAGACGTGCGGACGCAGGTCGGCCAGCGCCATCGGCGGGCGGCCGCGGGTGGCACGCATGGCGTCGACGGCCGCGACCATGTCGGGCGCGCTGTCGAGCAGCGTGCCATCGAGGTCGAACAGCACCGCCTTCGGGTATTTCACGGCTTCAGCGACGGCCATCACGCGATGTCCGGCTTGGTCGCGCAGGCGAGGTAATTCACGTCGGTGCGCGAAATGACGCGCGCACTGTTGCGCCACGGTTCGTACATGAGGCCGCTGACGTCTTCCAGTGCCAGTCCCGCTTCGCGCAGCCACGCACCCAGTTCGTGCGGCTTGATGAAGTCGCGGTACTGGTGCGTGCCGCGCGGCAGCAGCCGGGCGATGTATTCGGCGCCGACGATGGCGAGCGCGAACGCCGCCGGCGTGCGGTTCAAGGTGGACAGGAACAGCTTTCCGCCGGGACGCAGCAACGTCGCGCAGGCGCGGATGATCGAACCCGGATCGGGTACGTGTTCGAGCATCTCCATGCAGGTGATCGCGTCGAATTGCCCCTGCATTTCTTCGGCGAGCGATTCCACCGACTGCAGGCGGTAATCGACCTTCACGCCCGACTCCAGCCCGTGCAGGCGCGCGACTTTCACCAGCTCCGGTGCGAGGTCGAGCGCCGTGACCTGCGCGCCCTCGCGCGCCATCGCTTCACTCAGCAGGCCCGCGCCGCAACCCACGTCGAGCACGCGCGCCCCACGCAGCGGCGTGCGTGCGGCGACATAACCCAGGCGCGCGGGATTGAGCGCGTGCAGTGCCTTCTGCGGGCCTTCGGGATCCCACCAGCGCTGTGCGAGCGCGCCGAACTTGTCGAGTTCGGATTGGGTGAAGTTGCTGTCGGTCGAGGTCTGGGTCGTCATGCAAAGTCTCCGGAAGCGTCATCCCTGCCACTGCGGGAATCCATGGACGTTGCCGTCCGCGATGAAAGTCGCTGGGTTCCCGCGTTCGCAGGAATGACGAACAAAATCGGATGGAACTGGAAAATCACGTCAGGCGGATTGCCGCGATCCGCTCACGCCACTGCCGCGCGTTGGCGATGAGCGCGGCGGCATCCATGTCGACCAGCATGCGCTCGCGCAGCTTCGCGCGGCCGGCGATCCACACGTCGCTCACCTGGTGGCGACCGGTTGCGTAGATCAGCTGCGAGACGACGTGGTGCAACGGCTGCGTTTCGATCTGCCCGAGGTCGACGCAGACCAGATCGGCCTGCTTGCCCGGTTCGATCGAACCCACCAGCGCCTCGAAACCGAGCGCGCGCGCGCCGCCGAGCGTCGCTGCGTGCAGCGCGGTGGCGGCGTCGAACGCTGACGCGTCTTCGGCCACGGCCTTGGCCAGCAGCGCGGCCGTGCGCGTCTCGCCGAACATGTCGAGGTCGTTGTTGCTCGCGCAGCCGTCGGTGCCGATGGCCACGTTCACGCCCGCCTGCACCAGCTTGCCGACCGGGCAAAAACCTGAGGCCAGCTTGAGGTTGGATTCCGGGCAATGCACCACGCTCACGCCGCGCTGCGCGCACAGGGCGATCTCGGCGTCGGTGAGCTGCGTCATGTGCACGGCGATCAGGCGATCGTTGACCAGGCCCAGGCGATCGAGTCGCGCGATCGGCCGCTGTCCGAGCTTGGCGTGCGATTCGACGACTTCGTGCGCGGTTTCATGCGTGTGCAGGTGCACGGGAATGTCGAGCTGGTCCGACAGCATGCGGATGCGCTCGAAGTTCTCGTCGGACACCGTGTACGGCGCGTGCGGCGCGAAGGCCGTCGCCACCAGCGCATCGTCGCGCCACTGGTCGTGCACTTCGCCGGCGCGCTCGAAGTATTCCTCGCTCGTCTTCGCCCACGCGGTGGGGAAGTCGATCACCGGCAGGCCCACGCGCGCGCGGAATCCGTGCTGCTTGTAGACGGCGGCCTGCACGTCGGGGAAGAAGTAGTTCTCGTTGGCGCAGGTGGTGCCACCGCGGAGCATTTCGGCGATCGCCAGCGTGATGCCGTCCTCGATGAACTCCGGCCCCATCACGGCGCCTTCAACGGGCCAGATGTGGCCCTGGAGCCATTCCATCAGCGGCAGGTCGTCGGCGATGCCGCGCAGCAGCGTCATCGGGTTGTGCGTATGCGCGTTGACCAGGCCGGGGATGAGCGCGGCGTCGGGACGCGAGACGGTCTCCGCAGCGTTGTAACGGGTGCGCGCCTCGCGGATCGGCAGCACCGCGACGATCGCGCCGTCGCGCACTGCGACGGCGTGATCCTCCAGGACCAATCCGTGCGGCACCACGGGCACCACCCATCCGGCTTCGATCAACAGGTCGCAGGCTTCGGGGGTGCGGTCGTGGGTCATGCGGCCTCTTCTCTAGGCTCCCTCCCCTGCCTGCAGGGAAGGGTTGGGGAGGGGTCGCGAACCGGGTCGCGGTTCGCGTGGTTCCAGGATCGCTCGCCGATGTTGCCGGAAGCGGACTCGCGGGCTGAAGGGTGACCTTCGGATCGCTTGATGGCCTGGATCCTGGCCTTCGCCAGGATGAAAGCATCGGCAAAGCCGCTCGCGCAAAGCGCGAGCGGGCCGATGCTTCACTTCACCCGGCTGACGTACTCGCCCGAGCGGGTGTCGACCTTGATGATTTCTTCCTGGCCGACGAACAGCGGCACGCGCACCACCGCGCCGGTTTCCAGCGTGGCCGGCTTGCCGCCGCCGCCCGAGGTGTCACCACGGACGCCCGGGTCGGTCTCGGTGATCTTCAGCTCGACGAAGTTCGGCGGCTGCACGGAAATCGGCGAACCGTTCCACAGCGTGACGACGCACTCTTCCTCGCCCTTGAGCCACTTCTCGGCGCCCGCCATGCCGGCCTTGTCGGCCTGCACCTGCTCGAACGACTCCTGGTTCATGAAGTGCCAATACTCGCCATCGGAGTACAGGTACTGCATGTCGGTGTCGACGACGTCGGCCTGTTCGACGCTGTCGGTGGCCTTCATGGTCATTTCGACCACGCGGCCGGACTTGATGCTGCGGTACTTCACGCGGGTGAAGGCCTGGCCCTTGCCCGGCTTGACGTATTCGGTCTCGGTGATGATGCACGGGTCGTTGTTGACCAGAATCTTCTGACCGTTCTTGACGTCGTTCATGCCCAGGGTGGCCATGAGTGGAACTCCTGCGTAGGTGAATAGGTGTCGCCCGACCGGCCCCATGTGGGTGAGTTCGGGGCGGGAGGCTAGAATGTCGGGCTGTTGTGCCCGGCCGATGGCCGCGGCGCAAGGAAAACCGGTCCGCCATGATACCTGCTGCCCCCACTCCTCTTCACCCTGCCCCATCCCACGCCGCCCCGCCGCGCTGGCAACAGCTGTGGCGCGATGCCGTGCGCGATCCGCGCGAGCTGCTGGGGATGCTGGGGCTGGATGCCGCGGGACTCGGCATCTCCGACGAGGCCGCCGCGCAGTTCCCGCTACGCGTGCCGCACGGGTTCGTCGCGCGCATGCGCCACGGCGACCCGCACGATCCGCTGCTGCGCCAGGTGCTGCCGCTCGATGCCGAGATGCGGCCGATGCCGGGCTTCACGCTCGACGCCGTGGGCGACGCCGCGGCCAAGGCCGGCCATGGCGTGATCCAGAAGTACCGCGGCCGTGCGCTGCTGATTGCCACCGGTTCGTGCGCGATCCACTGCCGCTACTGCTTCCGCCGCCACTTTCCCTACGCCGAGGAAACCGCGGCCGCCGCGGGCTGGCGCGAGGCGGTGGAGGCGGTCGGCAACGACGCGTCGATCGACGAGGTGATCCTCTCCGGCGGCGATCCGTGGTCGCTGGCCACGCCCAAGCTGGCCGAACTCACCGACGCGCTGGCGACGGTCCCGCACCTCAAGCGCCTGCGCGTCCACACGCGCCTGCCGGTGGTACTGCCCGAGCGTGTCGACGACGCACTGGTCGGCTGGCTCGCCGCCCTGCCCTGGCCCGTCACCGTCGTGCTCCACGCCAACCACGCCAACGAGTTCGACGCCTCCGTCGATGCCGCCCTGGCCCGTCTGCGCGGTGCCGGCGCGCTGCTGCTCAACCAGGCCGTCCTGCTGCGGGGGGTCAACGACTCGGTGGAGGCGCTGGCCTCGTTGAGCGAACGCGGCCATGCCGCCGGCGTGCTGCCGTACTACCTGCACCAGCTCGACCGGGTCCAGGGCGCCGCGCATTTCGAGGTCCCGGACGAGATCGCGCTCACCCTGCACCGCGAACTGGCCGCTCGGCTGTCGGGCTATCTCGTGCCGAAGCTGGTACGCGAGGTCGCCGGCGATCCGGGCAAGCGTCCTCTCTAGTCGACAGTGGTAACGCGCCGCGTTTGGCAACGCCGGCGCGACGCCGGTCTCAAGTTTGTTCCGCTGCCGTCGTTAAACCGTCATATCCCCCAAATCCAGCCTGCACGAATGGACTGAACACTCCTGTTCATGTCATAACTCGTGCTTGGGGAGGTGACGCAATGCAATTTGGGAAAGACACGGCGCTGCGCCTTTTGATCGTCGACGACAGCGTCGAAGCGGCCGAGGCCATCGTCAGCGGGCTGCGCAACAGTGGCATTGCGGTGCGCCCGTCGCGGCCGGAAAACGAAAACGAACTGGCCACGCTCATCGCGAGCCAGGCGCCGGACCTCGTGCTCGCCGCGCGCGAGGCCACGCTGGTTCCGATCACCAAGGTCATGCAGGCGGTGGACGCCAGCGGCAAGGACCTGCCGGTCCTCATGCTGCTGGACACCGTCGACGACGCGCGCCTGCTGGAAATGGTCACCCTCGGCGCGCGGGGCATCCTCCTGCGCCGCAGCGGCGAGCACGTGCAGGTACGCGTGCGCCAGGAATGGGCCGACCTCGAGGCGCGACGTTCGCAGCGCCGGCTGGAAGCGCAGATCCGCGAGACCGAGCGCCGCTGCGACGCGCTCATCGACTCCTCGCGCGAGCCCATCGCCTACATCCACGAAGGCATGCACATCCGCGCCAACCCGGCGTACCTGGAAATTTTCGGCTTCGAGTCCTTCGAGGACATCGAAGGCATGTCGCTGCTGGACCTGATCGCACCGTCGAAGGTCGAAGGCTTCAAGCAGCTGCTCAAGCAGATCAGCAAGGGCGAAGCACCGCCGCGCCACGAGACCGAGGCGCGCACGCTCGACGGCAGCGGTTTTCCGGCGGTGATGGAATTCACCACCGCGACCTACGAAGGCGAGCATTGCCTGCAGGTGATCCTGCGCCGGCAGGAAGTCGACCCCGAACTCGCGCGCGAAGTCGAGGAACTGCGCCAGCGCGACCAGGTCACCGGCCTGTTCAATCGCGCCACGTTCCTGCGATCGCTGGAAGACACCGTCGCCGACGCGGCGCAGAGCGCGACGCATCACGGCCTGCTGCTGATCGAACCGGACCACTTCAACCGGCTGCTGCAGGACATCGGCCTGGACGCCGCCGACGCACTGGTATCGGCAATGGGCGACCGCCTGCGTGGCGCGCTCGGCACCGACCACGTCGCGGCGCGATTCGGCGAGCACCAGTTCGCCGTGCTCGTGCCCAACGCCAACCATCGCCAGGTCATGGGCCTCGCGGAAAAGCTGCGCACCGCGTTCGCCGACCACGTACTTGAAACGTCGGACCGTTCGGTCAGCACGACCGTCAGCATCGGCGGCGTACTGATCGGCGAGAAGATCGCCAGCGTCACCGCCGTGCTCGGCAAGGCCAGCCTGTGCCTGCAGTCGGCCAGCGGCGTGGGCGGCAACCGCACCGAACTGTTCGACCCCGGCGCGGCCGATCGCGCCGAGGAAGAACGCGTGGAAGCCTGGGTCCAGCGCATCCGCGACGCACTCGACGCCGATCGCTTCGTCATGGAATACCAGCCCCTCATCGGCCTGCACGGCGAACCGCTGGAGATGTACGAGGCCTACCTGCGCCTGCAGGGCGAGCACGGCGAACTCGTGCCGCCGCTGGCGTTCCTGCAGATCGCCGAGGAACACGGGCTGCTGTGGGAAATCGACCG
>Ga0209257_1003706_pt1 | contig 12710 bp, 16 predicted proteins | sample AraplaCvi_mCL_r2_FD_184277 | JGI IMG/M metagenome (GOLD analysis project Ga0209257, IMG submission 184277) | Arabidopsis root microbial communities from North Carolina, USA - plate scrape MF_Cvi_mCL_r2 (SPAdes) (version 2) | ecosystem: Host-associated > Plants > Roots > Endosphere | place: USA...
TCGAACAGCCGGTAGAGATCGTCGGGCAGGACTTCCCTGAGGGCATTCACCCCATCCCGATCGATATGCAGGCGATAACCCTGCTGGCGGGCCCAGGGGCCGGCATCGCGTTCGAAGATTTCAACCTCGATATCGGCGCGACGCAGCATCTGAGCAAGGCAAAGCCCGCCGAGGCCGGCACCGACGACAATAACTTTCAGCTTAGGCATGGGACGCTCCTCTTCCGCCATCGGAAAAGGACGTACAGGATGTGCCCGCTCACCATGAGCGAACCCTTATACGAACGCAAAGCGCCACCCGGACTACCTACCGGGCCGTGACTTTCGCACGTCCGGAGTCTTTATGCGGAACAGCCGAAATTCTGTCAAGCAGCAGATTCGGCGGTTTCCCGGGCCCCGCCCCTCCCGCAAACAGCGGGCTGAATGGATGCCGGCCGGCAGCATTTGAACAGAGCTTGGGCAGCTGATGTTTTTCAGGGCAGAAGGCCGTTCCAGCTCGTCCCGAAGCGGGGAGCTGGCCGAGCGCCTGAATCAGCGCATCTATTGGCGCGGGACGGTTCGAACCTCGCTTTTTTCACCGCGCAGAATTCTTTTCGGCCAATTGCGCACAGTTCTTGCATTGCCTTCAGCGTTGTACTCAAATGGCAGGAAAACAAGGGAACGCGCCATTGGCATTTGATGAAATGTTGACTGCGGACAACAATCCGCGACCGCCATACAAGACCTATCACGAATGGTATGCCAGTCAGGACGCTGCGCACCTGATCCGCAAGACCCAGGATGCGGAAAACATATTCAGAAAGACAGGCATCACCTTCGCAGTCTACGGACACGCGGACAGTTCCGAAAAGCTCATCCCCTTCGACATCATCCCCCGCATCATTTCTGCCCGTGAATGGCGCAAGCTCGCGCAGGGCATCGAGCAGCGGGTCCTGGCGCTCAATGCCTTTCTCGACGACATCTACCACAAGCAGGAGATCATCAAGGCAGGCCGCATCCCCCGCGAGCTGATCGAGAGGAACGTCGCCTTCCTGCCGGAAATGATCGGCTTCAAGCCGCCTGGCGGCGTCTACACCCATATCGTCGGCACCGACATCGTGCGCACCGGCGAGGACCAGTTCTACGTGCTGGAGGATAATGCCCGCACGCCGTCCGGTGTTTCCTACATGCTGGAAAACCGGGAAACCATGATGCAGATGTTCCCGGAACTCTTCACGCTGAACAAGGTGCAGCGGGTCGAGGACTATCCGCGGCTGCTGCGCCAGTCGCTCGCCTCGCTCGCGCCTCCGGGCTGCAAGGGCAAGCCGCGCGTCGCGGTCCTGACGCCGGGCATCTTCAACTCGGCCTATTACGAACATTCGTTCCTTGCCGACCAGATGGGCGTGGAACTGGTCGAGGGCGCCGACCTGCGCGTCATCGACGGACGCGTCAAGATGCGCACGACACGCGGCTACGAGGCGATCGACGTGCTCTACCGCCGCGTCGACGACGACTTTCTCGATCCCCTCACCTTCCGGGCCGATTCGGCGCTCGGCATTCCAGGCATCATGGATGTCTACCGGGCCGGCAACATCACGATCGCCAATGCGCCCGGTACCGGTATTTCCGACGACAAGGCGATCTATTCCTACATGCCCGAGATCGTCGAGTTCTATACCGGTCGCAAGGCGCTGCTCGAAAACGTGCCGACCTGGCGCTGTTCGGAGCCGGACAGCCTCAAATACGTGCTGGAGCACATCGAGGAACTGGTCATCAAGGAAGTGCACGGGTCCGGCGGCTACGGCATGCTGGTCGGCCCGACGGCGACGAAGAAGGAACGCACCGAATTTGCCGAAAAGCTGGCGGCCAAGCCCGCCAACTACATCGCCCAGCCGACGCTGGCTTTGTCCACCGTGCCGATCTTCGTCAACAAGGGGATCGCGCCGCGCCACGTCGACCTGCGCCCCTATGTGCTCGTCTCCGACAAGGTGAAGATCATCCCCGGCGGGCTGACCCGCGTGGCCCTGAAACAGGGTTCGCTGGTGGTCAATTCCAGCCAGGGCGGCGGCACCAAGGACACCTGGGTACTGGAAGATTGAGGTCGTAGAGACATGCTCGGAAGAACTGCAAACGGCCTTTACTGGATGTTCCGCTATATCGAGCGGGCCGAGAATATCGCCCGCCTCGTCGATGCGGGCCTGCGCGTGTCGCTGACCCGCGCCGGCTCCTCCGACGAGGACTGGCACGGGGTACTGGAAAGCGCGGGCGTGCGCGAGGCCTATTCGGAAGTGCATGCCGAACTGACGGCCGCGGATGCGATCGACTACCTGCTGCGCGACACGTCCAACCCGTCCAGCGTCATGTCCTGCATCGAATGGGGCCGCAACAACGCCCGAATGGTGCGCACCGCGCTGACCCGCGAGACCTGGGAGGCAACCAACGAAGCCTGGCTCGACCTCAAGGCCCGGCTCGCCCGCAAGCTCAAGCCCGCCGACCTGCCGGAACTGATCGACGTCATCAAGCATCGCTGCGGCCTGATCCGCGGCGCCTTCCACGGCTCGATGCTGCGGAACGACCTCTACAATTTCTCGCGCATCGGCACCTTCATCGAACGCGCCGACAATACGAGCCGCATCCTCGACGTGAAATATTACGTGCTCCTGCCGGCCGTCAGCCAGGTGGGTTCGGCGCTCGACAATTTCCAATGGGAATCGATCCTGCGCTCGGTCTCTGCCCACCGTTCCTACGGCTGGGTCTATGACGGCGAATACCAGTCCGCCAACATCGCCGACTTCCTGATCCTGAAAGTGCAGATGCCGCGGTCGCTGGCCTATTGCTACGAGAAGATCACCAGCAATCTGGACTATCTGGCACAGACCTATGACGAGCGGCTGAAGGCGCACGAGACGGCGGCGGCGATCCGCTCGACGCTGAAGCGCGGCTCGATCTCCGACATCATGGACCAGGGCCTGCACGAATTCCTGGAGGATTTCGTCAGCCGCAACAACCAGCTCAGCGCCGAAATCACCGAAGGCTACCGCTTTTACCAGTAGGCCCAACAGGCACAGGATTTACCGCACATGCGGCTGAAGATCTCCCATACGACCGAATATCTCTACGACGAGCCGGTGCCCTATTCTCTGCAGCGCCTGAGGCTGACGCCGGTCGACGGGCCGGGCCAGAAGGTCATAAACTGGTCGATCACCGTCGACGGCGCCAAGATCGAGGCGGGTTACGCCGACCAGTTCGGCAACCGCGTCGAGCTGGTCTCGACCGAAGGTGCCGAGCACACGATCCGCATCACCGCATCCGGCGAAGTGGAGACGGAGGACCGCGCCGGCGTGTTCGGGCCGCACCAGGGCTTCTGCCCGCTCTGGCTGTTCCTGCGCGAAACGGCGCTCACCAAGCCCGGCAAGCTCGTCCGCGAACTCGCCAGGAGCCTGACGGGCGACAGCGAGCTTGCCAGGATGCATGCGCTGATGGAGACGATCCACGAGACCGTCGCCTATGTACCCGGTGCGACCGGCACCGAGACGACGGCCGAACAGGCGCTGGAGGCCCGGAGTGGCGTCTGCCAGGACCATGCGCATATCTTCCTTGCCGCAGCCCGCCTGCTCGACATCCCGGCGCGCTACATTTCCGGCTACCTGCTGATGGAAGGAACGACCGAACAGGCGGCGACCCATGCCTGGGCGGAAGTGTTTCTGCCGGGCCTTGGCTGGGTCGGCTTCGACGCGTCGAACAAGATCTGCCCGAACGACAGCTACGTGCGGGTCGCTTCCGGCCTCTGCTACCGCGACTGCGCCCCCGTCTCCGGCATCCGCCTCGGCCCGGCCGGCGAAAACCTCAAGGTGTCGCTGACAGTGGCCGCGGGACAGACGCAGAGCCAGAATGGGCAGGGGCAGAGCCAGACGCAGGCTTAGGGCCTTACGAACGGGCCGGCTTGGCTCCAAGAGAGGCCCGAAGCCACGCGCCGTCTAGCCGCCGCGTGGGAGGGGCCAAGCCACAAATCAGAAGTGGGCCGGATTGAAGAACCCCGGGGCCTCCGGCGGATCGGCCAAGCGCTTCTTGAAACATTCTGCGTGGGCGAACCAGACTTGCCATTTACCTGCGGACGTCTCAGCAGTAATCCGCAAGGGATCGGGCATCTCAGCTTGGATATTTTTGCCGCAGAAGCAGCAAGGCCCCCACTCAACGTTCGACTTTTCTGCCATTTATCGCCTCCACTCGCAATTGTCTCTTTCAGATTATCCTCGTTCTGAATGAGCTGGTTGATCTACATTTGCTAGCCGATTTCGCAATCTTGCTCTGCGGTTTCATTTCCAACGTTCGCCGGGCCGCTCCACGCCACTTCATCCGGTCTTTCGGACCACTTCTCTCCAAGGGGAGAAAGAAAACGTCGCAAGCCCGACACCACCTCCGCATGCTCTGATCCCGCTTCGAAAACGAGGATGGAGCATGCTGTTCGGGCAATCGGTCTTCCAGTCCGTGCTGACGCGGCTGAGACAGGAGCAAGGCGATGACGAGGCCGAAGAGGCCGGCACGGGCTTCCGCATCAAGGGGCTCGGCATGGGTTTCGTCGCGCCGACGGATGACGGTCCGGCGGTAGCCGCCGCCGGGACCGAAGCCTATTTCGCCTTCCTTCCAGACATCGCCGAAATCGAACTGGAGCGGGAGTATCCGGCGCCCGAGCCGGAAGAACCGCCGGCGCCGGCCTTTCCCGCCCATCTGCTGCGCCTGACGACCGAGGAGATCGCGGAAGAGCTGGCCATCACCTCCGCCGATACCGAGGCGACGCTTGGCGAGAAACGCCGGCATTTCGCCAAGGCCAACCATCCCGACAGCGTCGCGCCGGAATTCCGGGAAAACGCCAATACCCGCATGAAAACCGCCAACCTGCTGATCGACACCGCGATCAAGGGATTGTTCTGGCGCTAGAGGAAAGCTCAGTCCTGCGAATCGTCGGCCGGCTTCTCGACCGGCGGCTTCCTCTTCTCGATGAACAGCTTGTAGGTGGCATAAGCCCCGGTGGCGCCGACGATGACGGCCCACAGAGGTTCGCCGGCGACCAGCTCGAATATCGCCCAGGCGGCGCACACGGCCGGAATCAGCACCCGGCGCCACAGCGGCTGGTAAAAGGGATGGTTCGGATCGATCATGGTCTCACTCCCGCCCTGTCGTCGCCACGCGTCATTCGCCGGCGGCCTGCATGTTCTGGCGTGATCCGATGATATCCTGGTCTACGATCGAAAATGCAAGGTTGAGATGCCCCTCGAACACCAGCGAGGGCTCGTCCGCCACGATGGTGAGTGTCGGCATGCCGCCGAGCCGCACCACATGCGTCTGCGCCAGCCCCTCCTCGATACCTGCCTGCAGCAGGTCCTGGTAACGCGTGCCGGGGCCGGTGATGAAGACCGGCATGGGACCATGCAGGCTGAGCAGCCGCGACAGGCCGAAACCGAGCGCCGCGCCGGCATGGCGGAAGGCAAGCTGCGCCATGCGGTTGCCCTGCCGGGCGCGGGTGGCGATCTTGTCGATCTCCGCCACCGGCACGAATTTCGCCGGGATCGTATCCATCGGCACCTCGAAGGCGGCGCGCAGAATGGCGTAGAAACCGGCATAGGCCTCGACGCAGCCCCGTGCGCCGCAACGACAAAGGCCGCCGTTCGGCATGTGCAGCATGTGCCCGAAATTCGGTGCCGAGATTTCCGGGACGCCCGCAGGCGCCCTGCGTGCGATCCCGAGCCCGATGCTGTGGCCGAGCGAGAGCGCGGCCAGAACCGGCTCGCCACCGCCTTCGGTCTTGGCCTGCCGCTCGAGCAGCGCGCCGGCCACCAGCAGCGTCTCGTTGTTGAGGATGACCTTGGCCTGCCAGCCGTCCTTTAGCGCCGCTGCGAAATCGACCGGCTGCGAACCGAAGACCGGCGACCAGACGAGCACCGGTTCTGTCGGATGCGCCAGTCCCTTGCTGCTGACCGAAACGAGCAGCACGCTGCCGCGATCTATCCGGGAACGCTCCGCGACTCTTATCAGTGCCGCCGAGATGGCGGCGAGGAAGGCAGCCGTACCGCCCTCCCCGCGCGGTTCGGTGAACCGGTCGAGCAGCGTCCCGGCATAATCGACCAGCGAATACTGGATGCTGTCCGACGAGATGATGACGGTGATCAGATAGCCGCAATTGCGCCGCTGGCTGAACAGGACGCGCGGCCGGCCGCGGCCGACGGTCGCCTGCTGCTCGCTCTTTTCGATGATGCGGGCGCGTTCCAGATCGGCGGTGATCGACGAGATCGTGGCCGACGCCAGCCCCGTCGCATCGGAGATTTCCGTATGCGCGAGCCGGCCATGGCGACGCAGCGCAGACAGCACGAGCGCGCTGTTCTGCTGCCGGACCAGTTCCGTGCTCGATTTCGCCAGCATTCCGCTTGCCGCCTCCCTCACTCCGTCTGTCGATACGGCAGTGCCTTGTCCTCCACAAGAGCCGATTGACAGCATCCGGAATCTCTGACATCTAATTTCTCGACTGTCGAGAAAAAAGCTTCGACGCTTTTTCAGGCAGGTTATCTGGCGGGGGGAGAGCACGGAGGCTAAGGCCCATCCGCCGTCACTCGGGAGGACATTATGAGATCATTCGTCAAGCTGATGGCCGGCGCGGCCATCCTCGTTTCCATGCACACCGCCACCATGGCGGCCAATCTCGTCGTCGGCGTTTCCTGGTCGAACTTCCAGGAAGAGCGTTGGAAGACCGACGAAGCCGCCATCAAGAAGGCACTCGAAGCTGCCGGCGCCAAGTATATTTCCGCTGATGCCCAGTCGTCCGCCGCAAAGCAGCTCACCGACGTCGAGTCGCTGATCTCGCAGGGCGCCAACGCCCTGATCGTTCTGGCGCAGGATTCGAGCGCCATCGGCCCGGCCGTCGAAAAGGCAACCGCCGAAGGCATCCCGGTCGTCGGTTACGACCGCCTGATCGAGAACCCGGCCGCCTTCTACATCACCTTCGACAACAAGGAAGTCGGCCGCCTGCAGGCGCAGGGCGTCTTCAAGGCGAAGCCTGAAGGCAACTACGTCTTCATCAAGGGCTCCTCTTCCGATCCGAACGCCGACTTCCTGTTCGCCGGCCAGATGGAAGTGCTGAAGGCCGCGATCGACGGCGGCAAGATCAAGAATGTCGGCGAAGCCTATACCGACGGCTGGAAGCCGGAAAACGCCCAGAAGAACATGGAACAGTTCCTGACCAAGAACAACAACAAGGTCGATGCTGTCGTGGCTTCCAATGACGGCACCGCCGGCGGCGCGATCGCTGCCCTCGACGCCCAGGGCCTTGCCGGTTCCGTTCCGGTTTCCGGCCAGGACGCCGACAAGGCTGCCCTGAACCGCGTCGCGCTCGGCACCCAGACGGTCTCCGTCTGGAAGGACTCGCGCGAGCTCGGCAAGAACGCCGCTGAAATCGCTCTGGCCCTTGCCGGCGGCAAGAAGCTGACCGAGATCAAGGGCGTCCAGACCTTCGAAGGCGGTCCGAAGAAGGTGAAGATGCAGTCGGTCTTCCTCAAGCCGCAGGCGATCACCAAGGACAACCTGAACGTCGTCATCGAGGCCGGCTGGATCAGCAAGGCTGAAGCCTGCCAGGGCGTCAAGGCCGGCGCAGTGGCTGCCTGCAAGTAAAGCATGGCTCTGCGCAGACGATAAACTCACCGACGCCGCAGCACTTCTGCCGCGGCGTCGGTTTTCGGCGTAAGATGGCGCGGCCGCATAGAAGGCACCCCCGGCGGGTGACCCGGCGGCTGAACGTCACGGAGGCGCGATCCGGCTCGATCCTTTGAGAGCCGCGGCGCCTCGTTAAAAGTGGGGAACGGCGAAACATGGCCGAGACGATGCAATCCACAACCAATTCCAAGACATCGGCAGCGACGGGACAGGCGGACGGCAATTTCGTCGCCCGTTTCTTTCGCGCCACCGAGATCGACACGCGCATGCTCGGCATGATCGGCGCGTTGCTGATCATCTGGGTCGGGTTCCACATCCTGACGGGCGGCCTCTTCCTGACGCCGCGCAACCTGTGGAACCTTTCGGTGCAGACCGCCTCGGTCGCCGTCATGGCGACCGGCATGGTGCTCGTCATCGTCACCCGCAACATCGACCTTTCGGTCGGTTCGATCCTCGGCTTCACCGGCATGATCATGGGGGTCCTGCAGTCGCGACTTCTGCCCGAACTGCTCGGCTTCGATCATCCGGCGATCTGGATCATCGCGCTCGCCGGCGGCCTGATCGTCGGCGCGCTGATCGGTACGCTGCACGGCGTCATCATCGCCTTCCTCGGCGTGCCGTCCTTCATCGTCACGCTCGGCGGCCTGCTGATCTGGCGCGGCGCCACCTGGTTCGTGACGAGCGGCCAGACGGTCGCGCCGATGGATGTCAACTTCCGCCTGATGGGCGGCGGCACTGAAGGCTCGATCGGCGCCACCTGGAGCTGGATCGTCGGCGGCATCGCCTGTCTCGCCATCATCGCGGCGATCATCAATGCCCGCCGCCAGCGCAAGCGCTTCTCCTTCCCGCGCCGGCCGGTCTGGGCGGAATACGTGCTGGTCGCGCTCGGCTGCATCATCGTGCTCGGCGCGGTCTCGATCGCCAACGACTATTACTGGCCGATCAACATCGCCCGCCGTTATGCCGAGGCGAACAATATCGCGTGGCCGGAAGGCGGGCTGCTGATCTCTCAAGGGATCGCCATACCCGTGCTGATGGCGATCGCCGTCGGCATCGTCATGACCTTCATCGCCACCCGCCTGCGCTTCGGCCGTTATGTCTTTGCGATCGGCGGCAATCCGGAAGCAGCCGAACTCGCCGGCATCAAGACCCGCTGGGTGACGGTCAAGATCTTCGCGCTGATGGGCATGCTCTGCGCCATCGCCGCGGCGATCTCCACCGCCCGCCTCAACGCCGCGACCAATGCGCAAGGGGAACTCGACGAGCTCTATACGATCGCCGCGGCGGTCATCGGCGGCACCTCGCTTGCCGGCGGCATGGGGTCGATCGCCGGCGCCATGCTCGGCGCGCTCGTCATGCAGTCGCTTCAGTCCGGCATGGTGCTGCTCGGCATCGATTCGCCGTTCCAGCGCATCGTCGTCGGCATGGTGCTCGTCACGGCCGTCTGGCTCGACACCGTCTATCGTTCTCGCGCCAAATAACAGGAGTTTTCATCGTGACGGAACAAACCACTCCGCTCGTGGAAATGAAGAACATTTCCATCTCCTTCGGCGGGATCCACGCTGTCGAGAATGCCTCGGTCGATCTTTTCCCCGGCGAGGTCGTGGCTCTGCTCGGCCATAACGGCGCCGGCAAGTCGACGCTGATCAAGATCCTGTCGGGCGCCTACAAGCGCGACAACGGCGACATCATGATCAACGGCGAGACCGCCGATATCCGCAACCCGCGCGACGCCAAGAAATACGGCATCGAGACGATCTACCAGACGCTCGCCGTCGCCGACAACGTCGATGCCGCCGCCAATCTCTATCTCGGCCGCGAACTGCAGACCAAGTGGGGCACGCTCGACGACGTTGCCATGGAGGCCAGCGCCCGCGAGGTGATGGGCCGCCTGAACCCCAACTTCAAGCGATTCAAGGAGCCGGTGAAGGCGCTGTCCGGCGGCCAGCGGCAATCGGTGGCGATCGCCCGCGCCATCTTGTTCGACGCCCGCATCCTGATCATGGACGAGCCAACGGCAGCGCTCGGACCGCAGGAGACGGCGCAGGTCGGCGATCTGATCAAGCAGCTGAAGCGCGAAGGCATCGGCATCTTCCTGATCAGCCACGACATCCACGACGTCTTCGACCTCGCCGACCGTGTCTTCGTGATGAAGAACGGCAAGGTGGTCGGCCATGCCCGCACCGAAGACGTCACCAAGGACGAGGTGCTCGGCATGATCATCCTCGGCAAGGTGCCTCCGGGCGCCACGCCCGGCCCCGGCGCCATGAAGGTCGTGTGACCGCCTAAATTGCGCCCGCCCTTCGAAGCCCGCCGCTGACGAAGGGGGCCGCAGCGGCGGAACCGGGGCTCTCCCCGGTTCCGCCTTCCGCTTTCCAGGCCGCCGGCGACGGCATGTTTCGCAGAGGCACCGCACCTCGGAACTCCTGTCTTCCCCCGACGTTGGTTTCCTGAACCGAAACGTCGAAGGAGCGGATATGGCTGAAGACCGGACTGCACAGGAAACCATCGAGCACACGGAAAAGCCGGTAAAGACATCCAACCATCCCCCGGCCGGGCCACACGCCAAGGAGCATCTGATCGACCGGGAGAAAACGCCCGGCGCCGGCTCGCTTGCCGAGCCGGATGCCAAAGAGGTGGACGCCGGGTCGGAATAACCGGCGAGCCTCTTGCATGGGCGCTTGAAAACGACTGAGGCCCCGGTCTGCGACGCCGTGGCGCTTGCCCGCCCAGGCATCGATCGGTAACACCGTTCGGAACAATCGGGAAAAGCGGGCCGGACGGCATGGCGGACGAAACCATCACACTTTACGAGGCGATCGGCGGCGACGCGACGGTGCGGGCGCTGGTCAAGCGCTTTTACGAACTGATGGACACGCTGCCGGAGGCCGCCCATTGCCGCGCCGTCCATCCGCCGAGCCTGGAGGGCAGCGAAGCCAAACTCTACGACTATCTCACCGGTTATCTCGGCGGCCCGCCGGTCTATGTGGAAAAGCATGGCCATCCTCGGCTGCGCTCGCGCCATTTCGGCGCGGCGATCGGTCCTCTCGAGCGTGACGAATGGATGCTCTGCTTCCGTCTCGCCATGGAAGAGACGATCGAAAATCCGAAACTGCGCGAAATCATCTGGCCGCCGATCGAGCGGCTGGCCTTCCACATGCAGAACAAGGAATAGGCCGTTGGAAAGACTCCATAAACTGAGGCCGTTGATTCTGTTTGTGAGCGGCCTCATGGGGGCGGCCGGCGTCGCGCTCGCGGCAGCGGCAAGCCATGGCGGCGACACCACGTTCCTTGGATCCGCCTCGACCATGTGCCTGGCGCATGCGCCGGTTCTGCTGGGCCTCTATATCGGCCACCGGTATTTTCGCACCGCGACACTTGCCGCGCTGGTGCTCGGTCTCGGCACGATCATCTTCGCCGGCGATCTGCTGGCCCGCCATTATCTCGGCGACCGGCTGTTCCCGATGGCCGCACCGCTCGGCGGAACGGGGATGATGCTGGGCTGGCTGGTGATGGCTGTAGGGGCGTTTTTCAGGGTGCCGGAGGCTTAAGAGGCACTTCTGGCCTTCGGACCCTCTCTCTCGAGGATTGGCCAAGGAATCGCATGAGGGCGAGCGGCCGCGTGGAACCCCTTCCCCTTGTGGGGAGGGTTCGAACCGCCGCGCCCGCTCATGTCCCATATGTGATGGCTTGGACCTGCAGCGAAACGACCGGACGGGACTTGGCCTACCGCCTGAAGGCCAGCACCCGGGCGCTCTCGCCCTTGGCAACATCCGCCAAAGCGGCCTTTGGAGATTTCGGCAGCACCACTACATTGGTCATATCCGCAGCCGCTTCGGCCCGAGCGGTCAGCAGCGCCTAAAGCTCCGGCACCAGCCCGTCACCATTCTGTTCGGCAAGCTTGTGCAGGCCGATGAAAAGGCTGGTGTCACGACGTTCTTCGTTCATCATTGCGTTCCTTCATGGTCTGGAGCGCCCGCTCCAGACTGGATTTGGAGCCGTTGCGAAGCGGCACGAAGGCGACGCCGAACTTCTTGCAGCCGGTCTTCACCCTCAGGCACGCGTCGTGGCTGATACAGTCGATGGGGCAGAAGACGCAGTCGACCGACGGCAGAACCGTGTCGATACGGGAGACCGCCTCGCGAAGTCCGCCGTCGTGGTGGATCAGTTCGGCGCCGAAATTGCTGGCGATCTCCCTCAGGTGCGCCACCTGACAGTCACGGCCGCCGACATAGAGAAAGCTGCGGACATCGGTCACGCCTGGTCCCCGCGTTTCGGAGCCCCGCGTTTCCGCGCCTTTCGCCTCCCCGCCGGAATTGCCGTTTTTGTTCTTCTGCTTCTTGGCCATATGCCCTCGCCGCCGATTCTGCTTACGCTTCGGTTCCTCGATGGCCGGCACCATATTAAAGTTGATTTTCAGAGTAAAGATTAAAAGTGGACTCTTTTCATCATGATATATCGGGGCCCCTGACAAGGCGCGCCATTTCCAAAATTTTACCGTTTGATAAATTTTTCTGCTGTGGTACCTTTTTCCCAATAGTTGTCCATGAATCCATAAAAGAGGGAACTTAGGATGGAACGACTGGGAAACGGTCCAAAGGCCGGGATCGAGGCTGGCCGCCTCACCGCTGCCGACTATCAGGCGAACTTCGCCGATCTGCACCCGCGTCTCGACAGGCACGAGGCGCTGGTCGAATCCGATCGCTGTTATTTCTGCTACGACGCGCCGTGCATGACGGCCTGTCCCACCTCCATCGATATCCCGCTGTTCATCCGGCAGATATCGACGGGCAATCCGCTGGGTTCGGCAAAGACCATCTTCGACCAGAACATTCTGGGCGGCATGTGCGCCCGCGTCTGTCCCACCGAAACGCTCTGCGAACAGGCCTGCGTGCGCAACACGGCCGAGGACAAGCCGGTCGAGATCGGCAAGCTGCAGCGGTATTCCACCGACATCGCCATGGAACAGGGCCGGCAGTTCTATAGCCGCAAGGCCCCGAGCGGAAAGACGGTCGCGATCGTCGGCGCCGG
>Ga0209257_1003715_pt1 | contig 12680 bp, 10 predicted proteins | sample AraplaCvi_mCL_r2_FD_184277 | JGI IMG/M metagenome (GOLD analysis project Ga0209257, IMG submission 184277) | Arabidopsis root microbial communities from North Carolina, USA - plate scrape MF_Cvi_mCL_r2 (SPAdes) (version 2) | ecosystem: Host-associated > Plants > Roots > Endosphere | place: USA...
GGTGAGGATGGCGCCGGTGAAAAGCTGCCCCACCTGCAGGCCGATCACGGTCACGACCGGGATCATCGCGTTGCGCAGCGCATGCAGGCCCACCACGCGCATCTTCGACAGGCCCTTGGCGCGCGCGGTGCGGATGTAGTCCTCGCCCAGCACCTCCAGCATGGCCGAGCGCGTCATGCGCGCCACCACCGCAAGCGGGTTGGTGCCCAGCACGATGGCCGGCAGGATCAGGTGCTGCAGCGCCGACCAGAAGGCGCCCTTGTCGTCGCTGAGCAGCGAGTCGATCAGCAGGAAGCCCGTGACCGGCTCCACGAAGTACTGCACCGAGATGCGGCCCGACACCGGCGTCCAGCCCAGCTGCACCGAGAAGAACAGGATCAGCAGCAGGCCCCACCAGAAGATGGGCATCGAATAGCCGGTGAGCGAGGTGGCCATCACCCCGTGGTCGAACAGCGAATTGCGCCGCACCGCCGCGATGATGCCGGCCGGGATGCCCACGATCAGGGCGAAGACGATGGCGCACAGCGCCAGCTCCACCGTGGCCGGGAACAGCGCGATGAACTCGCGGATCACCGGCTCCTGCGTGATCACCGACTTGCCCAGGTCGCCGTGCAGCACGCGGCCGATGTAGATGCCGTATTGCACGAACAGGGGCTTGTCCAGCCCGTATTCCTTGAGCAGGGCGGCGTGGCGAGCGGGGTCGATGCCGCGCTCGCCGGCCATGGTCTCGATGGGGTCGCCCGGCACCAGCCGGATCAGGAAAAAGGCGAGCAGGGTCATGCCGATGAAAGTCGGCACGAGCAGGCTCGCTCGCGTCAGGAAGAATCTCAACATTGGGCGCGAATATGCAAGAGCAATGCCGGGAATTGCTCCCGGCACAACCCCTATTGCCGCGGCTCGACGGCGCGGCGGGTAGAACTTAAGTGGCCCTGGGAGGGCTTGTTATCCGCGCAGCTCGCGGCGCAGGACCTTGCCGACGGGGGTCTTGGGCAGATCGGTGCGGAACTCGATCACCCGCGGCTGCTTGTAGCCGGTCAGGTTGGTGCGGCAGAAGTCGCGCACGTCCTGCTCGGTGAGCGCCGGGTCCTTCTTCACGATGACCAGCTTGATGCCCTCGCCGGTCTTGGCATCGGGGATGCCCACCGCCGCGCATTCCATGACGCCGGGGATCTGAGAGACCACATCCTCGACCTCGTTCGGATACACGTTGAAACCGCTGACGATGATCATGTCCTTCTTGCGGTCGACGATGCGGAAGTAGCCGCGTTCGTCCATCACGCCGATGTCGCCGCTCTTGAAGTAGCCGTCGGCGGTCATGACCTTGGCGGTCTCGTCGGGGCGCTGCCAGTAGCCGGCCATGACCTGGGGGCCCTTGATGGCGATCTCGCCGGCCTGGCCCAGGGGCACTTCGTTGCCAGCGTCGTCCAGCAGCTTCATCGAGGTGCTGGGCAGCGGCACGCCGATGGTGCCGGAGTATTCCTTGCTGGTCACCGGGTTGCAGCTGGCCGAGGGCGAGGTCTCCGACAGGCCGTAGCCTTCGCAGATCGGGCAGCCGGTCTTGTCCAGCCACTGCTTGGCCACGCCGCTTTGCACGGCCATGCCGCCGCCCACCGAGACCTTCAGGTTCTTCCAGTTGACGGTGTTGAAGTCGGGGTGATTGGCCAGGCCGTTGAAGAGCGTGTTCACCGCCGGGAAGCTGTGGAAGGTATGCCTGGACAGCTCCTTGAGCGTGCCCGCCAGGTCGCGCGGGTTGGGAATGAGGATGGTCTTCCCGCCGGTGCGCATGGCCAGCATCATGTTCACCGTGAAGGCGAAGATGTGATAGAGCGGCAGCGCGCAGACGCTGGTGGGCTGCTCGCCCGAGGGCACGGCCTTCATCGCCGGCTCGTTCCAGGCCTCGGACTGCAGCACGTTGGCGATCACGTTGCGATGCAGCAGCACCGCGCCCTTGGAGACGCCCGTGGTGCCGCCGGTGTACTGCAGCACGGCCACGTCGTCGGGGCCGATCTCGGGCTGCTGCAGCTTCTTGGAGGCGCCGCGCGACAGCGCGTCGTTGAAGCGCACCGCGCCGGGCAGCTGGAAGGGCGGCACCATCTTCTTGACGTTGCGCACCACGAAGTTGACCAGCGCGCCCTTCACGGCGCCCAGGCGATCGCCCATGGCGGCCAGCACCACATGCTGCACCGGCGTGTGCGCGATGCAGGCCTGCAGCGTCGCACCGAAGTTCTCGATGATGACGATGGCCTTGGCGCCCGAGTCCTTGAGCTGATGCTCCAGTTCGCGCGGGGTGTAGAGCGGATTGACGTTCACCACCACCAGACCGGCGCGCAGGATGGCCGCCACCGTGATCGGGTACTGCGGCGTGTTGGGCATCATCACCGCCACGCGGTCACCCTTGGCCAGGCCCAGGCTCTGCAGGTAGCCGGCGAGCTTGCGGCTTGCCTGGTCCACCTGCGCATAGCTCACCTCCGTGCCCATGAAGCTGTAGGCCACGCGGTCGGCATAGCGGGTGAAGCTCTCCTCCATCAGCGCCACGAGCGACTTGTACTGGCTCGGGTCGATGTCGGCGGGCACGCCGACGGGATAGCTGGCCAGCCAGGGGCGGTCTGTCATCTGAGTTGTCTCCATCTCTCAATCACACGCGCGACGTTGTGCGCGCTTCTTCTTCAAAAAAACCTTCACTCGATCGCCTTGGCCATGTCCTCGACCACCTTCTTGGCATCCCCGAAGACCATCATGGTCTTGTCCATGTAGAACAGCTCGTTGTCCAGCCCCGCGTAGCCCGCGGCCATGCTTCGCTTGTTCACGATCACCGTCTTGGCCTTGTAGGCCTCCAGGATGGGCATGCCGTAGATGGGGCTGCCCTTGGTCAGCGCCGCGGGGTTCACCACGTCGTTGGCGCCCAGGATGATGGCCACGTCGGCCTGCGCGAACTCGCCGTTGATGTCCTCCATCTCGAACACCTGGTCGTAGGGCACCTCGGCCTCGGCCAAGAGCACGTTCATGTGCCCGGGCATGCGCCCGGCCACCGGGTGGATGGCGTACTTGACCGTCACGCCCTTCTCGGTGAGCTTCTTGGCCATCTCGTTCACGGCGTGCTGCGCGCGCGCCACCGCCAGGCCGTAGCCGGGCACGATGATCACGGTGTCGGCGTTGCTCAGCATGTAGGCCGCATCGTCGGCACTGCCGCTCTTGACCGGCCGCTGCTCCTTGGCGCCCGCGCCGCCCGCGGCCGCCTCGCCCCCGAAGCCGCCCAGGATCACGTTGAAGAACGAGCGGTTCATGGCCTTGCACATGATGTAGCTCAGGATCGCACCCGAGGAGCCCACCAGCGAGCCGGCCACGATCAGCATCGCGTTGTTCAGCGAGAAGCCGATGCCCGCCGCCGCCCAGCCCGAGTAGCTGTTGAGCATGGACACCACCACCGGCATGTCCGCCCCACCGATCGGGATGATGATCAGCACACCCATCACGAAGGCCAGCGCCAGCATCGCGAAGAAGGCGATCCAGCTCTCGGTGAACACGAACACCAGGCCCAGGGCGATGGTCACCAGGCCCAGCACCAGGTTCAGCATGTGCTGGCCCTTGAACTGAACCGGCGCGCCCTGGAACAGGCGGAACTTGTACTTGCCCGAGAGCTTGCCGAAGGCGATCACCGAACCGGAGAAGGTGATGGCACCGATGGCTGCGCCCAGGAACAGTTCGAGCCGGTTGCCCGCCGGAATGGCGTAGCGCACGAAGCCGTCCAGGATGTAGGTGCCCTCGGGCGTGTTCACGCCCACGGCAGCCAGCACCGGCGCGGCCGTGATGCCGAAGGCCCAGGGTTCCACCACGGCGGCCACGGCGATGAACACCGCCGCCAGGCCGATCATGCTGTGGAAGAAGGCCACCAGTTCGGGCATCTGGGTCATCTCGACCGTCTTGGCGCGGTAGGCGCCGTAGCCCCCGCCCACCACCAGGCCCAGGAGCACCCAGGCCATGCCCGCGGCCTTGCCCCCGGCCAGCTGCACGATCAGCGCCGCGGTGGTCAGGATGGCGATGGCCATGCCCACCATGCCGAAGACGTTGCCGCGGATGGAGGTGGTGGGGTGGCTCAGGCCCTTCAGAGCCTGGATGAAGCAGACGCTCGCGACGAGGTACAGAAGGGTGACGACGTTCATCGACATGGTCAGTGGCCCTCCGCCTTGGCGCCGGCAGGCGCTGCGGCTTTCTTGTCCTTCTTCTTGAACATCTCCAGCATCCGGCGCGTGACCAGGAAGCCGCCGAACACGTTCACCGCCGCCAGCGCCATGGCCAGCACGCCCATGGAGCGGCCCAGCCAGGTCTCGGTGAGCGCAGCGGCGAGCATCGCGCCCACGATCACGATGGCCGAGATGGCGTTGGTCACGGCCATCAGCGGCGTGTGCAGGGCCGGCGTGACGGTCCACACCACGTGGTAGCCCACGTAGATGGCCAGCACGAAGATGATCAGGTTGATGACGGTATGGCTGACGGGATCCATGCGCTCTTCTCCTCGGGCTGAGCTTTTACTTGCGGGTGACCTGGCCGTCGCGCGCCATCAGGCAGCCCGCGACGATGTCGTCCTCGAGATCGATCTTGAAGCCGCCCTCCTTGGGCAGCACCAGCTTGAGGAAGTCCAGCACGTTGCGCGCGTACAGCGAGGACGCATCGGCGGCCACCAGCGCCGCCAGGTTGGTCTCGCCCACGATGGTCACGCCGTGCTTGAGCACGGTGCGGTCGGCCTCGGAGATGGTGCAGTTGCCGCCCACGCCGTCGGCGCCGCGGCCCGCGGCGATGTCCACGATGACCGAACCCGGCTTCATGGACTTGACCATGTCCTCGGTGATGAGGGTGGGCGCGGCGCGCCCGGGAATCAGCGCGGTGCTGATCACCACGTCGGCCGCGGCCACGCGCTTGGCCACTTCCACCTGCTGGCGCGCGAGCCAGCTCGGGGGCATGGGGCGGGCATAGCCACCCACGCCTTCGGCGGCGTCCTTTTCTTCCTGGGTCTCGTAGGGCACGTCGATGAACTTGCCGCCCAGGGACTCGACCTGCTCCTTGACGCTGGGGCGCACGTCCGAGGCCTCGATCACCGCGCCCAGGCGCTTGGCCGTGGCGATGGCCTGCAGGCCCGCCACGCCCACGCCCAGGATCACCACGCGCGCGGCCTTGACGGTACCGGCGGCGGTCATGAGCATGGGGAAGAAGCGCTGGTACTTGTCCGCGGCGGTCATCACGGCCTTGTAGCCGGCGATGTTGGCCTGCGAAGAGAGCACGTCCATGCTCTGGGCGCGCGTGGTGCGCGGCGCCGCTTCCAGGGCGAAGGCGGTGAGGTTGGCTGAAGCCAGGCGCGCGAGGCCTTCGGCATCGAAGGGGTTGAGCATGCCCACCACCACGGTGCCCGGTTTCATGAGCGCGATCTCGTTGTCGAAGGGCGAGCGCACCTTGAGCACGATCTCGCAGCCAAAGGCCCCAGCCGCATCGGTGATCTCGGCTCCGGCGGCCTGGTAGGCCGCATCGGTAGCCGCCGCCGCGATGCCCGCGCCGGACTGCACGCGCACCGCATGCCCCAGGGCAACAAGCTTCTTGGCCGTCTCAGGGGTGACGGACACACGGGTCTCGCCAGCCGTGGTCTCGGCAGGCACGCCTATCAACATAAGAAGTCTCCTCAAGCTGGGGGATTCAGCGCAAAACTCGGCGAGCTTACCCGAAGATTACAAAAGGTCACTTGACCGGCGCACTTGCGGACGAGATGTGATGTGTTGCTGCAATTTCCGAGGGAAATGCGCCTCGATCGCCCGTCGGCGCGCCCAGTCTGCTGGCGCATTCGTGACATTTGCCGCGCGTGTTCACACTCCCTACCGCCACCGAATGATGGATTCGTGACCCTCGCGAATAGACTCCCAAAAAAATTGTCAGTCATAAACCAGGGACGGTACAACCATGCGCATCGCCGCACTCGACGACGATCTGTCACAGCTCGACCTCATACGTCACACCATGCAGGGCATTCAGCATGAATGCCATGTGTTCTCCGAAGGCAAGGCCCTGCTGCGCGAACTGCGCCAGCAATCCTTCGACCTGCTGATCCTCGACTGGACGCTGCCCGACATCTCGGGCCCGGCCATCATCAAGTGGGTGCGCGAGGAACTCGCCAGCCGCATTCCCATCCTCTTCGTCACCAACCGGCGCACCGAGGCCGACCTGGTGGCGGGCCTCTCGGCCGGTGCCGACGACTTCATGGTCAAACCGATTAGCGTGGCCGAACTCGAGGCACGGGCCCATGCGCTGCTGCGCCGCGCCTATCCGGCCAAGCACGACGTGGAGCTGGTGTTCGGCCCCTACCACTTCTTCCCGCAGGCACGCACGCTGCAGGCGAACGGGCGGCAGGTGGACCTCAAGCACCGCGAGTACGAGCTCGCGCTCTTCCTGTTCCAGAACCTCGGCCGCCTGCTCTCGCGCGAACACCTGCGAGAGGCGGTGTGGGGCCGCGGTCCCGAGGAGCCTTCTCGCTCGCTCGACACGCACATCTCGCGCCTGCGCACCAAGCTGTCGCTGCGCCCGGCCAACGGCTTCCTGCTGTCGGCGGTCTACGGGCTCGGCTACCGGCTGGAGACGGTGGAGACCGCGTCGCTGTCCTCCTTTCCCTCCACGGGCGACGACGCAGGCGAAGCGGCATGAGCCGCCTCGTCCGGCTCGCCCTGGTCCTCGCGACCTGGGCGGCGTGCCTGCCGGCATTCGCCGAAGGCGCCGCGACGCGCGCCGACGCGAGCGCGCTGTCGCTTCGCCTGGCCGACGGATCCTTCATCCGCGTCCCTTGCGACCGCGTGGCCCCGGAGGGCACGCGCTGCGCGCCCTCCACAGCCCGTGACAGCGCGTCCCTCGGCGACGCGCCGCGGCGCGCGCCCCTGAAGCGGCGCGCGCCCGTGTTCGACGTCGATCGTCCCGGCGTGGTCGCCAGCGTGCGCGGTTGACCGCGCCGCCTCCGCGCGATCGCCATGCCCCTTCGTCTCCCCGTCTCCACCCTGCTCGGCTGGGTGCACCGGCGCGCCTCCTGGCTGCTGCTGTCGGCGGTGCTGCTCTCGCTCGTCGCCTGGCTGACCGTGGGCCACCAGCTGGCGCGCATGGATCGCGCGTTGCTGGAAGGCGCGCTCAACCGCGTGCGTCCCGCCGCGGCCAGCAACATCGTGATCGTCGCCATCGACGACAAGAGCCTCGAGGCGGTGGGCCGCTGGCCCTGGCGCCGGGCCCTGCACGCGGAGCTGCTGCGGCGGATCTCGCTGGGCCGGCCGCGCTGCATCGGCCTGGACCTGCTGCTGGACGACACCAACACGCAGCACCCCGAGGACGATGCCCTGCTGGCCGCCAGCATGCAGGCGGCCGGCTGCGTGGTGCTGCCGATGGCCATGCAGGTGTCCGGACGCAACTTGCAGTTGCAAAGCGAGGTGCTGCCCGTGCCCCGCCTGGCGCGCGCCGCAACCGCGCTCGGGCATTCGCACCTGGCGGTCAACGACGACGGCGGCGTGCAGGGCATCTACCTGCGCGAAGGCTTTACGGGACGCGAGTGGCCGCAGTTCTCGATGGCGCTGCGCGATGCCGCCGCCGGCCGCCTCAAGCCGCAGCCGCCACTGCAGGACGGCCCGGCCACGTCGCCGCCCGAAGGCCGCTGGCAGCGCGAGCACCTGGAGATGCTCCTCTACACCACGCCCTCCGCACCCTTCCAGACCGTCTCGTACATCGACGTGCTGCGCGGCGAGGTGCCCCCCGGTTTCTTCCAGGACCGCTACGTGCTCATCGGCGCCACCGCGGACGGGGTGGCCGACCTGTTCGCCAGCCCCGCGCCTTCGCGGCAGGGACTGGTGACCGGGGTGGAAGTGTTCGCCACGGTGCTGCAGGCGCTGGACGTGCACCGCCACATCCACCCGGCCAGCCTCTGGCAGGACCTGGCCTTCAACCTGGTGCCCCTGGCCATCGTGCTGCTGAGCCTGCTGTGGCTGGGCCCGCTGGGCGCCTTCGCACTGACCGTGGGCATGGTGCTGGTGCGCTGCGGGCTGCAGATCTCGCAGCCCTGGCTGGGCGTGCGCTTCACCAACGCTGCGGGGCTGGGCGGCCTGCTCGCGGTCTATCCGATCTGGAGCCTCATGCGCCTCATGTCCGCGTACCGCTTCCTGCGGCTGGGCACGCGCGAGCTCGACGCGGTGCTCGAGGGCATGGGCACGCTCAACATCCAGGCCACGCCGCAGGGCGGCGACTCGCTCGAACGGGAAATCGACGCCACGGCCACCGCGGTACGGCGCGTGCGCGACATGCACCGCTTCGTGCGCGACGGCCTCGACCACCTGCCCGACGCCAACCTCGTGCTCGACCGCCGGGGCCGCGTCTACCTGGCGAACCGCGCGGCGGTGCGGCACTGGCTTCGGCCTGCCGCCCAACTGGTCGGGGAGGACGCCCACGCGCTTCTGTCGGACCTGCGGCCGCGCAGCGGCGGCAGCCAGCCCATGGTGCCGCCGGGCACGCTGGATGCGGCGCACCCGATGCCGATCATGGGCGAGGGCGAGGATTCCGCGGGCCGCATCGTGCTGCTGCGCTGCGTGCCCTTCCAGGATGCGGACAACAGCCACGCCGGCTGGATGGTGGCGCTGGTGGACATCACCCGCATGCGCCGCACCCAGGGCCAGCGCGACGAGGCGCTGCGCTTCATCTCCCACGACATCCGCGAGCCGAGCGCTTCCATCCTCACGGCGCTGGCGCTGGCGCGCGCCAACCCGGCGCTGCTGCCGCACGAGCGGCTGGTCGAGCGCATCGAGCGCCATGCCCGCACCGGGCTGGAACTGGCCGACGACTTCGTGAACCTGGCGCGGGCCGAGGCGCAGCCCTTTCGCGCAGAGCTGCTGGACCTGGTCGACCTGCTGGCGCAGGCCACCGACAACGCCTGGGCCGAGGCGCACCGGCGGCAACTGCGCGTGCGCGTGTCCACGGAGCTCGAGGAAGCGCCCTGCATCGGCGACCGCAGCCTGCTGGCACGCGCCTTGACCAACGTGCTGAACAACGCGCTCAAGTACTCGCCGGGCGGCAGCGAGGTGCTCTGCGAGGTGGCCGACCGGCAGTCGCACTGGAGGCTCTCCATCCGCGACCAGGGCCCGGGCATCCCGATCGAGCAGCAGACGCAGCTGTTCCGGCCCTTCCGGCGACTGCACGGCGAGTCGCACCCGGACGTGCCCGGCATCGGCCTGGGCCTGCTGCTGGTGAGCACCACCCTGCAGCGGCACGGCGGCACGGTGGAGATCGAAAGCGCCAGGGGCAGCGGCTGCACCGTCATACTCGTGCTCCCGAAGCCGACGGCAGCCGCGCTGCAGTCCATCGCCCACGCCAACTCGCTCGAGGAACCATGACCGATCCGCGCTGGAAGCCCAATGTCACCGTGGCCGCCGTCATCGAGCAGGCGGGCCGCTTCCTGCTGGTGGAGGAAGAGACGCCCGACGGGCTGATGCTCAACACGCCCGCCGGCCACCTGGACCCCGGCGAGTCGCCGGCCGAGGGCTGCGCGCGCGAGGCCCTCGAGGAAACGGCGCACCGCTTCACGCCCACGGCGCTGATCGGTATCTACATGGCCCGCAGCCGCCAGGGCGCGCACGACCTCACCTACATGCGCTTCGCCTTCGCGGGCGAGCTGGGCGATCGCGAGCCGGGCCGCGCGCTGGATCACGGCATCGTGCGCACCCTGTGGATGACTCCCGAGGAGATCCGCGCGAGCCAGTCCCGCCACCGCAGCCCGCTGCTGCTGCAGTGCGTGGAGGACCACCTGGCGGGCCGGCGCCACCCGCTGTCGCTGGTGCACGTCGATCCGTCGGTGCGCGGCTGATTTCCCACACGTGGGCAGCGTCCCGGCCGGCCTGGGAAAATCGGGGCATGAGCACGAACAAGAAGCGCGTGGTGGTAGGCCTGTCCGGCGGGGTGGATTCCGCGGTGACGGCGCACCTGCTCAAGCAGCAGGGCCACGAGGTCATCGGCATCTTCATGAAGAACTGGGAGGACGATGACGACAGCGAGTACTGCTCCTCCAACATCGACTTCGTGGATGCCGCCAGCGTGGCCGACGTGCTGGGCATCGAGATCGAGCACGTCAACTTCGCCGCCGACTACAAGGACCGCGTCTTCGCCGAATTCCTGCGCGAATACCAGGCCGGCCGCACGCCCAACCCCGACGTGCTGTGCAATGCCGAGATCAAGTTCAAGGCCTTCCTCGACCACGCGATGCGCCTGGGTGCCGAGCAGATCGCCACTGGCCACTACGCCCGCGTGCGCTTCAACGAAGCGACGGGGCGTCACGAGCTGCTCAAGGGCCTGGACCCGGCCAAGGACCAGAGCTACTTCCTGCACCGGCTGAATCAGCAGCAACTGGGCAAGACGCTGTTCCCGGTGGGCGAGCTGCGCAAGACCGAAGTGCGGCGCATCGCCGCCGAGATCGGCCTGCCCAACGCGAAGAAGAAGGATTCGACCGGCATCTGTTTCATCGGCGAGCGGCCCTTCCGCGAGTTCCTCAATCGCTACATCAGCAAGGAGCCGGGCCCGATCCGCGACGAGCGCGGGCGTGTACTGGGCGAGCACCAGGGCCTGTCCTTCTACACCCTGGGCCAGCGGCAGGGGCTGGGCATCGGCGGGGTGAAGGAAAAGGGCGCGGCACGTGGCAGCGGCGACCATTCGCCGTGGTTCGTGGCGCGCAAGGACATCGCGGCCAACACGCTGTGGGTGGTGCAGGGGCACGACCACCCCTGGCTGCAGTCGCACACGCTGGAAGCGGACGACGCCAGCTGGGTGGCCGGCGAGGCGCCCGGCGGCGGCGCCTACGCGGCCAAGTCGCGCTACCGCCAGGTCGATGCGGGCTGCTCGCTCGCCGATGGCGCCAACGGCGCCTTCCGGCTCGCCTTTCCCGAGGCCCAATGGGCCGTCACGCCGGGACAGTCGGCCGTGCTGTACGACGGCGAGGTCTGCCTGGGCGGCGGCGTGATCGCCAGCGCCGCCTGAGCCGGCCGCTTCAGTCCTGGCGCAGTTGCGCCAGCAGCTCGTACGAGCGCAGCCGCGCCTGGTGGTCGAAGACCTGCGAGGTGACCATCAGCTCGTCGGCACCGGTGCGGGCCGCGAAGGCGTCGATGGCGGTCTTGACGGTCTGCGGCGAGCCAACGGCGGAGCACGAGAGCACGGAGTCCAGCAGCGCTGCCTCGCCCGGGCCGACGCGCTCGCGGTAGCCCTCCACCGGCGGCGGCAGGCGGCCCGGGCGGCCGCTGCGCAGGTTGACGAAGGCCTGCTGCCATGAGGTCGCGCGAAAGCGCGCCTCCTCGTCGCTGTCGGCGCAGAACACGTTGAAACCCAGCATCACGTAGGGCTTGGCCAGTTGCGCGGACGGCTGGAAGGTGCTGCGGTAGATCTCGATCGCCTGCATCAGTTGTTGGGGCGCGAAGTGCGAGGCAAAGGCATAGGGCAGCCCCAGGTGCGCCGCAAGCTGGGCGCCGAAGGTGCTGGAGCCCAGGATCCAGATCGGCACCTCGAGCCCCCGGCCGGGCACGGCCATCACCGGCTGGCGAGGCTCCTTGGACATGAAGTCCATCAGCTCGAGCACGTCCTGCGGGAACTGGTCGGCGTTGGTGTCCAGGTCGCGGCGCAGCGCGCGGGCGGTGCGCTGGTCGGAGCCGGGCGCGCGGCCCAGGCCCAGGTCGACGCGGCCGGGGTAGAGCGACTCCAGCGTCCCAAACTGCTCGGCGATCACCAGCGGCGAGTGGTTGGGCAGCATGACGCCGCCGGCGCCGATGCGGATGGTGGAGGTGCCGGCGCCCACGTGCGCCAGCAGCACCGCGGTGGCCGCGCTGGCGATGCCGGGCATGCCGTGGTGCTCGGCCAGCCAGTAGCGCCGGTAGCCCAGGCGCTCGCCGTGCTGGGCCAGCGAAAGGGAGTTGCGGAAGGACTGGGCGGCGTCGCCGCCTTCGCAGATGGGCGACAGGTCGAGGATGGAGAAGGGAGGCATAGGGTTGGCAATGATGGCCAAAAGGCTCATCCCTTGCTGGCGTCGGGACGGCACTGCCGGTGTCGCATCGACGCGCGAATGCCCCTTTGAACCGGGGAAATTCAGCATCTTTGCGGAGCGTTTACATAGAATGCGAATCGTTCTTATTCTTTAACGCAATACAACCCGCCCAAAAAGAAAATCAAATGAGCGCTCACTTTCGTCTGAACCCAAGTACGGCACTTGTGACCACTTTCATCGCCCTTTGCACCGCCCCGCAGTGGGCGGCGGCCCAGGCCGCCGGAAGCGCCGTGCTTCCCGAAGTCCGGGTGGATGCCAACGCCACCGCCGAGACCGCCACGACGCCGGTCATCGGGTACCGGGCGAAGAATGCGATGTCGGCCACCAAGACCGACACCCCGCTGGCGGAGACGCCGCAGTCGGTGACCATCGTGCCGCGGGACCAGATGGTGGACCAGGGGGCCACCAGCATTCAGGACGCGCTCAATTACGCCGCCGGTGTGCGTTCCGATGCCTACGGGCTCGACGGCCGGACTGACTCGGTGCGCATCCGCGGCACCGAGCCCAGCGTGTTCCTGGACGGCCTGCGCCAGGCCTACGGCTGGTACACCAGCACGTCCCGCACGGAACCCTACACGCTCGAGCGCCTCGAAGTGCTGCG
>Ga0209257_1003720_pt1 | contig 12668 bp, 12 predicted proteins | sample AraplaCvi_mCL_r2_FD_184277 | JGI IMG/M metagenome (GOLD analysis project Ga0209257, IMG submission 184277) | Arabidopsis root microbial communities from North Carolina, USA - plate scrape MF_Cvi_mCL_r2 (SPAdes) (version 2) | ecosystem: Host-associated > Plants > Roots > Endosphere | place: USA...
GCGCCTTCTTGCAGGCGTCACTTTTTGGAGGCGCAATACCCCAATGGTCTGTCCGGCCCGGCGGCCACACCCATTCTTCCGGCCCGCGGACACGATAGCCGTCATCGATCTGAAGCACCTCGGCGGTATACTCGATCACCACGCCCTGCGGATCGATGAAATAAGCGAAGACGTTGTCCCCCGGCCCGTGCCGTCCAACGCCCCAGCCGATCGGATACCCCTGGTCCACGACCAGGCCGGAACCGCGCATGACGGATTCCAGGTCGGGCATCAGAAAAGCGACGTGGTTCAGCCCGTTGGCCGGCGCTTCCGCCAGCACCACCGCGTGATGGTCGGCATTGCAGCACAGAAACGCCATGAGCTTGGAGCGGTCCGTCAGGCGGAAGCCCAGGACATCCCGGTAGAAGCTTGAAAGTGCCTCGATCTGCGCGCTGTTGATATTGACATGGGCGAGGCGGTGCGGCCGGTTGGCGACGATCGCGCCTTGCCTGCGGCGATCTCCATGCACGAATTCCAGCACCGAACCCTGTGGCTCCCGGATAACGAAACGCTCGCCGCCGGAAGGTGCATCGGCAGGCCCCGGCTCTCTCAGCACGACACAACCCGCTGCGACCGTTTTAGCAAAAAGCGAATGCAGGTCTTTGGCGGAGCGCACGCGGAAAGTGGTCTTGCGCAGCTCCGAACGGTCGCTCCGCTTTAGCTCCAGCACGTGAAAATCGTCGCCTGTCGCCGCCAAGAAGACCTCGTCCTCTGTTTCGGCTACGATATCCAGCCCCCAAACGCGGGTGTAGAAATCGACGGAAGCTGGGAGATCGGGCGTACCCAGTTCGACACTACGCAGGGCGGAAACAGGAAAATCGGTCATCTGATCAAACCTCATCCAGAGCGAGGAAAGCTCGCGCGTTCGCGAATGTCAGGCTTTCGCGCAATCCGACATCGGCGAAAGCCTCGTCGATACGTGCAACAGGCTCCTTTTCGCGGAAGTTGAATGGATAGTCGGTCCCCAGCAGCACACGCTCTTCACCGAAGACGGAAACCAGACGCCGTAACGTGTCCGCATCGAAGACGAGCGAGTCCACGTAGAGGCGCCGTGCCTGCGCGGATGGCGCTTCCGGCATGATGTCCTTGACCACCGGAAATGCAGCATAACCCTGCTCCAGGCGCGGCAACAACGAAGCGAAGGTTCCGCCGCCATGGCTGAAGGCGATCCGGAGCTTCGGGAGTTTCTGTAACAGTCCACCGGTGATCACCGAAGCCGCCGCCAGACCAACATCGGTCGGATACCCAAGAACCTGCTGAAGCGGCGCTGGTCCGACGAGCCGGTCCATGCCGGCCGGCCGTACGGCGTGGACGAATACCGCCGCACCGAGTTTTTCCACTTCCGCAAAGAATGGATGGAAACGCGCATCACCGATTGCGGCACCGTTGATGTTGCTGCCAATCTCGATGCCGCGAAAGCCGAGTTCACCGACGACGCGATGCAATTCGGCAATTGCGAGGTCGATGTCCTGCATCGGCAGACCACCAAGCCCGACGAAGCGGCCCTCACCTTCCATCACCAAGGCAGCGATCGAGTCATTGACGTGACGCACGAGATCGTTAGCCGCATTCGCGTCGATCCAATAGCCGAACAATTCCGGCATTGGGGATAGAGCCTGCAGTTCTATGCCAGCACGATCCATTTCTTCAAGGCGTCGCTCAGCAACCCAGCACGCATCGCTGACCGTGCGATAGGGCTTTTCGTCAATGACAACAGTCGCATGGCAATCGCCAGCCGCGATCATGGAAGGCCAGCCACGCACGGAGGCACCGCGAGCAGGCAACGGAAAGCGCGACGGCACAACATGGCAGTGGACGTCTATGCCGCCGCAGCGACAACCGCTCCTGAAGCGTTTTGCCTTTTCCTCGCCCACGCTTTCCTCCTGTGTCGGCATTTCGATAATATACAAACTTCGGTGCGTAAAGTCAGAATTTATAAATTTGGTTATTTCGATATGATCGTGTATATAAAAATCGATTTGAACGGTTGGAGCCACATGAACGTCGATGCGCAGAACAAGGGGCTGGAAAGCCCAGCAACGCTTGCCACGAGCATCTACGAGCGACTGAAGGTCGATATTTTGTCGGCAAGGCTCGAACCAGGCCGTAAGCTGCAGCTGCGTTTTCTGATGGAGCAATACGAAGCCGGGCAAACACCTTTGCGGGAAGCGTTAAACCGCCTCACCACTGAGGATCTGGTCATCGGCAAGGAGCAGCGCGGCTTCTTCGTAAAACCGATCAGTCTTGAGGAACTCGGGGAGCTGACGAAAACCCGGTGCTGGGTAGAAGGTCTCGCCCTGCGCGAGTCGATCGCCAATGCCGACCCAGCTTGGGAAGAAGCTCTTATCGTGGCCCATCACCGGCTGGATCGGGCGCCCCGCTCGCTCAATCCCGAGCGGTTCGAAAGCAACCCGGAATGGGAGCGGCTGCACAAGGCTTTTCATGCCATTCTCATCAGCGGCTGCCAATCGCGTCCGCTGATCGGCTTCTGTGAGCAGCTTGCGGACCGCCTTGGCCGTTATCGCGCGCTTTCCAGCCGCAAGGCATTCAGGGTGCGCAAGGTGAGCCAGGAGCATGCGGATATTGTAAAGGCGGTCCTGGATCGCGACAGCGAAGGGGCTATGCGCCTTCTGCAGCGACATTATGAGCAGACAGCCGAAATCATCAGGGCCGATCTGGAAAGAACCGAAGCCGGCGACACGACGCCGCCGGCCTGATCTTCACGGAACCGGAAATTCACTTGCCCACGTTTTCGCGGATAAATTCGAGGATATCGGGACCGAGACTTTCGTCGGCGGTGCCGAAATGTTCGATGATCGAAATATGGTTGTGGCCGAGCGCCGTCTTGTAGTTCGGAAGCTTGCCATCGCGGGCAAACAGCGCGTCGACGAGACGCTTGTTCTGGCGTTGGATTGAAGGCATGTCGTTTTCGCCCACAGCCAGGAAGATCGGCAGTTTCCGGTCGGTGACATGGCGGATGATCGACATGCCGGGATATTTCGATGCATCCTCGCCGTAATAGACCTTGTCCTGCTGGGCAAGATCTTCCGCATCGGCTGTCGGTATCGAAATAAGGATCAAGCCGCGCACGCCATCATCCGGCTTGCCGGCTGACGTGAGAAACCCGTAGGTCGCCGCATGCGTGGCACCGGCGGAATTGCCCGATACGAAGATCGAACCAACATTACCTGGATGCACTTCCGGATGCTCCCGCAGCCAAGCCACCGCCTTGCCGACGTCCTCGCCGCCGGACGGGAAGCTCGCCTGTGGCGCATAGGTGTAGTTGATCAGCGCAGTTACTATTCCATGCTGTGCAAAATAGGTACCGAAATGGGCAACGTCCTTCTTGTCGCCGCGCACGAAACCGCCGCCGTGCGCAAATACGAGGACGGGGACTTTCGCCCCAGCCGGGAGATTGGAAGGAACGTAGAGATCGAGCTTCTGGCGCTCGCCGCTCCCGTACGCAATGTCCTTGGTGACGGTTACCCCTTCTTTCGAAGCCGCATCGTGAAGCGGCTTGTAGAGCTCGGTCACCCCTTTCACCACGTCCGGTCCCAGCCGATCGCCGAAGGCACGAACACCCTCTGCGACCGATGGCGGGTTCGCCGACATCTGTGCGTGGGCCGGCAAGACAATACCCGCCACTCCAATGAGCAAACTCCAGTAAAGCAATCGCATGTTTTCCTCCCGCATGCTTATTTGAAGGATCGCCAAACAGCGACCTGGATCAGATCGGGTAATGTCCCGGCTGCGTCTCGATGGTGATCCAGCGCAGTTCCGTGAATTCCGCGATGCCCGCTGGACCGCCGAAGCGACCATAGCCGGACCCCTTAACGCCGCCGAACGGCATCTGCGCTTCGTCGTGAACGGTCGGTCCGTTTACGTGGCAGATGCCCGATTTGATACGGCGGGCGACGCGAAGACCGCGCGCTGCGTCGCCGGTGAACACCGAAGCCGACAGGCCGTATTCGCTGTCATTGGCCAGTTCGATGGCATGACTTTCGTCACGTGCGCGCAGCACCGCGACAACCGGACCGAAGCTTTCCTCACCATAAAGGCGCATGTCTTTGGTAACGCAATCGACCACCGTCGCCGGCATCAGGACACCCTCTGCGGTTCCACCAGTCGCCAGACTTGCACCCTTGGAAACAGCATCCTTCACAAGGGCCTGGACCTTCTCGATGGTTTCCGTACCGATCACCGCGCCGAGAGGCGCTTTGCCTTCTGCCGGATTGCCGGCTACGAGCGTGGCAGCCTTGGCCTGGAATTTCTTTACGAAATCATCTGCAATGGCGTCGACGACGATGATGCGCTCCGTCGACATGCAGATCTGGCCCTGGTTGAAGAATGCGCCGAAGGCGGCAGCCGCAACGGCTTCATCGAGATTGGCATCGTCGAGAACCACGAACGGCGCCTTGCCGCCAAGCTCCAGCAGGACCGGCTTCAGATGATCCGCCGCACGACGCGCGATCATCTTTCCGACACCCGTCGAGCCCGTGAAATTGATGCGGCGGACCGAAGGATGATCGATCAGCGCATTGACCACTTCGGCTGCATCTTCCGGAGCGTTGGTCACGACATTGACAACGCCTTCAGGGAAGCCCGCAGACTGGAAGCATTCGACGATCAGGCTGTGCACCGCCGGGCATTTTTCCGAAGCCTTGAGCACGACCGTGTTGCCACAAGCGAGGGCGGTTGCGACAGCGCGAACGCCAAGGATAATCGGGGCATTCCAGGGCGCAATACCCAGGCAAACGCCGACGGCTTCGCGCACCGACATGGCATGGCATCCGGGCTTGTCGGAGGGAATGACCTCTCCCTTGATCTGTGTCGTCAGCGATGCCGCCTCGGCAATCATGCTTGCGGCCAGCATCACGTTGAAGCCGGCCCAGCTTGCGGTCGCACCGGTCTCGGCCTGCATGAGCGCTACAAACTCATCTTTCTTCGAGGCCAGTGCCTGCGATGCCTTCAGCAGCAGCTGCCGCCTGGCATTCGGGCCAGTTTCGGACCAGGCAGGGAAAGCCGCAGCGGCTTTATCCGCCGCGGCATTGGCTTCCACAGCGGTTGCTGCCTGCGCCGTGCTGGCTATTTCGCCAGTTACGGGGTTGAGGCGAACGAACTGGCTGGATTTGCCAGAAGTGGATACGTTCTGCTGCATTGCAGCCTCCGTCTGTCAGTTAAGCTGAAGTCTTGTTAAGCCACGAGCTTCGGAGCTGCGCGGAAGCCGGCCTTTTCGATGCCTGCGATGGCGCAAAGCTCATCATTGTCTCCGATATCCCCCGAAATACCGACGGCGCCGATGACGGCACCCGCCTCGTCGAGAATGAGAACGCCGCCCGGCGACGGCACCATGCGTCCCGCACTGACCGAGGCAAGAACGGTAATGAAAGCCGGGTTTTTCGCGGCACGCTCGGTCAGTTCGCGGGTGCCGAAGCCCATGCCGAGCGACCCCCAAGCCTTGCCATAGGCAATGTCAAAACGGACGATGCCGGCGCCATCCTCACGCTTGTAGGCGACCAGATGTCCCCCTGCATCGAGCACCGCCACGGCGAGCGGAGCAAGCGAGCGGGCACGCGCTTCGGCGATTGCGGTATCAATGATGGTTGACGCGTCGGTGAGCTTGAACATGTCTAAATCCAGTAAGCTGAGAGGAGAGGAAACTACCGGCTGACGGCCTGCCAGCGCAGAAGACGTCTTTCGGCAAAGGAAAGCAGACGGCTGCCGACAAGTCCGATCGCACCAAGGATGACGATGCCGGCGAACTGATCGGGTGATCGGAAGCTGCGGCTGGCCGCCAGAATGCTTTGGCCAAGTCCCTGGCGGCTTGCCAGCATTTCACCGACCACGGCGAGAATGAGCGAAATGGTGAGGCCCAGCCTCAAGCTTGCGAGGATCATCGGCATTGCGCTTGGCAATGCAAGTTTCCAGATCACCTGGGCGCGGCTGAGGCCAAGTACGGCGCTGACTTCATAGAGACGAGGCTCCATGGCCGCGAAACCATGAATCGTAGCGAGCAGCATCGGCCAGAGCGCCCCGAAGGCGATCACGACCAGCACCATGTTGTCGGAGAAACCCAAAAAGGCGATGGCGATAGGAATCATGGCCGAAGCGGGCAATGGCCGGAGCAGCTCGAGCGTCGGGGCAATGAATGCCCGCGCCCGTCGAGACACGCCGATCAATGCGCCGAGAAAAACGCCCACGAAGGACGCGAGCAACCAGCCCAGTAGCATCCGCTGGACCGTCTCCAGGGTTTGCGACAGCATGGCGCCGCCGGAAAGGCCCTTTACCAGAGCGGCATAAGTCCGCTCAGGACCGGGAAAGAAGATCGGCGAGACGAGTTTCGCGTCGGTAACGAGCTTCCATGCCAGGATGAAAAGCGCCAGAGCGCCGCAGCCGAGGAACAGCTTGCGAAGGGAAAAATGCTTCATCTTCCCTCTCCTTTAACAAAGACCGGAAAGAAGGCGCGCTGCGCCGAATTGAGCAGCAAACTGATCAACCAGCCGATGGCGCCGATCCAGATCAGGTAGGCGAACATTTCAGCCGGCCGCAACGCCTGTTGCGCCATCATGATGCCATAACCGAGACCAACGGGATTGGCGGTAATCTCCACCGTTACAGCCACTACGAGCGCGTAGCCGGCAGCAAGTTTCAGCGACATGAAGAGCTGCGGCAGTATCGCGGGAAGCACGATCTTCGTCAGCCGGGCCAGGAAGCCGAGTTGCAACACACTCGACACCTCCATCAGACGCGGCTCCACTTCCTTGACTGCAGCGCGTGCCAGCACGACGGATGGCCATAACAGGCCAAGTCCGATGATGACGATCTCCATTTCCGCTCCGAAACCCAGCAGCATCATGACGACCGGAATAAGCGCGACGACCGGGACCGGCCGCAGCAGCTCGATGGTGAGATCGAGCGCATCATCGGCAAGGCGAGAAAGGCCGAGCACGATACCGAGCAAAGACCCTGCCCCGACACCCAGAATACAGCCAGCCGCGGCAGCTTTCAGCGTATCCAGCGTTGCCCTTAGCAGAGATCCGTCGGCCGCGACGGAAACGAAGGCCCGTGCGATATCGAATGGACTGGCGAGAGTATCACTTTCCAGTTGGGTAACAGTTGCTGTGACCTGAGCCAGAACGACCAACGTGACCGGCAACAGTGCCGCCCGCCAGCCGTTTTTGAGGAGGCCTGCCGCCCTCATTGGTGGTCGTCCTTGATGAGGTCGTAAAGCTCACGACGCAGACGGAGGAATTCCGGATCCTCCCGGGTCAGGAGCTGGTCGCGCGGCCTCGTCAGCCGAACGTCCACCACGCGCCCGACGCGGCCAGGATTGGGCTGAAGGCAGATAATGCGATCGCCGAGATAGATTGCCTCTTCGAGATCATGGGTGACGAAGACCATGGTAGCGCCGGTCGTTGCCACCAGTCCAAGAACCTCGTCCTGAAGCGCCTGCCGCGTCATCGCGTCCAGCGCGCCGAACGGTTCGTCCATCAAGAGCACCTTTGGCTCCTGCGCCAGACAACGGGCGATCTGCAGACGCTGCTGCATGCCGCCGGACATCTCCGCCGGATACTTATCGGCATGCCGGCCAAGACCGATCTTCTCCAGCAATTCGCGAATGATAGCGGGTCGCTCAGCGCCGGGGCACCCGCGCGCTTCGAGCGCCAGCGAGACATTGCCGGCTGCTGTGCGCCACGGCAGGAGTGCCTTTCCATAGTCCTGGAAGACGATCGCGACGGAACGGTTCGGCCCGCCAAGTACAGATCCGTCGAGTTCGACGCTGCCGGAGGTCGGTCGGGCAAGTCCCGCCAGCATGCGTAGCAACGTCGTCTTGCCGCAGCCGGAAGGCCCGATGACGCAAATGGTTTCGCCCGGCGCGATATCGAGACTGATGCCACCGATGATCTGCAGTGAGCCATAGGAAAGCGTGACGTCGCGAATACGAATTCGCGCTTCGCCGGATGTCGGGGTGGAGTTGCCCTCGCCATGCCGCGGGCGGGTGGAAAGCTGCGTCACAACCACGTTATGCTCCTTTCACGAGAGCCGCATGCGGCCCGCCACCCACACCCTTCTGAAAGCCGTAAGCATTCATTTTCGCGAAATAGGGCATGCTTGGATGGGCTTCGAAGCGAACATGGCAATCTATAACCGCCGGCAGACCGGAGGCGATAGCACGTTCCAAGGCAGGACCGATCTCATCCACAGTCGTCACGCGCTCCCCATGGCAGCCGAAGCCGCGGGCCACGTCGGCATAATCGACGCCGTCGAGATCCGTCCCAAACGAGAAGTCGTAAGTCTTCCGCTGTCCCATCTTGATGACGCCCCAGGAGGCGTTGTTGTGGATGATGTTGATTATCGGCAGTCCGTAGCGCCGGGCCGTATCGAGCTCGGAAAGCGTGAAGCCGAAGGCTCCGTCGCCGCAGATGTTGAAGACCGGCCGCTCTGGGTGGAGGAGCTTGAGCGCCACGGCATAGGGAGTGCCGAAACCAAGCTGGCACATGCCCGGTTCGTGGAAGCGGGTTCGCTCGACAGTCGCCGGCGTGAGGTCGTTGCTCCAAAAGGAGGTGTGGCCGCCGTCATAGGCAATCAGCGAATCTTCCGGTAGAAGCTTTCCAAGTGCCGCGCCGAGGCGGGCCGGATGCATGATCGCTCCGTCGTCCTCGTTCATGCGGTCGAGCTTGCCGCGATAGCTGGCATAGACGTCGCGCAGCCGCGCGAGCCATTTAGACCGGTCGGGCGTGGCGCGGCCCTTGAGAGCTGCGAGAAGATCGGCCAGCGCGCTGCTTGCGTCAGCCCAGATGCCGAGCACATGGGGAGTGTTCGCGCCGAGGCTCATCGGATCGATATTGATGTTGATGAGCTGGGCGCCGCCCTTTGCAAGTGCGCCGCCATCATCCCAGAGCCAGGAGGAGAAGCGGCAGCCGACTGCCAGAATGACATCCGCCTCCGCCAGTGCAGCCGGAATGGCGTCGCCGCCGATGATGCCGCCGTGACCGATGAAGAAAGGCGAGTCCGACGGAACCGTTCCGATGCCCATCTGGGTGGCAAGCGCCGGCGCCTTCATCACGCCCAAGAGTTCGCGGAACAGGTCGCCGCCGTTCGCCGAGACGACGCCGCCGCCTGCCACCAGAACCGGACGTTTTGCTTCAGCCAGCATCTCCGCCGCGCGGGCGATCTGAGCGGCGGAAGCTCTCGGGCCAACGACCGCGCGATAAGCCTCCGGCGGAAGAGAGAGCGCTTCCTCCTCGAAGTCGAACTTGGTGGTGAAAATCTCCTGCGGCACATCGAGATGGACGGGCCCACGTCGCCCTGTCAGAGCCTGTCGGAACGCATCGCGAACAAGATCCGGCAAACGGCGTCCATCATGCACGACAGCACTCCACTTGGTGAGCGGCTTCAGTAGTGCGTGCGTATCAAGATCCATGAACATGCCGCGGTTCGGGTAGGATGCGGCATGATGGTTATTGGAAGTGATCAGCAGAAGCGGCAGGTTGTTGTTGAAAGCTGTGCCGAGACCGCCGATCAGATTGGAAGACCCAGGCCCCATTTCGCCGAGCGCCACGCAGATCCGTCCGCTGGCCGCCGCGATGGCGGCCCCCATCAAAGGTCCGCATGCCTCATGGCGTACGCCGAGATAACGGATCGACGGCTCGCGAGAGATCGCATGAAGAAGCGGGTTCAACTTGCCGCCAGCGATGCCGAAAACGAACGGAACGGCTTCCGGAACGAGCAAACGGGTCAGCGCTTCCGCGCCGGTCATCTGGACCATGATATCACCTGTAAACTGGGAACATGGCCGGGGAGCCCTGGTGCACCCCGGCCCTTTCGGCTCAGGGCACGATCAGCCCGGCAGTATCGATCTTGCCGGTCAAGAGGCCCTCGTCACGCATCGCCTTATCGAAGAAGTCGAGCCCCTGCTTGGTCGGTACCGTCCTGCACTCGGGCAATTCGAACTTGTTGAGCACCTCGACAGGTAGCTTGGTGTACTTCGAGAGTATCTCGCGGGTTTTGTCGGGGTTGGCCTTCACGAACGCAGCCCCTTCGGCCAGACTTGTCTGAAAAGCCTTGATTGCATCGGGATTCGACCTTGCCCATTCCCGGGTTGCCGCAAACGTCGTGTAAGGCAGGTTCTCAGGAAGCTCCGACATGTAATGAAATGCAACCTTGCCGTTCGACTGGCTGACCGCCCGGCCCAGCGAAGGTTCGCCGGCGATGACCGCATCGATCGTGCCACCCTTCAACACGTCCGCGGTGTTGGGGATAGGAACTTCGATAAAGGTTAGCTTCGTCTCCGGGATATTCTTAAGTTTGAGCCACTGCTTGAAAAGGACGTCGATTGTACCGTTGGTACCTGGAGCACCAATTTTCTTTCCCACAAGGTCTTCCGGTTTCGATATGTCGACGCCGGCGCGAACTGCCAGCCCCATGTTTTTGGCCGTGCGTGCGGATGTGACGCCACAGGTGCCAACCACGACAAGATCCATTCCCGTGTCAATTGCTTGCAGCAGAACTGTTGGCGAGATCGCAGCAATCTGATGCGATCCTGACACCAAACCGGCAACCATTGCTTGGTTAGAGGTGCTCGGCAACGCCTCGACATTGAGGCCCTTCTTGTCGAAGACGCCTAACTCTTTCGCAACAAACACCGCTTCGACCTCAGCAATCGGCGGTGATCCGAAGGTTATCCTGGTTTCGGCCATTGATTGTACCGCACCCGCGGTCACGACGCCGGCTATGAGAACTGCGCGCTTGAGCATAAATAACCTCCTCCACGAAAGACGGGCTCCTCAACCCATCGCGAATATTCCAATTGCATCGTCTTACATCAATAGACAGAACGGCAGTTCAGCTATAACCTGTGGTGCATATCGCGGTCGCGATGCGAAGCGGGTTGGAGCGATGAATCTTCGAAAATGGGAATACTTCCTGAAGGCCGCCGAGTTCGGAAATCTTTCGCGCGTCGCCGAGAAGCTTGACATTTCGCAGCCAGCACTCAGTCGACAGATTACAGCGTTGGAGCAGGAACTCGGTGCGACGCTGTTTCACCGTACAGGACGTGGTCTGGTATTAACTCCAGCAGGCGAGATATTCCGAGCCAGAGCAGAATCCATCCTCGATGAGATTGGCAGGGTCTCAGAGGAGGTGACGCACGCAACCAATACGCCGTTTGGGCGATTGGCCTTTGGTGCTCCTCCCTTCATGGGGCATATTTTGATTGGCGAGTTGGTTTCAAGCTATGTGAGAAATTTTCCTCATGTCGCGCTTCGCGTCCGCGGCGCTCATTCGTTTCATCTGAGGGAGGCTCTTTTCTTTCGTGAAATCGATGTCGGCATCCTGGCAGCGCCCTTGTCCGAACCGGAGCTTCACATCGAACCCCTACTGAAGGAGCAGCTGTTTCTGGTGGGGCCCAAGGACAGTGGTCTCTCTCCCGAGCGAGCTGTTGCCTTGCATTCCGTTGCAGACCGGCCCCTTATTTTGACGCCACGACCTGATGGGCTGAGGATGTTGATTGACGGTGAACTCGGGCGAATTGGTCGCAGGCCCAGGATCGCTGTCGAAACCGAATACGCTCCTGTCGCGGATCTCATCCGGCTTGGCGTTGGCTTTACTCTGCTGCCCTACTGCTCTTTGATAAACTCGCCCTTGAGCCACTTGGACTTTGCACCAGTTGAGAACTTGGAAATTACTTGGCTCGTTGCACTGCTACAAAACGCGGAGCGGACACTTGCGGCAAGACGTTTCATAGAAATGCTGCAGGGCGCGACCAAGGAAAACATCCGGTCCGGCCGTTGGGAGGCGACTTATTTGGGCGGGTAGATGCGCGGCAGGTAGGACGCGGCGTCATTGCCGCGGCTTGGTCTAATCTGTAGTAGGGTGAGAACCTAGCCGACCAATCGGATAACATGGATCTCGACCCTAGACTGCTTCGCTATCTTCTCGCGATCGATCGCGCCGGCTCCTTCCAGAAGGCCGCGGATGCTCTTCGCATTTCGCAACCGGCACTCTCGGTCAGCATCGGCCGGCTGGAAGACGTTACCCGCATGCATCTCGTGGACCGCGGACGACATGGCGCCATCCTGACCGATGCCGGAAAGATCCTTGCGCGACATGCCGAAAGCATCGAGTCGGTCCTCAAGGTGGCGGGAAGGGAACTCGAACTCCGCCGACAGGGAGCCGAAGGCCCTCTTCACATCGGCGGAACTCCGCTTGCCGCCGGAAGCTTCATACCTCTGGTGATCGCCCGCCTCCTCGACGAGACGGCCAAACCGGCAATCGAGGTGACCGAAGGCACCGACGAACAACTGCTTGAACGGCTGATGACCCATCAGCTTGACCTGATGATATCAAATGTCGGACATCGCCCCTCGCCGGAAGGCATCGAAGAGATTCCGCTTTTTTGGGCCCGCTCAGTCATCGTTGTCAGGGCAGACCACCCGCTCGGATCAAGAAATCAGGTTTCCCTGAAGGAACTGGAGCAATTGACGTGGGTCATCCCGCCGCGAGTGGAGCCTTCCGTAGGCAGATCGAAGCGCTGTTCACGATCAACGGTATCGCCTTTCCGGTGAACGTCGTCGAAGCAAGCCCATTCAGCGTGTTAAAAGCAATCATCGAGCGATCGGATGGCGTCA
>Ga0209257_1003724_pt1 | contig 12653 bp, 10 predicted proteins | sample AraplaCvi_mCL_r2_FD_184277 | JGI IMG/M metagenome (GOLD analysis project Ga0209257, IMG submission 184277) | Arabidopsis root microbial communities from North Carolina, USA - plate scrape MF_Cvi_mCL_r2 (SPAdes) (version 2) | ecosystem: Host-associated > Plants > Roots > Endosphere | place: USA...
CGTACTTCGTGATGGCGCTGCCGGCCGGCTTGCTGATCCGCAAGGCTGGCTACAAGACTGCCATGCTGTGCGGCCTGGGCCTGTTTGCATTCGGCGCGCTGCTGTTTGTGCCGGCGGCCCAGACGCAGCGCTACGCCTTCTTCCTCGGTGCACTGTTCATCATCGCTTGCGGCCTGACTGTCCTGGAAACGGCCGCCAATCCCTATATCACGCTGCTGGGGCCAGCAGAGAAGGCTACGCAGCGCCTCAACCTGGCGCAGTCGTTCAATGGCCTGGCAGCCACGCTGGCGCCGATTGTCGGCGCACGCGTGATCCTGACCGGCGGCAGCAGCGAAGAGCAACTGCAAGCCATGACCGACAGCGCACGCCAGGCCGCGCTGGCGGCGGAAGCTGCCAGCGTCAAGGCACCCTATATTTGCATCGCGCTGGTGATCATGGCAATCGCGCTGGTGTTCTATTTCCTCAAGCTGCCGGCCGCCGGCGCCGGCGGGCGTGCGCAGGCGGCTGCCGGCGAAGGCGCCATCATGCGCGCCTTGCAACGGCCATCGATCCGGCGCGCCGTGCTTGCCCAGTTCTTTTATGTCGGCGCCCAGGTGTGCGTTTTCAGCTTCTTCATCCTGTACGCGGTGAAGTCGGCCGGCATTACCCAGATCCAGGCCGCGGACTACCTGGGCTGGGGCTGCGGCGCGGCCTTCGTGGTCGGCCGCTTCGCAGGCACCTGGCTGATGCAGTTCTTTGCACCGGCGCGCCTTCTGCTGGCCTATGCGCTGGCCAGCGTGGCGTTGTCGGTCGTGGCCATGTTCGCCGGCGGCCTGGCCAGCCTGGGAGCGGTGATCGGTATCGCGTTCTTCATGTCCATCATGTTCCCCACCATTTTCTCACTCGGCATCCGTAATGCCGGCGCCGACACCGAAATGGGCAGCAGCCTGATTATCATGGCCATCGTCGGCGGCGCGGTACTGCCGCTGCTGTTCGGCTTCATCAGCGACGCCACGCAAAACCTCCAATACGGCTATGCCGCACCGTTGCTGTGCTTCCTGGTGATCGCCTGGTTCGCGCGCGCCGAACTGAAGGAAGCACGGGCGGCAGCCACCACCACATCCACAGGGAGCGTAGAAGCATGTTTGAATTGACCGGCAAGAAGGCAGTCATCACCGGCGGCGGCAGCGGCATCGGCAAGGCCATTGCCATGCTGTTTGCGCAGCGCGGTGCGGACGTCCACCTGCTCGATATCAGCGAGGCAGCGAGCGCGCAGGTGGCGCGCGAGATCCGGGAGGGCGGCGGCCGGGCAACGCCGCATGCTTGCGACGTGACGCGCCAGGCCGACGTGCATGCCTGCCTGGATGCGATCGGCCCGCTCGGCATCCTGGTCAACAATGCCGGCATCGCCCACGTGGGCAAGGCAGACAACACCGCCGAGGAGGACTTTGACCGGGTGATGAGCGTCAACGTGAAGGGCGCCTACAACTGCCTGCACGCCGCCATTCCGCTGCTGAAGGAAAACGGCGGCGGCGTGGTCCTCAACATGGCGTCGGTAGCCGCCTGGGTGGCGGTGCCGGAGCGTTTCGCCTATTCGGCAGCCAAAGGAGCGCTGATGGCGATGACGTTGTCGGTGGCCAAGGACTACCTGCAGGACGGCATCCGCTGCAATTCGATTTCGCCGGGGCGCGTGCATACGCCCTTCGTCGACGGTTTCCTGGCGAAGAACTATCCAGGCCAGGAGGCGGAAATGTTCGAGCGGCTGTCGAAGACCCAGCCTATCGGGCGCATGGCGCGGCCGGATGAAGTGGCGGCCCTTGCCTTGTACCTGTGCAGCGAGGAAGCCTCCTTCATCACCGGCAGCGACTATCCTATCGACGGCGGTTTCATCAAGCTGAACGCCTGAGGCGGCGTGTTCAGTCCTGGTGCGCCATGTTTTCCCTGTAGTGCAGGGCGTTGAGCATGGTGGAGCGGGAAGAGTGCAGGTGGGTGCGCATGGCCGCCAGCGCCGCCGCAACGTCGCCTTTGACCAGCGGCCGCAGGATGGCCAGGTGTTCCTGCACTGCATACTGGTTGCGCGGCAGTTCGTCGCGCTTGTCCCACTGGTAGTGGTAGTGGTACACCATCGACACTGCCTCGTTCAGGCCTTCCGCGAAGCGGTTGTCCAGGAGGCTGATCAGGAAAGTATGGAATTCCCGGTCCAGCGCAGGGAATTCAGCGTGGCTCTCGGCCGATCCCTTGCCCAGGGCTTCGTGGCGCGCCAGCAGCTCTTTCAGGCGGCCGAATGCCGGATCGCCTGGAGGCAGGGCGGCAACGCGTTCGATCGCCTTCAGCTCGAACATTTCGCGCACTTCGCCCAGTTCCTCGGCGTATTTGGTGTCGAAGGCGCATAGCCGCCAGCTGCCGCGCGGGGTTTTTTCGATCAGGCCATTGCGCGAGAAGCCGATCAGGAATTCGCGCACGGCGATCGTGCTGACGCCGGCGGCGCGCGACAACTCGACCTCGGTGAATTCCGCGCCGGGCGGCAGGTCGCGCTCGTAAATGCGTTCCATCAGGACTTGCTGCAATTGCTCGGTGGCGCTGTGCAGTTCGGCCACGTCGAAGTAGTCGTTGGCCTTCGGCCTGCGCAGCAGATGGCGTTCCTTCATACCGGCGATCAGTCCATGTTCCACGAAATAGGCCAGGGCGCTGCGCACCACGGTGCGGCTGCTCTCGACGATCTCGGTCATGCGCATTTCGGTTGGAAGGGCATCGCCGACCTTCAGGTTCTTGGCAACGTGGTCCAGGAGGAGGTTGATGCTGCGCCGGGTTGTGATTGGAAGTTTTGCCATGGCAAGGGACGATGGAAAGGAAGGTATTTTACCCGCTCCTTGAGGGTATGTAATATATACGATACACTGACCTTTTCAAAATGAATGGGATGGATGATGGAACGCATGGGCATGGTAATCGGGATCAAAGCCGATAAGATCGATGAATACAAGGCTTTGCATGCCGCAGTGTGGCCGGCCGTGCTGGCGAAGCTGTCTGCCGCGAACGTGCGTAACTACACGATTTTCCTGCGCGAGCCGGAGAACCTGCTGTTCGGCTACTGGGAGTACCACGGCACCGACTTTGAGGCGGACATGCGCAGTATCGCGGCCGATCCCGAAACCCAGCGCTGGTGGACGTTCTGCGGTCCTTGCCAGGAGCCGCTTGCCAGCCGCGCCGATGGCGAACACTGGGCGATGATGCGTCCCGTATTCCACATGGATTGAGCGCTTGCTGGGGATGCGTCCCGCTTCCTGCCAACTGCCTATAATTATGGGATTGGCACGAATAGCGATAGGGGAGGGGACATGCGTCTGGTGGCACTGGGCATTTTTCTTGCCGGTTGCCTTTTCTCGTCCGGATGGGCTCAGGCGGAAGCGATCACCATTGCCACTGGTGAGTTTCCGCCCTGGACCTCTGAAAAAGAGAAGCATGGAGGCTTCGTCAATCGCGTCGTCGCCGAGGCGTTTGCGCGCGAGGGGATCCTGGTCAATTTCGTCTACCTGCCCTGGAAGCGGGTCGAAGCCGAAACGAGGCTGGGACGCTATGCCGCCAGCTCTTTCTGGTTTACCGGGGTGGGGCCGGAAGCCGATTTCCTGGTCAGCGATCCAATTTCCAGCCATCGCGAGCTGCTGTTTCGCCTGAAAGAGCGGCCGCTTCCCAAATGGCGAACGCTGGCCGACCTGCGCGGCCGAAAGTTTGGTGCCACGCTGGGTTACACCTATACCAGTGAATTCTGGAAAATGGCGAGGTCAGGGAAAATCAATGTCGAAGTGGCGTCGCACGACGAACTGAATTTCAAGAAAGTGCTGGCCGGGCGGATCGATGCTTTTCCGATGGAAGAAGTGTCGGGATGGATGCTGCTTGCGAACTCCGAGGCCTTCCCGCCCGGTACCAGGGAGCTGTTCGTCACCGAACAGCGGCCGTTACGCGTGACTGAAGGGCACTTGCGCTTTCCCCGTCGCTTGGCCGGGTCGGCCAAGCTTGCCGCCAGGTTCAACGCCGGCCTGGCCGAAATGAAAAAAGACGGCACCTATGACCGGTACCTGCAGGACCTGGTCAAATAGCCTGGCGCGGATATCCTTGATGCGCGTTGCGCTGTACTTCAATCCGGCCGTCAAGCGACTGGTAGTTTCCGCCTATTCGAACTGGAGCCTGGTGATATAGAACGAAGAAGACAACGGGCCTGGCTTGCTGAATTTCGTTCACCAGCCTGGCGGATTTCGTAATTGCCTGGCCCGTATCACGGCTGCAAAATCAGGAGATGAGGAATTTCATGCACCTATTCGCAGGCCTCACGCTGACGGCCGCGGCATCCGGGGCGGCGCTTGCCGCTGACCGCGAACTTATCCTCCATGGCGCCAGCACCTTGCCACCCTGGCATATCGCTATCGCGGGGTTCGAGGGGCCCGAGCAGGTACTTCGAGGTGATGCCGTCACGATTCCCAAGCCAGCGAATTCGCAGGTGCCCGGCGGTTCGGTGGGTGCGCGCGCAGGCGAAGTGGCAGGCGTGCCGCAGGCGCTCACCTTGCTATGGAAGGATGCCTGGTTTGCGAGCTTGCGGTTCGATGGCGCGTCGCCGCTGGATTTGCGGGCCTACGCCGCTCGCGGTACGCTGGAATTCGACCTTAACGTGCTGGACCTGGACCAGGGCGGCATCTATTTCGTCATGCGCTGCGGCCAGGAGTGCTACCGCAAACTGCCCTTTGTGGCGGCCGGGCGCAGCATGCAGGGCAAGGGCTGGCAGCATTTGTCGTTTTCGCTGGCCTGCTTTGCACGGGCCAACGATGACTTCGGCAAGGTGCCGGTTCCGTTTGCGCTGGAGGCGAACGGCAGCGGCCAGGTGGCCGTGGCCAACGTCAGATTCGTCAAGGATGGCAAGCCGAATGCGGCCTGCCCGGATTATCGAACGCAGGCGGTGACGCCTGAGCCGCTGTCCCATGCCTGGGCGCTGCCCCACTGGCTGCCGCGCCATCAGCTGAAACTTGAAGAAAACCGCAGGCTGAAGTCGGCCGGGAAGAATCCGCAAGTGGTCTTTGTCGGCGACTCGATCACGGAAGGCTGGGAAAAGGCGGGGCAGCCGGTGTGGCGGCGCTACTATGCGAAGTACGATGCAGTGGCCCTCGGCTTCGGCGGCGACCACACGGAGAATGTGCTGTGGCGCTTGCAGCACGGGGAAGTCGATGGACTGGCGCCGAAGGTGGCGGTGCTGATGATCGGCACCAATAACACCGGCGACCGCAATGACGAGCCCGAGGCGACTGCGGCCGGCATCAAAGCCATCATCGATGATTTGCGCAAGCGTTTGCCTGAGTCGAAGGTACTTCTGCTTGCGGTGTTCCCGCGCGAAGAGCAACCGGCTGCGTTCCTGCGGCGGCTGAACGACAAAGTGAACACCCGCATCGCCGGATTTGCCGATGGACGCCACGTATTCTTTGCCAACCTCAATGCATCCTTCCTGAATCCCGACGGCACGCTGTCGCGCGAGGTGATGCCGGACCTGTTGCATCCAGAGGAGAAGGGATACGAAATATGGGCGCGCAGCATGGAACCGATCCTGCAAAAACTGCTAACGGAGTAGGCACGTGAACAAATCAAAGACGATGGCATGCTTCGCCGGGGCGCTTGTGTTGTGCGCCAGCGCTTCACAAGCCGCCTTCGCGGCCGCATGCGCCACCACGGCGGCGCCGCGCGCGGTGGAATACCCCTGGATGTCGATCGAGCGCTGGCGCCAGATGCACGCCGAACAGGTAGTCCGGGCGGCAAAAGGCGATATCGACGTTATGTTCCTGGGCGATTCACTGACCGAGATGTGGCCCAAGCCGCTATGGGACCGCAATTTCGGCGCCCTGAAGGCCGCCAATTTCGGCATCGGCGGCGACCATACCGGCAATGTGCTGTGGCGTTTGCAGGAACCCGCCATCGCGGGAACCAGGCCCAAGCTCGTGGTGCTGATGATAGGCGTGAACAACATCAATCTTTGCAACGAGGGCGCCGGCGACGTGTTCAACGGCGTCCAGGCCGTGGTGGCGAAACTGCGCACGCATTACCCGGCAGCGCGCATCCTGCTCAATGCCGTGCTGCCGGAAGCCGCACCGGATTCGGACGAACGCCGGCGCATCCTGGCGCTGAATCAGAAAATCAGGACGCTGGGCGACGGCAAGGAGGTATTCTTCCACGATTACGGCGCGCGCTTCATGGATGCCAACGGCGTCCTTTCGCGGGAGTTGCAGCCGGACCTGCTGCACTTCTCCGAGAAGGGGTATGCCATCCTGGCCGAAGCGATGCGCCCCGATATCGAACGCCTGCTTGGGAAGGCGGCGGGCCCATGAAGCGCCGGTTCTTCCTTGCCTCCGCAGTCGGCGCCCTGGCAGGCGAGGCGGTGGTGCGCACGCTGCATGCAGCGCAAGCCTCCGACAATCCAGAAGGACGCGGTACAGCCAGACCAGGCATCGCACTGGCGGCGGACGATGTTGCCGCTTTCCCGGCCCCGCCGGCTGGATTCGATGACGAGCGCCCAGGCATTGCGCGCGGCGACGTCGTGGAGTTCAGCTACGCGTCGGCGGTGACTGGCACGCGGCGCAAGGCGCGCGTCTACTTGCCGCCCGGTTATTCCGGGAAACAGCGTTACCCCGTGCTCTATCTGTTACACGGGATCGGCGGCAACCAGGACGAATGGCGTGGGTACGTGCGTGCCAACGTCATCCTCGACAACCTGCAGGCCGATGGTGCCGTGGTGCCGATGATCGTAGTGATGCCGAATGGCCGTGCGCTGGCGGATGACGGCGTGCCGCCGGCGGAGAAAACCTTTACACCCCAGCACATCGCCGGCTTTGCGCAGTTCGAGCGCGACCTGCTTGAATCCCTGATCCCTGCCGTCAACGACGCCTATCCGACCATGGCGGAACGCGGCAAGCGCGCAATCGCCGGGCTGTCGATGGGCGGTGGCCAGGCCCTGAATTTCGGCCTTGGCCATCTCGATACGTTCGCCTGGGTTGGCGGCTTTTCTTCGGCGCCGAACACGCGGGCCGGCGCTGAATTGCTGCCCGATCCCGCTGCGACGGCGCGCCGCCTTCAACTGCTCTATCTCTCGTGCGGCAAGAAGGACGGCCTGATCGGAAGCTCGCAGGGCTTGCACCGTTACCTGCGGCAGCACGGAGTCAAGCACGTCTGGCATGTGGACGAGTTTGCGCACGTGAGGGAAAGCTGGGCCGAGAACCTGTACCACTTTTCCAAACTGCTTTTCCGCTAGCGGCCGCATGCCCGGGCTATTCGCCCGTCCTGTGCAACAGACTGTGTACCAGAAGCCCATATATCCGCGCGCCTTGCGCGAATAGAATCGGTGCTCCATTTTTAGGGAAGCACCGCAATGCAATCTGCCAAGTTGAAATACATATTCGATCCGCTCTGTGGCTGGTGCTATGCCAGCGCGCCTGCGTTGGAAGCGCTGTCCGAAGCATATCCGGACGCGCTGGAGCTGATGCCCAGCGGCCTGTTTTCCGATGCGGGCGCACGCGTCATGACGCCGGAATGGGCGCACCATGCCTGGAGCAATGACCAGCGCATCGAGGCCATGACCGGTCAACCGTTCAGCGCCGCTTACCAGCGCAACATACTGCAAGACCCGGGCACGCGCTTCGACTCCGGCGCGATGAACCGCGCCCTGACGGCAATCCATGTGCTTGACCCGCTGCTTGAACCCTTGGTGCTGCGCCGTTTGCAGTCCGCGCGCTACGTACACGGCCTTGACACTTCGAACGCGACGGTCGTGGCGGCGGAATGCGCTCGCCAGGTCGCCGGTCTGGATGCCATCGAACTTGCCGGCCGCCTTGAGCACGACGCCGAACTGGCGCAACAGGCCACGGCCCGCGTTGATGCAACACGGGACCTGATGCGTCGTGCGGGTGTGAACGGCGTGCCTGTCTTGCTGTTGCAAGGCGGGCAGGGCGAATACATCGTGAGCGGGGCGGCACTGTATGGGGACGGGGCGGCGCTGGTGAGCGAGATTGCGCGCTTGTTGGCCGCGCCGCAGCCCGTCCGGACCCGTTAGGTCAGCGGGTTTCTTCCACGATCGCCAGGTCCCATGGGCCGAGGTTCACTGCATCTTCCGCCTTCACCTGGCGCGACGTCAGCAGGTCGGTGCCGGGCTTGTACTGGTACTTGAAGGTGACCGGCGCTCCGGAATAGTTGAAGAAATAGCGCACGTTGCGGCCGAAATCATTGACGCCCTTGCGCGTATGGACCTGCGGCGGCAACTGCTGGTCGGGGCCGGCCAGGCCGGCATCCTGCACGGCCGCTTTCAGCACCGCCTTCTGCAGCTTGTCGGACAGGAAGGTGCCCTCATAGGTTACCTTGCCGGCGCCAAACTGGTTCTGCGTGATGGCTGGCCAGCGGCCGAAGAAGTGATGATCGTAGTAGGCCAGGGCCTTGGCCGTGTCGAGCTGCAGGAATTCGGCCCAATACTGCACCTTGTTGTCGCCGCCCGCCTGGTATGGATCGTCCTTCAGCGTCAGCGGTTGTGCGAGGTTGGAGAATTCCTGGTAGTGGAACCCTAGCGCTTCGCGCAGCGGGCCGGGCGCCATGGTCCAGCGCACCGCCGTATTCTCGTTGGTGAAGCCGCTCTTGAAGGTCATCACCACATGGCCGCCTTTGCGGATGTAGTCCGAAATGCGCTTCAGCAGGGCGTCGTCGGCCACGTACAGGGCGGGCACGATGAGCAGCTTGTATTGCGAGAAGTCCTGCACTTCCGGGAAGACGAAATCGGTGCTGACGTTCATGTCGTACAGCGCTCGGTGCATCTGGCGCACCAGGGTGCCGTAATCGGCTTTGCTGCCGCCTCCGCCCCACTGGGAATCCTTGGCGAACGGCATGTCGTTCAGCGCGTTCAGCGAGTCGCGGCTCCACAGGATGGCGACGTCGTTTTTCAGCTTCAGGTTGACCAGGCGCGGGCCGATCTTCTGCAGTTCGCGGCCGGTGCGGCTCATTTCGGCGTAGGCGCGGTTCGGTTCCAGGTCATGCGACAGCACGCCTTTCCAGTAGGTCTCCTGGTTGGCATGGATCGAGGACCAATGCCAGTATTCGACCATATTGGAGCCGTTGGACAGGTGGGTGTAGACGTCCTCGCGGAATTGGCCGTCATATGGCGGGTACTGGAACGAGGAACTCCAGTCTGTCGACTGGGCGTTGGTTTCCGTGACCAGGAAATTGTTGCGCTTGAGCGAACGGGTGAAATCGGCCTGCAAGGTCTGGTCGGCGCCGTTGTAATACTCGCGCTGGCCCCAGTGGTAGATGTTCACCGCCGGCATGTCGAGGGCGGCCGACACGGCTTCCTCGTTGACGTCGGCATGCATGGAACCGGCAAAATCGTGCGTCACGAACTGGCGCGGCGACGCGTTTTCGCGTACCAGCCTGGCCTGCCATTGCAGGAAGTCGGTCACGCGCATCTGGCCCCAGCGCGACCATTCCAGCTTGTAGCCGGTGCTCTGGGCGCCGTCGGGACGCGGCAGGTCGACCCAGGAATGCAGGTCCTGGCCCCAGTAATTGAGGAACCAGGCCTTGCTCAGGTTCTCCGGCGTGCCGAACTTCTTCTCCAGATGATGCTGGAAGCGCACGAAGACATCTTCGTTGGCCGCACCGTAGCTGCCGGTTTCGTTGTCGACCTGCCAACCGATCACATTCGGATTGTCCTTGTAGCGGCTCACGATCTTGCGGATCAGGCGCTCGGCATAAAAGCGATAGGCCGCCGAATCGGTGTTCATGTTCTGGCGCATGCCGTACATATTCTGCGCGCCGTTGAACTTGCGGGCCAGGATTTCGGGATTCTGCTTGGCCATCCAGGCTGGAATGGAATAGGTCGGGGTGCCCATGATGACCTTGATGCCGGCCTTGCCCATGGCGTCGATCACGCGGTCCATCCAGGCATATTCGAAGCGGCCATCCTCGGGCTCCCACAGGCTCCAGGTCGATTCGCCCAGGCGCACCACGTTGAAGCCGGCGGCCTTCATCATCTGCACGTCCTTATCCAGGCGCTCGGAAGGCATGTACTCATGGTAGTAGGCGGCGCCGTACAGGATGGTTTGCAAGGGCGGAACGGCAGGGGCGGGCGCCTTGTCGGCTGCCATGGCGCCGGCGGAGGCAAGGAGTGCACAGGATAGGGCGCTCGCGAGCATGGGGCATTTCAACATCGGTTATTCCCTGGTTTTTTGACAGTGCTCCCATTGTGCATAGCGACTGGCCGCGGGGGCAATGGCTTGCATGGGGACTGCGCAATTTCATTTTCCGCGTTGGCGGTTTTTGCAATTGCGGCGCGGGGTTGCAGCTTCCACAATGCGTCCTATAAGAAAGCTGGACGCCAACACCCCAACCGCCCACCCACGGAGGAGACGCCGTGCGGGCACCTTCAAAGAAAGGTAGAACAATGAAACCTGTGTTGATCAAGACCGTTCTGTCATTGGCCCTTTGTGCGGCCCCGTTTGCGCAGGCGCAGAATTGCGGCAGCGGTGGCGGCGCCACCGTCTGCCTGACTGCAAGCGGCACGGGCAGCGACGTGCGTTTGAGCTGGACCGTCAGCGGCAGCGTCAGCGGCCTGCAAGTCTATCGCGATACCGATAGCGACCCGAATGGGCGCAGCCGCCTGGCGGTGCTGGGCAAGAGCGCAACCAGCTACACCGACAGCAGCGCAAGCCCGGGCACGGTGTATTGGTACTGGGTCAAGTTCAATGCGGGCAGCGGCAGTTTCAATTCGGGTACGGCGCACGCGGTGCGTGTTGGCGTCATGCGCAATATGACCAGCATGCAGATGTCGGGGCAGATGGCGCCTGGCTGGAACCTGGGCAACACGCTGGAAGCCACCGGTTCCTACGTCTGGGGCAGCACCAACTTCAACGAAACGGCATGGGGCAACCCGAAGGCCAACCAGGCGCTGTTCAACGGCATCAAGGCGGCGGGCTTCAAGAGCGTGCGCATTCCGGTTTCCTGGAAACAGTATGCCGATGGCAACGACAATATCAGCCCGCAATGGATGGAGCGCGTGACGGAAGTGGTCAACTATGCCCACAACGCCGGGCTGGTCACCATGATCAATATCCACTGGGACGGCGGCTGGATGCAGCCAACCTATGCCCAGCAGGGAGTGGCGAATGCGCGGCTGACCAAGTTCTGGACCCAGATCGCCAACAACTTCAAGAACCACGACGATACCCTGCTGTTCGCCGGCACCAATGAAGTCATGGTGGATGGTAACTACAATCCTCCGACCACCGAGTACTGCGACGTGCAGAAGGGCTTCAACCAGGCCTTCATTTCCGCAGTGCGGGCGACCGGCGGCAATAACAGCAACCGCCACCTCGTGGTGCAGGCATTCAACACCAACATCGATAACTCCATCAGCTGCAATGCGACCATGCCAAGCGACTGGGTGGCTAACCGCATGATGATGGAGATCCACTACTACGATCCGTTCGACTTCACGCTGGACGCCAACAGCTCCTCGTGGAAGTGGGGCCAGGCCGCCAATCCGTCGGGCTGGGCCAATGAATCCTATACCGATGGCCAGTTCCAGAAAATGAAGACCGGCTTCATCGACAAGGGCGTGCCGGTGCTGATGGGCGAGTATGCCGCCATCCTGCGCACCGAATACGATCCGGCCGGCACCTACCGCAAGCTGTGGGACCAGTACATTACCCGTGCAGCCTTTACGCGCGGCATCGTGCCGATGTACTGGGATAACGGCTACGCCGACAACCATCAGATGGGCCTGTTCAACCGCAGCACCGGAGCGCAAGCCTTTCCTGACGTGATCAGCACGATTGTGAATGCCGCAAAGTGAATTGGCGCCGGCACGTATTGTTCGCGAACTTTTTTGGAGCGCTCGTCCGGCCAAGGCCGGGCAGGCATCCCGACGATGTTGTAACCTGTAGTCTCCTCTACCTTTTCCGGTAGTTTTCGGGGCGGCCAAAGCCGCCCCTTTTTTCGAGGAAGCGATGAAATTGAAGAAAACGATCAGTCTCCTGTCCGCCGCAGTGGCAATGTGCTGCGGGACCGCGCTGGCCGCGCCTGATGGCAAACCCTGGATGAATACGCAGCTGGGCGCGGCGGAACGCGCCAGCCTGGCTGTGAAGGAAATGACGCTGGATGAAAAACTGAAGCTGGTCTTCGGCTACATGGGCGCGGACATGGAGCACAAGAAGTACAAGCGCCCCGAGGAATCCCACGTGCAATCGGCCGGCTTCGTGTACGGCGTGCCGCGCCTGGGCATTCCCAACCTGTGGGAGACCGATGCCGGCATCGGCGTGGCGAGCCAGGCCGGCCCGCACGCGCGTCCGGGTACTGCGCTGCCGTCGGGCCTGAATACTGCCGCCACCTGGGATGTGCAGACCGCCTATGCCGGCGGCGCCATGATTGGGGCCGAGGCGCGCGGCTACGGCTTCAACGTATTGCTGGCCGGCGGTGTGAACCTGATGCGCGACCCGCGCAACGGCCGCAATTTCGAGTATGGCGGCGAAGATCCGCTCCTGGCCGGCAAGATGGTCGGCGCCCAGATCAAGGGCATCCAGTCGCAGCGCGTGGTATCGACGCTGAAGCACTTTGCGCTGAACGACCAGGAAACCGGCCGCACTACGCTGAACGTGAATATCGACGACCAG
>Ga0209257_1003733_pt1 | contig 12640 bp, 10 predicted proteins | sample AraplaCvi_mCL_r2_FD_184277 | JGI IMG/M metagenome (GOLD analysis project Ga0209257, IMG submission 184277) | Arabidopsis root microbial communities from North Carolina, USA - plate scrape MF_Cvi_mCL_r2 (SPAdes) (version 2) | ecosystem: Host-associated > Plants > Roots > Endosphere | place: USA...
CGACAGCTGCCACAGGCGCAGGTTGCGCAGGTACAGCATATCGAACTTGCGGGACTGGGCGATGGATTGCCCGATATAGATATTATACTCGATCCCATCTGTACGGTATTTCTCGAAATAGCAGGGGAATGACAGCTGTATATTTTCCTTTTCCTTGTCCAGATACTGGCTGATGGCCATGTTAATGGCGGCCAGGCTGGCTTCGTATTCCTGCCGGTTGCGGAGGATGTGGCCTTCGGTTTTATCGATGGTCTGGAAATATTTGTTCAGCAGCGGGTGCAGCGTTGTATGGCTGTCGTACAGATGGCGGAACAGCGGGGCGATCTCCTGGTCAAGGAATTCGGTGACCTGCTGTTCTTCTTCAGACAGCATGGAGCTGTCTATACCGTTCAGCAAAGTGGTGTTCCTGACACGCATTTCTTCGAGCAGGGGCAGGTGTATGCTGCCGTCTATCTGTTCGAGGGTATCCTGTGTGAGCAGCAGCTGTTCACGCAGATCTTCATGTATGGCATTGCTGCGCTCAATAGAAGAGTTGCGGATATCGATAGCGCCGTACAGCGGGTATACATCATTGAAGGTGATGTTGCCGATATAGTTGCGCTCTCCCGGGGGCGTGTGCAGGTAGTTCCAGGCGGCATCGGTGAATTTCCACTCCACAGCGGGCTGCAGGGCGGTGAACTCTTCTTTTATCACGCCGGTGATGCGGTTGTTCAGGATGCTGAGGCTCCTGCTGACAAACATCTGCGCCATGGGATACAGCACTTCCATATGACCGAGGGCTTCGAGGGTAATGGCGTTCTCCTGGGTGGAGGCCATCTCGATAATGCCCAGCAGGCCGTCTTCATGCATCACCGGGGCCATGATGAAGCTTTTGATGCCTTTCAGCGGCAGGTATTTCAGGAAGGGATAAGGCTGTACGGTGGTTTCGTTCACGGTGGGCAGCACCAGCGGGTCCTGGTTTTCCAGCACGTGCTCCAGCATTTGCTGAAACAGGTGTTGCTGTGTTTTCTCGCTTCCCTTCATACCCAGTACAATGTCTGTTTCGGTGAAGCGGGATTCGAGCAGGTAGCGGCCGTTGATCTTGGGCACTGGCAGCAGGTGTACGCTGGCCTCTTTGATCTGTGCGGCGGCCAGTATATTCTCTTCAAACTTGCGGTAGCTTTTCAGCTCGTTCTTCTCGGTCATGTTCATGACCAGGTCTTTCACGCGGTTGAGCACCTGTTCCTGGGTCACGTCCTTTACGGTCCAGATCACGAAGCCTTCGAGGGCAAAGAGGCTGAGCGGCAGCACTTCTTCCAGCCATTCGAGGGAGGCCTTTTTAAGGCAAACCTTGTCGTAGCAAAGGTCTGGCAGCTGGCCTTTTACCTTTACGTCTACAAAACGGGGATCTACCTTCACCTTTACATAGCCTTTGATGCCGCTGCTGTTCTCGGGAGTAGCTACCGTATGAATGATCTCTGTATCATAGCTGACCGGGAAATCATATACTTTCTGGAGGATGAGCTTATACAGCCATTCCTTTTTATCGCGTTCCACTTTTTCGGTGGCGATGCCATGCGGAGCGGTAGCCAGGTGCTCGCCGTCTTTGGTGAATACCTTTTTGAACTGTTCTGAATAATAGAAAATGGCAAACTTGTATGGCATGCCGATGCCATAGATATCTTTATCCATATCAGCGGTTACCGGGAAAACGCTGGCCGCTACGATGTCCAGTAATTCCTGGTGGGCCGCCACTTCTTCGGGCCCTTTGAAGGGCACGAGGGCGGTGGGGGTTTGTTCAAATTTATCTACCAGCTTTTGGTAATAAGTTGCACGCGTATCTTCTCCCCTGGCTGCCTTTTCTTTCAGGTACCTCACGAAAGGAGCGAATGATATACGGCTTTCGATCACCCCTTCTTCTTTAAATACGCCTGTCTGTGCGGTTAAAACTCTCATAATCAGTTAGAGTATAAATTAATTCATTCGCAATATTTCAGTCATAGAAAGGTAACGTACTACAGTGTGTCTGTTTGTGCAGGAATAAGCAGTGGAAGGAAGTTTTGCAAATTTATAACATTTTTTGAGATTAAAATTTCATAAGAGGAGAAGGATGACATGCAGCAGACATAACTCGCCTGTAGGAACGGAAATCTGATGTGCCGTCATTGCGAGGAGCCGCGGAGGGTTAGCGTAGGCGCGACGAAGCAATCTTCTAACGTAATCTCCGCGAAGATTGTGTTAAGAGATTGCTTCGTCGCCCCATGCACAAAAGGCTTCACTGCTCCTCGCAATGACGGGGAGTGGGCGCCGTTTCTTTCAGGAAATGACAGGGAGTGGATATTTTATATTTCGATCTCTATCTGGTTCTTCAGCAGATCGTCGATGGTGTCTCTTTTGCGGATCAGGTGCGGCTTGCCGTCCTTTATCATTACTTCCGCCGGTTTGAGGCGGGAGTTAAAGTTGGAAGACATTTCGAAGCCGTAGGCGCCTGCGTTATAGAAAACGAGGTAGTCGCCTTCCCGCACTTCGTTGATCTTGCGGTCCCAGCCGAAGGTATCTGTTTCGCAGATATTACCTACCACGGTATAGATACGTTCTGTGCCTTTGGGATTGGAGATATTCTTAATAAGATGGAATGCATCGTAGAACATAGGGCGGATCAGGTGGTTAAAGCCTGAGTTAACGCCTACGAATACGGTAGCGGTAGTTTGTTTGATCACGTTGGTTTTCACCACGAAGTAGCCGCTCTGGCTTACGAGGAACTTTCCCGGCTCAAACCACAGCTGCAGGGGGCGGCTGTAATTTTTGTTAAAACCGTTGAAAGCGTCGGAGAGCTTTTTGCCCAGCAGGTCGATGTCTGTTTCAGGATCGCCTTGCTGATAGGCTACTTTAAAGCCGCTGCCCAGGTCAATGAACTCCAGGTCGGGGAAGTGCTCAGCCATTTCGAACATGATCTCCACGCCGCGCAGGAACACGTCCACATCCTTTATTTCGGAGCCGGTGTGCATGTGCAGGCCGGTCACTTTCAGGCGGGTGCTTTTCACGATACGCTCGATATGGCGCAGCTGGTGAATGGAGATACCGAATTTGCTGTCCACATGCCCGGTAGAGATCTTGAAGTTACCGCCGGCCATGATGTGCGGGTTCAGGCGGATGCAGATGGGATAGCTGCCGCCGAAGGTATTGCCAAACTGTTCGAGGATGGAGATGTTGTCGATATTGATATTTACGCCCAGGTCTTTAGCGGCGATGATCTCCTGGAGATCCACGCAGTTGGGCGTAAAGATGATGTTTTTGGGATCAAAGCCGGCTTTGAGGCCCAGCTGTACTTCCTGGATCGATACGGTATCCAGACCGCAGCCCAGGGAGTTGATGTACTTCAGGACATTGATGTTGGTCAGGGCCTTACAGGCGTAGAAGAAACGGGCGTCCGTCTTCGAAAAGGCCTTTTGCAGCTTTTCGTACTGGGTTTTGATCTTTTCTGCGTGGTACACGTAAACGGGGGTACCGAATTCTTCTGCTATCTTCACCAGGTAATCGGCGGAGAGAACGTCGCTTTGTTTAGTAGGCATCTATTTTATAATAAGTGTGCGAATTTACAACAACAAATCTGAAAGTTTAAGGGGTTTAAGGTTTATTCTCCTTCCATGAACTCATCAAGATCCCTGCGTTCACGTTTGGTAGGACGGCCTATTTTACTGGGCCGTTTACCGGTATGGAAGCTGGCGGCTACCCGCTGGTTGTGTTGTTGATCTTCGTCAGGCGTGATGTCTACATAATATTTGATAGCTTCCGTATACTGTTGCCTGTTATGCAGCAGGCCGGTGACCTCAATTTTCCAGCGGCGGGCTTCGGTCTTCACTTCGTACTGGTCGCCGATGCTCACGGTACGGGAGGCTTTTACTGCTGCGCCATTGAGCTTGACCTTGCCTCCATCGCAGGCGGCAGCGGCCTGGGTGCGGGTTTTGAATATACGGATCGCCCAGAGGTATTTATCCACCCGGAGCTTTTCAGTTGCTGGCATATTATTCTCACTTTTTGCTCATCTCCGCAAAGTACTGGTGGAAATAGGGGATGGTCTCAATTCCTTTGTAGAAGTTCTCCAGCCCGTACTTCTCGTTGGGAGAGTGCAGGTTATCACTATCCAGGCCAAAGCCCATGAGGATGGTCTTTAAGCCCAGTTCTTTCTCAAACAGCGCCACGATGGGAATGCTGCCGCCGCCACGCACAGGGATGGGCGATTTGCCGAAAGTGCTCTCTATGGCTTTGCTGGCCGCTTTGAAAGCAATATGGTCCGTAGGCGTAACGTAGGGGCTGCCGCCATGGTGGGCAGTTACCTTTACTTTTACTGTTTTAGGCGCGATCTTTTCGAAATGGGCCTTGAACAGCTCTGATATTGCTATCCAATCCTGGTTAGGCACCAGGCGCATGGATATTTTGGCGGATGCTTTGGAAGGCAGTACGGTTTTGGAGCCTTCACCGGTGTAGCCGCCCCAGATACCGTTCACCTCGAGGGTAGGACGGATACCGGTACGCTCGATGGTGGAGTATCCTTTTTCGCCCCAGAGCTCATCTACGCCCAGGTCTTGCTTATACTCCGCTTCGTCGAAAGGCGCTTTGTTGAGGGCGGCCCTTTCTTCTTTGGAGAGCTCGAGCACGTTGTCGTAGAAACCGGGGATGGTAATATGATTGTTTTCGTCGTGCATGGAGGCGATGAGCTGGCAGAGGATGGTAGCCGGGTTGGCCACTGCGCCGCCGTATACGCCGGAGTGCAGGTCGCGGTTAGGGCCTGTTACTTCCACTTCCATGTAGGCGAGTCCGCGGAGGCCGGTATCCAGGGAAGGGTTTTCGAGACTGATCATGGCGGTATCGGAGATCAGCACTACGTCGGCTTTCAGACGTTCCTTGTTCTCTTTCACAAAGATGCCCAGGTTGGCGGAACCTACTTCCTCCTCTCCTTCTATCATGAATTTGATATTGCAGGGCAGGCTGTTGGTTTTGGCCATGATCTCGAAGGCTTTCACGTGCATGTAGAACTGGCCTTTATCGTCGGCGCTGCCGCGTGCGAAGATCTTACCGTCTTTAATAACGGGCTCGAAGGGACCGCTGTGCCAGAGCTCCAGCGGATCGGCCGGCTGCACATCGTAGTGGCCGTACACGAGCACGGTAGGTAATTTCGGATCTATCATCTTTTCGCCGTAGACGATGGGGTGGCCGGCGGTAGGGCACACTTCCACCTTATCCGCGCCGGCTTCCTGCAGGCGCTGCTTTACGGCTTCGGCGCAATTTTTTACATCCTGGCTAAAGCGGGAATCTGCGCTGACAGAGGGAATGCGCAGCAGTGCTAACAATTCGTCCAGGAAACGGTCTTTATTATTTGCCTGGTAATCTTTCCAAACTTGCATATTCAGGAAAATTAAGTCTACAATGGGGTGCAATTTAAGGGAAAGTTTGAAGTTTGAGGGTTGAGGTTTGAAGTTAGGGGTTTGGAATTTGAGGTTTGGACGGCGTCTTTGTCCCCGATAAGGAGCGTCACAAACGGGTCTTCAGCCACCGTCATTGCGAGGAGCAGTAGGGACTGGTGCGTTGGGGCGACGAAGCAATCTCCCAACATAATCTTCGCGGAGATCATAGCGGAGATCATATTGGAGATTGCGTTAAAAGATTGCTTCGGCCCGGCTTCCCTCGTTGCCCTTCGGGCCTCGCAATGACGGTGGCTGAAGACCCGTTTGCTCCTCTTTGTTACCTTTGCAATGACGGAGCCTGAAGACCTGTTTGCTCCTCTTCGTTACCCTCGGTAAGACGGTGACTGAAGACCCGATTGACCGACTCGGACCTTAAATCTTACACATATAAACTATTTAACTATGAAACTTTCGGGCATACCTAAACGGCGGATTATAAGTATCATCCTGATTTTGCTTCAATTATTTAAGTTTATTAACCAATAGTTAACTTTTTGTTGTAACTTTTAATAGGAAATTATGGGCGCCAAGAAACGAACACCTAAACAGAGAGCGGGTTTCGACCAAAAAACAGCTCATCGTTTTCACCTATTATCGCAAAAAGCAACGATATGACTAGTATTGATGATATGGCTGTATTATCGGAGTTAAAACTGGGTAATATAAAGGCTTACCAATATTTCTTCCTGAAATATTACAAGCCTTTATGCCTGAAAGCATTTACTATGGTGGGGAATATGAAGCGGGCGCAGGATGTGGTACAGCATACATTTATACGTATATGGGAAGAAAAACTATATCTTGACATACAACAATCGGTAGGAGGGTTTCTCTATCAACAGGTCCATTTAGATTGTCTGGACCAGGCCCGGGAACCTCAAAATGAGAATGGTGAAGAACAATACCTCTCACACCCAAACGAGAATGCAACAGAACACCAGGAGCTCAGTAAGCAGGTTTTAAGTTCCATTGATAACATGCCTGCGGAAAAATTAAAACTGGTCCTGGAGGACATACGTCGTATACGGTATAGCTAAAACGTCGAAATTTCTCATGTGCTTTTCTATATGAAATTTAATGAAGAACACATTTATCAACTTTTGCTGGAAAAGCAATTAGGCGAGATCAGTAAGGAGAATGACAGATACCTGCAGCAAGTGATTCAACAAGACGAGCACGTACGCAATTGCTGGTTTGAACTCGAGAATGCCAAAGTTGCCACCAACAATGATATCCTGGAAGACCTCCGGGCCGATCTTGCCTGGTGCAAGATAGAGGCCCTGTTAAGGCCCGCCCCCTCTTTCCCTGTGCGGGCGTTCAGACTCCTGAAAAAATATCGTGTAGCAGCTGCCATTGCCGGTATTTTGATCACCTGCTCCGGCTTCGCCTATTATTACGGGTGGTTAAATCCGCAGCCCAAAGCGGTGGCCAAAGTAACGAATGCACAACAGGCGCCTGCGGCAAAAGCCCGGCTGATAGCTGCCAACACAGCTGGCGTTCCCGCAGCATCCACCAACGCAGGCCCGCAGGATGCGGATATACAGGCGGCTCCGGCGGCAGACAGTGCGCTTAAAACGGCGACTGCAGCGGCAGAAGATGATAATAACCTGGCGGTGGAATGGAATACACTGACCGTTCCTCCTAAAACAGATTACAGGATCGAGCTGGCAGATGGAACGGAAGTTCATCTGAATGCCAGTTCCACGCTGCGTTTTCCCTTCATTTTCCCGGGTAAGACAAGAGAAGTTTACCTGGAAGGGGAAGCTTATTTTATTGTAGCCAAGAATCCCAAACAACCTTTTATTGTACATACTCCCAGCACTTCTGTGAAGGCACTGGGCACTGCTTTCAATATCAACTCCTATGATTCCGGCATGATCATTACATCACTGGTGCAGGGCGCTGCAGTAACTGATGTAGGCGATACGCTGGATGTAACGCTTAAACCCGGGTATGAGGCTATTTACCGGACCGGCGAACGGTTCAAGGTAAAACGCTTTGACGAGTCTGTTACGCTTGGATGGCGGGAAGGTATCTACCGCTTCCGCAACAAGAACCTGCAGGAACTGGAGCCAGTTATTCAGCGCTGGTTTGGGCTTAAATTAGCTTTCGACAGACAATCGATGGCAGCTATGCAATACTCCGGTTGCCTTGAAAAGGACAAGCCTCTGCAGGATTTCCTGGAGCAATTGTCTACCTCGCTGAACATCGAATATCGTATCTACGACAATACGATCCATTTTCACGCACGGACATAAGATAAACGAAAACTAAACGATAGGTAAAGTATCAGGAGATCAGTTTTTGCCTGAGCAGGAATTCCAGCTTTTCATTCACATCGAGCAATTTGGCCGTCAGCTCCTTGTTCTCTTTACGGAGTGCGTACACTTCATAGGCTTTTTCAATGTTATGCCGGAGCTCTTCTTCATTCCAGGGTTTGGAGAAGTATTTATATACCTGGCCTTTGTTAATGGCGTCGATCACCGCGTTGATATCTGCATAACCGGTAAGCAGGATGCGGATAGGCTCAGGATATCTTTCCAGTATGGATTCAAAGAATTCGATGCCTGTCATTCTGGGCATGCGCTGGTCTGAGATGATGATGTGGATGTCGTTTTCTGACAGGATCTTAACTGCACCTTCTGCCGATTCGGCGGTAAATACCGTATACAGCCTGCGAAAAGAAGCTTTGAAGGCGTTCAGATTGTGTATCTCGTCATCGATATAGAGAATATGGATGTGTTGCACACTCATTCAGGAGTCTTAGCTCTAAGTTAATAAAAATAAATGAGTTACAAACAACAAAACCGCATCTGAGTTAAAAGCAGGATTTGCATTTAGATGAGGATGATGAATATTCCGGCAAAATTATATATAAAGAAAAAGATTTTGGCCCTATTTTTTCAGTAAGCTGTACCGTAAATGTGGAGGAGATTGTTTTTGTGGTTTGACGAATTTCGTGTAGGTTTGGTAAATCCCAACCCATTATGCTGTTAAACCGCACTAAACCAGCATGCTATTAGGGGCAATATATCTTAATGTGAAAATCATAAAATCAAATATTGACAGATGAAAAAAGGTATCATCGTTATTGTAGTCCTGGTATTATTAGGCATGTTCGGCTGTAACAAGTATAACGGCCTGGTAAAACTGGATGAGAATGTTAAAAATAAATGGGGCGCGGTGCAAAGCCAGTATCAGCGCAGGGCTGACCTCATCCCTAACCTGGTGAACACTGTAAAGGGCGCCGCCAACTTTGAACAAACCACCCTGACACAGGTGATAGAAGCGCGTGCCAAAGCGACACAGATCACTGTTAATCCTGACGACCTTTCACCGGAGAAGATACAGCAGTTCCAGCAGGCGCAGGGACAATTAAGTACGGCGCTGGGCCGTTTGCTGGCTGTAGCAGAAAGTTATCCGCAGCTGAAGGCTAACCAGAACTTCCTGGATCTGCAGGCGCAGCTGGAAGGTACTGAGAACCGTATTACCGTTGCCCGCAATGATTTCAACGATGCGGTGAATGGCTACAACAGTTCTGTGCGCAGCTTTCCCAATAACCTGATCGCCGGCGTTGCAGGATTCCAGCAGAAAGGTTATTTCCAGGCACAGCCCGGATCTGAAAGTGCACCGAAAGTTCAGTTCTAATATTAAATTCCAAATCCGGATTCCAAATTCCAAAGAACGGCGCATTTTGCGGCCATCTGTTGGGGATTTGGAATCTGGAGTTTGAATACTTTACATTATGCGCATATTTCCATTTGGCAAAAAAGAGCTTGTAGAAGAGGCTGACAAAGCCAGGCTTGTACAGGCGGTCCGTTCAGCGGAAAGACTTACCAGCGGAGAGATAAGGCTGTTTATTGAAAGCCGTTGCGCTTACGTAGACCCGATGGACAGGGCGCAGGAGATCTTCCTGTCGCTCGACATGACAAAGACCCGGCAGCGTAACGGTGTGCTGTTGTACATCGCCCTGCGGGACCACCAGTTTGCCATCCTTGGAGACCAGGGAATCCATGAAAAAGTGGGTGATGGCTTCTGGCAGGAGGAAGCCCTGTTGCTGAAACAACATTTTTCACAGAACAGGATAATAGAAGGTATTGAAGCCTGTATCAAAGAGATCGGGGAATCACTGCAACTGCATTTTCCTTATAGCGCCGGTGACGACGAGAACGAACTACCGGACGATATTGTATTCGGAAAATGAACATTTACTGACTTATAGTTTTAGACAATGAGGATATTCTGCTGGTTATGGCTTTGTTTATTATTGATAACAGGCTTACAGACATTTGCGCAGGAGGTACCGCCGAGACCTACGCCGCCGAGGCTGGTGAATGACATGGCAGGGGTGCTGCTGCGCCAGGAAGCAGATGACCTGGAACGGAAACTGACAGCTTATAATGACAGCACCTCCACACAGATCGCTATCGTTACTGTCAAAACTACCGGTGACTATGATATCAGTGAAACAGCGTTGAAAATATTACGCGACTGGGGCGTTGGTTCCAAAGAAAAGAACAACGGCCTGGTAATACTGGCAGCCATCGACGATCGTAAAGTGCGGATAGAAACCGGCTACGGACTGGAAGGAGCCGTACCGGATGCTATCGCGAACCGTATAATAGATGAGATCATTGTACCCAATTTCAGAGAGGGGCATTACTACCAGGGACTGGATCAGGCGGTGAACGCCATTGAAAAAGCCGCAGCCGGAGAGTATCAGGCGATCCCCAAGAAACGGCGCGGTAAAGGAGGCGGCTCTATTTTTGTGCTGGTAATTGTAGCCATCATTGTGCTCTCTATCATCAACAACCGTCGTGGAGGCGGCACCACGATCAGCCGGCGTGGCTGGGGTGGATGGGGTGGTTTCCCGATGGGTGGAGGCGGTTGGAGCAGCGGTTCCGGCGGAGGCTGGGGCGGCGGTGGTGGAGGCGGCGGCTTCGGTGGATTTGGAGGAGGCTCCGGCGGCGGAGGCGGCGCAAGCGGTAGCTGGTAGTGCTGATGCACGGATAGATGGACGCGAAGAATGGGTTGATTTGATATAACCTCTATAAAGCGTAAACCATGTCGTACCTGCATGTTCTTAACGGAGATGCTACCCTTACCTCCTTCCGGGAGAGCGGGATACCCGGAGAAATAGTGGTGTGCCGGGAAATGATGTGTGAAGGCAAAGTGAAGTGCACCGACGACATGAATGCATTTTTTGAAACCCGCTCCAAACACCTGGAATACCATTACGGTATAGACAAACAAACCTATTACGCCCATGTGGTCAGCGAGCTGGAAAAACTGAAGCTGGCGGCAACAGCAACAGAAGTGGTACTGTGGTTCGAGTTTGACCTTTTCTGCCAGATCAACCTCTTGTTCGTATTGCATTACCTGCGTACACAACTGATCCGGCTTCCCCTTATAAGCCTGGTATCTATTGACCGCCATCCCGAAGTGGCCGAATTCAAAGGGCTTGGCATGCTGCTGCCAGAAAATTTTCCTCCTTTATTTGAACAACGTATACTCCTTGACGATGCAGACCTGGAACTGGCGGCCAAGGTCTGGCAGGCCTATTGCGAAGGTGAACCGCTAACGCTGGAGGCGATGAGCAAAGCGCCCAGCGGTCATCTTATTTACCTGGGACAAGCCCTCACGGCGCATCTGCAACGGCTGCCCTCTGTAGAGAATGGGCTGAACGCCATCCAAAGCTATTTTCTTCGTAAAGTATCTATGTGCCCCATGCGCTGGTATGATCTGTATGCACAGTTCTGGGAAGACATGAAGATCTACGGCTTCGGCGATTTCCAGCTGGATATTTATATACAGCGCATGCGCAGCGCCGGTATCATAGAACAGCAGGATAATATGCTGACCATTACTACCCTGGGCAAAGAAGTGTTGAACAATGAAGAGAATTATACCGATTATGTTTCCCTGCAGCACCGCTGGCTGGGAGGACTGAGATTGTTGCACAGCCCCTGGAGATGGGATGCGATCCTGAAAAAGGTTGTGAAAGTTTGAGGTCTGAGGTTTGAGGTTCGTTACAGGTTCGAGGTCCATAACACGTAGATCGTTCCTGTTACTTTTGCCGAACATGAAACTTCTAACGAACTTCAAACCTCAGACCTCAAACTAGTCTTCTACTAATGGGAACCAAAGATTGATACGGGTGCCGGTGGCCTGGCCCTTTTCGTCATAGAGATCTTCTATATCAAAGCAGGCGTCCATATTAAAGCGGCTGTTATACAGGGCGAGCCTGTCGCGCGTGATCTGCAGCCCTCTTGAAGCGTGCGTATAGCCACTGGCCTGCTTAAGCGCTGCTGATCTTTCACGGCCGATGCCATTATCCTCTATCACACATAATATACGGTCCTGCATTTTGGTGAAAGACAGCAGGAGGCGGCCCTGTTCTTTTTTATGCAGCAGCCCGTGCCAGATGGCGTTCTCTATAAAGGGCTGGATGATCATAGTGAGGATCTCCGTAAAATCAGGATCCAGCGAGGGATCGATGCTGATCTTATAATCAAACTGGTCTGCAAAGCGCAGCTTTTCCAATTCAATATAGTTTTCCAGCATGCTCACTTCTTTGGAGATGGGAATGGTGTTCTGCTGCGAATTATCCAGTACGCTGCGAATGAGGCGGGCAAAGCGGTTCAGGTAAGAGAGCGCCTGTTCTGTTTCGCTCTTCATCATAAAGGTTTGGATGGAGTTAAGGGCATTGAAGATGAAGTGCGGATTCATCTGCGCCCGCAGGGCCTTCATTTCGAGCTGCGCCATTTTTTGCTGTACCAGCGTACGGCGTCTGGCCTCTTTCTTAATATAATGTATGCGCGCCCTGAAATAGATGTAGATCAAGGCCGCGGTGACCAGCAGCACCAGGATCCTGAACCAGTTGGTTTGCCAGAAAGCCGGTTTTATGTTGATACGGAGCGTGGTGGTATTGGTAGAAAAGGTACCGGCGGCATTTACGCTGCGTACCTTGAACGTGTACACGCCGGGAGAGAGGTTGGTATACTTGGCGATCAGCAGGCCTTCTGCATTTACCCAATCTTCATCCAGGCCTTCCAGCTGATAATAATAACGGATCTTTTCAGGGTGATACAGCAGGCTTTTGAACTCGATAGAGATAAAGTTTTGCCGGTGCGTCAGGTCTACAGCCTGCTGCGGATCTATCTGTATGGCGCTGTCCAGCGCCTTTAGGCCGAGGA
>Ga0209257_1003735_pt1 | contig 12630 bp, 12 predicted proteins | sample AraplaCvi_mCL_r2_FD_184277 | JGI IMG/M metagenome (GOLD analysis project Ga0209257, IMG submission 184277) | Arabidopsis root microbial communities from North Carolina, USA - plate scrape MF_Cvi_mCL_r2 (SPAdes) (version 2) | ecosystem: Host-associated > Plants > Roots > Endosphere | place: USA...
AAGCGCTTGGCGCAGGCCGGGTCCTTGCGGCACTGGGCGGATTGCAGCTCGATCGCCGATTCGAAGGTGTTGGCGAAATCGCCGCCCACCGCCAGGTCGTTCGGCGCCACCCCGTCGATCACCACCGCACGGGTGTGCTGCGGGAAGCGCGCGGCGTACTGCTGGGCCACCCGGGTACCGTAGGAACCGCCGACCAGATTGATCTTGTCCACGCCCAGCGCAGCACGCACCGCGTCCAGGTCACCAATGGCCTGGGTGGTGGTGTAGAAGCGGGTGTCGGCACGCTCGGCCACCGCGGCAGCGCAGCGGGTGGCGAACTCGGCGATCACCTCGGGCGTGGCCGCCGCGTTCTCGTCGAACGAAAGCTCCTTGCCGTCGGCATCCACGCAGCTGAGCGGATTGGATTTGCCGGTGCCACGCTGGTCCACCAGGATGATGTCGCGCTTCTTGCGCACGTCGCGCAGCGACTGGTTGATGATGGCCGCCACCTGCGTGGCCGACTGGCCCGGCCCGCCGGCCAGGAAGAACACCGGGTCCTGCTTGCCCTCGCCTTCGTTGGCGGTATCCAGCAGGGCGATGTTGAGCCCAATCTTGCGGCCATCGGGCGCCTCGGGGTTTTCAGGCACCTGCAGGGTGGCGCACTCGGCTTCCACATTGTTGCTGGCCTGGGCGCTGGTGAGGGTGCAGGGCTTGAAGGTCAGCTGGCCGTACTGGCGCTGGGCGCCGTCAGGCGGCGCTTCCGGGGTGGGCTGGCAGGCCGCCAGCAGCAGCAGGGCTGCGCCGGTGGCGAGGGGTCGGATCGCACGTTGCATGCTCGGTCACGTCCTTGAGTTAAGGGTCTCAGCATGCCATGACGGACGGGTTCGGCGGATGTGACCGTCAGCCGGTGTACGGTCGCCGCTGCAGCCCCTCCATACCGCAGCACGCCGCTGCCTTGACAACGTCTAGGTGCTGGCCAATTCTCTGCCGTTACGGCACAGATCATGGAAGATGAAGATGCGCGGTATTGGATCAGCAATTCTGATCGCGAGCATGTTGCTGTTCGCCCCAAAGGGCGCCTTGGCGCAACAGGCCTCCTACTGCTACAAGTCCACCTGCGTCCCCGACCTGTCACAGGCCGAATCGCTGATGCGGGCCGATTCCAACTACGGCTCGTTGCTGCAGCGCGCAGGTCGGACGCCGCTTCTATCTGACCGGACCTACACCTTGACCTACAAGGTGGACAATCAGGAGCCGGAAACGTTCTACAAGTCCTTTGCATCCACGGATTTCGATTCTGCAATGCCGGACTGCACAAGCGATAACCCGCTTTACCCACGCTCCTGCTCCACCGAAGCTCAGGCCATGCAGTCCAGATGGGAGAGCGGCGTATATAGACCAAAGGAATGCAATGTTGGCACTCCTGCTTTGGCGGGAAGCTACGTAAACCCGTATGTGTATGCCACCGAAGCCCCACTCAACGGGCGACGCTATGGCGCATTCCATTTCGAGACGATCCGCGGCGGGGGCATCACCACGCCCGGAGACACCTTCCGGCGCGCCGATTACCAGATCGATTGCGGCGGCAACAGCAAGACCTGGTTCTTCACCATCGACCAGAAGATCGTCTACCTGTGCCCTCTGGGCTTCAAGGGCACGTCTGTTGGGTTTACCGCAGCCAAACCGCCGATCGAAGGAACGCGATGGTGTGTGCCGATGGATCCCCTGCCCAGCATCAAGGTGACGCTGCGGCAGTACGATTCCTGCCCAGTCAATGCACACCCCTGCTTCCCGGGCACCGGCGACAAGATGCGACTGGAGCCGGACTTCCAAATTTCCGGGTGGACCTTCGCACGGGTCTATCACTCGTTGGCGGAACTGGATTCGGGCAACATCTCGACGGGCTGGAGCACCACATTTTCTGATCGCGTCATCGCGGGCGTGCTGCCCGCCTATGTCACCCCGGACGGCTTCTACGAGGGAAGCGTGTCGGCCGGCGGCTCGCGATATCGCAGTCTGGTACATCAAGAGCGAGTGATCGAGAAGATTGGCAGCCCGCTGATCGGCTACCGGGTCACCTACGGCAGCGAGATCCGGGAATTCGATGCAGATGGTCGATTGGTACTGTTGCGGGATGCCAACGATGCGGGCAGGAATGTCACTGTGAGTTATGCAGGTGACAATGTGTCGCAGCTGCTCACTGCTCAGGGCCGTCGGACCATGTTCGAGTACGAAGCGGGACGTCTCTCGCGCATCGTTCGACCCGACGGCTCTGCCATAGAGTACGCGTACGATGCTGCTGAAAATCTCTCTGCCGTGCGTCAGGCGGGGGGAGTTAAACAGTACATTTATAATGATTCTGGCAGGTCCGGCAGCGACAAAACGCACCTACTGACTGGCATCATCGACGAAACCGGCCATCGATACGCCACCTTTTCCTACGATGGTGACGGCAGGGTGACGGGCAGTCAGCTTGAAGGAGACGACGGCCCGGTGGAGGCAACGCGGGTGACTTACACCGGGGCCGACACCGTACAGGTATCGACCGACGGGCTGGGGACTCGAACCATCACCTATGGCAGCAACCAGTATCGCCGACCCCTGACCCTTAGCGACGTCAGGGGAACCGTGTCCAATACCTACAGCAGTGCGCAGCTGATCAGGAACGTGGACCGTACCGGCAACACCACGACCTACGCGTACGAAGGCGGGTTCCTGTCGTCGGTGGAGACCGCCGCATCCACGCAAAGTTGGCGGAAGGTGTTCTACACGCGAGATGCACTTGGACGCGAGACCAAGCGCGAAATGCGGGGCAGCGAAACCGGTTCGAGCCTAGCCGTGCTGTCTACCGTCAAGCACGGCTATCTTGCCAGCGGCGCGCGCTTCGCGACGTGCGAGGTGGATCCCGCCGTGAGCGGCGCCTCCGCCTATGTGTGCGGCGCGCAGACCCCGGCACCGGCAGGTGTCCGGCAGACACTGCTGACGTACTGTGCCGATGCCGACGTCCAAATGGGCGTGTGCCCGCTAACCGGCTTAGTAGTGGCGATCGACGGCCCGCGGTCCGATGTGGTCGATACCACTAAGTTTCAATACTACCCATCGGATCATCCTGACTGCGCGGTTAGGATTGCGGACTGCTTGTGGCGGAAGGGCGATCTGTGGAAGGTGATCAATGCGGCGGGCCAAGTGTCGGAGACGCTGCGTTACGACGCGATGGGTCGCGCGGCGAGCCTCCGCGACGCGAACGGTGTCACGACGGATTTCATCTACGATTTTCACGGACGCCTGACCAGCAGCGTCGTTGCCGGGGGCGGCACCCCGGACCAGACCACGCGCATCGACTATTACCCCAATGGACTGGTCAGCAGCATCACGCTGCCGGATGGGAGCTTCACGTCATATGCGTACGACGGCGCCCATCGCCTGGCTGCAGTTGTGGATGCCGACGGCAATGCGATTCATTACACACTGGACGCGGCCGGCAAGCGGATCGGCGAGGATGTGAGGGACGAACACGGCACGCTTCGCCGCACGATGTCGCGCACTTACGATGCGTTCGGCAGGCTGAACGCCGTTACCGATGCCACCGGCAACCGCGCGCTGTTCTCATACGACGCCAACGGCAACCTAAATCGCGCCACCGATGCGCTTGGTCGCGTGACGAAGAGGGAGTACGACGCGCGGGGTCAAATGCTCTCGGTGACTGAAGATGCAGACGGCATCGGCGCCACCACCGGCGTGGTACGCAATGCCAACGACGCGATCAGGGAAGTCGTTGATCCCAACGGCCTGCGCACCCTCTACCAGTACAACGCATTCGGTGAGCTGGTGCGTTTGTCCAGTCCGGATACCGGTCAAACCAACTACGCCTACGACAGTGCAGGCAACCCGCTATCTGCGAAGGACGCACGCGACGAGACGACGGCCTTCAAGCACGACGCGCTGAATCGCTTGATCTCCACTACCTTCAGCGACGCCCGGCTCAATATGGCGTACGACTACGACGTTGCGCCATCTGACTGCGATCCTTTCGAGTCGTTCGCGGCCGGACGGTTGGCCCGCATGACCGATGCCAGCGGAGAAACTCGTTACTGCAACGACCGGTTCGGCAACGTCACGCGGAAAGTGCAGCAGATCGGCGAACTTGCATTTACGGTTCAATACGCCTACACGTCCGCGGGGAGATTGTCGTCACTGCAGTACCCTGATGGCATGCGCGTGGACTACGTGCGCGACGCGGCCGGACGCACCACGGAGATCGGGCTGACGCAGGCCGGCGGTGACCGACAAGTACTGGTGACCAACGTGTCCCATCACCCGTTCGGGAACGTGGCGGGCTGGACGCTTGCAGGCGGTCGCACGATCACGCGAACGGTGGACCTCAACTACCGCCCGTCGACCATTTCCAGCGCGGTCCCCGGACAACCAGGGGCGCAATACGCGTACGGTTGGGATGCAGCGGGCAACCTCACCTCGCTGGGCGCTAATCAGACGCCTGGTAGCGCCGCGATTGAATTCGCCTACGACGGGCTGAACCGGCTCACCGAGTTCAAGGATAAGGTAACCGGCGCCGTCATCGAAGGCTACACATATGATGCCACAGGCAATCGCACTACGGTGTCCAATGCCATTGGCGTCCAGACGTACAGGTATGCACCGGCAAGCCACAGACTGCTGTCGGTGGGAGACGTGGACCGGCGCTATGACGCGGCCGGCAACACGGTTTTCATTGGCCAAGACAACGTAGCATTCCAGTACAACGCCGCTGGCCGCATGAGCCGTGCCGAGCGTGGCACTGGGTCGGTGATGGAGTACATTTATAACGGACACGGTGAGCGCGTCTGCAGGGGTCTAGCCGACACACGGATCTACAGCATCTTCGACGAGGACGGCCGTTGGCTGGGAGACTTCGACGGCGAAGCGGCGGTGCAGCTGGTGGTCTGGATGGACGATCTTCCCGTGAGCGTGATTGCTCAGGGAAAGGTGCATTTCATCGAGACCGATCATTTGGGTACGCCGCGCGCCGTGATTGATACTTACCGGAACGTGCCCATCTGGACGTGGGATATGGCAGGTGAAGCCTTCGGGAACAGTGCACCCGATGAAGACCCGGATCGAGACGGCACTGCATTCACGTTCGATATGCGCTTCCCCGGCCAACGCTATGACTCGGCCACGGGCCTGAATCACAATTACTTCCGTGATTACGATTTTGGCATCGGGCGCTATGTGCAGAGCGATCCCCTTGGCCTTGCTGCCGGTCCCAGCACGTACGGCTATGCCAATGGCATGCCCACCGGCGCGTACGACCCGTTTGGACTCAAGGCCATCAGGCAGCCGTCAACACCACCGAAACGCGGCGAAAAGGGATCCATCCGCTGTGAAGGGGGCTCCGTCGTCCCCTACGTGCGCTGGGGAGCTTTGGATTCATACCAAAAAGAGTGCTTGGGTGACTGCCTACTCGCGCATGAGCGCAGCCACGCCGCGGATGCCAACCGCGCCGATCCAGGGATTTGTCGCTACTACTCGTGGCTGGGAGGAATTGGCCCTCTCGGTGATGTCACCTTCGATACAATGGAAGAATTGAGGGCTACCGAACTCGCCGCACACCGTGTGGAATTGCAGTGTCTCAAGTCAAAGCGTTCCCCTCTGAGCTGCGACAACGATGTCTGCCGGAATGTGATCCAGGACCGGATCAATCAGATTGAACAGATCTTCATTCCGCGCGTGGAGAATGGGACGTACTGGGATTGACCGGGCAGCGCCATGAGACAACCGCTGATAACGCTTCTATTGACAGGATGCACCTTGATTGGATGCACCGAGGAGCCTCCAACCGTCGAGTGCGGGGGCAAAGTGCGTATGTTCGCTTCTGGCCCCGAGGCGGAAGCGGCTTTAGCATCGGCACGCACGGAGTCCAGATCGTTCTGCACGGGCGACTTCAGCGGGTGCAACTATCAAGTGCTACCGCGGGAGGGTGGCTTGACAGTCGTGGCCTCATTTTCCCGCTCCGCGGAGGGTCGCTGCTCCTACGGCCTCCATGATGAAAGATACTTCCTTTACGACAGCGCGGGACGCCTTGAAAAAATAGTCGATCCCATCTGAAGGTGTGAAAGGCAAAATGCCCACTTTGGGCGGGCATCTGCTGAAGCGTGAAGCGGGCCGGACTCTCTTAACCACTCTTGGTGGTACCACTTTAGTGGCGGCCAATGCCCCTTTAGCCGGGTCGGGACATCCGTAGGGCGAGGTTTGTGTGTGCCCAGCCATCGCAGTAGCGGCCATCGGGCGCCTCGGGGTTTTCAGGCACCTGCAGGGTGGCGCACTCGGCTTCGACGTTGTTGCTGGCCTGGGCGCTGGTGAGGGTGCAGGGCATGAACGTCAGTGTTCCGTACTGGCGCTCGGCTCCTTCCGGCGGTGCATCGGGAGTGGCCTAGCAGGCCGCCAGCAGCAGCAACGCCGCACTGGTGGCCAGGGGACGGCAGGAAAGTCGCATTTCGATCGCATCCTGGATTGAAGGGTCTCAGCATGCCATGACGGATGGGCGGGCTGGATGTGACATGCCCGATTCGACGAGGGGTTTCGTCCCTGCGCTAGCGCGAGGAGACCGACCAGGATAGGGTGCTGAACTTACCGGAGACGGGCCCGTAACCGGATTTGCAGTGGTGCGTGGTGCGAACACTTACATGGCAACGCGCTCCGGGTAGCGGTGGCGTTGCTACCTCTTCACCGGGAGCGCTGCCGGTTCGGCTGCCTCGTCGCTTCACCTTCCAGCGGGAAGCAATCGCCCCAAACCTCAATATCAAGGCCATTGAGGTTCCGATCCAGGGACACGCAGTTCTGGATCAACGACCGGAGCACGTAGCTGGGCGATCGTTCGCTGCGCCACGCGGAAAGTTGGAAGGCGCGGCGTAGGACGGGATCCACCTTCACCCGCAAGTAGACCTGCTTCTTCATGGGATGACGTCCTCGGGCAGGAACTGCCCCAAGTCGGCGTTGACCTCGCCGTGAAAGATCGTGCGTTCCACGAACCTGGGCACCCGTGGGTCTTCCACCGCTGGCGTGCCCAGCAGCTTGATGGTGATGACGCCAGCGCAGGCTTCAATCTGCAGCTTGCGGCCCACGTTGAAGCCCATCTGCCGCAGCCACTGGCCGCGGATCTTGAGGTAGGGAACCTTCAGCTCTTCGTGGAAGTGCGCGGGTGGCGTGCACGGCGGGGATTGCGTACGGCGTTCGCGTGCGCGCCGGGCAATCGCGGATTGGGAAGGGTAGTCGTTGTAGCTGTCGTCGGGTAGTTGCCTTTTCATGGTCTGCCTCCAGCAGGAAGATCCCTCGCCGGGATGGCGAGGGAGTCGGGAGGTTAGAAACCGTAGACATGGAAAGCCGGCGGGCGTATTCCCCAGAGGGTGTTGTATTAGCCACCCTCCCGACACAACGCATACATTTTCCACGTCTTGGAGTTTCTACGCTCCGGAACACACCATGCGCGCCGCTGCCAACGATGGGAAATTGTTTGTGTCTCTTGATTTCGGGACTTCGGTAGACCAAACCTTCTCAATGACGCGAATGGCGCTGAAGGCGCAGCTACCAAGAGTCTGCGCATATGATGAAGATGAGTTCGGTAGGAACAATCGATCCAACTAGCTCTACGTAGGACTGAGAGCTACTGAGCGCTGCGGCGTAGCAGCCCGGCTCCCGTCCGGCGTCCATCAGACCACCTTCGGCGGACTTGATCGCCGTGCACGTCCGCTCGAACTACACAGGAGATCGCAAATAGCAGAGGGGATTCGTTAGTCGTCGCCGGTACGCACTCACGTATACCCTGCGAACCGGCCCGCCAGGTGCATCACATCCAAGGGTTGAAGTCCTTATGACGTCATCAAGTTGCTAGTTCGGCGCAAGCCTGATTGACAGGAGGAAAACCCAGAATTGTCCGGCAAATACTCCAAGTGACAGTGATACTTGCCTGCTGCGAACAGATCCCAATCTCGTACTGCCTCCCCTGTCAGGGGATTGAGCTCCCCGCCTCCAATTCGAATGGGGTCGCCAAGCTTGGATCGCGCGACCGAGCGCGAATCGGACATCAGCAGCTCCGATGGAAGCAGAAGTGCACTGGGGCCATAGGCCGAGCTTTCGCCATGCATCTGAACAGTGTCGATTGATTCCCCGTCATCGGACACCAAGGAAATGCCAAGGTCACCGGCAGTTACGTAAGTGCGACCTGCAATCCTGGTGGTTACTACGTCGACAGCCTCTACATGGTGAGGACACGTTCCAGGAATGGAGCAAGCAGGGAGCCAACCAAAGTTTCAGCGGGCAGCATATTAACCTCCACGAGCGACCGCGCGTCGTTTGCCCGGTACCGGGCCAGGCGAGCGCTGTTGTAAAGAGAAAATGGCAACGACAACGTTGCCGGCGCGGCGGATCCCCGCAGCAGGAATCTCTCTACCGAATCGACCATTTCAGCCTCGCTTGCATTCAGCCATGAATTCTTTACGCCAATCAATGAATGCATCTCGACGTGGACTTCCTTTCAGCACCAAGTAGTACTGAACTCTGAGCGCCATCCCGAGAACTCCCTCGTGGAAGAAAAAGTCGTGATCCTGCACGCGCATCCCTATTGATGAGCAGAAGATCGGATCAGTGAACTTGCGGTAATACTCCCTTACCAAGTCTTCCGATTGCGACAAGCAGTAGCCAAAGCTTAAGCTCAAGCTTCCGACTATCATGTCGAAATAATCGTTGACATCCTCATCCATGGAAACACCAGGATCCATCTCACTGCCTCATGTTGAGAAATCACGCGGGGAAGGCTAACGCGACCCGGTCAGTGTCATCAGAGAACCCCACTTCCGCCTTGTTATGTGGTGTCGGCTCCGTCGTCCAGTGTCTCAGCGTCAAGAGCGATATCCGGTTTCTAAGAGCGTCAGTCAGCGGCCGCTTCATATGTACGACCTGCCGCACTTCTGCCCACCCCTCCGACACGCTCAAGATCTCGTTCCCTTCCGCGCTGGCAAGTTCGACGGCCTTGGCGATCTCGGAGGACATGATTCTTGGATGGTGCATGTAATCACCTCTTGGCCGCACGCCCCGATGAGCCGACGCTTCGGGAGAAATACCGCTGGAAAAATCGGAAGGGTCACTTGCCGTATTTCCAGTGTTCACCATGTTCACCACGTCCAGGTTTCCGTAGGGAAACATTCTGTCGCCGCATTCTCGTTCGCCCAAAGGATGCATGTCCAGCACGCATTCGCCGGCCTGATGCCCGAACGCAATCGATGGTCGCGGGACCGCCGATGATCCAGTGCAAGCGACCGCCCGTCGCCAGCTGGTCGATCGGCTGCGCGAGCTCGGCTATAAGGAGCGAAATGACAACGACAACGATTCCGGCGCGGCAGATCCGCGCCCAGTACGACGCTTCCACTCTCCGCGTTTACCAGGCCTATTCGGACGCCATCGCCGACAGCGCCCTCAAACACCAGACCTTCGTCGCCCCGTCCTTCAAGATGGAGCGGATGACGTGGATCAAGCCCTCCTTCCTATGGATGATGTATCGCGCCGGATGGGGCTACAAGGATGCGGGTCAGTCCCGCATCCTGGCCATCGACATCACGCATGAGGGCTTCGCATGGGCGCTGGCTCACGGCTGTGCCAGCCACCCCGAACCGGGCATGGACGCACAGGAATGGGAGGCGCTCAAGAGCCGCTCACCGGTCCGCATTCAATGGGACCCGGAGCGCGACCTGCACCACCGGCCGCTGGAACACCGTGCCATCCAGATAGGGCTGAGTGGCGAGGCCGTGCGCCTGTACACCGGGGAGTGGATCCAGCGTGTCACCGATGTCACGCCGCTGGCTCATCGGATCTGCGGGTTGGTACGGGAAGACAGGCTGGATGAGGCCAGGGCGGCGCTGCCAAGTGAATCGGCGTACACGCCAGCGTGAGGAAGTAGCCATATGACAAAGCAACTCATAGAGACCAGCAAGTTCCTGAGCTACGTACTGCGTCACCAGCCCGAGGCTATCGGGCTGACGCTGGACGCCGAAGGGTGGGCTGACGTTGATGCACTGATCGCCGGCGCAACGTCCGCTGGCCGAGAGCTGGATCTGGCACTTATCCAACAGATCGTGAGCACTAACGACAAGAAGCGCTTCACGCTCTCCGATGACAACAGCCGCATTCGTGCAGTGCAGGGCCACTCCACAGATAGCGTTGCCATACAGCACATTGCCAAGGTTCCCCCTGCACTGCTCTATCACGGAACGGCGACGCGGAACCTTGACTCGATCCTGGCTGAAGGCCTACGCCCGGGCCAGCGACACCATGTGCACCTTTCCGAAGACACCACCACCGCCACGACCGTTGGCCTGCGTTACGGCAGTCCTATCGTGCTGACAGTTGATGCGCTTCGCATGCATCAGCAGGGCTATACGTTCTTCCAGGCTGAAAATGGCGTCTGGCTCACTGACCGCGTGCCGAGGGAGTTCGTAGAGCGGAGTGCGATGAAGGGCTATGCCTTGGATGAATGGTAGGCCCTGATTTCCGCCCAGCGGAACGTATCCGCAAACATCTGCCGGCATCACGGCATGGGACGGAGCCCCAAACAAAGCCAAATCTCACGAAGTGTTGCGACGTGGTGCGATGGAGTCTGAAGCTTTGCGCACCGGATACGGGTGAAGCTTGAAGGGGCTTCGCCCGGCAGCTATAGTTAACTTGACTACGCAGACAGCAGAAAATTTGTCGGCGGAGCTGCGAAGCCTCTCAAGGGGCACATGAAGGGAAATTTCTGGCGGATGGGTTGTTCACTTGAGTGTGGAAACCTGCCAGTGAGGCCGTCCTTCCTACGTAGTCACTTCAGTATTCTGCGTTTCTTGGCCTCGGTCGCGTGATAGCACGTCACCGGGGCCAAGTACCTTCTGCAGCCTTCGATTCGGATCTCCAGGATCGCGGTGGCGTAGTACGGCGTGCCTCGCAGCAGCACTTTTTGCTGGGTGTTGAGGATTACCGACTGACGGTCGCTTCTCCTGTCGTTGCTCGTCTCGCCGCTTGGGGGATTGATCCGCAAGAGGCTCCGCGGGCTATAGGCCTTTGCAACGACGGCTGCGATTTCAGCGACTGAAAGACCGTCTTTGTCTTTTCGAGCTGCGAGTACGTGCCGGATGTAGCCAGGCTTGATCATGATCGCGTAGCAGTTCACCCGTTCCCACCTGTTTTCGTCGCAGACCCTGTCGATTTCATCGGCCTGCTTGGGGGTCAACAAGTAGGCAAAGGCGAAAGAATCTGCGTCGCTCTTCCTCCGAGATTGAGCCACGGATTCAACCAGCTTCCGAAAGCGAGCGGCCAGCTCGTACTCTCCCTGTACTGACATGCTCGCGAACCTCCGTCTGTGCAACGGGCCATGCGCGGTCCGGGCATTGAGCATTGTCTCAACGCAGCGCTGCTGTCCGACGGTGTTTGCTTGCGTTATCGCCTTGGCTGAAGCGGCGATTGTTGGCCAAGGACCGGTTAGCAGGCATCTGGACGACCCACCCGATACGGCGTCAATCGCATCGCTGGAATTCTTTGATAATTTCGATCAAGCTAACTGACGTTTTTGCCAGCGTCACTTGTCGCAATGGATGCGGCCGATGCAGGGCTGAGGCTGACTCGCTGAGGACTGGCCAGAATTATGGGCCTTTATGATGAAAACCATAATTATGATTTCTGTCATAAAGACCCATGATTCTGGCCTCACCTGACTCTCAACTTTCCCAGCGCCTTTCATCGAACCTTCTTCCAAGTCGCCATCGGCACTCGTCGGTCGTGTAGAGGCTCGGAGGACCTTTTCCAGCACGTGGTCGTGGAATTGCTTTTCGCGCATCGCGGTGCTCTCCGACGGTTGCGGCCGAAGGTGATCTATATCCCTGGTGGCCTCAGTGCGCATGTGCAGGGACTTCTGGCCAGACCTGGAGGGCGAGGCTGTTCAAAGCCGGGAGAACCAGCATTCTGGACATCCTGATGAAGGCCAGAAAAGCAGAATGCCCGCGCAAGGCGGCATCTGCTGAAGCTTGTAGCGGGCCGGACTCTCTTAACCACTCTTGGTGGGACCACTTTGGTGGCGGCCAATGCCCCTTTAACCGGTTCGGGACATCCGTGACCTCAATGCTAAACCGGCCTTCAATGGCTGCAACGATGCCCTTCCCATTTCCGGAAACGCGGTGATTACTTACTACTGACGTACTTCTCCCGCCGCACCTGCGGCGTCGGCAGCCCAGCCTCCTTCAATGCCTCGAACGTCGCATCCACCATGTCCGGGTTGCCGCACAGGTAGGCGATGTCGGTGGCCGGGTTCGGGGCGAATTCGGCCAGGTGCTGCTGCACGTAGCCGTGGCGGACGTCCGGGTGCGGGTTCTCGGGCAGCTCGCGGGACAGGCACGGCACGTAGCGGAAGCCCGGGTGGGCGGCGGCGAAGGCGTAGAAGTCTTCGCTGTAGAGCAGCTCTTCCGGGGTCCGGGCGCCCTGCAGCAGCACCACTTCCACCCCGCGCTCGGCCATGGCGGTGGCCAGCAGCGGCAGCATGGAGCGGTACGGGGTGACCCCGGTGCCGGTGGCGATGAGCAGGTAGCGGGCGTTGTGGTCGCCCGGCATCAGGCAGAACCGGCCGAACGGGCCGCT
>Ga0209257_1003741_pt1 | contig 12608 bp, 8 predicted proteins | sample AraplaCvi_mCL_r2_FD_184277 | JGI IMG/M metagenome (GOLD analysis project Ga0209257, IMG submission 184277) | Arabidopsis root microbial communities from North Carolina, USA - plate scrape MF_Cvi_mCL_r2 (SPAdes) (version 2) | ecosystem: Host-associated > Plants > Roots > Endosphere | place: USA...
AGAATAAGCGATGTTCCAAATCAAATCCCTTGAGCTGGTCCACTGGGACTACTGGCAGCGCATCAAGAACATTCCGCTGGATGCCAAGATCATCACCATCGCGGGCCAGAACGGCTCCGGCAAGACCACCTTGCTGGACGCGCTGCGCACGCTGTTCGGCCTCGATTGCTCGATGGGCCGCACCTACAAGCACTATGCCCGCCACAGCGGCCAGCAGACCGCCTGGCTGCGCGCCGTGGTCGACAACAAGCCGCAGGGCAAGCAGCTGTCCAACCGTCCGTTCCGCAGCAGCGGCTTCTTCGCCGAAGACGAGGTGACCCTGTTCTGCCAGGTGCAGAAGAACGGCGGCGACTGGAAGCGCCAGTACCTGATGCGTCCCGGTAACGTGGACATCGAAGAAGTCACCGAAGCCAACGACTGGCTGGGGGTGGAGAACTACCGCAAGCGCCTGGCCAACGCCGGCCTGTCGCAAGCGATGTCGAAGGTGCTGGCGCTGGAGCAGGGCGAAACCGACAAGCTGTGCGAATACGCGCCGCGCCAGTTGCTGGACCTGGTGTTCCAGGTGTTCGGCGACAAGGAAGTGCTGGATGCCTACGATGAAGCAAAGCGCCACCAGCGCGACACCGAAGAAGAGCTGAAGCGCTTCGAAGCCGAACTGGAAGGTTCCAGGACCAACCTGGAAGGCTTGCGCCTGCGCGTGGCCAACTACCACCAGTGGGAAACGCTGCACAAGGAACGCCGCAACCTGCAGGAAGAGGTGCTGCCGTCGCTGGAATACCACGAGGCGCGCGAGAAGGCGGCCAACGTCAGCCGCCAGCTGCGCGAAGCGCGCAAGCCGCTGGCGCAGGCCGACCAGCTGCTGGCCGACAAGCGCGGCGAAGTGGCCAAGCAGGCCAAGGCGCTGCAGGATGCGCAGCAGCAGGAAACCTTGCTGGAACAGGAACAGACCGCGCTGACCTCGCGCTTGAACCACATCAACGGCAAACTGAAACCGCTGGAATCGCTGGCGGAGCAGAAGTCCCGCCTGCAGAAGCTGGCCGCCGAATCGGGCGCCGACGTGGCCGATGCCGCCGCCCAGCTGGAAGCCAAGGAAACCGAGCTGCTGAAACTGCGCTCGCAGCGCGATGCCGTGTCCAACCGCATCGCGCAGGACAAGGCCACCATCAACGCTCTGTCGGGCAAGACTGCCATGCCGGAGCCGGACAATGTACGCGCCATGCGCCGCGCCCTGAACGATGCCGGCATTCCGCACGCGATGCTGTCGGATATCGTCGAAGTGACCGATCCGAAGTGGCAGGGCGCGGTCGAAGGGGTGCTGGGCGGCTACGCCTCCGTGGTGCTGCTGGAGCGTTCGTCCGATGCCTCCTCGGCCTATCGCCTGGCGGAAAAGGAGCGCTATCGCCATTTCATCGTGCCCGATTGCGTGAAGGCGCACGAGCCGAAGAACCAGAGCCTGCTGTCGGTGGTGAAGTTCAGCGGCCTGGCGCCGGAATGGCTGATTGACCAGCTGTCGCGCATCACGCGTGTGGAGTCGGTGGAAGAAGGCGCCAAGCTGGGCAATATCGAGGAATGGATCACGCCTGAGGCCTACCACAAGGAACGCCGCGGCGGCCGCTCGCTGTTCGTGGAAGCGTCGCGCTACCGCTTCGGCTCCGCCGGCAAGACCTCGCGTATGGACGCGATCCAGAAGAACCTGCCGAACCTGGAAGCCGAGGAAGACAAATACACGCTGCAGATTTCCAAGCTGGCTTCGGAAACCTCCGCACTGAAGGCCCGCCTGGCGGGCGTGGATGCGGTAAAGGAACTGTCCGCCCGCACCGAGGAATTCGATGAAGCAGCCCGCTCCGCCGTGCCGCTGCGCGCCGAGCGCCTGGAAGTAGGCTCGCGCCTGGGCGAACTGCAAGGCCTGATGAAGAACGCCACCGTGGCGCGCACCAAGGCCGACACCGCGTGGCAAAGCGCCCGCATGTCGCTGTCAGAAGCGGAAGCCGGCATGCGCCTGAACTTCAAGCGCCAGATGGAGCAGCGCTCCGACCACGCCCGTGCCATGCTGGCGCTGCGCCGCCAGTGGCGCCACCTGCCGGGTGCCTGGCGCCGTCCGGCGCGCCGCCAGGCGCTGGTGCAGCAGCACCAGAACGCGCACCAGGTCGACCTGCGTATCGCCAGTCTGCAATCCTCGCTGGCGCGCGACGACTGGGAGCTGGATGCGACCGTGATCGACCAGTACGCGCGCCTGAACGAGCAGCTGTCGAACCGCAAGACGGAGACCGAAGAACGCCGCTACCAGAACAACCGCGCGATCGAGGCCACCGCCAATGCGCGCGGCGCCTATATCGAGCGCCTGCGCTATACGATCAAGACCTATTCGTCGAACATCAAAGAGTTGGGGGCGCTGGCCAACATCGACGTGCACGTCGAGCCGGTCAAGCTGGAGAACGACGACCTGCTGCTGTCGCAGGCCGGCCTGCAGGTACGCTTCAAGTTCGACGGCAAGGGTCCGATTGGCCTGAACGACGGCGAAGCGTCGGGCGGCCAGCAGGTGATGAAATCGCTGGTGCTGCTGATTGGCTTGCTGAAGTCGGAAGACGGCTCCGGCGGCTTCGTGTTCATCGACGAACCGTTCGCCCACCTGGACATCCGCAACATCCAGCTGGTCGGCGAGTTCCTGAAGAACACCGACGCGCAGTATCTGATGACGACGCCGCTGACCCACAACACCGACGTCTACGATCCTTCCGACCTGACGCTCATCACGAGCAAGAAAAAGAAGGACACCCAGTGGGCGCAGCCGATCTTCGTGCTGCAGCGCCGCCAGGCAGCCGCCGCCTGATGGCGGCCGGCGCCGCGTCGCGCTGGTCAAGCGGCGAGGAGTCCAAGCCTCGCCCACTTCCTGCCGCGCTCACCGCAACCGGCGCGCAAGACGGTTTCGGCGGCTGAAGCGTTTGTGGGTAATCCCGACGGCACGAAAAGGGCTGATCCGGCCCTGCGGGCCGATCAGCCGGACAGCGTAACGCTCAGGCGGCTTCCTTGGAGCAGGCGCCGAGGATGGTGTCGAGTTCCTTTTTTAGTGCCAAAGCCACCGGCCGGCCGCGAATGCGGTTCACCATTTCGAAGAAGGTGATGCGCATCGCTTTCAAATCCTCCAGCGTCGCCGCGGCTTCCAGCTTGGTCTGCAGGACTTGCCCGCGCAGGCCCAGGGTCGGCTCGATGGTGCGTTCGTAGAATGCGCGCGCCTGTGCATATTGCGCTGCAAGTTCCTCCTCGGTCGGAGGGATAGGCATGATCGTTATCGGCGGCGCTTCGCCTTCCTCAATGAAACCCTGTGCCAGCAGTTCTTGCACGGCGCTGGCGTCCAACCCAAGTCCAGTTACTTTCGGCAGCAACTCTTCCATTGGATGGCGGCCATCAATCATCACCAGCAGGGTGCGCATACGGGATTGCAATCCATAGGTGCGCGCCGAAATTTCCTCTCGTCCCTTTGCGGTCTTATTGTAAGTCGTCATAGGAATGTTTCCTCGTGGCAATCATTTTCATGTGATTTTAGAATACACGACCTTTAAGGAATTGACATCGTATGAAATATCGTCTTTAATTTCTGTAACGACAGAAATTAAAGAAAAATAACACAATTCAACAAATATTCATTCTGGAACCGGTGAAAATCCGTGAGTTTCGTTGTGTTAAACGTTCGTTTGTTAAATTTAACGTTTGTAGTATTTGCGTCACAAAAGGAGTTGGACATGGTCGAACTGACCCTGTATTTCGATAGCGCCTGTCCGTTCTGCCGGCGCGAGATGGCGCGCTTGCGAGGTTGGGACCGGCTCGGCCGGCTGGCTTTCGTCGACATTGCGGAGCCCGGGTTCGATCCCGCTCCGCTAGGCGCGACCCTGGCCGCCATGAATACCGAGCTGCACGGCTTGCGCGCGGACGGCTCCATGCTGGTCGGTACCGACGCCATCCTGGAGGCATACACGCTGGCGGGACGCGCCTGGCTGGTCTGGCCGTTGCGGGTGGCCGCACTGCGGCCGATGCTGGCCGGCGCGTATCGAAGCTTTGCCCGCAACCGCTATCGCATCTCGCGCTGGCTCAGGATCGACGGCGCGCCCCGCAAATGCGATGGCGACCGTTGCCAGATTTACTTCGGAGGGAAAAATGGAACGTAAATGGCTGGTGCGCTGGATGTATGCCAGCGCGTTTGCGCACTTGCTGGTCGGCCTGGCGCTGCCGTGGATCGCCGGCGCCACCGCCCTGGACTGGTATCTCGCCTGGCTTGGCCCGGCCTCGACCCGTTCGCAGCATGCATGGTGGATGGCGTTGTTCGGACCGACCATCCAGTGCGTCGGGCTGTGGATGCTGGCGCTGGTGTGGTTCGGCGACCAGCGCCGAGAGCCGGCGGCCTGGTTGTGGGTGGCGGCCGGCGTGCTGCTGTGGGGGCCGCAGGACATCATGGTATCGCTGCGCGCAGGCGTGTGGCCGAACGTCTGGCTCGACATCGCCACCCTGGTGATGCTGCTGCCAGCCGCCTGGCGCCTGTACCGGATCGACGCTGCCGCCCGCGACGCCACCGAAGCGGCGGTGCCGGTCGGCGAAGGAGAGCTGTTCCGCAAGATCCTCGGCGGCGAATGGAACAAGCTGCACCCCGACATCCAGCAGCGCTTCGCCAAGAATCCAGCGCCGGGCAAACCGCTGCTGTACTACGGCACCTTGTCCGAACTGCACGCATCGCGCTTTGGCAAGCTGCTTGGCTTCATCAGCAAGCCCTTCATCCAGGGTGCGCTGATCCCGTACAGCGACAGCGACTTCCCGGTCGACATCCAGGTCTACGGCAAGCCGGGTTCGCAGAACATCTACAAACAGCGCATCTACATGCTGAACGGGCGCAAGCCGGTGAAGTTCACTTCCTACATGGCGGAGAGCGAACGCGGCGAAGTGCTGGAGTACGTGGGCCTGGGCCTCGGCATGAAACTCAGGCTGCACGTCGCCGACGGCAACCTGCATTTCACCAGCGACGGCTATTTCTGGGACATCCTGGGCTGGCGCATTCCGCTGCCGGGCGTGCTCACGCCGGGCCAGACCTTCCTGCGCCACTGCAACGAGGCGCCCAACCGTTTCAACATCCGCATCGAAATCCGCCACGTCCTGTTCGGCACGACGTTTGTGCAGGCCGGCGTCTTCCACGAACGGCGCGCGGCGGAAAAGGAGGCGGCATGAATACGCATCTGCTCGCATTGCAGCTCATGGCCGCGCAAGGCTGCCTGGGCGCATTCGATACCATCTACCACCACGAATTGACGGAAGCCTTGCCGCAGCGCGCCACTGCAAGGCGTGAGCTCGCGATCCACGCCGTGCGCGCCACCATCTACGGCGTGCTGTTCGTCGGGCTCTCGGCCTGGGTGTGGCAGGGCGCCTGGGCATGGGTGCTGCTTGGACTGTTCGGCGTTGAGATTGTCCTCACGCTGTGGGACTTCGTGGTGGAGGACCGGACCCGCCTGTTGCCGGCGACGGAGCGCGTAACGCATACCGTGCTGGCCATTAATGGCGGCGCCTTCATTACGCTTCTGGTGTTGGGAATGCCGGCTGCCGCCAGTGAGCCGACTGGATTAGCCTATGCGCCGCAAGGCTGGCTGAGCGTGTTCCTCGCCTTGTGCGGCGTGGGCGTATTTGCTTCCGGCATGCGCGATGCATTTGCCGCGCGCGCCTTGTCGACCAGCGCTGCCGAGGGCGTGCGCTTTGACGGCCCGCCGCAGACTGTGCTGGTCACCGGCGCCACCGGCTTTATCGGGCATTCGCTGGTGCCGGCCTTGCTAGCCAGCGGCCACCGGGTGATCGTGCTGTCGCGCGCGCCGCGCAAGGCGGCATGGGAATTCGGCGGCGCTGTGCGTGCGGTGGCCAGCATGGGCGACTTGTCCCCGGCTGAAAACATCGACGTCATCATCAACTTGGCCGGCGCCCGCGTCCTGGGCTGGCGCTGGAGCGCGCGCCGCAAGGCTGTGCTGCGTGCCAGCCGTGCCGGCCTCACTGCACGCGTAGTGGACTGGATCGCGCGCGCCGAGCGCAAACCGCGCCTGATGATCAATGCTTCCGCAGTTGGGTATTACGGCATCCAGCGGCAGGACAGCGACCAGGTACTGAACGAGGCCAGTCCGCCGCAGGCGATCTTCCTGTCGCAGTTATGCCAGGAATGGGAGGCGGCTGCCGGCCGCGCGCGGGAATATGGGGTGCCAGTGGCGCTGGCGCGCTTCGGCGTGGTCTTCGGCCATGGCGGTGCGCTGCAGCCGATGCTGTTGCCGTTCAGGCTGGGCTTCGGCGGCCGCATGGGAACCGGGCGCCAGCGCAATTCGTGGATTCATATTGCCGACTTGCTGGGCGCCATGGCCCACGTCTGGCGCCTCGGCGCCAATGCCGACGGCGCCTGGAACGTCACCGCCCCGGAACATCCGACGCAACTTGAGTTTGCCAAGGCTGCTGCCGCAGAGCTGCATCGCCCCAGCCTGATTCCAACGCCGGCCTGGCCCGTCCGCCTGATGCTGGGCGAGCAATCGGCGCTGCTGCTGGAAGGCGCTTCCGTCGAGCCGACCCGCCTGCTTGCCACCGGCTTCCGCTTCCGCTTCGCTTCCGTGCGGCAAGCCTTGGCCGATCTGGCCTGACATAGCTGCGCTCCAGCCCGTGTCCCATGGGGTCAGGCCCCATGGGACACGGACTGAGCCGTTGTACGCTTGAGGCCGTGTCCCGAGGGGCCTGGCCCCATGGTGGGACACGGGCTCGGCTGTTGCTGGTTAAGCCTCGTCGGCTTTTTTCTGTGCCATGCTCCAGCGCAGCAGGCCGATCGAGTAGGCGGCGAGGTAGCCGAGCATCAGGCCAAAGGGGATCACGGTCAGCGGGTGTTGCAGGACTTCGGCCTGGTTGATCACGCGCGGGTGTTCGGACTGGCGGTTGACGTAAAACTCGACGCCGATCTGCAGCACGCGGGCGGCGAACAGCATGCAGATCAAGATCGCAGTGCGGCTGGGCGGGGTGAAATACAGCTTGGCGCCGGTATTTTCGAAGCGCGTCTTCTTGAGCCCGAAGAATGCCAGCCAGGCGCCGGCAATCACGGCGGCGGCCATCATCGCCAGCGCGGGCGGGTTGCGCAACATGGACTGGGCGGCTGCCAAGAGCAGGATCGGCAAGCCTGCCGCGCCCACCCAGTGCCGCCACGCCACCGACTCCTGGCGGCGGAACACCAGCTTCAGGCGCGAATAGATGCGCCAGATCAGCGTCGGAACAAGGATGAGCAGGACTACGGTGGTGACAGTCAGTTGCATTGGGGCGCCGGATTCGTGAAAAAAGAAGAATTTTACCCGCAGGCGTAAAATAGCCGTTCGTGATCTCGCTTTCGGGAGTTCCAGCCATGGAAAAACACCGTATCCACGCCCACCGCGCACCGGACCTGCCGGTGCCAGTCGATGAGTCGCAGCCGCACCCCGACCCGGTGCATCCCCACAGTCCGCACAATCCCGTTCCGCAAGACGAGCCGGTGCCCAACCATAATCCCGAACTGCATCCGCCCGGTCAGTCGAACGCCCAGTTGTAAAGCACGTCCAGTGCGTTGTTGGTGCCGGTCTGCACCTGCAGCGTCACGCGGTTGTTGACCTTGTAGCGCAGCTTCACCAGGCTGGTCGCGGTGCCCGCGCCTTGCTCAAAACTGATGTAGGCGCGCGATGACAGCTTCTTGCCGACCGTGACGACGGTACTCTCCAGCCCTTTGGCCTGGCTGACGCCCAGCTCATCGAGCCCGACCCGGTTGGCCAGGCTTGGGCCGCCGCTGCCGCCCAGCAGGGCGCCGGCAGCTGTGCCGAGCAGGCTCATTTCATTGCCCGCCATGTCGGCGGTGCCGTGGCCGAGCACCATCCAGGCCAGCTTTTCACTGTCCGGCACGGAAGGGTTGGAAACCAGCTTGGCCGATGGCGCCAGCGCGGTGCCGCGCACTTCCACGCCCGCTTCGACATTGGTCTCGCTCAGCTCCTCGCCTTCAGGGCGCTTGCGCACGGCGCGGATGTTCAGGCCCGGATTGTCATAGGCGCCGGTGAAATTCAGCACGCCGCGTTCGATCGCCAGGCGCTGGCCATACGCCGCATAGGTGCCGCTGACCACGCGGATGCTGCCGTTGACGCGCGGCGCGCGGCGGTCCGCCATGCGCACGCGCACCGTTCCTGCCAGCTGTGCGTCGAGGCCCTTGCCGCGCAAGGTGAAATCGTCGCCCAGGTCGGCTTCCAGGTCGATGTTCAGGGGCAGCCCGGTGGTGGCGGGGCCTTTCGGCTTTTCGCGGCCCAGGATCACCACGTCTTCGCTGATGGTGGGCGTGTCGAGCGAAGGCAGTTCGATGACGGCGCGGTTGGCCCTGAACTTGCCGTCCAGTTCAAAGCGCTTGGCATCGCGCACCAGGGTACTGCTGCCGCTCAGCACCAGGGTGCGGTCCGGGCGGTTGAATACGGCGAGCCTGTCGGCGGCCAGCTTGAGGTCCATCGACATCTCGCCGCCCGCCAGGCGCAGCCAGCCATCGGCCTGCACGTTGCCGTCGGCGCCGTCGAAGCGCAGGCGCTGCAGCTGCAGCTGGTCGCCGCTCACTTTCGCCTGCAGGGCGCCATTGCGCAGGCGGATGCCTTGCTCGGCCCAGTTGATCACCAGCTGTTCGCCCACTACTTCGCCATCCAGCAACGGATTGGCAATGGTGCCGTGGCCGCTGGCATAGGCGCGCAGGGCGCCGCCCAGTTCCATGCCCTGCACGCCGAGCAGCGGCGACAGCCAGGCGATCGAAGGCAGGCTGGCGCTGGCGCCGAAGGTCAGGGGGCTGTCGGATGGAATGCGGCCGTCGCGCAATTGCGCGCTAGCTTCCATGCGTGCGTTGCCGGCGCGGTCGCCGGCCAGTTCCGCCTGGGCGCGCAGCTGGTCGCCGGCGACCGTGACGCGCGCGTCCAGCAACTTCAGCTCGAGCGGGATCGGGCGTTCGCCACCGGTGATCGTGACGTCGCCTTTTTCGCGGAACACGTGCAGGTAGCCGTCCAGCGCCGGTGCGGCGCCTTTGGCGGCCGGCGCTGCCAGTTCGAGCGACCAGTCGCCGCCCAGCGTCATGGTGCTGGCGACGTTGCTGCGCCAGGTGTCGGACAGTTGGGCGAGGTAGCTGGCATTGACGCCGCTGGCGCTGCCTTTGCTGCGCCAGCGCAGGCCGTTCTTCTCCAGGGTTTCGATGCGCAGGCTGCCCTCGGGCATGGCAATGGTGGCGCTGCTTAACTCGAGCTGCTCCGGCTGCGCCAGGCCGGCGACGCCTTCGCCCTTGCGGCCGGCGATGCGCAGCGTGGCCGGCGCCTGCAGGGCGAGGGCGAAGCGGCCCTTGTTCTGCAGGGCGTCGATACTGCCGTTCCAGCTATCGGGGGCGAAGCTGCCGCGCACTTTCGTGCTGGCGTCGAAGTCGGGATTGGCGGCAGCTGCTTGCACCGTGTGGTTGCCTGCGGTGCCGCTGGCTTGCAGGCGCAGGCGGTCAAGCAGCAGGCCGGGCATGCTCAGGCCCGTGACCATCAGGTCGGCCTGCAGCGGATCGTCCTGGCCGAACGCGGTGCCGATGGTGGCGCTGCCTTTGATGGAGGAGATTTCACGCTGGCCCGGCAGGCGCAGGTGGGCGCCATCCAGCGTGGCGCTGAGCGTTGGCATGGTGCCGGGACCGCGCCCCGCAACATTGCCGCCGCTGGCGTAGCCGCTGCCACGCAGGTTGCCGGACCAGCCGCTGCCCAGCACTGCCAGCTGCGGCGCATCGAGCTTCCAGTCGATGCGGTCCTGCGGCTTGCCGAAGGAGCCTTTGGCCTGCAGCAGGTTGGGGCCGAGCCGCAGGTCGATGTCGCTGTCCTGCACGCGGCCAGGCGCTGCCGCGAACTTCGCATGGCCGCTCAGCGCCGCGTTGCCAAGCGTCGATGCCGGCTGCAGGCGGATGTCGGCATTGGCCAGCCAGTCCGCCGAAGCGCGCAGCGTGGCCTCGAAATCGGCGTTGACGTTGCCGGCCACCGCAGCGCCGAAGCTGGCCGGGTTGACGCGCGTTGCGCTGCCGGACAGCTTGACGTCCATCGCGCCGGAGAGTGCCGCTTCGCCGCTGGCGCGCAGCACGCTGTCGGCGCGGGCCGCGGCCGGCGTGGCCGTTGCCGCGCGCTGGCCGGCAGGCGGCAGGTAGCCCAGGCCGCGCGCTTCGGCGGTGAAGCTGGTGCGCGGGGCCTGGTAGCCGCCGCCCAGGATGCCGCTGGCAGTCGCGCTGCCTTGCAGTTGCGGATCGAGCACGGAAAGCTGGGCGGCGTCGAGCTGCCATTCCAGCTTGTCGCCGGCGGCGCCGAATGCGCCGCGCGCGGTGGCGGTATTGCGGGCGTAAGCGAGACGGGCGTCGATGCTGGCGATGTGCTGCGCGTCGGCAGCCAGCTTGATGCTGCCCGACAGCGGCTGCCCCATCAGCTTGCTGGGCTGCAGGGCGATGTCGGCGCTGGCGCGCCAGTCCGGCGCCAGCTTGCCGCTGGCCTGCAGTTCCGCATTCAGGTCGGCCGCAGGGAAGGCGCCCAGCGCTGCCGGATCGAAGCGCTTGACCTGCGCGTTGGCCTTGAAGGCCTTGTTGTCTTTCAGGCTGGCCTGGGCGGTGGCGGCGATGCTGCCCTGGCCGGCGCTGATGCGCGCCTGGTGCACGGTCAGCAGCAGGTCTTGCAGCGTGGCGTGGGCGTCCAGGCGCAGCTTGCCTTCGCCCAGCGCGGCGCGCAGGGTGTGCTGCCTGCCTTTGGTTTCGGCGCTGATGTCGCCGGCAATGGCGGTGCGTATGGCCGCGCCGTGCAGGCCGCGCAAGTCGAGGCGGTCGGTATGCAGGCGCACGCTGGCGGTGTCGATGCTGCCGTCTTTCGGCAGGCGGCGCAGGCTGCCGCTGCCGGTGAATTTGCCCGCGGCGCCCAGGTCGATCAACAGGCCGCTGAGGCTTGCGTCGTTCAGCGTGCCGCCCAGTTGTGCGGCGGCGCTGTGCAAAGGCAGCTTCTGCTGGTCGAGCGGGCCGGCGGCGCTGCGGTTGGTTGCCGCCAGTTTGCCGGACAGCTTGTCGCCATTGATGGCGGCGTCCAGCGACAGGTCGATCGCAGCCTTCGGCCAGGCCGGGTCGAAGCGGGCCGGGTCGACGTCGCGCGCCTGCAGGCGGATGCTGCGCAGGGGCAGGGCCTCGAACGGGGCCAGCACCAGGGTGCCGTCGCCGTTGGCGTAGGTCGATTTGCCTTTGACGTCCAGCTTCAGTTGCGCCAGGTCGCCGCTGGCGTACAGCTCCAGCCGCGTGGCGCTGCGCTCGACCATGCCGGGGTCGGGCGGGGTTGCCGCCGCAGCGCCGGGCGGCGTCACCGGATTGCCGGCTGGCCGGGCCGTGGGTGTTGCGGGCGGCAGCGGCGCCAGGGCGGCGGTGGCGCTCAGTTTATAGGGACGGGTGGTGGAGATGTCGGCGCTGGCCGCAAAGGCGCCGACGGGCGTCTCGGCGCTGGCGTCCTTCAGTTGCCAATGCTGGCCGTCGCCCTGCAGCTGCAGCTTGATGGCGCGCAGCTCGGTGCGGCTGCCATCTTCGCTGACCAGGGCCAGCGTGCTGACGCGGCCGTCCGCAATGCTCAGCCGAAACGGCGGCGTAATCGATGCCGGCATCACGGCCGGCTTGGATGGCCCGGTGCTGCGCGATTCGGCGCGCGTCACGTGCAGCTCGCTGATCGCTACGCCCTCGCTGAAGTACTGCAGCGGCGACCAGTTGATGTCGATGTTGTCGAGCGTCAGGACGCTCGATTCGTCGCGGTAGATGATGCGGCCGATATGCATGCGGCCATACAGCGAACCGCTGACGCCGGTGACCACGATCTGGCCGCCGCTGGCGCGCGCTACCTGCGCGACGATCTGCTGCAGCGTGGTTTCGCGTCCCAGCAGCCATATCGCGCCGCCCATCACGGCCAGCGTCACGCCGCTGCCGATCAAGGTGCGGCGCAGCCACTTGCGGCGCGGCGCTGCCAGCGGCGCACCAGGCGGCGCTGGCGGATTGGGCGGATTGCGCGGCGTATCCATCAGAACGTGAACCCCAGCGAGAAGTGCAGGCGCGCCTTCTTGGTGGCATGGCCATAGGCGACGTCGACGTTGATCGGTCCGACCGGGCTCTTGTAGCGCGCACCGACGCCGTAGCCGGACTTGGGACGCAAGCCGCCCAGCGAATTGGACGCATTGCCGGCGTCATAGAACACCGCCGCGCCCCAGGTCGGCTTGAACCAGTACTGGTATTCGGCGCTGCCGGTGACCAGGTAGCGGCCGCCGACCGTCGCTTCGCCTTGCTGCACGCCCAGTTCCTGGTAGGCATAGCCGCGCACCGAGTTGTCGCCGCCGGCGCGGAACAGGTAGGTGGTCGGCACGCCTTCCTGGTGCACCGAACCCAGGGCGCCGAACTCCGCCCGCAGGATGACGGTGGATTTCGGGCTGAGGGGGCGGTAGGTGATGCCGCGCGCCGTGGCGCGGATGAATTTCTCGTCCGTCAGCACCGGCAGCAGCGCCCCGCCCAGCGTGGCGTTCAGCACATAGCCCTTGGTCGGGAACACCAGGTT
>Ga0209257_1003743_pt1 | contig 12596 bp, 10 predicted proteins | sample AraplaCvi_mCL_r2_FD_184277 | JGI IMG/M metagenome (GOLD analysis project Ga0209257, IMG submission 184277) | Arabidopsis root microbial communities from North Carolina, USA - plate scrape MF_Cvi_mCL_r2 (SPAdes) (version 2) | ecosystem: Host-associated > Plants > Roots > Endosphere | place: USA...
GGACGAGCCGGCCATTGGTGCGGTGGAAGAGCTGGAAGCCGAGCAGGCTCTCGGCATGGCGCAGCATCTTGGAGACCGAAGGCTGCGACACGTTGAGCGCACGCGCCGCCCCGCTGACCGAGCCGTTTACATAGACGGCGTGGAAGATCTCGATGTGCCGCAAATTCATCGCGTCAGAGTATCGCGGTTTGCGAAAAGCGAAAGGGCCGGTTTGGAGGTACCTTGCCCCATACACCGTCATCCCCGCGAAAGCGGGGACCCATCTCCCGAGTTCTCCGGGCGCTAAACGGCCGTGGTACCACACGACATCTGCACGAGATGGGTCCCCTCTTTCGCGGGGATGACGATCGGATATTACCCGCCCGGCGTGAACTCGGCGACCAGATCGTAGCGGTCGCCGGGGAAGGTCTGGCGGACGAAAGTAACCGCCCTGCCCGTGCGCCAGGTCCAGCGCTCGACCTGGAGGCAAGCCGCGTGCGGGTCGAGCTTGAGTCGCCTGGCGAGCGCCCCGCCGGCCGAGACTGCGCGGATGCGGTGCCGCGCATCGGTCCAGGGGACATGGTGGAGCAGCCAGGAGCCCGGCGCCTCGGTCTCGAACGTGTCGGCCCGCGGAACCGGCACCGTGTCGAGCGCGATCAGCCGGCGCTCCATCGCGAAGGGCTGGCCGCCGGCGAAATGGACGCCTTCGATCAGCAGCGCCGGCGCCGGAATGCCCGAGACTTCGATATCGGCATCGCGGTTGACCACGCGGCAGGTGTCGAGCGTCCAATGATATTCCTCGCCCCGCGCCGCGATCAACTGGGCGAGGTCGGGCACCGCGAGCACTGCGGCATGAACCTGGGGGTGCGCGACGAACGAGCCGGCCTTGCGCCTGCGCTCGATCAGCCCGGCATGGACCAGCCGCTCCAGCGCCTTGCTGACCGTGGCGCGGGCACAGCCATAATGCGCGACCAGCTCATGCTCGAACGGGATGCGATCGCCGGGGCGCAGTTCGCCCGAGCGGATGCGCTCCTCGATGTCCGAGCGGATGCGTTCCTGCAGCGTCACCCGAGCAGGCGCTCCAGGGTTTTATGATAATGATTAGCAATAACCTCGCCCGCGCGGTGCCTGCCGCGAACGACTTGCAGCTGGCCGGCACGCCAGACGCAATCGATCGCGCCAGTGCGGCCGGCGAAGATCCAGCGATCGAGAATGGTGTCGGCGGAAGCGCCGGCGAAGCTCGGATGGTTCATGTTCAGGCTCACGATATCGGCCGGCGCGCCGGGCGCAATACCAGTCGCGACGCCGAGCGCCTGCCCCGCCCCGGCCAGCGCAGCGCCGAACAGCGTCTCGCCGACCGATGCGCCCTCGGGCGAAAGGATCGCGCGGCGGCGCAGCGACAGGCGCTGCGAATATTCGATCGCGCGCAGCTCGTACGCCGCATCGATCTGGATATTGGAGTCGGTGCCCGTGGCAATCTTTCCGCCAGCCGCCAGATAGCGCTCGGCCGGGAAGATACCGTCACCGAGATTGGCCTCGGTGACCGGGCACAGGCCGGCGACCGCGCCCGATCGGGCGAGCCGGTCGGTCTCGGCGTCGTTCAGATGGGTGGCGTGGATCAGCGTCCAGCGCGCGTCGATATCGGCATTGTGCAGCAGCCACTCGACCGGCCGGGCACCGCTCCACTGCTGGCAGGCCTCGACTTCCTTTACCTGCTCGGCAGCGTGGATGTGCAGCGGGCCGTCCGTCAACGCGACCACGGCCGCCAGCTCTTCCGGCGTGACGGCGCGCAACGAATGCGGGGCGACCCCGAGCACGGCATCCGCAGGCAGCCTGGCGCGGCTTGCCTCGACCAGCTTCGCGAACCCGTCGACGTCGGAGATAAAGCGGCGCTGGCCGGGCTTGGGATCCTTCCCGCCAAAATCGCTATGGGCGTAGAAGACGGGGAGAAGGGTCAGGCCGATGCCGGTCTGCTCGGCGGCATGGACGATCGCGCCGGCGGTCTCGGCGGGATCGGCATAGCGGGCGCCGTCCACGTCGTTGTGGAGATAATGGAATTCGCCGACCCGGATATAGCCGGTCTCGAGCATCTCGACATAGGCCTGGGCGGTGATCGCGGCGATGTCGTCGGGGGTGAGCCGGTCGAGGAACCGGTACATGATCTCGCGCCAGCTCCAGAAATCGTCGTCCGGCCGACCGCGGCGTTCGCTGAGCCCCGCCATGCCGCGCTGGAAGCCGTGGCTGTGGACATTGCCCATGCCGGGGATTGCGACGCGGTGTCGATCCGCGCCAGGCTCAGGATCGCTGTCAGGAAGCACCTCGACGATCCGGCCACTCGCAATGCGCAGGGTGACGCGCTCGGCCCAGCCAGTGGAGAGTAGTGCCTTCTCGAACCAGAGATCCATGCCGCGCCTCACCTTCCTCGTCATCCCCGCGAAGGCGGGGATCCAGGGTCACAAACGACGTCGCCCTTGGCTCTGGATCCCCGCCTTCGCGGGGATGACGAATAAAGGGCATCGCGCAGCATTATGTCTAGACATAACCAGCGCCGCAGGCAAGGATGCGCGCATGGACCGACTCTGGACCAACGCGCGGATCGCTACGATGACAGGCCCCGGCATGGGCGTCGTCGAGCATGGCGCCGTGGCGGCCAGGGACGGCCGGATTGCCTGGGTCGGCCCCGCGCGCGAGGCCCCTGCCGCCGCAGAGACGATCGACTGCGAAGGCCGCTGGATCACCCCCGGGCTGATCGATTGCCACACCCATCTTGTCCATGGCGGGGACCGTGCGCACGAGTTCGAGCTGCGCCTCCAGGGCGCCAGCTATGAAGAGATCGCCCGCGCCGGCGGCGGCATCGTCTCGACCATGCGCGCCACCCGTGAAGCCAGCGAGGCGGAGCTGGTCGCGAGCGCCCTGCCCCGGCTCGACGCGCTGATCGCCGAGGGCGCGACCACGGTCGAGGTAAAGTCGGGCTATGGCCTGTCGCTCGACGACGAGCTGAAGATGCTACGCGCCGCCAGGGCGCTCGGCCGTGAGCGCCCCGTGCGGATCGCCACGACCTTCCTCGGCGCGCATGCACTGCCGCCCGAATATGCCGATGACCGTGCCGGCTATATCGATCTCGTCTGCGGAACGATGATCCCGGCGCTCGGCGGCCTCGCGGACGCCGTCGATGCCTTTTGCGAGGGGATCGGCTTCACGCCCGAGGAGACCGCGCGCGTCTTCGAGGCGGCGAAGGCGCACGGCCTCGACGTCAAGCTCCACGCCGAGCAGCTCTCCAACCAGCATGGCGCCGCGCTGGCGGCGTCCCATGGCGCACTCTCGGCCGACCATCTCGAATATCTCGACGATGCCGGCATCGCGGCAATGGCCCGGGCCGGCACCGTCGCCACGCTCCTCCCCGGCGCCTATTATTTCGTCCGCGAGACCAAATTGCCGCCGATCCAGGCGCTGCGTGACGCCGGCGTCCCCATCGCGCTGGCGACCGACTGCAATCCCGGCACCTCCCCGCTCACCAGCCTGCTGCTCGTGATGAACATGGGCGCCACGCTGTTCCGCCTCACCGTCGAGGAATGCCTGGCCGGCGTGACGCGCGAGGCGGCACGGGCGCTGGGGCTGCACACCGAAATCGGCACCATCGAACCCGGCAAGAGCTGCGATCTCGCGATCTGGAACGTCGAGCGGCCGGCCGAGCTTGTCTATCGCATGGGGCTGAACCCGCTCCATGCCAGAGTCTTCAAAGGTATCTGGAAGGGCGTATGACCGAAATCCTGTTGATCCCTGGCGAAGTGCCGCTGGCCGAGTGGCGCGCGATCTGGCGCGGCGCGGTGCCGAAGCTGGACCCCGCCTCTGCCCCGCGCATCGCCGAGAGCGCCGCCGCGGTCGCCCGCATCCTGGCGCATGGCGCGCCGGTCTATGGGATCAACACGGGCTTCGGGAAGCTCGCCAGCGTCAAGATCGAGGCCGAGGACCTCGCCACGCTCCAGCGCAACATCGTGCTGAGCCACGCCGCGGGCATCGGCGCACCCTCGCCCGTCCCGGTCGTCCGGCTGATGATGGCGCTCAAGCTCGCCAGCCTCGCCCAGGGCGCCTCGGGCGTGCAGCCCGCCACCGTGGAACTGCTCGAGGCGATGCTCGCCAAGGGGCTCACCCCCATTGTCCCCAGCCAGGGTTCGGTCGGCGCCAGCGGCGACCTTGCCCCGCTCTCGCACATGGCCGCGACGATGATCGGCGTGGGCTCGATCGAAGTGGACGGCCGCGTGCTGCCCGCCGAACAGGCGCTGGCCGAAGCCGGCCTCGCGCCCGTGACTCTGGGCCCGAAGGAAGGTCTGGCCCTTCTCAACGGCACCCAATTCTCCACCGCCAACGCGCTCGCCGCCCTGTTCGAGACTGAAACCCTGTTCCAGGCCGCGCTCGTCACCGGCGCGCTCTCGACCGAGGCGGCCAAGGGCACCGACGCCCCGTTCGATCCGCGCATCCACCAGCTGCGCCGCCATCCTGGCCAGATCGCAGTGGGCGAGACGCTGCGCACGCTGATGCAGGGCTCGGCGATCCGCGCCTCGCACCGCGACAATGATCCGCGCGTGCAGGACCCCTATTGCCTGCGCTGCCAGCCCCAGGTGATGGGCGCGGTGCTCGATCTGCTCCGCCAGGCCGGCACCACGCTGGAGACCGAGGCGAACGGCGTGAGTGACAATCCGCTGATCTTCCCCGAGACCAACGAGGCGCTGTCCGGCGGCAACTTCCACGCCGAACCGGTCGCCTTTGCGGCGGACATGATCGCGCTGGCGATCTGCGAGATCGGCTCGATCGCCGAGCGCCGGATCGCGATGCTGGTCGATCCCGCCCTGTCCAACCTGCCCGCCTTCCTCACTCCGCAGCCGGGGCTCAATTCGGGCTTCATGATCCCCCAGGTGACCGCCGCCGCGCTCGTCTCCGAGAACAAGCAGCGCGCCACGCCGGCCAGCGTCGACTCGATCCCGACCTCGGCCAATCAGGAAGACCATGTCTCGATGGCCGCGCACGGTGCCCGGCGCCTGCTCGACATGGCGGCGAATTGCGCCGGCGTCATCGGCATCGAGCTGCTCGCCGCCGCGCAAGGTTGCGACTTCCATGCCGGTCTGACGTCCTCGGAAGCGCTGGAGCGGGTCCGCGCACGCCTTCGCCAGGATGTGCCGACGCTCGACCATGACCGGCATTTCCACCCCGATATCGAGGCTGCCACCGCACTGGTCCGCGCAGGCACCGTGGCAGAGGCGGCGGACATCGCGCTGCCGGGGGTCGCATGAGCTGGCTCGAGGTCCATCGCGGCGAGGCACCGCTGATCGTTGCCTTCCCGCATACCGGGACGGATCTTCTTCACGATCTGAAGAACCGCTTCGTCTCGCCCTGGCTGGCGACCAAGGACGCGGACTGGTGGATCCACCGGCTCTACGACTTCGCCGCCGGGCTGGGCGCGACGACCATCCGCACCAGCATCTCCCGCAGCGTCATCGATGTGAACCGCGATCCCTCGGGCGCCTCGCTCTACCCGGGACAGGCAACGACCGAGCTGTGCCCGACCACCACCTTCGACGGCGCGCGCCTGTACCGCGATGACGTGCCCGACGCCGCGAACATCGCCTGGCGGCGCGAGCATTATTTCGATCCCTATCATGCCGCGATCGAGGTCGAGATCGCCCGCCTCCGGGCTATCCACCCCAGGGTCGTCCTCTACGATGCCCACTCGATCCGCAGCCATGTCCCGCGCCTGTTCGACGGCGAGCTGCCCCAGTTCAACATCGGCACCAATGGCGGCACTACCTGCGCGCCTGCCTTGGTCCGGGCGGTGGAAGCGGTCTGCGCCGCCACGCCGTGGAGCCAGGTTACCGATGGCCGTTTCCGCGGCGGCTGGACCACGCGCCATTATGGCCGGCCCGAACAGGGCGTCCACGCCATCCAGATGGAGCTGGCCTGCCGCGGCTATATCGACGAGCCCGAAGCCTTCGACGAAGCGCACTGGCCGACGCCCTACACCGAAGCCCGCGCCGCCCCGATGCGCGCGGCGCTGACCGCCATCCTCACCGCCTGCCTCGAATTTGCCGGAGCCCCGGAATGACTCGCCTCGACAACAGCCGCATCATCAAGCCCGCCACCGGCACCGAACTGACCGCCAAGAGCTGGCTCACCGAAGCGCCACTGCGCATGCTGATGAACAACCTCCACCCCGATGTCGCCGAGCGGCCCGAGGAGCTGGTCGTCTATGGCGGCATCGGCCGGGCGGCGCGCGACTGGGAGAGCTATGACAAGATCGTCGCCGCACTGCGCGATCTCGAGGCCGACGAGACGCTGCTGATCCAGTCGGGCAAGCCGGTCGGCGTGTTCCGCACCCATGAGAATGCCCCGCGCGTCCTCCTCGCCAACTCGAACCTAGTGCCGCACTGGGCGACCTGGGAGCATTTCAACGAGCTCGATCGCAAGGGGCTGGCGATGTACGGCCAGATGACCGCCGGCTCGTGGATCTATATCGGCACCCAGGGCATCGTGCAGGGCACCTACGAGACCTTCGCCGAGATGGGCCGCCAGCATTATGGCGGCGACCTGAAGGGCCGCTGGCTGCTCACCGCGGGTCTTGGCGGCATGGGCGGCGCGCAGCCGCTGGCAGCGGTGATGGCGGGGGCGTCGTGCCTCGCGATCGAATGCCAGCCGAGCCGCATCGAGATGCGCCTGCGCACCGGCTATCTCGACCGCGCCGCAGAGAGCATCGACGAGGCGCTGGCGATCATCAAGGGCGCGGACAAGCCCGTCTCGGTCGGCCTGCTGGGCAATGCGGCGGAGCTGCTGCCCGAGATGTTCGCGCGCGGCATCCGCCCCGACCTGCTAACCGACCAGACCTCGGCGCATGATCCGGTCAACGGCTATCTTCCGGTCGGCTGGACCGTCGACGAATGGCTCTCCGCCCGTGAGCGCGATCCGGAGAGCGTGGCGAAGGCCGCCAAGGCATCGATGGCGCAGCATGTGAAGGCGATGCTCGACTTCCATGAAGCCGGCGTACCGACGGTCGATTACGGCAACAACATCCGCCAGGTCGCACTCGACGAGGGCGTAGCCAACGCTTTCGACTTCCCAGGTTTCGTACCCGCCTATATCCGCCCGCTGTTCTGCCGGGGGATCGGCCCGTTCCGCTGGGCCGCGCTTTCCGGCGATCCCGAGGATATCGCCAAGACCGATGCCAAGGTGAAGGAGTTGCTGGCCGACAACGCGCATCTCCACAACTGGCTCGACATGGCCGCCGAGCGCATCCACTTCCAGGGCCTGCCCGCGCGCATCTGCTGGGTCGGACTGGGCGACCGCCACCGGCTCGGCCTCGCCTTCAACGAGATGGTGGCCAATGGCGAGCTCAAGGCACCGATCGTGATCGGCCGCGACCATCTCGACAGCGGATCGGTCGCCAGCCCCAATCGCGAGACCGAAGCGATGCGCGACGGTTCGGACGCGGTATCGGACTGGCCGCTGCTCAACGCGCTGCTCAACACCGCGAGCGGAGCCACCTGGGTGTCGCTCCATCACGGCGGCGGCGTCGGCATGGGCTATTCGCAGCATGCCGGCATGGTGATCGTCGCAGACGGCACGCCGGAAGCAGCGGCACGGCTCGAGCGCGTGCTGTGGAACGACCCGGCGACGGGCGTGATGCGGCACGCGGACGCGGGCTACGACATCGCGATCGACTGCGCCCGCGAGAAGGGGCTGGACCTGCCGGGGATTCTTTAGGCTGCCGCGGCGAACGGCCGTTCTCCCCTCCTTCCGAGGGAGGGGAGTTCAGATTTCCACGAACCGTCCCGCTTCGCGGTCCTTCACCACCTTGCCAGCCTCGAACACCGTGCCGTTCATGGTGATATAGACCCCGGGCTGCGCGACCTGCACCGTGGCGAAGGCCATGCCGAGGTTGAAGGTCGCATCGCTCTCGGCGAAGCGCGCCGGCGCCAGCGCGCCGACCAGCACGATCGTCTTGCCCTCGATCCCGGCCAGCGCCTTGGCGGTCTCGGTCATCGTGTCGGTGCCGTGGGTGATGACGATGCGTGTTGCATCCGAAGCGGCGACGCGGGCAGCGATAGTCGCGCGATCGGCGTCGTCCATCTCCAGACTGTCCTTGCGCATCACTTCCTCGACCTTGAACGGATGCAGCACGCGGCCGATCTCGAGCAGCCGCGTAACCACGGTGCCGACGATCGTGTACTGGCTGGATGCGTCGAAATACTGCTTGTCGATCGTGCCGCCGGTGGTGAGCACGAGGATCGGGTGCTGGGTCATGCGCGGCCCTTACGCTGGTTCGTCCGCCGGGGAAACCTGCACGCTTGGACAAAATGCCCATGGCCGCCCGCCCATTCCAGACGTGACAGCCCGCCCCGAACGGCGTAGCCCGACCGGCCATGGGGGCATGGCGCGTCTTCCTCAACGAGCATCGCTGGCTGGCATTGTGGCTGATCGCCGCGGCCTTGGCGGTGAAGGCGCTTGTCCCCGCCGGCTATATGCTCGGCAATACCGGCAGCAAGACGCTCACCATGGTGATCTGCGACGGTAGCGGCCCCGCGACGATGACCATCGACATCCCGATGGACCCCGACCACGCCAAGGCCCCCGACAGCGGCAAGCAGGACTGCGCGTACGCCGGACTCGGCCACGCGATGATCGGCGGCACCGACCCGGTGCTGCTGCTAGCCGCGATCGCCTTCCTGCTCGCCCTGGGCTTCGCGCCTGTCGCCACGCCGACACCGCGCCGTCGCGCCCATGCCCAGCCGCCCTCGCAAGGACCGCCTGCCCGCACCTGAACCCCGTCTTTCCTCGTTCAGGTGAAATCCCATGTCTTCATACCGCCGCGCGCACCTCTGTGCGCTGCCGCTGCTTTGCATTGCCGCCCCTGCCCTTGCGCAGGAGGCGCAGGACGAACCCTCCATCCTCGTGATCGGCCAGAAGGATGCGCCGATCAGCATCGATCCGCGCGGGCTCTCGGTGAGCCTGGGCGACGAACAGTTCGCCGGCATCAACGCCCAGAATGTCGAGGACCTGATGAAGTACGCGCCCGATTTCTTCGTGCGCAAACGCTATGCCGGCGATTCCAACGGCGTCCCCGGATTCCGCGGCACACACTCGATGCAGAGTGCCCGGTCGCTGGTGATGGTCGACGGCTTCGTCGTGTCGAACTTCCTCGGCAACAGCTTCGGTTTCGCGCCCAAATGGGGCGTGGTCGGCCCGGGCGAAGTCGAGCAGTTCGACATCGTCTACGGCCCCTATTCGGCGCGCTATCCGGGCAATTCGATGGGCGGCATCGTCAACATCACCACCCGCTCGCCCGAGAAAACCGAGGCGTTCGCCACCGTCCAGGGCCTGGCCGAGCCCTATGACCAGTACGGCACCCACGCCACCTATTGGGGCTGGTCGGGCGAGGCAGGCCTGGGCTGGCGGCAGAAGGACGGGCCCTGGTCGGCACGGCTCTCGGGGCGGCACTTCCGCAACGACGGCCAGCCGATGAGCTGGTACGGGCTCACCCCGACCACCGGCGCCGCCGGCACGGTCGTCACCGGGGCGGCGATCGACAAGGGCCAGGCGATCCCCAATGCGCCAGGTACCGCGTCCAACCCGATCTTCGCCGCGCAGAGCCCGGCCGCCACCACGCAGGACCAGGCCAAGCTGCGCCTCGGCTATGACGGCGCCTCGGGCGTCACCGGCGAGCTGCTGTTCGCCTATTGGCACAATCTCGACGCGCAATATGCGCCCGATTGCTATCTGCGCGACGCGAGCGGCAACAAGGTCTGCGAAGGCCGGGTGACCACGCTCGGCCGGACCTGGATCGCCTCGGGCGCGCGCTGGTCGGGGACGGTGCGCGACGAGTTCCTCGCCGGCGGCAAGATCGCCGCGCCGATCGGCCCGGACGTGACGGCGAAGCTCAACGTCTCGACCTATCAGGTCGCCCGCTCGGACGGGTTCACCTCGGCCAGCTGGGCGGCAGGCGCCGCCGATGGCGCTGGCACGCTCGCCCGGCAGGGGCCGACCGGCTGGTACACCGGCGAAGTCTCGGTGGACGCGAAGACCGGCCCGTTCGATCTCGCCGCCGGTGCCAGTGCCAATCTCTACCAGACCGACCTGACCAACTTCGCCGTGCCCAACTGGCGCGGCGATGCCGGCCGCGCCTTCTCCAGCCGAACCTTCGGCAAGACCCGGCTGCTCGCCGGCTGGGCCGAAGGGCGGCTGCGGGCCGATGCGCTGACCTTCACGCTCGGCGCGCGGTTCGAGAGCTGGCGCGCCTTTGACGGCGGGCTCGGGCGGATCGGCACCTCCGGAAAGCCGGTCACCAACCGCTATGCGGCGCGCAGCGACACCGCCTTCGATCCCAAGCTCTCGGTCGAATGGCACGGCGGCGCCACCAGCGTGCAGCTCAGCCTGGCCGAGGCGACGCGCTTCCCCACGGTGGGCGAGCTGTTCCAGGGCAGCCTGAACGGCGACGGCAGCTTCAACTCGAACAGCTTCGATCCGAACCTGAAGCCCGAGCGCTCACGCGACGCCAACCTGCTGGTGGCGCACGATTTCGGGCGGTTGAAGCTCACCGGCTCGACCTTCTGGCAGCGGGTGAACGACACGATCTTCTCGTTCGTCGGCTTCAACCAGAATGGCATCACCACGTCGAACTACAAGAATATCGACGTGACCCGGCAAGCCGGCCTCGAGCTGATCGCCGAGGCGCGCGACGTCGGGGTGCGCGGGCTCGATCTCGACGCCAACCTGGCCTGGATCGACTCGAAGACCGTGCGCAACGACAGCGCGCCGGCAGCCGAGGGCGTGCAGTTCCCGCGCATCCCGCGCTGGCGGCTCAATGCCAATCTCCGCTATCAGGTGACCCCGCGGGTGCTCGCCTCGATCGGCATGCGCTATGCCACGCGGCCCAATACCGATCTGTTCGGCCTGCAGCGCGGCGACACGTTCGGCTATACGTCCGAGCTGTTCGCGCTCGATGCCAAAGTGAACTGGAAGATGACCGACAATTTCCGGCTGAGCGCAGGCGTGGACAATATCACCAACGATCGCGCCTGGGTCTATCATCCCTATCCGCAGCGCAGCTTCCTGGTCGAGGCGGGGTGGACGCTGTGAGCGAAACCCCAGCACGCCACGAACGCTGGTTCCGCGCGGTGTGGCGCTGGCATTTCTATGCCGGCATCTTCTGTGTGCCTTTCATCCTGTGGCTGTCGGTAACCGGCGGTATATACCTGTTCAAGCCGCAGATCGAAGGCTGGCTCTACGCACCCTATACCCATGTCGCGACGCCGGGCGCGGCGATGCTGGCGCCGGAGAAGATCGTCGCGGCGGGCACCGCGGCGGTGCCCGGATCGGTGCTCCACAAATATGTGCTGCCCGAGGCGCCGGATGATGCGGTGCAGCTGCTGGTCGGTGCCGGGGCGGAGGAGAGCCGGGTCTGGGTCCATCCGCAGACCGGCGCGGTCCTCAAGGCGGTGCCAGAGGAGGATCGCTTCATGCGGGTGATCTTCCGCCTGCACGGCGAGCTGCTCGCCGGAGACTGGGGATCGGCGCTGGTCGAGATCGCCGCCTGCTGGACGATCGTGATGATCGTCACCGGCATGTTCCTGTGGTGGCCGCGCGGCCGCAAGGGCAAGGGACTGGGCGGCATCCTCTGGCCCCGCCTGGGCAGCGGCAGGCGCGTCTTCTGGCGCGACATGCACGCGGTGACCGGGCTTTGGGTGTCGATCGGCGCGGTGTTCCTGATCGCCTCCGGCCTGCCCTGGGCGAAGAACTGGGGCGATTACCTGAAGCAGGTCCGCGTGGTCACCGGCACCGCGGCGGTGCGGCAGGACTGGTCGGCGGGATCGGTGGCCGATGCGCAGGCGCGCGCCGATCTCGACAAGGGCGTCCGCGCGATGCTCGACGAGCATGCCGAGCACAAGGGCATGACCATGACCCATGTCGCGCCCAAGGGTCCGGCGCTCGACCGGGTGGTCGACAAGGCGATGACGCTCGGCCTCGCCGCCCCGGCCGAGGTCAGTCCGCCCACCAAGCCGGGTGGGCGCTGGCTGGTCCAGTCCCAGGCCGAGGACCGGACGCGGCGCGTCTCGGTCGAGATCGGCGACGACGGCGCGGTGATCGGATCGCAGGGCTTCGCCGACCGCCACTGGATCGACCGGGCGGTGGGCTTCGGCGTGGCGGTGCATGAGGGCGCCTGGCTCGGCCTGCTCAACCAGCTGGTGAACCTGCTCGTGCTGATCGGGCTGGTGACGCTGGCGGTGTCGAGCGTGGTTCTCTGGTGGCGCCGGCGCCCGGAGGGCAGGCTGGGCGCACCGGCGGCGAAGGATCCGCTCAGGCACAGCTGGGCGCTCGTGGGACTGACCATCGTGCTGGGCGTGCTGATGCCGCTGTTCGGGATCACCCTCGCCCTTGCCGTGGCGTTCGAGGCCATCGCGCGGAAGACGGCGCCGAGACTTTCCCACTGGCTGGGCCTTCGCCTGTACAAATTGTAACCCGGCGGCCAGCGCCGCTACATCTTGCGGAGGCTATCTCCTGTCTCACGGTCGGCAAGCGAACCGGCGAGACAGGAGACTTCGAGATGCCCAATCCCCGCATTGCGATCGCCCTGC
>Ga0209257_1003748_pt1 | contig 12578 bp, 10 predicted proteins | sample AraplaCvi_mCL_r2_FD_184277 | JGI IMG/M metagenome (GOLD analysis project Ga0209257, IMG submission 184277) | Arabidopsis root microbial communities from North Carolina, USA - plate scrape MF_Cvi_mCL_r2 (SPAdes) (version 2) | ecosystem: Host-associated > Plants > Roots > Endosphere | place: USA...
TTGCAGATCGTCCATCGACGATTCTTCCAGCGCGCCCTCCTGACCATAGCCGGCATTGTTGACCAGCACGTCGACCGGTCCGAAATCCTCCTCGGCCTTCGCCACCACCGCCGCGATTTCCGCGAAGTTCGTGACATCGAGGATCACTGCATGCGCGCGGGCCCGATCGAGGGCGGCGAACGCTTCCGCTTGTTCCGTCCGCCGTACCGTGCCGATGACATGATGTCCCGCCTCGAGTGCGCCGGCTGCGAAGGCGCGGCCGAGGCCCGAACTAACGCCGGTGATGAGAAAGGTCTTGGGACGGGCTGGGACCATGGTCTAACTCCAAGGGGTAGGATGAATAACTATATCATGATATAGATAGCACCATGGCCCGTATCAAGACCCAATCGACCGCAACCGCCGCGAGGGGCGAACCCGTCCGCCAGCGCGTCATCGACGCGGCGGAACGCCTGCTTCGCGAAGGCAAGGCGGAATTCTCGATGCGCGATCTCGCCTCCGAAGCGGGCGTCAGTTTCGCGACGCCTTTCAATCAGTTCGGGAGCAAGGCTGCGATTATGCATGCGCTCGCGGAACGGCGGATCGAACTCATGGCAGAGCGCTTCTCGGAGCATGCTCCGCTCCCCGACGCTACGGACCGGGTTCTCCTCGCGATCCGCATAGCGGCGGAGGGCATGCTCGAAGAGCCGCTGGTCAATCGCGCGGTCATGGGCTGGATCGGAACCGCGAGCCCCACCCCCGGCCGCGCCTTGGAGATGTCGACAGGCCTGTGGCGGCTCGCCCTCGGCGACGGCGCCGGCCTGCTGGCCACGACGAAAGACGAAGCGCTCGACATCTTGCCACGGCAGCTCGCCTTTGCCTTTCGCGGAACCCTGTCCTTCTGGACGTCGGGCGAACTCGCCGACGAAGCGCTGGTCGCCAATGCGCAAGATGTTGCGAACGGCCTGCTGAAGGGTTTTGCCGAAGATTCCCGGCGCTGACGAAGCGGATGGGATCGGCAGTCGATCGTTCGGAGAAGCGCGGCGCCCCGCCCCGCTATTGCAGCGCGTGAGGACATGAAATGGAGTGGAGCGACGTTCGCATCTTTCTGGCCGTCATGCGGTCCGGCACGCTGGGCGGCGCCGCGCGTTCGCTTCGCCTCAGCCATCCGACTGTCGGCCGACGCCTCCGTGCGCTCGAAGAGGCGACGGGCCAGACGCTGTTTCAGCGCACCGCTGACGGGCATGTCCTCACCGAAGAAGGCCGCGCGATCGTCGCACACGCAGAACAGATGGAAGAGGGCGCGCTGGCCATGGAGAGGCGGCTGGCGGGACAGGAACAGCAGCTTCGCGGGTCGCTTCGCATATCTTCGGCCGACTGGTTTGGTGCCTATGTGCTGCCGCCCATCATCGCTGAATTTACGAGCGCCTATCCGGGGGTCGAAGTCGAAGTCCTTACCGGAACGCGCCTCTTCAGTCTCGCTCAGCGCGAATCGGACATTGCCTTTCGTATCGTCCCTTTCGACACTTCCGACATAATCCAGCGGCGGCTCGCCCCCTTGAACTATGGCGTCTATGTCGCCGCACACGGGCCCGAGCCTGAGTTTGGCGACGGCACGGGCTTTCGTCTGATCACCCATGACACATCGACCGGCCAGTTCCCCGACATCGCCTGGCTCATGGACAGCTTTCCGAACGCCGATCCGGTCATGCGATCGAACAACCGGAACGTTCAGGCGCGGATGTGCAGAGAGGGCGTCGGTATCGCGGTCCTTCCCCGCGCCGTCGGCAACCAGACCGCGGGGCTGCGCGAACTCGACCTCCCGTCCGCACCGCCCGGCCGCGCCATATGGATGGGCTATCATCGCGATCTCAAGCATCTGCAGCGTTTGCGGGCGTTTATCGGCGTGGTAGAGAAACACCTGCGCGAGGTTTTGCCCTGACGCGGCGCTCCGCCGAACCATGGCCGTACCGATAGGAGGGCGGCATACCTGCCCTGCTCAATCGTCCTGCCAGCGACGCAGCTCCGTCTGATCGTGGTACGGCATGCGATCCGGCGTCGTGATAAATTCCATCGTAGTGCCCCAAGGCATCCGACAGTAACAGACCTTGTTTCCAGGACCTTTCTCGGTCGCATAGGGGATGGCACGCGGCGCTGTCAGAGGCGTGCCGCCAGCCTTTTCGAAGCGATCGACCGATGCGTCGATGTCGTCGGTGTAGAGAGCGAAGTGCGTGATTCCGAAATCGCTAGCGCGGATCGGCTGTGCCTGCTCGGCGCCGTGCATTTCGAAGAGCTCGATGTCGGGTCCGGTCCCGATCTTGACCATCGCCTGCGCGCGGACGATGGTGCCGGGGAAAGCGCCGACGGCCCGCTCGAACTCGGCTCCCTGCCGCGGCGGATCCTGCGGCCCGAAAGACTGATAGATCAGCTCGCCGCCTAAGGCCTCCACCAGAAATGATTTTGCGGCCTCGATATCGGGCACCGTGATGCCGATATGATTGACGCCGCGAATGACAGGTACGGTCATGACAATTTCCTTCTTATGCGATCGACGGGGAGAACTGCGGGAACAAGAACCACAGTGGCTGTCTGGCAGTCCATCCCGGTTATGAAGGTGCGGCCGCGGCGGATTGCCCCCGCTTGATGAAATCGACCAGCGCAGCCGCGACTTCGGCCGGCCGCTCGTCCGCGACATAATGGCTGCACCGCGTGATCGCGCCGCCCGTCACGTTGCGCGCGAACTCCTCCAGCATCGGCACCATCTGCGCCCCGAAACGCTGATCGCCGCCCAGGGCCAACACCGGCATATCAAGCGGCTGCCTCTTATACTCGAGCGCGGCCGCGTGATCGGCGGCGAGTGTGCGGTACCATTCCATGCCACCGCGCGTGCGACCGGGACGCGCCATCGCTCTTGCGTAAATCTCGATATTCGCCGGATCGAAGCGGCTGTGATCGTAGAAGCGCTCTGCCATGAAGGTCGAGATATAGTCATATTCCCGGCCGTGAAGGAGCCGTTCGGGCAGGTCCCGGTTGCTGTGAAAGCCGAAATGCCAGAGCCCGGCCGTCGTCGCCTCCCATCCGCTCCAGCCAGGAAGCGGCACGTCGAGGACAGCGAGGTGGCTGACCGCATCGCGATAGAGGGCAGCCTGTGCCAGGGCGACCATAGCGCCGATGTCATGTCCGCACACCGCATAGCGTTCGTGGCCGAAGGTGCGCATCACCGCATGCGCGTCGCACGCCATCGTCGCCTTGTCGTAGCCGCCCTGCGGACAATCGGAAAAGCCCGCCCCCCGCAGATCGATGGCGACGACGCTGAAATGCTCGGCAAGAAGCGGCATCACATCGTGCCATTCCCACCAGGTCTCCGGCCAGCCGTGAAGCAGGAGGATTGGCGCGCCCGAGCCACCGGTAACGGCATTGATCCTGATGCCGTTTGCCGGCACCAGTTGCTGGGTAAAATCTTCCAAAGCTGCAAACATGATCGCTTCCAGTCCTGCATGGATATCCAAACCGCGCGCGCCGATCGCTCAGACCTGATCGAAATCGGTCGCGATCGTGATGTCGCGCCAGGCGTCGATATCGCTGCGGAAGGCAGCGAGCTTGCGCTCGGCGATCGCGTGAGCGGCGGGACCGAGCGGCAGGTGCAGCGGGCCGTCTTGGGCATCCACGGCCTGCAGGATCACCGCGACCGCCTTGTCGGGATCGCCCGCCTGATTGCCGTCATTGGTTTCCCGATAATGTCTGCGCGAGCTCGCGCGATATTCGGGCATCTCATTGGCTGCCATCATGATCGAACGGCCGAGAAAGTCGGTGCGAAACGGTCCGGGCTCGACGATCAGCACCCGGATGCCGAACGGTGCGAGCTCACCGGCCAGCGCCTCGGATATCCCTTCGACAGCGAATTTTGCGGCGTGGTAATAGCCGCCGCCGCCGCGGCCTTCGATTCCTGCACCCGACGACATGTTGACGATCGTGCCGCCCGAGCGGCGTAGGACGGGAAGCGCGGCTCTCGTGGTTTCGATGAGGCCGAAGACGTTCACCTCGAACATGGGCCGATATTCCTCGGGCGTGCCCTCCTCGACCGCGCCGAAGAGCGCATAGCCGGCATTGTTCACGAGCACGTCGAGCCCGCCGAAGGACTGCGCCGCCTTTGCGACCGCTGCCTTGGCTGCCGCCGCGTCGGTAACGTCGAGCGGCAAGACGATCATGCGGCCGCCGAATGGCGCAGCCATGCCGGCGATCGCCTCGATGTTGCGGGCCGTCGCGACGACCCGGTCGCCGCGCTCGGCCGCAGCAAGCGCGAGCCGCCGGCCGAAGCCGCTCGAGCAGCCGGTGATAAGCCAGGTTTTCATCTTTTCATCTCCACCTTGCCTTGAAACCTCGCCACAATCCGCCGTGTCGGCGATGGCCAAGCTATGTTGCGGCCGCACTTGAAGGGGCACGCTGCAATCGATGTGCTTCGCCTACAAACCGCGAGGTTTTGGGTTCCGCGCGACAGTCAAGTCATTGTCCAGATCGCGAAGTCGGCGCCGCCGTCGGGTGTGACCATTGACGTGCTTGCGTCATGACCGAACATTGGGCCGGTCGAAGATGATCGTAAACCGACAAGAGTGAAATTCCGCCGTTCAGCTTTGTTAGGGCCGCCTGCGACGATCCCTCTGCAGCGGCGGCTTGCAGTGCGCAGGGCAGCGGTTGCCCGAACGGGGAAAACCGATGCCGTCTTCAATTATCGGCCGTGCGCGAACTGGCCTTGTCCACCGCGAAGAGCGGACCGGGTACTTGGCTCAGCACAATGTCCGGCGAAGCCGATCGAACACGGTCCGCATTGGCATGTCGACATGCCAACTTCGATTTAAGACATTGAAGTGTGGGCCCGCGGACGGCTACGCAACTGAGACTGCCGGTCCCGATCATAATATCTCGATCATGGGAACGGAGCGAGCGGAACAACGTATCCACGCCGTGACGACGATCGCCATCACAAGGGGGAAAAGGTGAAAAGAGATCTTGCCGTGATGCCGCGCTGGATGGGCGATACGGGGCATGGAACAGCGCGTGGGCGCCTGGGCATATTCATTCGAAAGTTGCTGAGTCACAGCCGTCTTTCGTCGGCCGATCAGGACGCCATTCTTGCACTCCCTTTCACGGTTCGCCGGCTCGGGCCGAACGACATTATCTTCCGTGAGGGCGAGCAGGCGCTGGTCTGTCCCATTCTTCTTTCCGGCTTTGCCTACAGACACAAGACCGCCGCCGACGGTGGCCGCCAGATCGTCGCTCTAAAAATCCCCGGGGACGCGCTGGATTTCCAGTCGCTCTATCTCGACGTAACCGATCACAGCCTGCAGGCGCTAACCGAGGTCGAGCTAGCCATCTTTCCGCTCAAAGAGCTTGAAGCGATCGTCGCGCCGCGGCCCGCGCTCGCGCGCGCCGTTCTTGTGGACATCCTCGTCGAAGCATCCATCGGGCGCGAATGGCTGCTCAATATCGGCCGCCGCAACGCGCTGGCGCGGCTCGCCCATTTGCTCTGCGAACTCAACCATCGCATCACCCGGATCGCCGGCGAACCGATCGCTGGCCTGGAGCTGCCCCTGACGCAGGAGCAACTCGCAGACCTGCTGGGCCTCACGCCGGTCCATGTGAACCGCACAATCAAGGTCCTTGAGCAGGAAGGCGCGGTCAAGCGCGTGTCACGGCGGCTGACCATCGGGAGTCTCGACACGCTAAAGCGAATTGCCGAATTTAATGACTTGTATCTGCATCGGAACGACGGCTGAGAAGTTGATCCACGGAGCGCAAACGCCTGGATCCGAGAAAGCGAATGCATGCCCCGCTACTTCTTCCACATCGTCGACGGCGCGACGGATTTCGACGACGTCGGCGTCGAGCTGGACGACCATGACGCGGTCAAGCGAGAAGCGGTCCGTTCTGGCGCCGGGCTGCTCGCCGACGATCCGGACTTGCTCCTGCGCGACAATGAGCTGCGGATGAATGTGACGAGCGAAAACGGAAGCCTCTCCTTTGCGTTCCCCATGCTGGCTGTCGACGGTGAGCAACCCGTCGCCAGCGCCCCCGCGAACCCGCGCTGAGGCCAAGTTTAAGAACATTGACCGGCATGCGGCCCTCCGCTGTCCATTAACATCTCCAATTTAACCTATGATACGTCTCGAAAATCCTGACGTGCCATAGTCCCGGCTGCGCCATTAGGCGGCGAGCAACCGGATCAGATATTGCCATCCCTGTCCCTCCACAGCGCCCTGCGCGATAGCACCGCCGCGCAGCATGCGTTGCTGGACGCGTCGATCGGCGCGTTCGACACGGTAGCGGCTTACCGCGGCTTCTTGCGCTGCAGCTACAGGTGGCGGGCCGCGACGGAGACGGCGCTGGCGACCTTTAATCTGTGGCCACCCCTCGGCCTCGCGTCCCTGATGGCCGCCGATCTTGCAGCGCTCGACGACGACATCCCCGACGTCCCTTCCGCTGCGGGTTTTGCGTCGAGCGAGCCGCTCCGGCTTGGCATGTCTTACGTCCTCGAAGGGTCAGCTCTTGGCTCCCGTCTCCTGGTGCAGCGGGCCCATGATCTCGGGCTCACGGCCAGCAACGGCGCTAGCCATCTGCGCGCCCAGTCCTCCGACAGGAGACGGTGGCCCGCTTTCCTGCGTCTGCTTTCTGACACCCCTTCCGCTCATCATGACGAGGTCCGTGCAGGCGCTGTGCTGACCTTCGAGTTCGCCCTCGCCCTCTATGCGCCCGAGACAATATGACTAAATCCCCCCAGGTCGACCTCACCAATTGCGATCGCGAGCCCATCCATATCCCCGGCAGCATTCAGCCGCATGGGTGCCTGCTCGCCTGTGATGCTGCGGCGGTCACGGTCCTCCGCCATTCGGGCAATTGCGCGGACATGCTCGGGATCGCCGACATGACCAATGGCTGTGATCTTGCCGACATTGCCGGCCCCGAACTGACCCACGAACTGCGCAATGCGCTCTCGCGCGCCCAGTTTGGCGGGCGCTCGGCACTCCTGTTCGATCAGCCTCTTCCGAATGGCCGCCGCTTCGATATCGCGGTGCATCGCAGCAAGGGCAGCGCAATCGTCGAGTTCGAGCCGGCTCAGGGCCCGATTGCCGCACCGCTCGAGACGGCGCGTGCGATGATCGGGCGGATCGGGGCGATCAGCCGGATGGACCGCCTCACGCGCGACGGCGCTCGCCTTGTCCAGGCCGCGCTCGGCTACGACCGGGTCATGATCTACCAATTCGGCCCCGACGGGGCCGGAAAGGTGATCAGCGAGGTCAAGCGCCCCGATCTCGAGAGTTTCCTCGGTCAATATTTCCCGGCGACCGACATCCCGCAGCAAGCACGGGCACTCTATCTCAAGAACAGCATCCGGATTATTTCGGACGCCGATTTCGAGCGCGTCCCGATCGAGCCCGCGATCGACGCGTCGGGCGAACCGCTCGACCTTTCCTTCGCGCATCTGCGGAGCGTCTCGCCGATCCACTGCGAATATTTGCGGAACATGGGGGTAGGCGCGTCGATGTCGATCTCGATCATCGTCGACGGTGAACTTTGGGGCCTTATCGCCTGTCATCATTATGGTCCGCGCACCTTGACGATGGCACAGCGTGTCGCGGCGGAGATGTTCGGCGAATTCTTCTCGCTGCACCTCAGCGCGCTGCGGTACAAGCAGACGCTCGAAGCCGCGCACGCGGCCCGCGAGGCGCTTGACGGCGTCCTGCGCGACACGGTCGGCACACTCGACATCAACACGATGCTGCGCGAAAAATTGCCCGACTTTTCCAGACTTATTCCCGCCGACAGTGCGGCGATGTGGCTCGACGGACAGCTTACCACCATTGGCGAGGTGCCCGCGCGCGACTTCATTCTTGCGCTTGCCCGGCTCGCCGAATCCTTCGAGGAAGGCCGGGTCTTTGCGAGCCACAGGCTCGCCAACCTCGTGCCGGGGGCCGAAGCCTTCGCCGACACCGCGGCGGGGATGCTGGTCGTGCCCTTGTCGCAGCGCCCGCGCGACTTCCTCTTCTTCTTCCGCAAGGAGGTTGTGCACACGCTCGACTGGGCGGGCAACCCCGACAAGACCTATGGTAGCGGGCCGCTCGGCGACCGGCTGACGCCGCGTAAGAGCTTCGCGATCTGGAAAGAGACGGTGCGCCATGAAAGCGTGCCCTGGACCGAGGCTGACCGAAAGTTTGCCGAAGCCGCGCGCGCTGCGCTCGTCGAGGTTATCCTTCAACATAGCGAACGCCTCGCCGATGAGCGTTCGAAGGCTGAACTGCGCCAGCGCATGCTCAACGAGGAACTCAATCACCGGGTGAAGAATATTCTCGCGGTCATTCGCTCGCTCGTCGTGCATCCGACCGCTGATGGCGAGACGCTGGAAAATTACGCGAACTCTCTGCGCGGCCGCATCCAGGCGCTGTCGCTCGCGCACGATCAGGTGGTGCGCAGCGACGGCGGCGGCGCGCTCGTCGATCTCCTGAAGGCCGAACTCATGCCCTATTGGGGCGCAGGCGGTCGAATCACGCTCAGCGGCCCGCCGGTCTGGATGGACGCCCGCGCCTATTCGATCATGGCACTGGTGCTCCACGAACTGTCGACCAATGCCGCCAAATATGGCGCGCTATCCGCGAACGAGGGCAAGCTGTCGGTACACTGGTCGCTCTCCGAGACGGGTGCCTGCCAGGTCCGCTGGCAGGAGCGCGGCGGCCCCCGCGTCAAGATACCGAGCCGCCGCGGGTTCGGCTCGGTCCTGATCGAGCGAAGCATTCCCTTCGACCTCGGCGGCAAAAGCGACCTCGAGTACAATCCCGAGGGGCTCGAGGCCGAATTCCTCATTCCCGGGCGATTCATATCGCTGCGCGAACCCGCGCCGGTCGCGGCCAAGGACGATACCATGATTTCGGCAGAAAATTTAGACGCGCTGCTAGAGGGAAAATCGGCGCTACTCGTCGAAGACCAGATGCTGATCGCGATCGACCTCGAGCAGATCCTTGAGGATGCCGGCATCAACAATCTCGCCACCCTGACCACGTCGCGCGACGCCCTCGAATTTCTGAGCCGCCACCGTCCCGACTTCGCCATTCTCGATTTCAATCTCGGCGCCGAAACGTCGGAGCCGATCGCCCGATCGCTTGTGGAGCAGGAAATCCCTTTTCTATTTGCGACGGGCTACGGCGACGATGGCGCAATCCCGGCGGATCTTGCTGGCGTGCCCGTCGTGCGGAAGCCCTTCGATCGCGAGGCCATACTCGCCCAGCTTGGTATGCTTCTTGAAAGGGCGGCCGAAGTGGACTGATGGCCGCCCGTCATCAAGGGACTTGAGCATCCGCCGCTGAGCGTCCTCGTTCTTCGCAGCCTCGCCACTGACCGTTAGCCTTCATGGAGGCGAGGAACGGCTGCTCAGACACCTTCATTCGATGCGCCCCAAGCCCGCGGGCCGGTCCGGGACTTCGCCATGGCCGCGCGCCGGCCGTTGCCTTCGCCGATCATAGGGCGAGCAGCCAGCCGGCGAGACCGCCGCCCAGCACAAGCGCCGGCGTCACCAGCTTCCCCTTCAATTTCCAGACCAGGATGAAGGCGACTGCGAAGATTAGAGCTGCGAGCCCCAGCCTGGAAGCCCGCAGGGCCGTCGACCAACCGAGCTGAATAAGCGTCGCCGCGATCACCCCGACGACGGCAGCGGCGACGCCCGCAAGCGCACGATGCAAGGCCGGATGCTCGACGACGGCCTCGAGCCGCTCGAAGAAGATGAGCGAGAAGGCAAAGGCAGGCAGGAACATCCCGAACGTTATGGCGAGGGCGCCATCAAGACCGCCCGCAACATAGCCCGCGAAGGTCGCAAAAATCACCAAGGGCGCAGGCAGAATTCCCGCAAGGGCGACACCATCGAGGAACGACGCGTCGGACAGCCAACCACGCCCGACGGTATCGGCGCGTACATAAGGTATCGCCGTATATGCGCCACCGAAAGTGAGGAGACCGCCCTTCAGCCCCGCCAGAAACAAGGCAAATGTCGAGGCCGGACCCGAGGCAATCACCGTCGTTTCGAGACCGAGACCATTTGACCGGGGCAGCAGGATGGCAAGGGCGACGGCGAGGAGGATGACAGCGATTGGCGCCCAGCGGCGCGAAGCGAACAGATAGACGAGCCCGGAGGCGAGCAGCGGCAGCCAGAAGGGCACGCCTAGCAGCGTCGCGCCGAAGCTTGCGATTGCGAGCGCCCAGAGAATCCTGTCCTCAAGGGCGTGGCTCCCGATGCGATGCACGGCACGCAATATGATGGCGAGCACGACAATCTGGATACCGAAGAAGATGCTGGCCATTTGGGGCCTGCCAGCGATCCACGCGTCATAGGCCCATGCGGCGCCTAGCATCAGGAAGAAGCCCGGCAGCATGAACCCGAGCCCGGCGAGCAACCCGCCGATACGGCCCCGCGCGAGCATGCCGAGGTGCACACACAGCTCATGCGCTTCGGGGCCCGGCAGGATCTGCATGACGGCCAGCAGACGATTGAAGCGCGCCGAGGAAATCCAGCGTTCCTCGTCGACCAGCTCCTGCCGCACCATCGCGATCTGGGCAACGGGTCCGCCAAAGGCGAGGAAGCCGAACCGGAGAAATTTGAGAAACAGCCGGGTCAGGCTGAGAGACGGCGGTGATGGTTCAATAGTCGTCATGCAAGCGCGCTCCTGCCGCAAAGCGGCACCATGGAGCGGAACTTGGGCGGCACTTGCCGCCTGAGCGGGCGTCCGCGTTCGGCCCGCATCTCTTCTCTACCACGCAAAACGGCGAAGAACAGATAGGGATGCTATCGCATCCGTGAAGTTGAACTTGGCCGGTCAACGCCGCCGGTGGCACGATGGAAGGACGGCTATTCCTCCGCCGCGCCAAAGTCGGATGGTATGCGGCGCTCGCCGCGCGAACTCGCCTGGGCGAGCGACTGCGACACGCGGTCGAGGAGTTCGGCCTTTCGGTAGGGCTTGCCGAGCACGTCACGTCCCGAGCGCTTCGGTTCTTCCGCCACAAGCTCTTCATTATAGCCAGTCGTCATCAGGATCGGAACGGCGGGCGCCAGCCCCGCGACGGCGTCGGCAAGCGCGATCCCGTTCATCGAACCTGGCATCACCAGATCGGTGAACAGGAGGTCGACAGGATCATGGGCCATGGCCCGCTCAAAGGCCGCCAGACCGGCGTCGGCATTTTCCGCCTCGGTCACCCGGTAGCCCGCGCCCTCCAGATTCTCGCGCGCAAGGGCCCGGACATCGGGATTGTCCTCGACGAGCAGGATATGGGCCGTACCGCGCACGGAAGCTGCCGATGTTAGCGGCGTCACCTCACTGCTGGCCTCGTCGTCTGTTGCCGCGACCGGAAACAGCAAACGCACCGTCGTCCCCTCGCCCACCTTGCTTTCAATTTCCATTCGGCCGCGCGACTGCTCAACAAATCCCGTCGCCATGGCGAGCCCGAGGCCGGTTCCCTTGCCGGTCGCCTTGGTTGTGAAGAAGGGTTCGGCAGCACGGGCGATCACATGATCGGGCATGCCCTCGCCCTCGTCGGCAAGCTCGATCGCGACATAGTCGCCTGGCGTCAGATTGCGCGCCGGCGCGTCGCCGTTCAGATGCACTTTGGATGTCGAGATCGTAAGAAGACCTCCCGCCGGCATCGCATCGCGCGCATTGAGCGCGATATTGAGGATCGCCATTTCGAACTGTTCGGGATCGAGCACCGCCCTCGGCAGGCTGCGCCGCAGGGACAGGTGCAGTTCGACGCGCGTTCCAAGCGAAGTTTCCAGCATATCAGCGAAGGCATTGATGCACTCGTTGACGTCGATCGCCCGCGGCGTGAGCCGCGTCTTGCGGGCGAAGGCGAGAAGTTGCCCGGTAAGCTTGGCGCCGCGCTCCGCGGCACCCCGCGCGCGATCGAGATATCTGCGCTGCCGATCATCCTCAATTCGCGAACCGAGCAGTTCCAGATTTCCGTTCACAACTTGGAGCAGATTGTTGAAGTCGTGCGCCAGCCCAGCGGTCAGCTGGCCGATCGCTTCCATTTTCTGGGCCTGCTGCGAGGCCTGTTCGCTCTCACGCCGCCGCGTCACGTCGAGCTGGCTGGCAAAGAAATGGAGGAGGTTGCCATTTGTGTCGTAGACCGGCCCTATGAACACAGCATTCCAGAAGGGCGTCCCGTCGCGCTTGTAATTGAGTATTTCCAGCGCGATCGACTGGCGACGCGCGATCGCTTCGCGAAGCTCCGCAACGCTGTCACGATCGGTCTGGGCGCCCTGCAGAAAACGGCAATTGCGCCCGAGTACCTCGGCCTCTTCATAGCCGGTCAAATCGAGGAAGGCCTTGTTGGCGAACGCGACGGGGTTATCGGGAAGGTTGGGATCGGTAAGGATCATCGGCATCCGCGTCATCTCGATCGCGGCGAAGAAAACGCTACCCCGATCATCGAGACCGCTATGCGTAACCGTCGTATCGCGGCGATGATCGCGCCCCGCCTCGCTCGCCGGCGTGGGGGTCGCGCCGGTGGCGGGGCCTTGATCCTGATCATTATGCACGCGTATCTGTACCTCTTGCCAATGCCTG
>Ga0209257_1003752_pt1 | contig 12552 bp, 10 predicted proteins | sample AraplaCvi_mCL_r2_FD_184277 | JGI IMG/M metagenome (GOLD analysis project Ga0209257, IMG submission 184277) | Arabidopsis root microbial communities from North Carolina, USA - plate scrape MF_Cvi_mCL_r2 (SPAdes) (version 2) | ecosystem: Host-associated > Plants > Roots > Endosphere | place: USA...
TAGGGCCGCGCGACCGGCGCCAGGGTGACGATCACCGGATAGTGGTCGGACCCCAGCCAGGGGCCACGCTCGACCTTGACCGTCGCCCACCCCGGCCCCGCGTACACGTGGTCGATGGGCAGGAACGGAAGGGGCCAGCGCCCGCCCAGCAGTTCCGCCGGCCAGGACGCCACGGCGCGATCGCGCCGGGTGAGCCCCAGGCTGGAATCCAGCCGGCGCAAGGCTCCCGACCACGGCGTGGCGTTGAAGTCGCCGGTCAGGATCATCCGCTCGCGCGGCAGCGCTCGGGTTACGTGCTCCAGGCCCCGGACCTGGGGGACAGGCGTGGCCGGCCGGCGGTCGAGATGGGTGGTCAGGATCTCGATGTCGCCAGTCGGGGCCGCATAGGTAGCGTTGACGAAGGTGACGCTGGAGCCCCGGAGGCCCTTCGGCCGGTTCATCCGCACGTACCGTTCGCGGGTGAAGATCATCAGCGACCCCTGCCCCCCGGCGACCTTCCAGCCGGCGCGCTTCAACAGCAGGTCGCGCAGATCGTGCCGCGCCTCGCTGATCGTGACCACGTCGGGATCCTGGGCGATCAGCCAGTCGGCGACGCGACGGACGTCGGCGTTCCCGCGCTGCGCATTGAACTGGATGACCTTGATCCGGCCGGTCGGCGCGGACGCCGGCTCGGCGCCGTTGGAGCGGGTGAACTCCGGGACGATGAGCGTGCAGCTGGCGGCGACGGCCACGAGGCAGCTTGCGGCGATCGCCCCGCGCCACGGCAATCGGGCCGCCAGCGCGAACGCGAGGCCCAGCAGCGCGGCCATGGGATACAGCGGCGCGAAATGGGTCAGGCGGTCCAGCCGGCTGTCCGGTCCCGCCACCCAGGCCAGGCAGCCGCCCGCCGCGGCGGCCAGCACGCCGGCCAGGACCACGCACGCAAGTCCGTACCGCAAGGCTCTCCGTGACGACATCACGCCTCCGAGGTCTCGCAGGCGGCAATGTCGATGCGCAGGCCCTCGGGCGGACCCTTAGCCCAGGCGCCGGTCGCGCGCGACCCTAAGCCGCCTTCGGCAGCGCGCCGTCGCGGACCTCGGCCGGGACCGAGTCGTAGATGGTGGCCGGGGTGATGCCGAGGCGCTTGCGGGCGGCCTCCAGCGGTTCGGCCATCAGGCGCTCATAGTCCTCGCCCAGCAGCCACTTGGCGGCCTTGCCGCGCTGGTAGCCCTGCCAGATGGCCTTCACATAGGGATGGCTGCGGTCCTTGCGGGCCCGCGAGGCGGCGCCGAACGCGATTAGCGCCCAGCCCAGGCCCTTGGTCTGGGCGTAGGAGAAGGCCACCAGACAGGCCTCGCCCAGGGCGTCGCGGTGATAGCCGGAGAGGATGTGCCAGATGTCGTGCACGTCGCGGGTACGGCGGCCGAACCAGGCGTAGGGGTGCGGCTCGTCGATGTCGGCCCGGCCCTCGCGGCTGATCTCCGCCAGGCCGTCGGCCGACAGCTGCTCGGTGCGGATGAACGCGCGGTAGGCGGCGCCGACGCTGCCCTCGGGCAGGCTGTCGAGCCAGGCGTCATCCATCAGCCGGTCGGCGAACTCCTGGCGCTCGTAGGCGATGCGGCCGCCTTCCGAGGTGGCCAGCAGGCGCTCGTAGCCCTTGGCGGTCGAGGCGCCGTTCAGGGCGCGCATGATCTCGAACACCTGGCGGGTGTCTTCCTTGTCGGCCAGCAGGCGTTGCAGCGAGCGCCAGGCATGGCCCCAGTCGAGCTTCGTCGACAGGGGCTTGGGCTCGGGACGGAAGTCGGCGGTGTCGGCGGTCATGGCCATAGGAGGGGAGATCCTGGATAAGCCTGTGTACGCATCAAAAATGACGCCCCCGTCATCTTTTTGCAAGGGGCTAGTTCTCCCTACCCCGAAGTTCGTAAACAGAGCGCACATGCCCAGCCTCAAGAAGCGCTCCGTCCTGCTGTCCGGCCACGCGACCTCCATCGCGTTGGAGCCCGAGTTCTGGGCGGTGCTGGACGAGATGGCGGCGGGGCGCGGCTCCAGCCTGGCCGCTCTGATCGTCAGCATCGACCGCGGGCGCGGCGGACGCCCCCTGGCCTCGGCCTGCCGGGTGGCGGCCCTGGCCTTCGCGAAGGGCGGCTAGCGGGGCGGCAGCGCCTCGCGCAGCCAGGCTTCCATGTCGACCAGCCGCGCTTCGCCCGCCAGCCCGGCGCGGAAGGCGCCCAGGTTCCGGTAGCTGGCCAGCACCAGGATCCGCTTGCCGGGATGGGCGGCGATCGCCTCGCGGGTCCGCTCGACCATGTAGCCGTCCCATTCCGCCTGGCTGGTCTCGAACGCCGCCCCGCCCAGCTGCGCCTGCGCCAGGCCCTGGGCGCGGACCAGGTCGATCGTCACCGCGTCGTGGGCGTCGGCGGGATGACGCCAATGGTCCTGCAGCGCCGTCGAGAGCGCCCGCCCGAGGCGGGTCATGTAGGCCTGGGCGTCCGGCTTCTCCCTCCCGAAGGCCTCGAACCGCCGGCCGGCCGCGCCGGTCATGGCCTCGAAGACCTGGCCCCCCGGCTCCATGGGCACCGCCGTCGTCGGGTGCGCGGCCAGGTAAGGCCAGACGACGGCCGAATACTCGGGCCGCCCTTGCGTCTCCTTGTGCTCGGCCAACTCGTCGGGCCGGACCTCCAGCACCAGCACGTCCGGCCGCGCGGCCTCGATGATCCGGCGCAGGTCGTCGAAGGAAAAGGACGGCTCGGTCGCATGCAGGCGCTGGAGGGCGCCGACCAAATAGACGCCGTTGGCCGGCGCGGTGGCGGCGTGCAGCTGGCCGGTGAAGCCCGCGGCGAGGGCGAGGGCGAGGAGCGGAAGGCGGAGGTGTCTCATGGCCTCCGGATGGCCGCCGCCCGGGCGCTGCGGAAGCCGTCGCTCCGCCAGCGGGACCGCCCGGGTGACGAGCGGGTCAGCGCCCGTTCAGCAGCGCCGACAGGGCGTCGCGGTAGCGGCGGCTGAGCCGCAGGCCCTGCCCCGACCCCAGCCGGACCTCGGCGTCGCCGCGGCCGAGGCTGCGTACCTCGACGATCCGGTCCAGGCGGACGATGGCGCGACGGTGGATGCGGGCGAAGCGGTCGGCCGGCAACCGCGCCGCCAGGGAGGCGAGCGACTCGTCGATCAGCACCGCGTCGTCGGCGGTGTGGGCCTCCGCATAGTTCCCGGCCGCCCCGAACCACTCGACCTGGTCCAGCGGCACGATGCGCACCCCGCCTCGGGTGCGGACCCGCAGGACGTCCGGCGCGGCGGTCGCCGAACGTCGCCCGCGCCGCGCCGCCAGCAGGCCGGCCGCGACGACCGCCGCGTAGAACAGCACATTGGTCCCGAAGTTGCGGACGAACATCCGCTCACCCATCGCCCAGCGGGTCGGGATGCGGCCGCCGTCGTTGTAGAGCGGCCAGAACGCCAGCACGAAAAGCGCCACGTGCAGGGCCGAAACCGCCACGATGCCGGCGGCATAGACCGCGGCCCGCGCCGGCAGGCCCCAGCCCGCCTCCTCCACCCGCCGCACCCCGGCCAGGATCGGCGCGGTGAGCACCGCCCAGACCGAGAAGATGGCGAACGAATAGCCCAGGGAGGGCCACCACGGCTGATCGCCGCCGCTGGTGAGATATCCCTGCAGGGCGAGCAGCAGCGCCACGCCCGACCAGGCGACCACGATGAAGGCCGCCAGCCTCATCGCCCGGACGGTCGTCGGCCGAAGGAAGCGGGTCGGCTGCGCCATGGCGACGACGCGGGCCAGCGGCGTCAGCGCCGCTTGCGCGCGACCTCCGTGAACAGGCTGGCGAGTTCACCCTTGTAGGCGTCGAGCAGGCCCGCGATCTCGACCGATCCGCGCTTGATCTCGGCGCTCAGCGCCGCGCGCTTGTCGAGAAGACCCAGGGTGAAGGCCAGGGCCTCGTCCGTGCTCAGGCCCTTCACAGGCACCGAGTGCGGGTAGTTCAGGACGCCCTCGAACAGGCCGGAGAACTTGCGGCTGTAGGCCACCGGCACCACCGGCACCCCGCTGGAGAACGCCGCGATGCAGGCGTGCATGCGCCCGGCGATCAGGAAATCGAGGCCCGAGATGTAGGACTTGGCGTCCGACGGCGAGGTGAAGTTCCGTACCCGCTCGGCGGCCGGATATTCCTCGGCCAGGCGGTCGGCCACCCGGCCGTCGTCGTCCTCGGGGCGGGTGTTGGTGTTCACGTGGGTGACCAGCTTGACCTTCACGCCGGGGCGGGCGAGCAGGGCCTCGATCAGCCGCCGGGAGTAGTCGGCGTAGTCCACCTGCATGCCGAATTCGTTGGCGCCGCTGTAGCCGCCGTTGAACAGCAGGCCCGAGACATTGACGCCGACCTCGACGCTCCCGTCCGTCGCGCGCGGACGCGGCTCGTACGGCAGGGCGAAGGCCACGTCGACCGCCTGCATCAGCCGCGCCTTGGGCGACATCTTCCGCGCCACGTCCAGCGAGGCGGGATCGCGCGCCACCACCAGCCGCGCCTGGCGCATGGCGAAGGCGGCGAGCGTGGACTGCGGCTGGCGGGTGAACGGGCCGATCGTCTGCGGGCTGAGCAACAGGGGCACGCCGCGGGCCAGGGTCATCGCCTTGCTGAGCCAGAGGAAGCCGAAGCGCCTGGCGCCGTAGATGTCGGTGAAACTGTCGCCGCCGCCGATGTCGAGCACGCAGTCGATGTCCCGCAGCGTGCGCCAGAGCAGACCGCCCGGCAGCATCGCCTTGGTGTTCAGCGGCACCGCCTCGACGTCGGGGTCGGTGACGTAGGACGGGACACCGGGGTCCACGAAGCCCAGGATGCGGAACCGCGGGCGCACGCCGGCGGCCTCGGCGGCCTGGCGCACCAGCGCGATGTTGCTCACCGTGAGCGCCCCGACCCCGAGATTCCCCGAGTTCACCGAGTGCCAGAGCAGCCCGATCACAACCTCACGCAACGCCGCCCCCGTTCCCACTCATGCTCGCTGGACACGCTGAATAGCGTCTGACACGTGTCCTTAATCTGAATCCCGTCGATAGGCTCAACAGATGCTGCGAATGCCCCAGGACACGCACGATGAGCCTTAAATCCGGGTTGAAGACGACAATCGCAATCGCCTGGGATCGCGCCGATCGTCTCCGTCGTCCGCCGCCGAAGCTGACCATCCTCTACTACCACGCGGTCCGGCCCGACCAGCGCGAGGCCTTCGACGCGCAGATGGCCTTCCTCAAGCGCCATGCGAACATTCTGTCGCCGGACCACGCCGGCCCGCTGGACGCCGGCCGGCCCAACGTCGCCGTGACCTTCGACGACGCGTTCCGCTCGGTGCGCGAGAACGCCCTGCCCGCCCTGGAGCGCCATGGCGTGCCGGCGACGATCTTCGTCCCCACCGGCTGGCTGGGCCGCTCGCCGGGCTGGCGGATGGAGACCAGCGGCGACGCCGAGGAGGTCGTCATGTCGGCCGACGAGATCGCCGCCCTGCCCCGCGACCTCATCGAGATCGGCTCGCATACCGTCGACCACCCGTTCCTGACCAAGCTGGCGGAGGGGGAAGTCGACCGGCAGTTCGCGGAGTCGCGCGCCACCCTCGAACAGCTCCTCGGTCGCCCGATCGACACCCTGGCCTTCCCCTATGGCGACCACAACGGCCAGGTGGTGGAGCGGGCCCGGGCCGCGGGCTATCGCCACGTCTACACCGTCGCCCCGCAGGCCATCGCCGCCGGCGACACGGCGACCTCGCGCGGCCGCACCTCGGCCGATCCCTCGGATAGTCCTGGGCTGTTCGCGCTGAAGATGCGCGGGGCGTTCGACTGGATGCCCTACGCCTCGCGGCTCAAGGCGGCGGTCATTCCTCGATCGTGAGGAAGTCGACCGCCAGGTCGCCCGGCTGAAGGTCCAGTCGCAGCTGGCCCTGCTCGCCGGTGGCGAACCCGAGCTTCTCCAGCACCATCTCGGCGGCGCGGTTGCGGTCGGTCTTCTTGAAGTTGACGACGACCGCCGACGCCGGGGCCCGGTCGCCGCCCTCGGCCAGATGCCAGAACAGCGCCTGTTCGATGAACTTCCCCTGCACGCGGCAGGACAGCATGAAGTCCTCGATCACCGCGACCTCGCCGCCGGCGCCGTCGGGCTGGCGGCTGGAGAGGCAGAAGCCGACCGTGCCGTAGCTGCCGAACTTGTCGCGGCAGACCACCACGTGACGGTCGCGATCTTCGCCCAGGATGGCCGTGATCTCCTCGCGGCCGTACTTGCGGCCCGAGAAGTTGAGCTGGTTGGTGCGCTGGACCAGTTCGACGATGCGGTCGAAGTCGTCCGGCCTGTCGCGGCGGATCTCAACGTGGATCTCGCAGTCCCGCAGGAAAGTGAGGTAGTCCTCGCCGTAGCTCTGGGCGGTCTCTTCGCGGACGATGGCCTCGCGGTACATCTGGCGGCGCGCCTTCGACTCCGGCGTGACCGCGCCCTGCAGGCGCGCATGACCCGCCAGGCCGGCGATGGCCGTGTCGGGCAGGACCTCGACTTCGGGAATAGCCTGCCCGACCTCGGCGCGCTCGAACGGATTGTCGTCGATGAACAGGACCGTGTCGGCGCCGATGTCGATGGCCTTGACGATCTGGGCCAGGCCCTCCGACTTCGGGCCCCAGCCGATCCTGGGATGCAGGACGTATTCGGCGATCCCCAGGGCCTCGAGCTTCGCCATGGCGTCGTCGTGGGCGTTCTTGCTGGCCACCGAGATCAGGATCCCGCGCTCGTCGAGCGTGCGGAACAGGTCGACGATGCCAGCCCGCAGCTGCACGTCGCCTTCGAGCAGGACGCCGTCCCACAACGTGTTGTCGAGGTCGAAGACCACCAGCTTGGCGGCCTTGGTCGGCGCCGTGGCCTTGGCGGCCTCGGGCGCTGCCGGCGTCTTCGCCAGCGCCACCAGGTCGAGGCGCTGGAAGATCAGGTGCACGTCGTCGCCGTTCGCCGGGGTCAGCGAGAGGTTGAACGGCAGGCCGGACAGCAGGATGTCGCGCATGTCGCCGACCGGCAGCAGGTGGCGCGAGAAACCCGGCGTGGCCTTGATCGTCAGATTCATCGGACGCGGCAGCTGATCCGAGCGCAGGTCGCGGGTGAGGCGCAGCTTGTCCACCATGGCCGTGAGGACCAGGTCGACGGTCTCCGTCCCCGGATTGACGATTTCGGCGAGGAAGGCGTCCGGAAGCCGGCCCTGGCCGCCCCGCGCCTGCAGCCGGTCGTTGATGCGCTTGTGCAGCGCCTCCATCGCGGTCGCCCAGCGCGCCTGGCCCGTGACGCGGGCGATGCCACGGCCGGCCCGGGCGGCGATGGGGCTGACGGCGGTCAGCAGGCGTTCGGCGAGGTCGACCTGCTCCGCGGGCAGCAGGGCCGAGTTCCCCTGGGCCTCCAGCTTGCCCCAGCGGCGGAAGCGAACCTCGGCCGCGGGGCCGGACCCGCCGCTCACGCGGTTGGGGACGATGCCGTCCTCGAACCGGCGGCACTTGCCCGCCGAGGTCGCGAGGTAGAGGTCGCAGGTGGAGTAGCAGGCCGGCGCGGCGCACTCGACGCAATGCTCGCCCCAGGCCAGCAGCGTGCGGTGGGTGACGTTCGGCGCCTCGCCTGCGGGCTCGGCCGGCCGCGCCGCGCGGGTGGCCCGCGTCTTCGGTTTGGCGTCCTCGAACTGATACATCGCCCGTCGTCCTGCCCACATGCCGCTACTCGGCGGCGTACTCTACCCCACCACCCTTAACGGCGTCTCAGTCGGACGCCTCAGGGGGGAAGTGGTCCCCAGGGCGCTACCTACGCCCCGACGTATGTAGAAAAGCTCATCGCGAATGCAACTTCGCCACAGCGGTTACTTCGGGACGGGGATCGGCGCGTCGGGGATCCTGGGCGATTCCGGCAGGGTGGGCGGTTTCAGGTCGCGGGGAACGAGGCCGGATTCGAACATGTGGCCCGCCGCGTCGAGCGCGCGCTCCTGCCCGCGCCAATACACGTACAGCATGATCGCCGCCAGGGTGGCGACACAGCCGGCCGCGAAGGCCAGCCAGACGCTCCGGTTCCGCTCCGTCATGACGCATTGAAACCGCTGCGCCGCGCGATCCGTTCCGACCGCCGACCGGTCGGTCACTTCAGGGAGGAACCGCCGCTCCTTATCCAGGCCTGCTGCGCCGTGTAGTCGCCGAACTTGGCCACGGGGGCGTCCGAGTTCTTGCCGATCTTGGGCAGGGACGTCTTCGGGTCCTTGGCGATCCGCGCCGTGTTGCCCTCCACCAGGCCGCCTTCGATGGCCTTCACGACGATGCGCGGCTGCACGCGGTCGTACTCGTCGCCGTGCCGCTGGCTCCACTTCATGTGCTGGACCAGGTTGTTGGTGATGGTGACGTCCTTGCCGCCGACGACCCAGATGCCGTTCCAGGTGGACCCGACGATGGCGTTGTTGCGGATGGTGACCCGCTCGTAGGGCGTCATGCTCTCGTTGCCGAGGAAGATCCCCTGGGCCGGATCCCCATCGCCGCGCTGGTAGACGTTGTTCTCGATCAGCAGGTCGGTGATCGGCGCGGTGGCGCCCACGGTCCAGAACTGGATCGCATCCACGTGGGTGGGCGAGGCCGTGGGAATATAGATGTCCGTGAAGAAGTTCTTCCGGATCACGAGGTTGGACGAGTTCACCCAGCCGCGCATGGCGTCGCCGTAGATGTTCCGGAAGTCATTCCCCTCGACGAGGAGGTCTTTGACGTTGCTGCCCATCAGGGCGTAGCGCAGGTGGCGGAAGCGGGTGTTGGTGACTTTGACGCCCTCGCTGTCCTTGATCTGCAGGCCCCGCGCCTTCTCCTGGTCAGCCTCCGCGGCTTCGAACACGCCGTTCTGGACGTCGATCCGCTTGGACTGGGCCACCTGCAGCGCATAGCCTGTGGCCAGCGGCCGGAATTCGAGCCCGCGCAGGGTGATCCCCTCGCTCTGGATGATCAGCCAGGGCCCCACGACGACGCGCGCGCCGGGCATGGGCTCGATGATGACCGGCCGGCCGCTCTTCACGATTCTCTTCAGCGGCGGCAGGGCGTACTCGCCCGCGGGCAACTGGATGACGTCACCGGGCTGGGCGCGCGAGACGGCCGCGACCAGGTTGGCCTGGTTCACCCGCAACGTGTCGCCGCAGGCGGGGCTGGCCAAGGCGAGGACGAGGGCGCCCAGCAGAACTCGTTTCATTCGTAATCCTCTCGCCACCGGCCCGCGCGCACCGCGCCGGCCACCCCGGAGCGCGCAAACCTATTCGCCCAAGACCGGCCAAGCCAGCCGCATCGCCCGGCGGCGCCGACGCGAAAAGGCATGTGCGCGGAGAAGCCGCCCCTTTGAAGGCGGACAATCCGCCCCTAGGCCGTCGTCTTGTTCTGGTTTTGAGCCTATATCGTCTGCGATGTCTTCTTTCGAATCTTCCGACCTGCCGGCTCCGCGCATCAGCGACCTCGCCCGCGCCGACGCGCGGCCGAACGATTACCTCGCCGGGCTGAACCCCGAACAGCGCGAGGCCGTGGAGGCCGTGGACGGCCCGGTGCTGGTGCTGGCGGGCGCGGGCACCGGCAAGACCAAGGTGCTGACCACCCGGCTCGCGCACATCCTGGCCAGCGGCCGGGCGCGGCCGTGGGAGCTCCTGGCCGTCACCTTCACCAACAAGGCCGCGCGCGAGATGCGCGAGCGGATCGCCCACATCATCGGCCCGTCCGCCGAGGGCCTGCGCTGGCTGGGCACTTTCCACTCGGTGGCCGCCCAGATCCTGCGCAAGCACGCCGAGCTGGTGGGGCTGAAGTCGAACTACACCATCCTCGACACCGACGATCAGGAGCGGCTGATCAAGCAGGTGCTGGAGGCCGAGAACATCGACACCAAGCGCTGGACGCCCAAGGCGCTGGCCGGCCTGATCGACCACTGGAAGAACCGCGGCTGGCGCCCCGACCAGCTGCCGCCGTCCGAGGCCCAGGCCTTCGCCAACGGCAAGGGCCAGGCGCTGTACCGGCTCTACCAGGAGCGGATGCGCATCCTGAACGCCTGTGATTTCGGCGACCTGCTGCTGCACAACCTGACCATCTTCGTCAGCCAGCCGGACGTGCTGGCCGAGTACCACGACCGGTTCAAATACCTGCTGGTCGACGAGTACCAGGACACCAACGTCGCCCAGTACCTGTGGCTGCGCCTCCTAGCCCAGAAGAGCCAGAACCTGTGCTGCGTGGGCGACGACGACCAGTCGATCTATGGCTGGCGGGGCGCCGAGGTGGACAACATCCTGCGGTTCGAGCGCGACTTCCCGGGCGCCAAGGTCGTGCGCCTGGAACGCAACTACCGCTCCACCAGCCACATCCTGGCCGCCGCCTCCGGCCTGATCGCCACCAACAAGGGCCGGCTGGGCAAGACGCTCTGGACCGACAGCCAGGACGGCCAGAAGGTGGTTGTGCGCGGCATCTGGGACGGCGACGCCGAGAGCCGGCTGATCGCCGACGAAGTCGAGAAGGCCAGGCGCGCGGGCCGCAAGTACCGCGACATCGCTATCCTGGTCCGCGCGTCCTTCCAGATGCGATCCTTCGAAGAGCGGTTCGTCCTGCTGCAGATCCCCTATGTGGTGATCGGCGGGCCGCGGTTCTTCGAGCGGGCCGAGATCCGCGACGCCATTGCCTACCTGCGGCTGATCCAGTCCGAGGACGACGACCTGGCCTTCGAGCGGATCGTCAACACGCCCAAGCGCGGCATCGGCGACACCACCGTCCAGAAGCTGCTGCAAATCGCCCGGCTGAACGGCGTCTCGGCCACCAACGCGGCGCGCCAGCTGGTGCTGACCGACGAGCTGGCGGCGCGCACGCGGACGGCCCTGGCGAATTTCCTGCGCGACCTCGACCGCTGGCGCGGCCAGGCCGAGCACATCCACCACGCCCGCCTGATGGAGGCGGTGCTGGAGGAGAGCGGCTACACCGACGCGCTGAAGCTGGACCGCTCGCCGCAGGCGCAGGGGCGGCTGGAGAACCTCAAGGAACTGGTCCAGTCGATGTCCGGCTACGAGAACCTCCAGGCCTATCTGGAGCACGTCTCGCTGGTCATGGACCTGGAGCGCGGCCCGGCGACCGACAGCGTGCAGATCATGACCCTGCACCAGGCCAAGGGGCTGGAGTTCCCGCTGGTCTTCCTGCCCGGCTGGGAGGAAGGCGTCTTTCCCTCCCAGCGCAGCATGGACGAGAAGGGCGAGAAGGGCCTCGAGGAGGAGCGCCGGCTGGCCTACGTCGGCATCACCCGGGCCCGGGAAGAGGCGCGGATCTCCTTCGCCGCCAACCGCCAGGTCTATGGCCGCTGGACCAGCCAGCTTCCCAGCCGCTTCGTCGACGAACTGCCGCCGGCCAATGTCGAGGCCAGTTCCGAGACCGGCTACTACGGCGGCGGCCCCGGCATGCAGCAGCACGGCAGCCGCTGGGACGCCGACCCCAGCTTCGGCGCCGGCTACGAGTCCCCCGGCTGGCGCCGCGCCCAGGCCAACCAGTACCGCGGCAGCCACCCCGGCCGGCAGCAGGTCATCGAAGGCGACGGCCGCCTGGTGGCCATCTCGGAAAGCTCCGCCGCCAGCGCCTACAAGCGCGGCGACCGCGTCTTCCACATCAAGTTCGGCTACGGCTCGGTCCGCGGCGTGGAAGGCAACAAGCTGACCGTGGAGTTCGAGAAGGCCGGCGAGAAGAAGGTGATCGACTCGTTCGTGGAAAAGGCGTGACCGAGCGAGCGACCGGGCCCAACGCCGTCTGTCGTCATGGCCGGGCTTGACGAGCAAGTGGGTGCGACGCGCGTGGCCTAGCAGGCCCGCTCTTGAGTGTCCGCGGCCAATAGCGTCTCATCCCCGCGGGAGAGCGTCGCATGCCTATCGCAGCCGCCAGGGTCTACGCGGAGGGCCATCGACTGCGGTCGTTGTGGCTGGGGGACGCCGAGGACCGGGCGGTGCAGCCGCACCAGTTCGCCTGGATCGGGCTCGTGGATCCCACGCCCGCCGAGCTTGAAACCCTCCGCGCCCGGTTCGGCCTGCACCCCCTGGCCATCGAGGACGCGCTCTGCGAGCACCCGCTGCCCAAGGTCAGCGTCTACGGCGACCAGATCTTCGTCACCGCGCGCACGGCGCGGCTGGAGGGCGAGGAGATCATCTACGGCGAGACCTGCGCCTTCCTCTGCCGCAACTACATCATCACCGTCCGCAAGGGCTCGGACCGGCCCTACACCCAGCTGCGCCGCGACCTGGAGGAGGCGCCCACCCTGCTGCAGCACGGGATCGCCTACGTCCTCTATGCGCTGCTGGACTTCATCGTCGACAGCTACCAGCCCATCGTCGAGGACATCGAGGAGGACGTGCTGGCCATCGAGCGGCGCGCGCTGGACGCCTTCCTCAGCCGCGAGGACGTCACCCACCTGTTCAACCTGCGCCAGGAGATCATGCGCTTCCGCCGCATGCTGGGGCCGATGGAGGAGGTGTGCGCGCGGCTGGAGCACCTGAATCTACCGTTCCTCGACGCCCACGTGCGGCCCTATTTTCGCGATGTCGGTGATC
>Ga0209257_1003758_pt1 | contig 12540 bp, 15 predicted proteins | sample AraplaCvi_mCL_r2_FD_184277 | JGI IMG/M metagenome (GOLD analysis project Ga0209257, IMG submission 184277) | Arabidopsis root microbial communities from North Carolina, USA - plate scrape MF_Cvi_mCL_r2 (SPAdes) (version 2) | ecosystem: Host-associated > Plants > Roots > Endosphere | place: USA...
ACTTCAGCCACATCATGGGCGGCTACTCGGCCGGCTACTACGCCTACATCTGGTCGGAAGTGCTGGACGCCAACACCCAGAAGTGGTTCCGCGACAACGGCGGCCTGAGCCGCAAGAACGGCGACCATTTCCGCGAAACCCTGTTGTCCAAGGGCGGCAGCGTGGATGCGATGCAGCTGTTCCAGAACTTCGCCGGCCACGAACCGCAGATCGAGCCGCTGCTGGAAAAGCGTGGGCTGGTTCCGGAAAAGAAGTAACGCGCCTGTAAGTCAGAACCGCCCGGCACATGCCGGGCGGTTTTTTTTTGCTGCGTCAGGTTCATCGCGGACACGCATGGCGTGCCCCTACGTAGCGACATGCCATGCATGTCCTTGGCCATACCACACCGCTCGCGTGTTTTCACCTCGGTGCGACATACCCGCCCGGCACGCCGTTCGGCGACAGCACCAGCTGCCACAACTGGGCGTGCCGGCAGCGGAAGCTGGCCATCGAGCCGGCCAGGTAGAACCGCCACATGCGCTTGAAGCGTTCGTCGTAGCGTTGCGGGTCCAGCCGTGACCAGGCCACCTCCACGTTGCTGCGCCAGGCCTGCAGCGTGCGGTCATAGTCGGCGCCGAAACTGTGCCAGTCCTCCAGCACGAACAGGCCTTCATAGGCAGCAGTGATCTGCGCCGCTGACGGCAGCATCGAGTTGGGGAAGATGTAGCGCGCGATCCACGGGTCGGTGCGGTGGCGCGAGAGATTGCTGCCGATGCTGTGCAGCAGGAACAACCCGTCCGCTGCCAGACAACGCCGCGCCATCTCGAAATAGCTGCGGTAGTTCTTGTCGCCCACGTGCTCGAACATGCCTACCGACAGGATCGCGTCAAAGGTTTCGTCGACATCGTGGTAGTCCTGCAGACGGATCTCGATCGGCAGCCCGGCGCACAGCTCACGTGCGTACTCGGCCTGCTCCTGCGAAATGGTGATGCCCACGCCGGAGACGCCGTAGCGTTCGGCGGCGAACTTCAGGGCCTCGCCCCAGCCGCAGCCGATGTCGAGCACGCGTTGGCCCGGGCGCAGCCGTAGCTTTCGGCAGATCAGGTCGAGCTTGGCTTCCTGCGCGGTGTCCAGATCGTCCGCGCCCGCCCAGTACCCACAACTGTAGACCAGCCGCTTGCCCAGCATCGCGCCGTAAAGATCGTTGCCCAGATCATAATGGCGACGGCCCACCTCGAGGTTGCCGCCGCCGGACTGCAGGTTGAACAGCCGCGCCCTGAGCGCGTCACCCAGTTCGCGCCAGCCGTGCACGCGTTCGTCCAGGTGCGCCTGCATCAGGTGCAGCAGGAACCCGTCCAGCGATTCCGCGTCCCACTGCCCGTCCATGTAGCTTTCGCCCAGGCCGAGCGACCCGTGCGCGATCACGCGCGCGTAGAAGTGCGGGTCGTGTACATGGATGTCGTGCGGACGGTCACCGTCAACGGTGACGTCCGCCTCATGCAGCAACTCGATGACCCGTCGTTGCAGCCCCACGTCCACGGTCGGCCCCCTTCTAGCCCTTGGCGAACAGCCCGGCGTAGGCCGGGGCCACGTGCGGTGCCAGCACGGCGGCCGGCACGTCCACGGTCTGGGTGCCATCCGAGTACGGGCCCACCTGGTACGGCGGGAACACGAACCGCACCGCGGTAATCAGCCCATTGGGGTCGGTCATCGGCTGGAACTGGCTGAAATTCTCGGCGCTGGCCCCGGTGCCGTCGGCAATCATGCGGCTGGCGCTGCGCAGCGATTCCTGCAGCTGGCCCGGGTCCATGTCTTCACTGCTCAGCCGGGTCGCCACGCGCTCCTTGAGCTGGTCGGCGATGTAGTCGCTGACCACGCCCCAGCCCTTGGTATCGGCAATCAGCTTGTCGGCGGTGAGCATCGACTGCGTTTCCGGCAGCCACACAAAACGCGCCACCAGCGGTTCGCCATGGGCACCGCCGGTATAACGGCTGCCGTCGGCGCTGATCACCACCAGCTGCGGGGTCTCCAGCACCTTTTCGAAACTCAGCGACAGCTCGTAGGGCATGGTCGGCTTGTCGTTGCCCAGGCCGTCCACGGCCTGCTGCAGTTCAGCGCGCGCCGCCGTGGCGTAGTCCGACAGCGCCTTGGCCAGTCCGGGGAAGCGGTTCACGTCCTGCGGGTAGCTGATGCCCACCACCGCCTGCGGGGTGTTTTCAATGACGTCACGCAGCTCCAGCGGCGCCTCGACGGCGGCCTGCGGCGCGGTGGTGTCCGGCTGTGCGGTGGTGGCGTCGGTTGCCGGTGCGACGGCGGTATCCGCCTCGCGCTTGCAGCCTGCCAGCAGCACCAGACCCACGGCCAACGCCAGCGCGCCGGTACGCAGCGCGCGGCGGTTTCCTGCGATGTTCATTGCAATCCCCTTGTTGAAACCCAGCATGATGATCCTTCGTCCGTGAAAAAGGCCTGTGTCTATTCCGCCAGCAGGTCGTCGTACTCGGTGTGCCGTTGGAAGAACTGCTCGGCGTAGGCACACGCCGGCACCACCTTGTACTTGTTGTCGCGCGCGTAGCGCAGCGCGACCTTGGTCAGCTCCCCGGCGATGCCCCGGCCGGCAATGGCCTCGGGAACCTCGGTATGGGTAATGACCATCCGCTTCCGCTTGATCTGGTAATCCAGCAGCGCCAGATACCCCTGGATCCGGGCCTGGAACCGGTGGCGGGCCAGATCGTGCTCCACCTCGTACGCCAATCCGGGCGGGGTGACCGAAGCCATGGGCGGTGTCTCCTGCGGCGACTGTCGCGATAGTGCGCAGCGTAGCGCCATGATCGCGTGAAGCCTGAACAGGGGCAACAGGCGACGCATTTGGTCACATGTAGGCCTAAAGTCCGCCCGATTCAAGCCGATATCGGTTTCGGACAGGCCGCAAAAGCTGGCACGCGTTTTGCGACACCTGTCTGCCCCATCCGTGTCCCAAGGAGTGTCACATGGACCATGCACCCGACTTCACCCAGCCCGGCGACGCCGACAGCTCGCTGCTGGAAGGCCTGTTCCAGCTGGCCCTGAATGGCCAGACCCAAGGCTCGGAGTTCGATCTGATCGACCACGAGGTCTACACCCGCCTGCTCAGCACTTACGGTACCGACCAGCGTTTCGCTGCGTGATGGAGCGTCACGACCAACGGTCGTGACCTACCCAATGCCTGGCGGTAGGTCACGACCGTTGGTATGCCTGCCTGCGGCAGGCCCCCTTCGGGCCGTCGGCAAGCGACGTTAGGAACGGCTGCGCCGTTCCTTGCGTGACCGCCCTCCGGGTCAACCGCCGCCCAGGCTGAAGCGCGGGTTGCTCAACTCGCGCAGGAAGTGGTCGAAGATCGCCGGGCGCATCGCCAGCATGAAGATCACGCCGAACGCGGCACCGGCCAGGTGCGCGCTGTGGTTGATGCGGTCACCGCCCTTGCGGTCCATCCAGATGCTGTAGCCGACGTAGAACGCGGCATAGATGATCGCCGGCGCCGGGATGAAGAACACGAAGATGATGCTCCACGGGCTGATCAGGATGAAGGCGAACAGCACCGCCGACACCGCGCCCGACGCGCCCAGGCTCATGTAGTTCGGGTTCTTCTGGTTCTTCAGGTAGCTGGGCAGGATCGACACCACCAGCGCACCCAGGTAGAACGCCGGGTACGTGAGGTAGCTGCCGGTGAGGTTGACCATCACCGACTCGATCTGGCCGCCGAAGAAGAACAGCGTGATCATGTTGAACGCCAGGTGCGCCAGGTCCGCGTGGATGAACCCGTAGGTCACCAGGCGGTCGTACTGGCGCTTGCGGTCCACCGCCGGCGGCCACAGGATCAGGCGGTCGGCCAGCGCGCGGTTCTTGAACGCCATCCAGGAGACCAGAACGGTGATGGCGATCAGCAGCAGGTTGACGGGGGTCATGGCGGTACTCAGGCAGCGCGGTAGTTGTCGACCATACGATAGCGCTTGGCATACCAACCGAAGGCCAACGCCGCCACGAAGGCAAAGCCGGCGAAGAAGAACATCAGGAACGCGGCCTCGCTGAGCCCGGTACTGGCGATCTGGTGGGTCACCGTGTCGTTGCGCACCGCCGCGTTGGACAGCAGCACCCACAGGTTGCCGATGGTGGTGGTGAGGTTCCAGAAGCTCATCACCACGCCCTTCATCGCCTGCGGCGCCTGGCTGTAGGCGAACTCCAGGCCGGTTGCCGAGACCAGCACCTCACCGAAGGTGAGCAGCGCGTAGGGCAGCATCTGCCAGAAGATGGACATGACGTTGCCGCCATCCATCATCACCTGGATGCCGCCGACCACGATCCAGGCCAGGCCGCTGAAGGCGATGCCGGCGGTCATGCGGCGCAGCGCGGTGGGCTCGAAGCCGAACCGGCGCAGCGCCGGGTACAGCACCAGGTTGTTGAACGGAATCAGGATCATCACCAGCAGCGGGTTCAGCGCCTGCATCTGCGAGGCGGTGAACCAGGACGGCATGGCCATCTGCTGGCCCTGCAGCACCCAGGTGGACGCCTTCTGGTCGAACAGCGAGAAGAACGGCGTGGTCAGCGCGAAGATCACCAGCACGCGCAGCACCGAACGCACGCCCTCCACGGCCTCGGCCGGGTGCACCGCGCGGGCGCGGTCGAGCTGGATCCAGGTACCGCCGCCCACGCCGGCCAGCACCAGCACCAGCGCGATGCACAGGCAGATCACGATGCCCAGGCTGCCGACCAGACCCATCGAGGCCACCGCCAGCACCGCGCCCAGGATGGCCAGGGTAAGACCCGGACGGCCCTTGCCCGGCACCTGCGCGGTCAGCGCGGTACGCACCACGTTACCGAACGAATGCGGGTCCTTGGGCGGCAGCGGCACCAGCACGTAGCGCTTGCGGCCCAGCCAGAACACGAAGGTGGCCACGAACATCAGGATGCCGGGGATGCCGAACGCCCACTGCGGGCCGAGGTTCTTCAACGCCAGCGGGATCAGCAGCGAGGCGAACAGCGAGCCGAAATTGATGATCCAGTAGAACGCGTCGAAGACGATCTTGGCCAGGTGCTTGTTGCTCTGGTCGAACTGGTCGCCCATGAACGAGGCCACCAGCGGCTTGATGCCACCGGCACCCAGCGCGATCAGGCCCAGGCCCAGGAAGAAGCCCTCGCGGCTGTTCTCGAACAGCGCCAGGCACGCGTGGCCGGCGCAGTAGATCAGGCTGAACCAGAGGATGGTGTGGTACTTGCCGAAGAACTTGTCGGCCAGCCAGCCGCCCAGCAGCGGGAAGAAGTACACGCCGATCATGAAGCTGTGCATGATGTCCTTGGCCTCGCCGGCCCGGCCATCGGCCGTGATCTCCTGCAGCAGCAGCGAGGTGATCAGGAACTGCACCAGGATGTTGCGCATCCCATAAAAGCTGAACCGCTCGCAGGCCTCATTGCCGATGATGTACGGAATCTGGCGCGGCATGCTTCCTTTGCCAGCGCTGGCGGCTGCGGTCGTGCTCATTCTATGGGGCTGTCCTGCGGGTTCAAAGGGCGCAAGGTTACCGGAAGGGCCACGGCGGCGCACGTTGCGGCCGAACGTGACAAGGCCGCCGCGCAATGGCAGGCATCTGAAATCCGTTGACGGAAGTCACGGCACGTCGACGGACCAAGCGTAAACTTATCGTTATGCGCCTCCTCCCCACGGTTGTCGCAGGACGCTGGCACGGCTGGTTCCTGCTCCTGTTGTTGACCACTCCCGCGCTCCCGGCCGCTGCCCGGCAGAGCGAGGCGCCGCCACGCCTGCTCAGGATCGCCACGCTGGAACTGCCGGCGGCCGACGAGACCCAATGGGAGCAGCGCCGCGACCAGCTGCTGCAGGTGCTGGAAGGCCTTCAGCCGGACGTGATCGCCGTGCAGCGGGTGTTGCAGACCAAGGGCGGCAACCCCGCCTGCTGGCTGGCCACCCGCCTGCGCTACAGCTGCGACTTCGTCACCGCCGACCCGCCCAGCCAGCCGCTGCGCCACGGCAGTGCCATGCTCAGCCGGCTGCCGGTGGCCGAAGACGGGGTCACCCTGCTCCATCCGCCGGGCCGGTTCAGTGCGGCGGGCATGCTGCGGGTAAACCTGCAGGACGAGCAGGTCAACATCTATGTCGCGCGGCTGCGCCCGGACCCGGACGAAGCGCTGGTGCGAAAGCACCAGACCAGCGACCTGATGACCTGGATCGGCGCTACCTCGGATGGCCTGCCATCGTTGATTGCAGGCGACTTCTCGGCTGACACCGATGAACTGGTGCGCAGCTCGCCCGGCTTCCAGCCGGCGCGCAAGAATCCCGGCGAGCGCGTCGACCCGCCGTCGGCAGCCGGGATCGCGGGTGGCCATGGGCTGGATGTACTGTTCCAGGTAAGCCACTTCGCCGGGCAAGGCCTGCAACCGCTGAAACTGCCCGCACTGGAAGGCACCGATATCGGCGCCCTGCGCCTGGGCATCATTGCCACCCTGAGGCTCCAGGGCGAAGCCCAGGCCCGGTAAACGAAAAGGCCAGGCATTTCTGCCTGGCCTTTCCGGTATCCAGTTCAACGCTGGAATCAGGCGATGGCTTCCTGGTAACGACGCTCGACTTCCTTCCAGTCGACGACGTTGAAGAACGCGCCGATGTATTCCGGGCGACGGTTCTGGTACTTCAGGTAGTACGCGTGTTCCCACACGTCCAGGCCCAGGATCGGCGTGTTGCCTTCCATCAACGGGCTGTCCTGGTTGCCGGTGCTTTCCACTACCAGCTTCTTGTCCGGGGTCACACTCAGCCACGCCCAGCCGCTGCCGAAACGGGTCAGCGCCGCCTTGGTGAAGGCTTCCTTGAACTTCTCGAAACCGCCCAGCTGGGCGTCGATGGCCTGGCCGACGTCGCCAGTCGGGGTACCGCCGGCGTCGGGCGCCATCACGGTCCAGAACAGGGTGTGGTTGGCGTGCCCGCCACCGTTGTTGCGCACCGGGCCCTGCAGGTTTTCCGGCAGCGACTTGAGCTTCTTGACCAGCTCCTCAACCGGCAGGTCGGCGTATTCGGTGCCTTCCAGTGCCGCGTTGACGTTGTTGATGTAGGTCTGGTGGTGCTTGGTGTGGTGGATTTCCATCGTGGCCGCATCAATGTGCGGCTCGAGCGCGTCGTAGGCGTAGGACAGCTTGGGGAGGGTGTAGGCCATGTGGTTCTCCTGGTAGCTCACTCGCCCGGCGAAGACCGGGCGTTGCGAAGTCGATGATGGGGATGGCCGCCAAGCTTACCAACCCCCACGTAAAGGAAACTTCGTTTGGCTACGCTACATTAACCCCGTCCCCCGCACACTCGATGTTCACATGCGCAAACCTCTACTGCTGCTCGTTGCCATTGTCCTGCTGGTGGGCGGTCTTTTCGCCATCAAGGAAGCCCAGCGCGCGCCCGCGCCGCAGTTCGCGCCGTCGCTGACCCAGCCAGCCGCCGATACTGCGCCGTTCGACAACGCCCCGGCCAATCCCGGCGCCACCGCGCAGCGCACCCACGACGCGCTGCCTGCCTTCCTGCCTGCAGAAGCGCGCCAGACCATCCTCCTGATCCAGCGCGGCGGTCCCTACCCGCACCGCCAGGACGGCGGCGTTTTCAGCAACCGGGAACAGCGCCTGCCGGATCGTCCGCGCGGTTATTACCGCGAGTACACGGTGGACACGCCGGGTGCCGGCAACCGCGGCGCACGCCGCATCGTGACCGGCGGCACTCCGCCGACCGGTTGGTTCTACACCGACGACCATTACGAAACCTTCCGCAGTTTCGAGGTCCCACCTGCCGGGAGCTGGCAATGAACCACGATGGATTCGAACTGGGTCTGGACGACATCAACAATGCGGGCGTCTACCGGGTCGCCAACGAGGACATAGCGCCTTTGTCGGCGGCGATGCGCGATGCCGCGCTGCGCGTAAACACGATTGATCTGCAGGGGTGCAATGACAAGCGCACGCTGCTGGCACGCGTTGCCGCGCAACTGGATTTTCCCCGGAGCTTTGGCGGCAACTGGGACGCGCTGTTGGACTGCCTGCGCGACCTGTCGTGGATGAAGGCCAACGGCTACGCGTTGTTCTTCAGTGATGCGGACGAGTTGCAGGGAAACGCGGAGAAGGACTTCAACACGTTCCTGGATGTGCTGGAGGACGCCAGCAAGACGTGGCTCGAACACGACGTGCCGTTCTGGGCATTCGTCGCGCTGGAGGACGCAGGAAACGAGCATCCGGAGGGGTAATTCCGCGTTGCGACCTTTCTCGGCCTCGTCGTCAACGGCTGCCGTTGTCGTCCTGTAGTTCCTTCTTGAACGGAATGTCCGGCGGCGGACGGGCCACCGCCGGCTGGTCCTGCATGTTGGGGTCGGACAGGCCGCAGCCGCCGCCGAACTGCAGGATCGAGACCACGCAGGAAATCTTCGAGCTGGTGCCCGGAATCGGAATCTCCACGGCCTTGATGCCCTTGCGCACCCATTCGGCCAGCAGCGATTCGTTCGGCGCCCAGTACTTGTCGAACGAGGTCGGCGTGTAGTCGTACGGCGGGCGCTTGAGCCATGTCCCGGACTGGGCGATGCGTTCGCGGCTCCAGCCATCGTTCTCGCCACCGGGGGCGCCGCGCTCACTGTCGCCGCTGCCCGCCTGCCCCGGCACGCGCACGCTGCCGTCGGCGTTGAACAGACCCTCGCCGGTACGCCCGGCGCCCTGGTTGGCCTGCGCGCCACTGCGCTCGCCGGCCCGGTTGCGGTCGGCCGCGCCCCAGTCATCGCCCCGTGCGGGCGTGGCCCAGTCGCCCGGCGTGGGCGACGGGCGCGCGGCCGGCGCACGGGCCGGCGCGGTACTGGAGGCGGTGCTGCGGCTCGGGCTGGCCTGGCTGGCCGCAGTCGCGCCTGGCGTGGGCGAAGGTGCGGACGCTGCCGGCGATGGGGTCGCCGCAGCCGGGGCCGGGCGCGGCGCGGCATTGGGCACCGCACGCTCACGCACCGCTACTTCCGGACTGCGCCCGGGCACGGTGATCTCGCGCTGCGGCACCGGCGCGACCGTGACCGACACCGACGGCGCCGGGGTCACTTCACGTTCGCGCACCTGCAGATCACGCTGCGGCACATTGACCTCCACCCGCGGGCCCGGCACGGGCACCGGTGCGGTGGGCGCGGTGACCACGGTGACCTCGCGTTCGCGCACCGCCACGTCGCGCGGGCGCACCTGCGTTTCCACCGGGCGCACGGACGGGGTGATCGAAGGCGGTGTCGGTGCCTCCGCCACCTCCACGGTGCGTTCGCGCACCTGCGGCTCGGGCGCGTCGCGCGGAATCACCCGCACTTCGGTGCGCGGCACGCTGGTGGGCGGCACCACGAAATCGGTGGTGGCTTCGGCCACGTCGGTGGCCTGGACCGGCTGTTCGACAGCGGTGGGCGCAGGGGCTGGCGGTGTCGGCGCGGGTTCGGTACTGGCGGTCGGCGCCGGCGCCGATGCCGGCGGCTGCGGCGCGGTGGCTGCGGTCGGGCTCGCCGGTCGGGGCTGCGAGGCGGCGGCAGCTTCAGCCTGGGCGCTCGCAGCGGCGGCGGCCGCGCTGCCTGCAGCCGCCGGCTCGCCGCCACCACTTTCCTGGGGTGTTCCGCTGCCCAGGAATTCCACCTGGATGCGGCCGCCATCACCGCCCTGCTCCGGCTGCACCGGCGGGCGGATCAGCGCCACCCACAACAGCAGCAGCGCGAACATGACGTGCAGCAGCACGCTGATGACCGCCGAGGTCCAGCGCATCCAGCGCTGGTCGCGCGGGGCCGGGTCCCAGGTCTGCCAGAGCAGCCGTCGCAGTGACTGCACGAAGCCCAGCGCCGGCAGCCGGCCGGGGGAGCCCGGCAACGGCCGCTGGATCAGTTCGGCAATGACTTCGGTCGAGCGGAACGGACGCGGCAGCGGCGTCAGCGCGCGCAGCCACAGGCCCCACCCGTAGGGCAGGCCTGTGGTTTTTTCAACGATGCGTTTGTCCGGCTGGCGGGAAAGCAGCCAGTCGAGGATGTCGTCAGCCCGGCGCAGTGTCACGCAGGCCGGTCAGGCAGCCGTGCCGCGCGGAATATACGGCGCGTGACCGCTGTCGTGGTCGGTCGCGTCACGTACGGCGGTGATGCCGGGCACGCGGCCCATCAGGGTTTTCTCGATGCCCTGCTTGAGGGTGACGTCGGCCATGCCGCAGCCCTGGCAGCCGCCGCCGAAGCGCAGCAGCACCACGCCATCGGCAGACACTTCCTGCACCGCGACCTTGCCGCCGTGCGAGGCCAGCTGCGGGTTGACTTCGTTTTCCACCACCCAGCGCACGCGTTCGACCAGCGAGGCCGAATCAGCCGGGGCTTCGCCCTTGATCTTCGGGGCCTTGATGGTGAGCTGCTGGCCGCCGGTGGCATTGGTGACGATGTCGATGTCGGCGCCGTCCATCCAGCCCACGCTGTCGGAGGCCACGTACAGGGTGAAGCCGTCGCAGTCCACCGCCCACTCGTCGCCGAGCAGGTCGGCCGGTTCGGCGAACTCCAGCCGGGCATCGGCACGCGGGGTGCCGGCATCGACGGCGCTGAGGCGCACGCCCATGCCGGGCACGGCTTCGCGCTCGATGAGCTTGCGGAAATAGGTCTGGGCAGTGTCGGAGATCTGGATCATGCGGCTATTCTAGCGGCTTACATGTTATGCGCTCATTCGGTTTATACACTGTCCGGCGCATTGTTCAGGCATACACGAGGTGGAGGATTTCATGGCCGACCTGATTCCGCTGGCGCAGGCCCGTTGCGTACCGCGCAAGGGCAGCGACCACAAGCTGGGCGAAGCCCGCATAGCCGAGCTGCTGCCGCAGGTTCCCGGCTGGGAGCTGGCCGAACAGGGGCAGGCCCTGACCCGGACCTTCCGCTTCGCCGACTACTACAAGACCATGGCGTTCGTGAACGCCCTGGCCTGGGTGGCCCACGCCGAGGACCACCACCCGGACCTGGGGGTGCATTACGACCGCGCCGTGGTGCGCTTTTCCACCCACGACGTGGGCGGGTTGAGCGAGAACGACTTCATCTGTGCAGCCAAGGCTTCGGGCCTGACGGAGTGATTTTGATGAACATCCAGATACGCGTGGCGGTGACTGCAGCGGTGCTGACCCTTGCCGGGTGTGGCGGGTCGTCGGAGCCGGCCGCACCGGTGGCGGCGCCTACAGAGGTGGCTGCGGTGAAGACCCCGCCGCCGGTGTACCCGATCGAGCTGGCCTGCCAGGCCATCGGCGGCACCACCACGCTGAAGGTGGTGGTGGGGACCGACGGCAAGCCCGGCCAGGTACAGCTGGTGAGCGGCAGCGGCAACGCGCAGCTTGATGAGCAGGCGCAGAAGGCGGTGGAAGGCTGGCAGTTCAAGGCGGCCACCCGCGCCGGCCAGGCGGTGCCCACCACCATCCAGGTGCCGGTGAGCTTCAACCCGCCGCAGCCCAAACCCGATGAGTGCTTCGCGGTGGAAGAGCGCCTGCGTCGCGGCGGCTGATCGCCCAAAAAGGACGCGTTGACGCATGCCGGATATTTCAAGTGGACACGTGTGGCTCGCCCTGGCGGTGACTTTGGCGGCCGGGTTGGCGACCGGCCTGGGCAGCCTGATGGTGTTGTTCTCGCGCCGTCCCAATCCCCGCCTGCTGGCGTTTGGCCTGGCCTTCGCCGGCGGCGCGATGGTGTTCGTGTCGCTGACCGAGATCCTGACCAAGGCGATCGATTCGTTCACCCTGGCCTACGATGCGCGGCTGGGCTTTGCGTACGGCACGGGTGCGTTTCTGTGCGGGGTGCTGCTGATCGTGTTGATCGACCACTTCGTGCCGAATCCGCACGACAGCCTGGACAAGCAGGATCCGATGTACCGGGAAAACAACAAGGCCTACATCAAGCGGGTGGGCCTGTTGACGGCGGTGGCAATCACCGCGCACAACTTCCCGGAGGGGCTGGCCACGTTCTTCGCGATGCTGGAAAGCCCGTCTGTGGGCATGCCGCTGGCGTTCGCCATTGCCATCCACAACATCCCCGAGGGCATTGCGATCGCGGTACCGGTGTATTTCGCCACCCAGAACAAGTTCTATGCATTCGGTGCCAGCCTGCTCTCGGGCCTGGCCGAGCCGATTGGTGCGGCCATCGGCTACGTGGTGCTGTCTGGCGTGCTCAACCACGCCACCTTCGGCTGGGTGTTCGGGATTATTTCCGGGGTCATGGTGTTCCTGGCCCTGGACGAACTGCTGCCGGCCGCCAAGCGTTATGCCAAAGGCCACGAAACCGTCTACGGCCTGGTCGCCGGTATGGGCAGCCTTGCGATCAGCCTGGTGTTGTTCAAGTGGTGATGTGCGTGCGGGCGTGGCGCAGATTGCGTGGGCCGGCCAACGGCCGGCGCTACCGGACGCGGGTTGATTTGATTCCAATCCCGATGGGTCTACGACGGTTACCGTGCCTCTGGTTGGTTGATCCCGATCTGCGGACGTTACGTAGCGGTTCGTAGCCCCGGCCGTTGGCCGGACACCGCGCGCAGCGCGGCCCAAGTCTCAGGAGG
>Ga0209257_1003761_pt1 | contig 12535 bp, 12 predicted proteins | sample AraplaCvi_mCL_r2_FD_184277 | JGI IMG/M metagenome (GOLD analysis project Ga0209257, IMG submission 184277) | Arabidopsis root microbial communities from North Carolina, USA - plate scrape MF_Cvi_mCL_r2 (SPAdes) (version 2) | ecosystem: Host-associated > Plants > Roots > Endosphere | place: USA...
TCGGCGTCGAGGTTGTTCTGGATCATGCGGTATGCGGCTTCGGTGAGCCACGACTTGCAGCTCTTCTCGTTGCCGCGCGGGGCACGGATGACGCGGGAAGGATCTTTGCGGGTCGACATCGGAAGGCTCCGTCGGCTGGGCGCCGCGATGGCGACGCCCCAAGCAGTTGCAGGGAATTGCGGGCGAAGGGAATTATCGCGCCGCGCCGTGCGGCCGGACGCGCCGTCGGCCGTGCAGTCCGCGCGTTCGAGGCGATTTCGCGCCTGTCCGGGCGCTTTTGTATACGCTGTATACATGAGCCACACCGACCCCGGAACCCATCGCACCGCCGACCGCATCCTTCGCGCGGCACGCGCATTGTTCGAACGCGAAGGCGCTGCGGGCGTCAGCATGCGGCGCGTGGCGGCGGCGGTCGGTCTTACGCCGATGGCGATCTATCGCCACTTTCCCAATCGCGAGGCGCTGCTCAAGCGCATCGGCGACGACAGCTTCGACGCGATCGCCCGTCACTGGGATGCGCGCGGACGCGGCGGCGATGTGCTCGAACGCCTGATAGCGGTGCAGCGCATCTACCTCGACTACGCGCTGGCACATCCGCACCTGTTCGACCATGCGTTCTCCACGGCGCGCACGGATGCGCGGCGGTTTCCCGAGGATTTCCGCGCGCGGCGGTCGCCGACGCTGAACGTCGTCGCCGACGCCGTCGAAGACGCGATGCGCGCCGGCGTGCTGCGCGAGGACGATGTGTGGGATGTCGCGGTGACGCTGTGGGCGCACACGCACGGGTTGATCGCGCTGTATCGCGCGGGGCGATTCAACTTCGACGAAACGGCGTTCCGGCGGTATTACGAGGCGTCGTTGCAGCGGCTGCTGCGCGGACTGGTGGCGTGAGCGTGTCGACCTGGCGTCAGCGGCGCGGTTCGATCGCCGGCTTCACTTCGTTCACCGGCGGCGGAGGCGGAATGTCCTGCGTTTCCAGGCGTTGCACCTGCACTTCCTTGCCGGCGCGCCAGGCGTCATGCGCCGCACGACGCGCTTCGAAGTCCTGGCGGATGCGTTCGGATTCGGCCGGCGTGGCGGCTGCGGCGCGGCGCGCGTCGGTGTGCGCGCGGTCGGCTTCCATCAGGCGGTCCTGACGATCCACCTGGCTGCGCAGCGTGTCCGCTCCGACGCGGCGGCTGGAGGCATCGAGCTGGCGGTTGAGCGTCTGCAGCGAGTTGTCGCGCGAGGTATCCACCCCGCGCGGCAACGGCGGCGGCGAGCTCGGCGCGATCGGCGCAACGCGCGGCGGCGGCTGCAGCGTGTTCGGCGGCGGCTGCGCGGACGCGAGCGTCGGCAACAACGCCAGCACGATAGGCCACGCGCGCACATTCGCGGTCATGCGATCCACTGCCGCGCGATCAGCGCACCGACGGGTCGAGTCGACGCAGCGCGTCGGCGATGTTGGTCTGCCCAGTGCGGTCGATCTGATCGCGGGTGTAGCTGCGGCCCGGGCCGGCGCACAACGCCTTGCCGGTCTTCGGATCGCGCGGGCGGATGTTCGTGCCGGTTTCCTTGACGCAGCCGACGTTCGAGGTGCGCTTGTCCGACGCAACGTCCGCTGCGATCTGCGCGTCGGCCGACACGGCCACGTCTATCGGCCCCGGGGTCGCCTGCACCTGGGTCTGCGCCTGCGCATCGGTGGTCACGGTCTGCGCGGAGGCGCCGAATGCACAGATGCCCAGCGCGGCCGCCAACGCGGTCGCCAGCAGCTGGCTGCGATTGCGATTGCTGGATTCCATGGCGTCACCTGGTCTGGAACGGCGTCATCGCCGCACCGTCACCATACGCCCCCGGCCCCTACGCGGCCGTGAGCGAAAGCGCCGGCTTCAGGCCGTCGTCAGGCTTGTGGACACGTCGCCTGGCGACCCTCGCGGAAGGCGGTCGCTTCGGCCTCCGTGACCGGGCGCGGGTCCACGCCATCGTCGAACAGCACCCGCCAGACCCCGTCCGATCCGCGATGCCAGACCGAGTGGAAGGCGCCGATCCGGAAGCGCTGCGTAGACTTGGGGTCCAGGTCCTCGAACAGCGATGGCCCGCTCGACCAGGCCACGTCCTTGGCGCTGCCGGCACCGATCGTCGTGCGGGTCGGGTACCAGGACAGCTTGAAACGCCTGCCTTCGACGATGCCGGCCCAGCGCGTGGCGATCTCCGTGCGTCCGCGCGTGGGCTGCGGCTGGCTGGCGCCGAATGCGGCGTCGGTCTCGATGTGCGAGGCGAATGCCGCCGCGTCGTGGTCGGCGACCGACTGGGCGAAGCTCAGTTCGCGCGCCCAGACCTCGCATTCGGCTGGACTCATGCGGGCCGGCTTCGGCGGATCCTGCGCTGCGGCGACGGTGCAAACGCCCAGCAGGGCCACGGCAGACAGACGACTCGCGGCGGACAGACGCATCATGGCGGGCTCCTGCCGGCGGTCGCCGCCGGGTTGCGGCCACTATTGGCAAGGCCGCCCTGCGTCGCCAGCGACTAAAGTCATGCCGCAACACACGCTCGATATGATCGGCCGATGAATTTCCTTCGCGTCGCGGCGGTCGCCGCCTGCCTCGTCCTGTCCGCCTGCGCCAGTCACGGCCCGTCCCCCGCCGAAGCGACACCCGAGCCGCGGACCGTCGTGCTGGTGTCCATCGACGCGTTTCGCGCCGATTACCTGTCGGAAAAAGCAACGCCGAACCTCGCGCGCATTGCCCGCGAAGGTGTGCACGCGGCATGGATGAATCCGTCCTACCCGTCGCTCACCTTCCCGAACCACTACACGCTGGCCACCGGGCTGCGCCCCGACCACCACGGCGTGATCCACAACCGCATGAGCGATTCGGAGATCGGCGCGTTCGCCGTGGCCGATCGAGAGGCGCTGGGCGATGGCCGCTGGTGGGGCGGCGAACCGATCTGGGTGACGGCCGAAAAGCAGGGCGTGCGCAGTGCCAGCTGGGCATGGCCGGGCAGCAGCGCGGCCATCGGCGGAGTGCGTCCGAGCCGCTGGGTCGCCTATGACGAATCCAAACCGCCGGCGCGCCGAATCGACGACGTGCTCGCCTGGCTTGATGCGCCGCAAGGGCAGCGTCCCCGCTTCGTCGCGATGTACTTCGAACAACTCGACAAGGCTGGCCATGATCACGGCCCGGATTCGACGCAGGTGCGCCGCACGCTGGGCAAACTCGATGCGCAGATCGGCCGGCTGCACGACGGCCTCGCCGCGCGCGGTTTGCTGGAGTCGACCGACCTGATCGTCGTGTCCGACCACGGCATGGCGACGGTCGGGCCGAACCGCGCGATCGGCGTGGAGCAGATGATCGCGCCGTCGATCGCAACGGTCGTGTCGGACGGACAATCCATCGGCGTGCAGCCTCTGCCCGGCCGCGAGCGCGACGCCGAAGCGCAGCTCCTCGGCCCGCACGCGCAGTACGACTGCTACCGGCGCGACGCGCTACCGGCACGCTGGCATTACGGCACGAACGCGCGCGTGCCGCCGATCATCTGCCAGATGCACGAAGGCTGGGATGCGCTTTACCCGCAGAAACTCGCAAACCGCCCTCCCGAGGCGACGCGCGGTTCGCACGGCTTCGACCCGGCGCTCCCATCGATGCGTGCGTTGTTCGTCGCGCGCGGACCGTCGTTCGTGCCGGGCACCGAACTGCCCGCGTTCGACAATGTGGATGTGTACCCGCTGCTGGCACGACTGCTCGGCATCGATGCGGCGCCGAACGACGGCGACATCACGCCGCTGCTGCCCGCGCTGCGCGAGCACTGACGGCGTCCACGCGGCATGGTGCCGCGTGGACAAGGCCAGCCTACTTCTTGCCGCGCGGTGCCTTTGCGGGCTTCGGCGATGCCTCGGGCTTGGCCTCGGCCTTCGCGTTGGCAGCCTTGGCGGGCTTGGTAGCCGCGGCCTTCTCAACGCATTTGTCGCCCTGCTTCGCAGTCGCCGCTGCCTTCTTCGCCGGCTGCGCTGGCGGCGTGGCCAGCATCGCGTTGAGCATCAGCAGATTCAGCGAGGCGTTTACCTGTTCGCGTACCGACGCGGCGACCGCATCGCCGTTCGTCAGCGGCTGGCCTTCGCGCATGACGTGCAGGCGCCCCTGCTCCACCTCGCGCAGGACGACCTCGACCAGTGCCTCCGGTTGGGTGGCACCATCCAGCAGCGGCAGCAGGTAGCGCTGCAACGGCGTGAGCTGGATGGGCTGATGCCATTGATTGAACAACGACATGGGATTTTCGCCAGCTGCGGCGAGCGCGCGCACTGCCGCGTGCGCGAAGGGCGATGCGGACATCGTGCCGGCCACGACGGGCTCGACGCGGAAACGCACGGCGTTGCCGATGACGAGATTGGTGATCAGGTCGCTTACCCGGCTGGCGTCCTCCACGGACGCGTCGGCCATCAGTTCGACCGCCGAGACGGTAGCCGGCCAGGCCGCGTTGAGACGTTCGAGAACGACGCGTGTCGCATCCGTACCCACGCTCACCGTGGCGCCGCCTGCGTAACGCCACTGCGGCGCGCCATCGGCCCCGGTCTCCGGCACGTACCGGCCGGCGAGGTGCAGGCGGGCGATCCGCTCCGGATCGACCTGGTATTGGATCTCCCCACGCCGCCCGGCGCGAACCAGCAGGCTCTGGCGGAACGTGCGGTTCTGCAGGAAGTCCATCAGCTGTTCGAGCATGACCTGGTCGCCACCGCACTCGGCCAGCAGCGCCGGAGCCGCCGCAGCGCCGTAGTTGCTGGCGAACATCGATGCGACGGTCGCGTCGCCCAGGTATTCCAGGCCGCTATCGCGCGCGGCCGCCACGAAATCGCGGAAATAGCACGGCGCGTTGCACAGCTCCAGGTACTCGTGGCTGAGGTAGAAGTCCTCGCCCTCGCGAATCATGTCGATGTGTTCCTTCATCACCGTGCCGAGCACGGAACCCTCGGCCGCCTGCTCGTGCAGGAACTCGATCATCCCGCGCGCGTAAGCGAGGCGTTCCTGTGCGGTGGCGCGATCGCCGGCGCGCAGCAGCATCGCGTCGCGCACGATTTCCTTCGCCTTCCAGCCCGGATACGTGTTGTAGCTGACGTAGGCGACGCCGTTGTCGGTGAGCAGGCGGTCGCACACGTCCAGGATCGCGACGCGCACTTCTTCGGGCACCCAGCTGTAGACGCCGTGGCAGACGATGTAATCGAACCTGCCCAGCTCATCGCCCAGTTCGGCGATGCTGCCCTGGATCAGGCGCACGTTCGCAAGGCCCATGGCCTCGACGAGTCCGCGGCCGATGTCGATCTGCACAGGCGACAGGTCGACGCCCACCACTTCGGCGTCGGGATGGCGCACCGCGAACGGGATGAGGTTTCCGCCGGCGGCGCAGCCGAGTTCGAGCACGCGCGCGCGTTCCGGCAACGGTGTGTCCAGGCCGAACAGGTGCGCCACGGCGCGCAGGTGCTCGGGCGCACTGACCGGGAAGGCGGCGGAGGTGTACGGCACTTCGTCGTAGGTCTTGCTGATGCGGTCGATCAGGGGAGTCATGTCGCGGGCCCTAACTAGGTCCCGCATTCTCGGCAGCGCGCGCGCCGCAATTGAATCAGACCCATCTGAATTCGCGACGCCGCGGGCGCCTGCGCGGGCCTTCCATGTTCATGTCCGAATCCGGCCAGTCCGGCGAGACCAGCGGTGCTAGCCTCACACCATGCCCGAGTCCCCCCACGTCCACGCCGACACCCTGCCCGCCTTCCATGTGTGCGAGCAGGCGCGCCGCACGCGCGATCCGCGCTTCGACGGCCTGTTCTTCACGGCCGTGCTGAGCACGCGGATCTACTGCCGACCCGTATGCCCGGCGGTGACTGCCAAGCGCGTCGTGTATTTCCGCCACGCTGCAGCGGCCGAAGCCGCCGGTTATCGGCCGTGCCTTCGCTGTCGCCCGGAACTGTCGCCCGACGATGGAAGTTGGCGGCGCGGCGACGCGGCCATCGCCCGCGCCCTGAAACTGATCGACGACGGCGCACTGGCCGAACAACCATTGTCTTCGTTGGCCGAACGCGTCGGCATCGGCGAACGCCAGCTGCGCCGGCTGTTTGTCGAACGTGTCGGCGTCGCGCCGATGGGCGTGCACGGCACGCGCCGGTTGCTGTTCGCCAAGCAGCTGTTGACCGAAACCGACCTGCCGATCACACAGGTCGCGCTCGCGTCGGGTTTCGCGAGCCTGCGCCGGTTCAACGACGCCTTCCGTACGGCGTATCGCATGGCACCGCGTGATCTGCGCAAGGGCCGGCGCGAAGCGCGCGAGCCCGGCGACGTGCTCACGCTGCGCCTGGGCTACCGGCCGCCATACGACTTCGCGGCGATGCTGGATTTCCTGCGCGGCCGTGCGTTGCCCGGCGTGGAAGTCGTCGACGAGAACAGCTACGCGCGCGTGATCGGCCCGATCGAACGCCCCGGCTGGCTGCGCGTGAGCGCGTGGCCCAGCGACAAAGGCGAGCATGCGCTGAAGCTCGAACTGCACGGACCCGCGCCTTCGCAGCTGCTGGAAATCGTGCAGCGCCTGCGCCGCATGTTCGACCTGGACGCCGATCCTCAGGCCATCGCCGACACGCTGTCCAGCGACCCGCGCTTCGCGCCGTTGCTCGCGCAGCGCCCGGGTCTGCGGTTGCCCAGTGGCTGGGACGGCTTCGAGATCGCGGTACGCGCGATCATCGGCCAGCAGGTCAGCGTCGCGGCCGCGCGCACGTTCGCGACCCGGCTCGCGCACAAGTACGGACAGGCGTTGCCGCAGCCGTTCGACACGGGGCTTACCCATCTGTTCCCGACGCCCGAAGCGCTGGTCGACGCCGACCTGGAATCCATCGGCCTCATCCGTTCGCGCGCGCAGACCGTGCGTGGCGTCGCGCGAGCGTTGCTCGACGGTTGCGTGGATTTCCGCTCGGAACGCACGCTGGAGGATTTCACGTCGCGCTGGGTCGCCCTGCCCGGTATCGGCCCGTGGACGGCGCAGTACATCGCGCTGCGTGCGCTGGGTCATCCGGATGCGTTCCCGGTCGAAGACCTGGTGCTGCAGAAGGCACTTCCCGCCGACGGCACGCGCATGACGCCGAAGGCGCTGGCCGCACGCGCGGAAGCATGGCGGCCATGGCGCGGCTACGCGGTGATCCACCTGTGGCGCGATTCGGTGCCGGCGCCGGTGTTGCGCGAAGAGAAGCCGGTGCGAGCCAAACGCCGCGCCGTTCGAACGACCAGCGCGGACGCGACTGCATGATCCGCTACGCGACCATGCCCAGCCCCGTCGGGCCGTTGTTGCTCGCCGCGAGCGACGACGGGCTGCATCTGATCGAATTCCAGAATCCGCGCCATCCCATGTCGGACTGCTCGCGGTGGGAAGCGCGCCAATGCGAGGTCATCCGTTTGGCCGCGGCGCAGCTGGACGAATACTTCGAAGGTGCGCGGCGCGATTTCGACCTGCCGCTCGCACCGCGCGGAACGGCCTTCCAGCTCGAGGTCTGGAACACGCTGGCGTCGATTCCGTATGGCGAAACGATCAGCTACGCGCAACTCGCGCAACGTGTCGGCAAACCTTCCGCGATGCGCGCCGTCGGCGCGGCGAACGGCCGCAATCCGTTGCCGCTGGTGCTGCCATGCCATCGCGTGATCGGCAGCAATGGCAGCCTGACGGGTTTCGGCGGCGGACTGCCGACGAAGGAATTCCTGCTGCGGATGGAAGGGGCGTTGCCGGCGAAGGCGGATCTTTTCGGCTGAAGCGACGCTGATCCCGGCGAAAGCCGGGAAGCATTCGGTTGAAGAAGCCGTCCCGGCGAAAGCCGGGACGGAGGCCGGAACCTTCGCAGCCACATCTCGTCATTCCAGCGAAAGCTGGAATCCATTTGGACCTACCCGTCACCTCAAGATGGATCCCGGCTTTCGCTGGGATGACGCACGGCTGCGGGTATCGCGTCAATCGCGCATCAATTCGGCCATCGCCGCCCGATACCGCTGCGCGATCTCCGCATGTTGGCGATGGCGCCCGTTCTCCACCACGTGCCGTCCGCCGACGACCACATCGCGCACGAGCGGGCGATTTCCGCTGAAGATCCAGCGATCGATCGCGTCGTCCGGCTTCAGGCCGAACAACGCCGGCGCATCCGAATCCAGCACCACCGCATCGGCGTATTCGTCGACCGCGAACGTGCCGATCGCGTGCCCGGTCGAGAACCGCGCACTGTTGGCGACATCGCGCAGCAATGTTTCGCCGACGCTCGGCGAGTCCGCGCGCACGGCGATGTTGCGATGGCGCGTGACCAGTCGCTGGCCGTATTCGAGCCAGCGCAGCTCCTCGACGGGCGAAACGGAAATATGCGAATCCGAACCGATGCCCCATCGGCCGCCGGCATCGAGGTATTCGCGCAGCGGGAACAGGCCGTCGCCGAGGTTGGCTTCGGTCGTCGGGCAGATCGCCACCGTCGCGCCGCTGCGCGCGATGCCCTGCGTTTCCGCAGGTGTGAGGTGCGTGGCGTGCACGAGCGTCCAGCGCGCATCGACGTTCGCGTTGGCAAGCAGCCATTCCACCGGCCGCGCATCGCGCAGCGCGAGGCTGTCCTGCACTTCGCCGATCTGCTCGGCGATGTGGATGTGCACCGGCATCGACGGCGGCAGCGCGTCGAGCACCGCGCGCATCGCGTCCGGCGGAACGGCGCGCAGGCTGTGCAGCGCGCAGCCCACATGCAGCATCGGGTCGACGTCCTCGCACAGCGTGTCGATCAGGCGCAGGTAGGCGTCGACGTCGTGGCCGAACCGGCGCTGGCGCTCGCCCAGCGCGCGGCCATCGAAGCCGCCGGTCATGTACAGCACCGGCAGCAGCGTCAGGCGGATGCCGGCGTCGCGCGCGGCGGCGACCAGCGCGCGCGACATCGCGGCCGGATCGTCGTAGGGCCGGCCATCGGGCGCGTGGTGCAGGTAATGGAACTCGCACACCGTGGTGTAGCCGGCTTCCAGCATTTCCATGTACAGCTGCGTCGCCACCGCCCGCAGCAGATCGGGCGTGAAGCGCGCGGCGAAGCGGTACATGGTTTCGCGCCAGGTCCAGAAGGAGTCCTCCGGATTCGTCTGCCGCTCGGCCAGCCCCGCCATGGCGCGCTGGAAGGCGTGCGAATGCAGGTTCGCCACGCCCGGCACGACCCAGCTGGAACTGGCGGTCGGCTCGGCCGCCACGAGCGCGCGGATGCGGCCGTGGTCGTCGATGTCGAAGCCGGCGTCGGAGCGCCAGCCGTCGGAGGTCCAGAGCATCGCGGCGTCGAGGGTCTTCATGCCCGCATTGTCGCCCGCATGGACGGTCGTGGCGATGGCCCGCACGCGGCCGCATGACGGCTAGAATCGGTCCCCATGACCTCCAACCCGCATCCGGCCTGGGACGGACTGATCCTCGGCGCTTCGCTCGCCACGCTCGATGCGCCCGCCGGTTACGCGGACATCCTCGACGGCGCACTGGCATGGAAGGACGGAACGCTGGCCTACGTCGGCCCGCGCTCGGGACTGCCGGAGGCGCCGCAGCGCCTCGCCCGCGAGGTGATCGAAGCCAAGGGCTGGATCACGCCCGGCCTGGTCGACTGCCACACGCACCTGGTCTTCGCCGGCGACCGCGCGCGCGAGTTCGAACTGCGCCTGCTCGGCGCCAGTTACGAGGACATCGCGCGCTCCGGCGGAGGCATCCTGTCGACCGTGCGCGCCACGCGCGCCGCCGACGAGGGCGAACTGCTGCGCCAGTCGTTGCCGCGCGCGCATTCGCTCATCGCCGACGGCGCGACGACGGTGGAGATCAAGTCCGGCTACGGCCTGGACTTCGAGAACGAACGCAAGATGCTGCGCGTGGCGCGACGTCTGGAACAGCTCGGCATCGGCGTGCGCACGACGTACCTCGCCGCGCATGCATTGCCGCCGGAGTACGCCGGCCGTGCCGACGACTACATCGACGCCGCGATCGAATGGCTGCCGAAACTGCACGCCGAAGGGCTCGTCGATGCGGTCGATGCGTTCTGCGAAGGCATCGGCTTCACCCCGGGGCAGACGCAGCGGATGTTCGAGGCGGCGCGAGCGCTTGGCCTTCCGGTAAAGCTGCATGCGGACCAGCTCAGCGATCTGGGCGGTGGCGCGTTGGCGGCGTCGTTCGATGGCCTGTCCGCCGATCACGTCGAACACACCAGCGAAGAAAGCGTGCGCGCGATGGGAAAGGCCGGCACCGTCGCGGTGCTGTTGCCGGGCGCGTTCCACGTGCTGCGCGAAACCGCACTGCCGCCGCTGGATGCCCTTCGTGCGCACGGTGTGCCGATGGCGGTGGCGACCGACTGCAATCCCGGCACTTCGCCACTGCAATCGGTCCGTCATGCGATGCAGCTGGCGTGCACGCACTTCCGCCTGTCGCCGGAAGAAGCGCTACGAGGTGCGACGGTGAACGCCGCGCGTGCATTGGGGTTGAACGATCGCGGCGCGCTGCGCGTGGGAGCGCGCGCCGACTTCGTGCTGTGGAACATCCAGCATCCGGCCGAACTGTGTTACTGGCTCGGCGGCCGCCTCGCGCAGGCCGTCCACGCCGGAGGCCATCGCGTCACCTGATTGCTGCTCCACACGTTGTACGAACACCAGTTGAAAGAACACTTGCCCCGGGGAGAAAACATGCGCTTGCGTTACGCCGTTCTTGGCCTGTCGCTGTCGATGGCCGCCACCTCCGCACTCGCCGCCAACGACGCGGCGCGGAAACTCGCGCAGGACGCGATCATCGTCGACACGCACATCGACGCGCCCAGCGAACTGCTTTCGCACTGGGACGACCTGGGCGTGGCCGCGCCGAAGAAGGAGTTCGACTACCCGCGCGCGCGCGAAGGCGGACTGACCGTGGCGTTCATGTCGATCTACACCTCGCCCGAAGCGGACGCCGACGGCACCGCGTGGCAGACCGCGAACACGCAGATCGACGCCGTGGAAGCGATGGTCGGGCGGCATCCGGACAAGTTCGCGATCCTGCGTTCGCCCGGAGACGTCGAGAAGCTGCGCAAGGGCGGCCGCGTGCTGCTGACGCCGGGCATGGAGAACGGCGCGCCGATCGGCGACGACCTGTCCAAACTGGCGGATTTCCACGCGCGTGGCGTGCGTTACATCACCCTCGCCCACAGCGCGAACAACCGCATCGCCGATTCGTCCTACGCGCAGGAGAAGAAGTGGGGCGGCCTGAGCCCGTTCGGCGAGCAGGTCGTCGCCGAAATGAACCGCGTGGGCATCATGGTCGACGTGTCGCACATCTCCGACGACGCCATCCGCGACGTGCTGCGAGTAACCGACGTGCCGGTCATCGCCAGCCATTCGGGCATGCGCCACTTCACGCCGGGTTTCGAACGCAACATCAGCGACGAACTGGCGCTGGCCGTGGCGAAGGAAGGCGGCGTGGTGCAGCTGGTGTTCGGCACCGGCTTCGTCAACCCGAAGGCGGCGCTGGACACGCAGGCGTACTTCGTCGCGGAAGTGGCCTTCGACAAGGAGAACGCGAAGCTGGAAGCCGCAGGCAAGCCGGTGAAGTCGAAGGACGCCTTCGACAAGGCCTGGCAGGATGCGCATCCGGCGCCGGTAACGCACATCGACGCGGTGCTGGACCAGATCGACTACGCGGTGAAGCTGATCGGCGTGGACCACGTCGGCATCGGTTCGGATTTCGATGGCGTGAGCGGAAACCTGCCGGTGGAACTGCGCTCGGTGGCGGACTATCCGAACCTGGTCGAAGGGCTGCAGAAGCGCGGGCACTCGGACGCGGACATCCGCAAGATCCTCGGCGGCAACCTGCTGCGCGTCTGGGGTGAAGTGGAGAGGGCGGCAGCCAGGCGCTGACCGCGCTTTCCCTGCCGCGGAAAAGCAAAAGCCCCGCCAAAGCGGGGCTTTCTGCATTCGGGGCATACACCCCGAAGTCTGCGCCGGAGCGCTTACTCCTTGGAAGCGGTCTTCTTCACCGCAACCTTCTTGGCGGCCGGGGCCTTGGCCACGGTCTTGGTCGCCTTCTTCGCCACCGGGGCGGCGGCGGTGCCGGCAGCCTTGGTCGTGGCGCTGCGGGCATTGCCGTAGCTGGAGTTGTAGCGCTTGCCCTTGGCTGTCTTGCGGTCGCCCTTGCCCATGATGTGCTCCTGAAACTGTTCAGATCCGCACCGGGGTGCGGGGGTTACGAAAATTCGCGTTCGCGCGAGGTCGCGAAGGATAACACGGGCCCCAGTTGCCACGGACAGGCTGGGGAAAAGCCCCCCTTAGTAAGGGGGGCGCGGCGAAGCCGCGGGGGATTGGGTGAGCTCGGCGGGGCCCGGAATCTGCGCAGCAGATTCTGGGATTAATCCGGTGCGCAGCATTGGATTAATGCGCGCAAGTGGCGTCGTGCACGTGGATATGGTTCAGGCGCAGGTTCGCCAGATGGGCCAGGCCGACGAGGGTGCCGCCGAAGGTCATCGCGATCGCATGCGGGATCACACTCTGGTGCAGCGGCTGGTAGAGCACCCCGAACCACAGCACCGCCA
>Ga0209257_1003766_pt1 | contig 12523 bp, 11 predicted proteins | sample AraplaCvi_mCL_r2_FD_184277 | JGI IMG/M metagenome (GOLD analysis project Ga0209257, IMG submission 184277) | Arabidopsis root microbial communities from North Carolina, USA - plate scrape MF_Cvi_mCL_r2 (SPAdes) (version 2) | ecosystem: Host-associated > Plants > Roots > Endosphere | place: USA...
AACGCGCGCGAAGGCCGGCAGAGACGGCGCGGCGTTCGACAGGATAATAGATCGCCGGATTTGCAGTCTGCGTCACCGTAGCATCGATCGTCGCGCTGATGTCGCCGATCGCTTTCTTGCCGGTGATGTTGCGGACATCGACGAAGGCATCCATCCCTTCGGTCACGCGTACACCACCGGTCAGGCCGATCAGCGCATAGCCGGAGGTACGGACAGTGTTGCGGTAATCGGCGAACGGGCCCTGCGGCACCCATTCGACGTTCGGCGCAATGTGCAACGCATCGGTGCCGATCCGCGCCTCGGCTCGATAAACGTGGCGCGGGACTACCGGCAGGCGGTTGTCGCCGAACTGGCTGTCATTCCGGAAGCGGAAATCGCTGTAGGCATAGGTCTGGCGCAGACGCAGCCAGGGCGCGAGGTCGAGATCGAGCCCCGCCTCGATCCCCTGGTGCAGGGTCCGGTCAGCGTTGAAGGTGGCCGCCGGTATGCTGCTGCTCACGCTATATTGCAGCATCTCGCCCTTCAGCGTCGAGCGATAGAACGCCAGATCCCAATGGACGATGCCCACGCTGCCGCGCGTGCCGATTTCGGCGGTCCATGCGCGTTGCGGCCGGATGTCCGCAATCAGCGTGCTGACGGGGGGCACGCCGACCGACTGGAACACTTCGCCGAAGCCGGGGAATTCGGCCGAGCGGCTGTAATTGGCGAAGATCTGTACGCGCTCGCCCGGCTCGAACAGCACGCCGACCTTCGGCGAAAAGGCATTGAAATCGACCCGACCGTCGTTCGCGGGACTGGTCGAGAAATCGACCCGACGCTTCCGCCAGCCGTCGGCATAAACGCCGCCCGCGATCAGCGAAAGTTGCGGCACCGGCCGCACGCGGACTTCGCCGTACAGGCTCGCGGTCTGTGCGTCCTGATCGGCGTCGAACGTCAGCGCGCCACGCCGCCCGGCGATATTGACGAACTGGCGTGCATGAATAGTGCCGCGGCGCATTTCGCCCCCCAGCATCGCCTCGACCGGCCCCGCCGCATAGTCGAGCCGCGCAAAGCCGCCGACGTCGGTCGATTTCTGGTCGATCACCTGAAAGATCGGATGGAACAGCGACTTGGCGTTGACGAAGCCGCCGACCTCCAGCTTCGCCGAGCCGAAGTCGAAAGTCGTGCGATTCTGCAAGCGCAGCGAATCGATGTCGCGTTGCTGGTCGCCTGCCGCACTGCCGGCGTTCGCCATCTTCGGCATCGTCAGTGTCTGGGCGCGGGTCAGCGCGCCGGGCAGCTGCTGGTCGATAGTGTTGAAGCTGGCATAGAAGCGCGTCGATACGATGTCGCCGAACCGTAAACCGACGTTCCCCTGAAAGCGAAGGCTGCGGCGTTTCGCATGGTCGCGATCGCCATCCGACGTGTCGGCGCTCACCGCGCCCCAGGCATCGACCGCGTCGCTGGCGACCCCCGCCGACACGAGGCCGCGATAGAGATCGAAGCTGCCGATATCACCGCGCAGGTAAATCCCTCCGGCCGTGCGCCCGGTCGGGGTCACGCCGTTGATCGCGCCGCCGAGCGTTCCCGACCCGAAGCGCAGCGCATTGGCGCCGCGATACACTTCGAGATGGTCGAAGAAGATCGGCTCGAGCTCCTGGAAATCGCCATTGTCGTCGGCGAGATTTATCGGCACGCCATCCTGCAGCAGCGTCAGCCCGCGCATGTGAAAGCCGCGCGAGATGCCCGAGCCGCGGATCGAGATGCGCACCTCCTGCCCGTAGCGCGGCTGGAGATAGACGCCGGGCGAGAAAGCGAGCGTGTCGCGCAGCGAGACGACCGATTTGTCGGCATAGTCTTCGTAAGACACGACATCGGTGCCGCCCGGTGTATGCGAAGCACGGTCTTCGGCGGCGCGGGTCGCAGTGGGCGCGGTCACGATAATGGCGGAATCGGCCTCGTCGGCATGGACGGGCGAAGCCGCAAGGCAAGATGCAAGCGCCAGCAACGGCGCCGCACAATCGGCATTGATCTTCATCGGAATATCTTCCCCGGATACAGGCATAGGGCCGCGCCGCGTTTTCGGGCGCGGACGGCATGTCAGGCTGGATCAGGCGAAGAGGGGTGGTCCGGTACTGGGCGGGAGCGGTGACGCGGCCCCGGGGGCATAGCCCAGCGAAGGAGCAGCGGCGGGAACGGACCCTGCCTCGGCGAGCTTCTCGGGCAGCGTCGGCAAGTCGGATGCGATCGGAGCCGCCGCGAGCGCGCCCCAAGGGCAATGCTGCTGCCCCTTGTCGGCCTGATGATCGCCGGTCTTCTTCAGCGCAATCGTCATCGTTCCGCCGGGATTGGCGGGGTCCGAACAGACGCGAACGGTGATCGTGCCGTCGGCGTTGCTGTCGATCATCCAGCCGGGCGCGACGAGCATGCGCGCCGCAAGCGCCAGAATCAGCGGCAGCAGCAGCAGGATGCCCGGACGGCGAAAGGCGGCAAGGATGCCCACGCGCCGCGCCTTATGGCACACCGCCAGTGCTGGCAAGCGGACAGATTGCCCTATCCGGCGGGCGCTATTCGGCCGGAGTCTCGTCGGTCTTCTTGCCCGTGCGCGTCCAGGGATAGAGGAACTGGCCCCAATATTTCTTCGGCACATCCTCGGGAATGCCGTAATTTTCGGGCCAGCGATCCTTCGGCAGGTGGAAGGTGCCGAACAATTTGTCGATCCACGGGAAATGGATCGCGAAATTGACGTCGAACGCCTCGCGCTCCAGCCCGTGATGCCAATGGTGAAACCGCGGCATTGCGACCCAGTGGCCGAGGCGATTGAAATTGCCCCCGACATTGGCGTGGAGCAGCGACGACCAGACATAGACGAACCCGATATAGGCCTGCATCACCGAGGGGCTGAAGCCGAGGGTGAACAGCGGCAGCGAGGTGATCGCGCGGAGCAGGATGATCTCGACGAAGTGCATCCGCGACCCCGCGAGCCAGTCCATCGACCTGGCACTGTGGTGCACCGCGTGGAAGCCCCAGAGGAAGGGGTAGCGGTGGAAGGTGCGGTGGAACCAGTATTGCACCATGTCCGATGCGACGAGGACGATCAGGAACTGGACGATCCACGGCAGCGACGCGATCCCGGCGCGAAAGGCATCCCAGCTGTTGGTGTGCGCATTGACGAACTGCTGCGGTGCGAGCGCAAGGAAACCCAGCACCTGCACGAACATCGTGCTGACGAGATAATAGAAAAGATCCTCGCGCCATTCGGTGCGAAACAGCCGCTGCGCACGGCGATGCGGGAAGGCGCGTTCGAGCGGCGCGAACATGAAGCCGGTGACGAGCAGGTTCACGACGAAGAAGTCGAGCCCGAAGAAAATGCCCCAGTCGCGCGTCTCCTGCGGTTGGACGTTCGACCCGCCGAGCAAAATCGCCCCGAGCCCGATCATCAGCGCGGTGAGCCCGAGCACCTTGCGCGGACGGAGCAGCAGGCTGAGCAGGGAGAGACCGTAGCTGATCAGCAGAACGAGGTGCACCGCACCGCGAAAGCCGGTCCAGTTCTTGACGACTTCCAGCTCGGGCGTCGCGAACCAGTCGGGGAAGCGCAGCGCGATCACCATCAGAAAGCCGGCGATCGCGAAGAGCAATCCGAAAAAGCCCGACAGCCACCCGCTCCCGAACCGCCGCACCTCGGTGTGCGATTCCAGATCGTGCATCAGCGTTTCGAGATAGTCATTCTTTGCCATGCGACCCCCTCACAGCATTTCGTGCGCGTCGTCTGTGATGGCGCGCACGGTATACAATCACCCTAACCCGCCGCGGCGACGATGGCGGCCCATTCGGCTTCGTCGATCACGCGGATACCGAGCGCCGACGCCTGCTTGAGCTTCGACCCGGCGCCCGGCCCCGCAACCACCAGATCGGTCTTTGCGCTCACCGAGCCCGCAGCCTTGGCGCCGAGCGCCTCGGCCTGCGCCTTGGCTTCGTCGCGGCTCATCGTCTCGAGCTTGCCGGTGAAGACGACGGTCATCCCCGACACCTCGCTCTCGCGCGTTTCGACGACATAGGGCGGCGGTGTGACTTCGCCGAGCAGATCGTCCCACAGAGCGCGATTGTGCGGCTCGTGGAAGAAATCGCCGAGCGCCTCGGCCACTGCAGGACCGATCCCGTCGGCACGCACTTCGAGGATCGCCTTGATCGCCTCCATCCGACGCGCGAGATATTTGCCGTCAGATTCGCCCTCGCCCTGCGGATTGGCGTCGAGCCAGCCATGGATACCCGCTGCCGCTTCGGGAAGCCGCGCGATATCGCCGAGCCCCTTCAAGAGGTCGCGCGCGGTCACCGCACCGACATGGCGAATGCCGAGCCCGAACAGCAAGCGCGCCGCATCGGGCGAGCGCTTCGCCTCGATCGCGGCGAAGAGATTGTCGACCGACTTTTCCTTCCACCCCTCGCGACCGAGCAGCGCCTCGCGATGTGCCTTCAGCCGGAAAATATCCGCCGGTCCCTTGTCGAGCCAGCCGAGGTCGAGAAATTCCTGGATGCTCTTTTCGCCCAGCCCCTCGATGTCGAGCGCGCCGCGGCTGACGAAATGGCGCAGGCGTTCGAACTTTTGCGCGTTGCAGATGAGACCGCCGGTGCAGCGCACATCGACCTCGCCCTCCTCGGCGACCGCCTCGCTGTTGCAGACAGGGCAATGGTCGGGGAAGATATAGGCGGCGCGATCGTCGTCGCGGGTCAGATTTTCAACAACCTGTGGGATCACATCGCCCGCGCGCTGGATCACGACGCGGTCGCCCGGCCGAACGCCGAGGCGGCCGATTTCGTCGCGATTGTGTAGCGTGACGTTCGACACGACGACCCCGCCGACGGTGACCGGCGTCAGCCGCCCGACGGGGGTCAACTTGCCCGTGCGCCCGACCTGGATGTCGATCGCCTCGAGCGTCGTCTGCGCGCGTTCGGCGGGGAATTTATGCGCGATCGCCCAGCGCGGCGCCTTGGCGACAAAGCCCAGACGCTGCTGCCAGTCGAGCCGGTCGACCTTGTAGACGACGCCGTCGATATCGTAGGGCATCTCGGCGCGCTCGGCCTCGATCATCCGGTAATGCGCGAGCACGTCGGGGACGCTCTCGAAGCGCTTCAGCAGCGGCGAGACGGGAAGGCCCCATGCCTCGACCTGCTTCATCATCGCATATTGGGTGTCGGCGGGCACCGCGCTGACCTCGCCCCAACCGTGCGCGAGGAAGCGCAGCGGGCGCGATGCGGTGACGCTGGCGTCCTTCTGGCGGAGCGAGCCCGCCGCGGCGTTGCGTGGATTGGCGAACTGGCGGACGGCCGCCGGGTCGAACTCCTGCTCGCGCTGCGCCGCGAGCGCCCTGCCCTCTTCCATCAAACGCTCGTTGAGCGCGGCGAAATCGGCCTTGGCCATGTAGACTTCGCCGCGGATCTCGAAGACGTCGGGTGCGGAGCCTTTCAGTTCCTGTGGAATGTCGGCGATCGTCGCGACATTTGCGGTGACGTCCTCGCCCACCGCGCCATCACCACGCGTCGCGGCCTGCACAAGCCTGCCCTTCTCATAGCGCAGCGAGCAGGACAGACCATCGATCTTGTCCTCGGCGGTCAGCGCGATGGCCTCGTCCGCGCCGAGATTGAGGAAGCGCCGGACCCGCGCCGCGAACTCTTCGACATCCTCGCCCGAAAAGGCGTTGTCGAGGCTCATCATCCGCACCGCATGCGTGACCTTGGCGAGCGGCGAGCTTTCGACTGCGGCGCCGACGAGCTTGTTCGGGCTGTCGGCACGGACCAGATGCGGGAAGGCGCTCTCGATAGCCGTGTTGCGCCGCACGAGCGCGTCATAGTCGGCGTCCGAAATCTCCGGCGCATCTTCGGCATGATAGCGTTTGCCGTGATAGGCGATCGTTTTTGCAAGCCGCATCAGTTCGTTGGCGGCGTCGGCTTCGGTCAGCGATTCAATTTCGGTCATGCGCCGGCTTTTGCCACCGGCTTGAACTCTGCGCGAGTACCAAATCCTGCGATTAGCGGGCGACCTTTCCGGATCGCTTCCTGCACCGTCGGAAGCTGCAGCGAGGCGGCGTGCGACTCCTTGCCGTCCCACAATTCGACGATCCAGATCGCATCGGCGTTCGTGCTGTCCTCGCCGATCAGATAGGCGATATTGCCGGGCATCGATCCCGTGCCTTCGGACAGGATCGCAACAAGCGCCGCGCGCTGGCCCGGCTGCGCCATCATCTGGCCGATGAGGCCGTATTGCGGATCGGCTTCTTCCATTGTCGCCTCCAGAGCCCGAAGTTTCGTCGCGGGCAGCATCGCCCCCGCCATTGCGAGCAGCGCCGCAAGATGCTCGCGCCGGTTCATTTCGCGATCGCCAGCACATGAACCTCGCGGCGAATGCGGAAGCCGAGCGATTCATACAGGCCGATCGCGCCAGCATTGTCGGCGTAGCTGTGCAGGAAGGGCGTTTCGCCACGCGCCACCATTTCGCGCATGACATGGCCGATCAGCGCGCGCGCCAGCCCGCGTCCGCGGCAATCCTCCCACGTCGAAACCCCGCTGACCTCGGCCATGCCGGGGGCAAGGATGCGCTGGCCCGCCATCGCGAGCAGGCGCCCGTCTTCGCGGACCCCGAAGAAGCGACCGTAACGATGCGTCGCCGGACCCCACGGCCCGGGCTTCGCATGATCCGCGAGCACCGCCATTTCGGCGGCGTCGGCCTCGCCGAGGGGGACGATCGCGGGTTCGCCGTCGCGGGGTACGGGGGGCGACCCTTCAGCGACCATCTGCGCCAGCACGGCGCGCTTTACCTCACGCGTTCCGGCCGGAACCGGCCAAGGCTCGCCCTCGACGATCCAGAGTTCGCCATCATCGGGAACCAGCACGGCGAGCGCCGCCTGCGCTTCGGCGTCGGTGTTGGCCGCGACGCCGAACACGCCATAACCGCGGTCGATCCGCATCGCCCTGTCCCCGCCCTCGGCCAGATGCGCCTGTCGTCCGGTGAGCATCGTCCAGATCGGCCGGTCGAGCGGATGGGCAGCCATGCGCCTCAGCCTCGCTCCATCGCGAGCGTTTCGGTCGGCGGAATCTGCATCCCCTCGAACGCCTCCCTGGCATAGGGCCCGTCGACATCGACCCAGTGCAGGAACAGATGTGCAGACCAGCGATTGGGGTTCGGCATCATCCGCCCGTGCGCCCGGTGGACGCCCTGATAGAGCACCGCATCGCCCGCGCGCATCGCCACCGAGCCATAGGGCTCGTCGCCGAAATCGGCATCCGCGCGCTGGCGGGGGGTTTCGATATGGCGCGATCCGACTTCGAGCGGCCACGGCCGGTCGTCGCTCGCGGCGAGCAGCAGCGACAGGCTGTGCTCGCAGGCGTAACGGTCCGAATGGATGCGGCAGATATCGCCCGCGCGGTACATGCGGAAATAGCAATAGGTCGGACGAAGCTCACGGCCGACGAGCTTGCTCACCGCCGGCGTCATTCCCCACAGGAAAGTGATCATGGGGGTATATTGCAGGCCGTATACCTCGACCGCGTCGGTCTTGAGCAGGTCCGATCCGCGCTTCAACTGGTCGAACGCAACGCCCGCACGCGTGAGGTCGGACTTCAACGTACCCAGAAAGGCATGCGTCACGTCCGTCGGCAGAAAGCCGGGCAAGGCCAGATAACCGTCGTCCCGATAATTGCCCGTCATACCGTCTCCAACAGTCTTTCCGCCTGCGCGCGTGCTTCGGCGGTGACTTCGGCGCCCGATAGCATCCGCGCGATTTCCTCTCGGCGACCAGCATCGTCGAGCGCACGAACGCCGGTGCGGGTGACCGTACCTTCGCTCGATTTCGCGATGACAAAGTGCGACGCACCCTTTGCGGCGACCTGCGGACTGTGGGTCACCGCGAGCAGCTGCTTGCCTGCGCCGGCGAGCCTTGCCAGCCGCTCGCCGATCGCGCTTGCGACCGCGCCGCCGACGCCGCGGTCGATCTCGTCGAAGATGATGGTGTCGGCCCCGCCCTCTTCGGCAAGCGCGACTTTCAGCGCGAGGATGAAGCGCGAGAGTTCGCCGCCCGACGCGATCTTCGCCAGCGGCGCAAAGGGGGCGCCCGGGTTGGTCGAGATCAGGAATTCGACGCGGTCGATGCCGTCGGCACCCCATCGCTCGGCGGGGAGGCGCTCGACAGCGGTCCGGAACCGCGCTGCGTCGAGCTTAAGCGGGACAAGTTCACCCGCAACCGCGGTATCGAGACGAGTCGCCGCTCGCGCGCGCAGGTCGGACAGTGCCGTTGCCGCATGGGTGTAGGCGGACGCCGTTTCCGCGACCGCAGCTTCGAGCCGCGCGAGGCCGGCGCTGCCGCCTTCGATCGCGTCGAGCCGCGCCGCAAGTTCACCCGCCAGTTCGGCAAGCCCGTCGGGCTGGACATTATGCTTGCGCGCCATCGCGCGCAGTTCGAACAGACGGGTCTCGGTCTCTTCGAGGCGCTCGGGATCATATTCCATCGCGCGCGCGGCCTCGCCCAGCTTCGTCTCGGCCTCGTCGGCCTCGATAATCGCGCGGTCGAGACTGGCGAGCGCTTCGGCCAGCAAGGGATGATCGCCCGCGAGCCGGTCAAGCCGTCGCGCCGCGCCGCGCAGCAGCGCCGGACCGCCGTCGCTGCCGTCGAATGCCTCCATGATCGAGCCGAGATCGTCGGCGATCTTCTCGCCCTTCTGCATCGCGGCGCGTGCCTCGGCGAGTTCCGCCTCTTCGCCGGCGCGGGGGCCGAGCGCCTGCAGTTCGGCAACGCAATGTTCCAGCCATTCGCGGTCGCGCTCGGCCTCGGAGATCGCCGCCCGCGCGGCTGCCAGCCTGTCCTCCGCAACACGCCACGCGGCATGGGCGCTCGCGACCGCGCCGGTGTCGGCACGCGCATAGGCGTCGAGCAGCGCGCGGTGCCCCGCGGGCGCAAGCAGCCCGCGGTCGTCGTGCTGGCCGTGAATTTCGACGAGATAGCCCCCGACCTCGCGAAGAAGCGCCGCCGAACAGGGCTGATCGTTCAGGAACGCGCGGCTGCCGCCGTCGGCCTTGAGCGCCCGGCGGATCAGAAGCGGCTCGCCCGGATCGAGCGCGACATCGTTTTCGGCGAGCAGCGCGGCGAGCGGCGTGCCCGAAGCGGGCGGGGTGAAACTTGCGGTGACCTGCGCCTTGTCGGTTCCCTGCCGCACGAGCGCGCTGTCGGCACGCATCCCGAGCGCGAGACCCAGCGCATCGAGCAGGATCGACTTGCCGGCCCCGGTCTCGCCCGTGAGCACGCCGAGCCCGGCCTCGAAATCGAGGTCGAGCCGTTCGATCAGAACGATATTGGCGATGGAAAGCGCCGTCAGCATGCCCTGCCCTTACCGCAGAACAAAATGCGAATCCACGCGCAGTATTATGCGCTGGGCGCGTTCTTCTGCATCAGCTTGTAGGCGCGCTCATACCATTCGCTGCCCGGGTAGTTCGCGCCGAGGACTGCGGCCGATTTCTTCGCTTCTTCGGGAATCCCGAGCGCAAGATAGCATTCGGTCAGGCGATAAAGTGCCTCCGCGGAGTGGCTGGTCGTCTGGAACTTTTCGGTCACTTCGCGGAAACGGATCGACGCGGCGAGCCAGTTCGAGCTGCGCTGATAGAAGCGCCCGATCTCCATCTCCTTGCCCGCGAGATGGTCCTGCACGAGGTCGATCTTGAGCCGCGCGTCGGCGGCGTAACGCGTGTCGGGATAGCGGCGGGTTACCTCGCCGAGCGCGCCCAGCGCCTGCTCGGTGATCTTCTGGTCGCGCGTGACGTCGCTGATCTGCTCATAATAGCTGAGGGCGATCAGATAATAGGCGTACGCCGCGTCCTTGTTGCCCGGGTGGATCGCGAGGAAGCGCTGCGCTGCCTCGATCGCCGGCGTATATTCGCGGTCCATATAATAGCTGAAGCTGCTCATCAGCTGCGCGCGGCGGGCCCAGGGCGAATAGGGATGCTGGCGCTCGACCTCGTCGAACAATGCCGCGGCGATCTTGTACTGCCGGCGGTCGAGGCGATCCTGTGCCGCACGGTAGAGCGTATTGACGTCGCGCGCGACGTAGCGTGTGTCCTTCTTGACCCCCGCGCCACCGGCGCAAGCGGCCAGCATCGGTGAAATCACAAGAGCGGCGGCGAGCAGGCGCGTCGTTGCGCGCAGGGAGGAACGCTGAGTCATGCGCGCGGTATAGCCACAGCGCGGATGAACGCAAAATAAATGATAGGGCTGCGCGGGGGTTTATGGCGCCTTGACGACACAACCTTTCGGCGCGTCGGCCGGCGCCGGAATGCGGCGCGCGGTGGTAATCGTGAATTGCGGTTCGAGCATCTGTCCGACCATCACGCCCAAACCCGCGGTCGGAGAGGTCGGCGCATCATAGATCTTCTGGACGACATCGGCGCCCGCGATCAGTTCGCCGAACACGGCAAAGCCGGCATTATCGCCACTTGCGGCGGGATCGGCGTTGAAGCCGGGAACATCGCCGAGCAACAGGAAGAAATCGCTCGTCGCCTGCCCCGGTGCGCCGCGCGCCATAAGGATGGCGCCCTTGCACGCCGTCAGGCCGGTGACATTGGTCGGCTCGTGCGCGATCGGCGGATAATTGAGCCTCGCATCGCCGCGATTTCCGCCCTGGATCAGCGCGCTGTAAGGGCCCCAGCTTTTCGTGGAGCGATAGAATTTGAAACCGTTCATCCGCTTGCTGTCGACATAGCGGAGGAAGTTGGCGGCGGTGACCGGCGCTCGCTTGTCCTCCAGCCGGACGACGATCGTACCGGCGGTGGTGACCAATTCGACATAGGGCCGCGTATCGGAAGCATCGGGCGACGACGGCGGAGGAGGCGATGCCGTGATCGGCGACGGTGCCGGAACGGGCACGGGCGTCGGTGCGGGATTCGCCGCGGCGGCCAGCGACAAGGACAGGATCAGGCTGTGCAAAATCATGGAATCACTCTGCTTCGGACAAAAGATCGGCGGTCAGGCTATACGCTGTCCGCGGCCTCGCCAAGGCGCGACGGAGATCATTAAACCTTTTGGTTGACAGTCGAGGCTGGCAGATCAATATTCAATCACATGGTTGAACATGATTCGCACACCCTCGACACGATCTTCCACGCGCTTGGCGATGCGACGCGGCGCGCGATGCTCGGTGAACTGGCTTCGGGCGAGCGCAGCGTCGGCGAGCTCGCCCAGCCCTTCGCCATGTCGCTCGCGGCGGCATCGAAGCACATAAAGGTCCTCGAGGCCGCGGGTCTGGTCCGCCGTGACGTTCGCGGTCGCACGCATGTCTGCAGCCTCGACCCGGCGCCGCTGATGAGCGCCGATCAGTGGCTCGGCATCTATCGCCGGTTCTGGACCGATCGCCTCGACACTCTCGAGCTCCTGCTCCGCGACAGCCCGCCCCTGCCCCCCAAGACTCCCCTCCCCGGGAAAGAAGGAGAATGACGATGACCGCCATGCTGACCGACGACACCTACGGCACGCTCAGCGAGCCCGCGACGCTGACGCTCCAGCGCCTGCTCCCCGGACCGATCGAACGCGTCTGGGCCTACCTCACCGACGGCGAGCTTCGCCGCCAGTGGCTCGCCGCCGGCGCGATGGAGGAAAGGGTCGGTGCGCCGGTCGAGTTCGTCTGGCGCAACGACGAGTTGACCGATCCGCCGGGCGAACGCCCCGAAGGCATGGCCGAAGAGCATCGCATGACGTGCGAGGTCACCGCGATCGACGGTCCGCACAGCCTGTCGGTCAGCTGGGGCAGCACCGGCGGCGTGACCTTCACCCTCGAGGAGCAGGGCGAAGAGGTCCTGCTGACCATCATCCACAGACGGATCGAGGACGTCACCGTCCGCCTGAACGTCAGTGCCGGCTGGCACGCGCATGTCGACGTGCTCGAAGCGCGGCTGCGCGGTACTACCCCCGCACCGCACTGGGACAATTGGGTACGCTTGCGCGCCGACTATACCGAGCGCTTCGCACGCTGACTCGCGGGGACCCGCAACCGGAGGGGCCGCCCCGCGCGGCCCTTCTTTTTTGTGGCAATTGGCCTGACTGTTGCATATCAATAATACAGTTTCAGGAGGGGCGAAGCCATGAAGCGGAGATGGAAGATCGTGCTCGGGGCGCTCGGCGCCCTGATCGTCGTTGGCGGTGGCGGCTTCGCCTATATGCTGACGCAGCCGCCGAAGCCCGCGAAGATCGTCGAGGCCGGCCCGACCGGCCAGCGGATCGAGGGCGGCGGCATTCTCGCCAACTATTATCCGGGCAGCGGCGCTGCACCGCATGCGGCGATCCTGCTTCTCGGCGGGTCCGAGGGCGGGCTCGGCAAGGATATGCGCGCCGCGGCGCTGTCGTTGCAGGCCGAAGGCTTCACCGTCCTCCAGCTCGCCTATCACAATGCGCCGGGCAAGCCGGTGAAGCTCAAGAATATTCCGCTCGAGGATTTCTATCGCGGGCTCGACTGGCTGAAGAAGCAGGCGGGCGTCGATCCGGGCCGGATTGGCATCGTCGGCTATTCGAAG
>Ga0209257_1003767_pt1 | contig 12521 bp, 9 predicted proteins | sample AraplaCvi_mCL_r2_FD_184277 | JGI IMG/M metagenome (GOLD analysis project Ga0209257, IMG submission 184277) | Arabidopsis root microbial communities from North Carolina, USA - plate scrape MF_Cvi_mCL_r2 (SPAdes) (version 2) | ecosystem: Host-associated > Plants > Roots > Endosphere | place: USA...
GGGCGCACCCAGGACGAGATCGCGGCGGCCATGAGCATTTCGCGGCAGTCGGCGCAGCGGCTGGTGTCGCTGGCGGTCGCCGAGCGGCTGATCAAGGTGCGGCTCGACCATCCGATCGCCGCCTGCCTGGAACTCGCCGAAGGCCTGCGCAGGAAATACGACCTGAAGCATGTCGAAGTGGTGCCGAGCGATCCGGCCGGGGTTTCCAGCACCGTGGGGATCGCCGAAGCAGGAGCCGCCGAGATCGAGCGCTGGCTGAAGCGGCCGGATCCGATCGTGATTGCGGTCGGCACGGGCCGCACGCTGAAGGCCGCCGTCGACCAGTTGCCGCCGATGGAGTGTCCGCAGCACCGCATCGTGTCGCTCACCGGCAATATCGGGCCGGACGGATCGGCCGCCTTCTACAACGTCATCTTCTCGATGGCCGACGCGATCAAGGCGCGGCATTTCCCCATGCCGCTGCCGGTTCTCTGTTCGTCGGCGGAGGAACGCGAGACCCTGCACGACCAGGCGCTGGTGCGATCGACCTTGGCGCTCGGCGCGCAGGCCGACGTCACCTTCGTCGGCATCGGCGAACTCGGGCCCGACGGGCCGCTCTGCGTCGATGGCTTCCTCGGCAAGGAGGAGATGCTGAAGCTCGTCCAGGACGGTGCGGCCGGCGAGATCTGCGGCTGGGTCTATGACAGCCAGGGCCGGCTTCTCGCCAATTCCATCAACGAACGCGTCGCCAGCGTGCCCATCCCGTCGCGGGAGACCTCCGCCGTCATCGGGATCGCCCAGGGGCGGAAAAAAGTGCGGGCCATTTCCGCCGCGCTCGAGGGCGGTATCATCAACGGCGTGATCACCGACGAAGCGACGGCGGAGCAATTGCTCGCCCGCTGAGCAAAATTATCTCTAGGTAAATCAACGACCTGACCCTTCTGCGCTGCAATGCAGCGACGAATGGCGATTGACATTTCGCGCCAATAAGTGAGTAATTGCCCATGAGCAAAGCGAATGCTCGTTACTCATCTTCTGGGAGGAAGATATGACATTGAAGACGATTTTGCTGGGCGCCTGCTCGGCGCTGGCGCTTGCCGGCCTTTTCTCCACCGCGGCCTCGGCTGAAACCCTCACCATCGCGACGGTCAACAACGGCGACATGGTCCGCATGCAGGGCCTGACTTCCGAGTTCACCAAGGCCAATCCGGACATTCAGATCAACTGGGTCACGCTCGAAGAAAACGTTCTTCGCGAACGCGTCACCACCGACATCGCCACCAAGGGCGGCCAGTACGACATCCTGACGATCGGCAATTACGAAGTTCCGATCTGGGCCAAGCAGGGCTGGCTGCTCGAGCTCAACAAGCTCGGCGACAAATACGACACCAACGACATCCTGCCGGCGATCAAGGGCGGTCTGACGGTCAACGGCAAGCTTTATGCCGCACCGTTCTACGGCGAGTCGGCGATGATCATGTATCGCAAGGACCTGTTCGAGAAGGCCGGCCTGAAGATGCCGGAAAACCCGACCTGGGAATTCATCGGCGATGCGGCCCGCAAGATCACCGACCGGAAGGGCGACGTCAACGGCATCTGCCTGCGCGGCAAGGCCGGCTGGGGTGAGAACATGGCGTTCATCACCGCGCTCACCAACTCGTTTGGCGGCCGCTGGTTCGACGAGAAGTGGAACCCGCAGTTCGACCAGCCGGAATGGAAGGCCGCCCTGCAGTTCTATGTCGACCTGATGAAGGATGCCGGTCCGGCCGGCGCCTCCTCGAACGGCTTCAACGAAAACCTGACGCTGTTCCAGCAGGGCAAATGCGGCATGTGGATGGACGCCACGGTTGCTGCGTCCTTCGTATCCAACCCGAAGGATTCCAAGGTTGCCGACAAGGTGGGTTACGCGCTCTTCCCGGTGAAGGGCGAGATGAAAAACCATGGCAACTGGCTGTGGTCCTGGAACCTGGCCGTTCCGAACTCCTCCAAGAAGGCGGACTCGGCACAGAAGTTCATTTCCTGGGCGACCAGCAAGGAATATACCCAGCTCGTCGCCTCCAAGGAAGGCTGGGCCAACGTTCCTCCGGGCACCCGCACCTCGCTTTATAACAACGAGGAGTACAAGAAGGCTGCCGCCTTCGCGGTCCCGACCCTTGCTGCGATGAACGCTGCCGACATTACCAAGCCGACCGTCAAGCCGGTGCCCTATACCGGCGGCCAGTTCGTGGCGATCCCGGAATTCCAGGCGATCGGCACCAATGTCGGCCAGCTGTTCTCGGCGGTCGTCGCCGGCCAGTCCACGGTCGCCGACGCGCTTGCCCAGGCCCAGACGGCAACCGCGCGCGAAATGAAGCGCGCCGGTTATCCGAAGTAAGCCTCCCGAGGTTGCGCCGGCAGATGGTGAGTGCCCCTCATCCGCCTGCCGGCACCTTCTCCCCGTTTTGACGGGGAGAAGGGACATGCCGCTCCGGTAATGGTTCCCCTCGCCCCGCTTGCGGGGAGAGGGTGCGCCGAGCAAAGCGGAGGCGGGGTGAGGGGCTTACGGTTCCGCGGTCTCATGGCATATCCAATAGCGTAAGAGCCGCATCAAGGCGGCCAAAGGGAGGGCGTCGATATGGCAACGCAAAACACCAAGACGTTGGCGCGCCTGATGATGGCGCCCTCCGTTCTGCTTCTTCTGGTCTGGATGATCGTACCGCTGGCAATGACGCTGTGGTTCTCGTTCCAGAACTACAATCTGCTCGATCCGTCGAATGTCAGCTTCACGGGCCTGTTCAACTACCAGTTCTTCTATACCGATCCCGCCTTCTTCCAGTCGATCTGGAACACGCTGGTCATCGTCGTCGGCGTGCTCCTGATCACCGTCATAGGCGGCATCGCCATTGCGTTGCTGCTCGACCAGCCGATCTTCGGGCAGGGGATCGTGCGCATCCTGGTCATCTCGCCGTTCTTCGTCATGCCGCCGGTCGCGGCGCTGATCTGGAAGAACATGATCATGCACCCGGGTTACGGCGTGCTGGCGGACATCAACAAGTTTTTCGGGCTGCAGCCGGTCGACTGGTTCGCGCGTTATCCGCTCTTTTCGATCGTCGTCATCGTTGCCTGGCAGTGGCTGCCGTTCGCGACGCTCATCCTGCTCACCGCGCTCCAGTCGCTCGATGGCGAGCAGAAGGAAGCGGCCGAGATGGACGGCGCCAACTTCCTCAGCCGTTTCATCTACCTGGTGCTGCCGCATCTGGCCCGGGCGATCACGGTCGTCATCCTCATCCAGACGATCTTCCTGCTCGGCGTCTATGCGGAAATCCTGGTCACCACCAATGGCGGCCCCGGTTACGCTTCCACCAACCTCGCCTTCCTGATCTACCGCACGGCGCTCCTCGGCTACGACGTCGGCGGTGCCTCGGCAGGCGGCATCATCGCGGTCGTGCTCGCCAATATCGTCGCCTTCTTCCTGATGCGCGCCGTCGGCAAGAACCTGGACCGGTAGGAGAAGATCATGGCCCGTTCCGTCACCACAAGACACAAGGTCACCGCCACCGCCGCCGCCTGGGTCGTCGCGCTGATCATCTTCTTCCCGATCCTCTACACGCTGATCACCAGCATCAAGACGGAGCCGGAGGCGATCGCCGGCTTCAGCCTGTGGCCGTCCGGGACGTTCGAGAACTACATCACCGTCCAGACGCAGCGCGACTATTTCAAGCCGTTCATGAACTCGGTGATCCTGTCGGTCGGATCGACGATCCTGGCGCTGATCATCGCCATCCCGTCCGCCTGGGCGATGGCGTTTTCGCCGACCAAACGGACCAAGGACATCCTGATGTGGATGCTCTCCACCAAGATGATGCCGGCGGTTGCGGTGCTGGTGCCGATCTACTTGATGTTCCGCGATTTCGGCCTGCTCGACAGCCGTATCGGTCTCACCGTCATGCTGACGCTGATCAACCTGCCGATCGTGGTCTGGATGCTCTACACCTATTTCCGCGAAATCCCCGGCGAGATCCTGGAAGCGTCGCGGATGGACGGGGCGGGCCTCTGGCAGGAGATCGTCTACGTGCTGACGCCGATGGCGGTGCCGGGTATCGCCTCGACACTGCTCCTCAACATCATCCTCGCCTGGAACGAGTCCTTCTGGACGATCCGGCTGTCGACCACCAATGCGGCGCCGCTGACGGCCTTCATCGCCTCCTTCTCCAGTCCGCAAGGTCTGTTCTGGGCAAAGCTCTCGGCAGCCTCGACCATGGCCATCGCGCCGATCCTCATCCTCGGCTGGTTCTCACAGAAACAACTCGTTCGCGGCCTCACGTTTGGCGCGGTTAAGTAAGGAAAACGGACATGGGCAGCATCACGCTCCAAAAAGTCTCGAAAGTGTTCGGCGAGGCGAAGGTCATTCCTTCCATCGATCTTGAAATCAACAACGGCGAATTCGTCGTCTTCGTCGGCCCGTCCGGCTGCGGCAAGTCCACGCTGCTGCGGCTGATCGCCGGGCTGGAGGACGTGTCCGGGGGGCATATCCTGATCGACGGCAAGGATGTGACCGACGCCGCACCCGCGGCGCGCGGGCTTGCCATGGTGTTCCAGTCCTACGCGCTTTATCCGCATATGAGCGTTCGGAAGAACATCGCCTTCCCGCTGAAGATGGCGAAGATGGAGCAGTCGGCGATCGACAAGAAGGTCGAAGCCGCCGCGCGGGTGCTGAACCTCACCGACTATCTGGAGCGCCGCCCGTCGCAGCTTTCCGGCGGCCAGCGCCAGCGCGTCGCGATCGGCCGCGCGATCGTGCGGGAGCCCTCGGCCTTCCTGTTCGACGAGCCGCTTTCCAACCTCGATGCCGCGCTGCGCGGCACGATGCGGCTGGAGATCAGCGACCTGCATCATCAGCTGAAGACGACGATGATCTACGTCACACATGACCAGGTCGAGGCGATGACCATGGCCGACAAGATCGTCGTCCTGAACCGCGGTAACATCGAGCAGGTCGGTTCGCCGCTCGAACTCTACAAGACGCCGCGCAACCTGTTCGTCGCCGGCTTCATCGGCTCACCGCACATGAACTTCGTCACCGGTTCCTATGCGCAATCGAAGAGCGCCAAGACCGCCGGTATCCGGCCGGAGCATCTGATCCTTTCGAAGGACAGCGGGTTGTGGACCGGCACGGTGAAGGTCGCCGAACATCTCGGCGCCGATACGTTCCTGCATCTCGATGTCGATGGCATCGGCCAGGTCACCGCCCGTGCAGGCGGCGAGTTCGGCGCCCAATATGGCGACCGGGTTTACCTCACGCCCGACGAAGCCAAGCTGCATCGGTTCGATGACAAGGGCCTGGCCCTTCGCGCCTGAGCGCGAGACTGGAGTAAAGACAATGACTGTGAAGCTTTCGCTGGCGCGCTTGAACGACGCTGCGGCCACTGCCGCCGTGCCGGCCTATGATCCCAAGGGCCTGACCGCCGGTATCCTGCATTTCGGCGTCGGCAACTTCCATCGCGCCCACCAGGCGATCTATCTCGATGACCTGTTCAACACCGGCAAGGCGCATGACTGGGCGATCATCGGCGCCGGCGTGATGCCGTCCGACGCGGCCATGCGCGACAAGCTGAAGGCCCAGGATTATCTCACCACCGTCGTCGAGCAGGACAACAACAGGACGGCCGCGCGCATCACCGCGCCGATGATCGACATCATCGCGCCCGGCGATGTCGCGACGCTCGTCAATACGCTGGCCGACCCGAAGATCCGCATCGTCTCGATGACGATCACCGAGGGCGGCTATTTCATCGATGCGGCGGGTGCGTTCAATCCGGCCCATCCGGCAATCGTCGAGGACGGCCGCAATCCGGCGAACCCGAAGACGGTATTCGGCCTCATCCTGGCCGGCCTCAAGGAACGCAAGGCGCGGGGCATCGTCCCGTTCACCATCATGTCCTGCGACAACATTCCCGGAAACGGCGAGGTGACCGAGCATGCGGTCATCGGGCTCGCGCGGCTTTCCGACCCGGATTTCGCCGACTGGATCCACGAGAACGTCGCCTTCCCGAACTCGATGGTCGACCGCATCACACCCGCCACGGGCCAGCGCGAAATCGACATCCTCAGACAGGATTTCGGCATCGACGACAACTGGCCGGTGTTCTGCGAGGAATTCAAGCAGTGGGTGATGGAGGACAAGTTCCCCTCCGGCCGGCCAAGGCTGGAAGAGGTGGGCGTCCAGTTCGTGGCCGATGTGGCGCCCTACGAGCTGATGAAGATCCGCATCCTCAACGGCGGGCATGCGGCGATCGCCTATCCGGCGGCGCTTCTCGACATTCATTTCGTGCATGAGGCCATGGAGCACAGGCTGATCCGGGGCTTTCTGGAAAAACTGGAAAAGGACGAGATCATTCCGGTCATCCCGCCGGTGCCGAACACCAATCTCATCGACTATTACAAGCTGATCGAGCGGCGCTTCTCCAACCCGAAGATCGGCGACACGATCCCGCGGCTGGCGCAGGACGGCTCCAACCGCCAGCCGAAATTCATCCTGCCCTCGACCGCCGACCGGCTCGCCAATGGGCAGGATATCGTCGGCCTGTCGCTGGTTTCGGCGCTGTGGTGCCGCTACTTCGCCGGCACGTCCGACAGCGGCAAGGAGATCGTCTTCAACGACGCCAGCGCCGACCGCCTGAACGCCGCGGCGCTGAAAGCCAAGGATAACCCGGAGGCCTTCCTTGCGCTCGGCGACATTTTTGGGGACGTTGCGAAATCCGAGCTGTTCCGAACCCGCTTCGCGCATGCGCTGAAGACGCTCTGGGGTGAGGGGACGGCGAGGACGCTGGAGCTTTATCTGGGCGGCAAGCTGGTCAAATAGCGGGTGCCAAGGGAGGATGCGCATCGTGCAACAGTCGGCGGGACCGCTGGTGATCTTCGATTGCGACGGGGTCCTCGTCGACAGCGAGCCGGTATCCGTGCGCGTCCTCGTCGATGCGCTGCGCCGCAAGGGTGTCGAGATGGATGCGGCGGAGGCCTATCGCCGCTTCCTCGGCCGCAGCCTCGGTACGGTCACCAAGGCGATGCGCGAGGAGTTCGGGGTCGAGGCCGACGACGCGTTCCTGGAGGGCATGCGCCGCGATCTCTATGCCCGTTTCCGCGCCGAGCTGCAGCCGATGCCGGGCATTGGCGAGACCCTGGATGCCTTGGGTTTTCGGCGCTGCGTTGCGTCCTCCAGCCAGCCGGAGCGCATCCGCCTGTCGCTCTCCCTGACCGGCCTGATCGACAGGCTGGAGCCGAACATCTTTTCCGCGACGATGGTGGAAAAGGGCAAGCCGGCGCCGGACCTCTTCCTGCATGCGGCGAGCGAAATGGGCGCCGATCCCGCAAGCTGCATCGTCATCGAGGACAGTCCCGCCGGCATAGAGGCGGGTCACAGCGCCGGCATGGCGGTGTTTGCCTTCGTCGGCGGTTCGCATGCCTCGGTTCCCGGCTATCGCGAGCGGATCGATGCGCTTTCACCGGAAGTCGTGTTTGACGCGATGCCGGATTTGATCCACCTTGTCCGGAAACATATAGAGGGTCGCAACGGCCCCGTTCCGCAGACGGCGCCCTAGGTGAAGTCTGGGGAATACGTGAGCGGACACAAGGGACAGGAAACAGAACCGGATGCGTGATCACCTCGTTGCGGTCGATATCGGCACGGGCAGCGCCCGCGCCGGCATCTTTGATCGCGACGGGCGCCTGCTCGCCAAGGCGAAATATCCGATCGCGATGTTCCGCCCGAAGCAGAATCACGCCGAACACGATTCCGAGGACATCTGGGCCGCCACCTGCCGCGCGGTCAGGGAGGCGAGGGCCGAGGCCGGCATAACCGCCGCCCATATCGCCGCGATCGGCTTCGACGCCACCTGTTCGCTCGTCGCGCGCGACCGGGAGGGGAAGCCGCTGACGGTCTCGACGACCGGCAGGGCCAATCAGGACACGATCGTCTGGCTCGATCACCGGGCGATCAAACAGGCCGACCAGCTTTCGGCCAGCGGCCACAAGGTGCTCGAGTTTTCCGGCGGCTCGCTGTCGCCCGAAATGGAAATGCCGAAGCTGATGTGGCTGAAACAGCAGCTGCCGCAGAGCTGGGAGAGGGCGGGCTATCTCTTCGATCTTGCCGATTTCCTCACCTGGAAGGCGACCGGCTCGCTCGCCCGTTCGCGCTGCACGCTGACTGCCAAGTGGAACTATCTCGCCCACGAGAACCCCGGCTGGAGCGCCGATTACCTGGCGCTGGCCGGCCTTGAAGACCTGCTCGAAAAGGGCGGCCTGCCGGACGAGACGGTGGGCATCGGCACGAGCATGGGCAGCCTCAGCCGTCGGGCGGCCGAGGAGCTCGGCCTCGACACGGGAGTGCAGGTGGCGCCCGGCATGATCGACGCCTATGCGGGCGCTTTCGGCGTGCTCGGAGGAGTTTCCGGCGGCGCCTCCGAAGGCGCCCAGCTCGAAACCAGCGTGGCGCTGATCGGCGGCACGTCGAGCTGCATCGTTGCCTTCACCAGGGAATCCAAACCGGGGCGCAGCCTCTGGGGTCCCTATTACGAGGCGATCCTGCCCGGCCGCTGGCTGGTCGAAGGCGGGCAGTCGGCTGCGGGCGCGCTGCTCGACCATATCGTGCTGATGCACGCGGCCGGCGGCGAGCCGACGGCGGAGCTGCATGGCCGCATCATCGCCCGCGTCGGCGAGCTGCGCACTGAAATGGAGGGCGACATCGCGCCCGGCCTTCACGTCCTGCCGGATTTCCATGGCAACCGCTCGCCGCTTGCCGACCCGCACGCGACCGGCGTGATCAGCGGGCTGACGCTCGACACCTCCTTCGACGGTCTCTGCCGGCTCTATTGGAGAACCTGCGTGGCGATCGCGCTCGGCATAAGGCACATTCTCGATGCGCTCTCCGAGTACGGCTACCGGTTCGAAACCCTCCACGTCACCGGCGGCCACGTCAACAACCCGCTTCTGATCGAACTCTATGCCGACGTCACCGGCCGCAAGGTGGTGATCCCCGAGAACCGCGACGCGGTGCTGCTCGGCACGGCGATGGCGGCGGCGGTTGCCGGCGGGGTGCATGGTTCGCTGTCCGAAGCGGGCCAGGCGATGGACGGCGGCGGCACCGAGCGCCTGCCCGATCCGGCGCGGGCCGAGCACTATGGGCGCGATTACCGCCGGTTCCTGGCGATGGTCAGGCATCGGGAGGAATTGCGGGGAATGGAGTAGGCGCCTTGCCCGCCCTCGCAGGACCGGGCGCTTGCGCGGCCACTCCGGCGCAATCGTGGTGTCCAGCCGGCCTTAAGGCACTCTGCGGTCTAATAGTTCTCCAGCAGGCGTGGCGCGTCCGGTGACCCGAAACGGGGCTGTACGCCGAGCAGGGGCGCCGATCGGCCGATGATCTCCTTGATCATCGGGGCGGCGGTGGAGGCCGCCGTCCGTCCTCCGTGTTCGCCGGTCTGCGGAGCGTCGATGATCGAAAGCACGATGTATTTGGGCTTGTCCATCGGGAAGGCGGCGACGAAGGCGTTGAAATTGATGTCCTTGGCGTAACGTCCGTTGATCACCTTGTCGGCGGTGCCCGTCTTGCCGCCGACGTGGAAGCCTTCGACCTGCGCGCCGCGTCCCGAGCCCTTCACGCCGTTCCAGGTGAACAGATAGCGCATGTCGGCGCCGGTATTCGGCTTTATCACCCGGCGGGACATCCGTGTGGCCTCTTGCTGGGAACGGGGAAGAAAGGTCGGAGGAATGAGGGTTCCGCCGTTGATCAGAGCGGCGGCGGCAACCGCGGTCTGCAACGGGGTGGTCGCGACCCCGTGGCCGAACGAGATGGTGACCGAGTTGATCTTCTTCCACGTCCTTGGCTGGGTCGGCGTCGCCACGCCCGGCATCTCGGTTTCCATCCGGGACAGAAGGCCGAGCTTGGTGAGGAACTGCTGATGGCCCTCCACCCCAACCCTGTCGGCGACCGCGGCGGTGCCGATATTGGATGAATACTGAAAGACTTCGGGAATGGAGAGCGGCCGGTTCTTGCCGCGAAAATCCTTGATGGTGAAGCCGCCCATGCGGATCGGCCGGGACGCATCGACGACGGAATTCAAGTTGATCTTGCCCTCGTCCAGCCCCATCGCCAGCGTGAAGCTCTTGAAGGTCGAGCCCATCTCGAACGTGGCGTTGCTCATCCGGTTGAACCAGCCCTTTTCATAGTCCTTGTCGACGCTGCCGTCCGGCAGCGTTCGGGAGGGTTCGTTGAGGTCGTAGTCGGGCACCGACGCCATCGCCAGCACCTCGCCGGTATCGACATCGAGAATGACGGCGCCGGCGGCCTCGGCCTTATAGGCCGTCATCGCGTTGGCAACGACCTGGCGGACGATGTTCTGGACGCGAAGATCGATGGATAGCCGGACGGGCTCGAGCGGGGCGCCGCCGGTCAGTCCGGCGCGGCGAAGATCGCCGAGGCCCTGCTGGTCCAGATACCGTTCCATTCCGGCAAGGCCCTGATTGTCGACGTTCACATGGCCGACGACGTGAGAGGCGGTCGGGCCGCCCGGATAGAACCGACGTTTTTCCGGTCTGAAGCCGATGCCCGGAATGCCGAGCGCCAGGATATCGGATTGCTGTTTCGGGGTGAGCTGCCGCTTCAGCCATTGGAAGGCGGTTCCTGATCGCAGCTTCTTGTGCGTCTCGCTCCAGTCGAGGCTGGGGATGACCATGGCGAGCTTCTCGACGACTTCGTTCGCATCGACGATCCTGCGCGGGTCGGCGTAAAGCGAGATCATGTTGAGGTCGGTTGCCAGCAGCGCCCCGTTGCGATCGACGATGTCCGGCCTAGAGGCGACCGGGCTGCTGCCGATCATTCCCGTCACCGCCGGTTCGGCAATGCCGTATTGGACCAGGCGGGCGCCGATGATGAAATAGACGGCAAGAAACCCGGCGATCAGGATTGCAAGCCGTTGCCTTGCCTCCTTTCTGCGGCTTGCCCGCGCGCCGAGAAAGGTCGCATTCGCTCCGCCGAGATTGCTCTTCACGATGAAATGTGCACGGCTTCTGAGCCGGATGACAAATGAGATCATTCCGAAAAATCCACAAAATATGTCAGCCGAAGCGAAAGTCGGCGGTGCGTCAGCCGCCGGGTTGCAACCTGCACGTTGCCGGGCAGGAAGCCAATCGTTGAGGTCCCGGGCGGAGCGAGATGTTTAAAGTGGCATTAATATACAATTAAAGTTGTATTCGATCCGGTGGGAGAAAGTTAACCGGGGCCTGTCGGCCGCAGACGCGCCCTTGCCGTCTCCTCGCGGGGCCGAGGAGCTAAACCGAGGACCGTCGCATCTGCTGTCGTGCCGGCTCTCCCCGTCGGGATTGCAGGCTTCCCCCGCTATCCGCGCTCCTTGCTCCCCCGCCTGCGCCAACCTACATGTCTTTCGCCAACCTGGAGACGCCGATGATTTTCGACGCCGCGAGACTTTCGCTCCTCAACCTCTTTGCGCCCGAGACCCGTTCCGTGTTTTGGAAGACATTGGGCCTCACCGCGCTTGTATTGATCGGCATCTGGTTCGCGCTTCGCGAAATCTTCATCCTCTACGCTTGGCCATGGTTTGCGGCCTTCTTCCCCGACCTGCCGGATTGGGCGGGGTGGCTCACCTTGCTTGCGGCGATCGCCGCCGGTATCGGGCTGGCGTTGGCGCTCGCCCTGCTGATCGCGCCGATCACGGCCCTCATCGCCGGTCTCTTCCTCGACGACGTCGCGGACGTGGTCGAGAAACGCGACTATCCGGGCGACCCGCCCGGCCAGGCGATGCCGCTCGGCCAGGCGATCATCGGCTCGGTCCAGTTCCTCGGCGTCGTCATCATCGGCAATATCGTCGCGCTCTTCCTGCTGTTCATCCCCGGCATCAACCTGATCGCCTTCTTCCTGGTGAACGGTTACCTGCTCGGCCGGGAATTCTTCGAGTTCGCCGCGATGCGGTTCAGGACGCCGGCAGAGGCGCGGGCGTTCCGCGCGAAACATTCCTCCACCGTGTTCATGGCCGGCCTGCTGATCGCCTGTTTCCTGGCGATCCCGATCGTCAACCTTCTGACGCCGCTGTTTGCCGCGGGCCTGATGGTGCATCTGCACAAGGCGGTCTCGAAGCGCGATCCCGGCTTCAGGCTTTAGGCAGGCGGCGGCGAGGCAACTGCGCTTAGTCGACGGCCTCGCCGACTAGCTGCTGCGGCAGTTCGACCAGCGGCGCCGGCACATCCATCGTCTTTTCCGGCGAACGGCAGAGATCGGCGATGACGCAACGCTCGCATTCCGGTTTTCGCGCCTTGCAGCAATAACGGCCGTGCAGGATGAGCCAGTGGTGGGCGTGGAAGAGATACTGGTCGGGGATCACCTTGAGCAGGTTTTCCTCTACCTCGTCAGGCGTCTTGCCCGGTGCCATCAGCAGCCGGTTGGCGATGCGGAAGACATGCGTGTCGACCGCCAGCGTCGGCACGCCGAAAGCCATGGACATCACCACATTCGCCGTCTTGCGGCCGACGCCCGGCAGGCGGATCAGCTCTTCGCG